>Ga0209040_10000833_pt1 | contig 23928 bp, 21 predicted proteins | sample BogFormECP12_OM3_FD_188240 | JGI IMG/M metagenome (GOLD analysis project Ga0209040, IMG submission 188240) | Bog forest soil microbial communities from Calvert Island, British Columbia, Canada - ECP12_OM3 (SPAdes) (version 2) | ecosystem: Environmental > Aquatic > Freshwater > Wetlands > Bog ... | reverse complement strand
CTATGAATCGGCCCCTCCCTTCGAATCGCTTGTTGTCATCAGTCGTTGTGTTGGGTTTGGCGATGTTGATTTCGCCGAGCTTGATTGCGGCCCAAACCACCTCTCAATACGACGCGAATTTGCCGACAGCGGCTTTGCAGGGGTCGGTAGTTGACCCGGTCCCCGGAGATGCCAATATCCAGGCAGACCAAAGTCAGGCTGGCCAGATGCACACGGCCGCCCAAGTGGAGATGGAAGGCGAGCGTGTGCCTGACCCGGCGGATGTTCCGGCCGCAGTCGACCCCACGGTGAAGTCGGTTGCTTCTCTCACACCACCTACGTCTGCGGCGGTTTCTGCTGCTGCCGTCCCGGGCACGCAGCAGCCGTCGAAGTACGACGTCACCCTTATCGGCCACCGCAATGTTGGAACAGGGGTGAATTTCTACTCCATCGAGCGGGAGATCGCACTTGGCCGGGACCTGTCCCGCCAGGTCGAAGAGAGCTCGAAGCTGGTCACGGATCCGGAGATTGCGGAATACGTCAACCGCATCGGCCAGAACCTGGTGCGAAATTCCGATTCGCGCGTGCCGTTCACGATCAAGGTCCTGGATAGTGGCGAAGTAAACGCATTCGCTCTGCCGGGCGGGTTCTTTTACGTCGACAGCGGCCTGATTCTGGCCGCCGACAGCGAGGCTGAACTGGCTGCTGTAATGGCCCATGAAATCGCGCATGTGGCCGCCCGGCATGCTACCAAGAACATGACCAAGCAACAGATCTGGAACATGGCGTCGATCCCGCTGATGTTAATTGGCGGCCCGGCTGCGTATGCCATTGCAGAGGTCGCGAGCATTGCTGTTCCACTGGGTTTCTTGAAGTTCTCGCGCGATGCCGAGCGGGAGGCCGACATGCTTGGCTTGCAATACGATTATGCGGCTGGTTATGATCCCCAGGCCTTCGTCCAGTTCTTCGAGAAGTTGAAGGTCGAGGAGAAGAAGAAGCACAGCAATATCGCCAAGATGTTCTCGACTCATCCGATGAACTCAGAACGGATCACTGCGGCGCAGGAGGAGATCCGGACCTACCTGCCGGACCGTGACAGTTATGTCGTGGACACCAGCGAATTCGAGGCCATGAAGGCGCGGCTTATTGCGTTGGAAGGCGGGCTCAAGGTAACCGTGGCGAAGGGAGGCAACCGGCCTGTGCTGCGGAAACCCGCGCAAGCCTCGGACGCTGGCGATTCGGCCCCGTCAGTCGCGCCCGACTCGGGTCCGAAGGACGATGCCGACGGCCCCCCGACCTTGAAGAGGGCTCCTGCGTCTAGCGACTAGTCGTTGCGGAAAGTGTGCGAACCAGCGTGCGCGCTGCGGCGGGACGGTTTGCAGCCTTACCGCAGGATGCCTAGAATATTCTCATGAGAAGCCTCCGCCTGTTCGGTTGTCTCTTGTGTACATTGTCGCTTCCTGTGTTGATCTTTGCGAGTGACAAGCAGGCTGGAGCTCAACAGTCTTCGATTCTGCGGTTCACCGTGTTGAAGGATGACAACAACAAGCCTGTTCGCAATGCAAGCGTCGTCCTGCACCCCGTCGGGAAGAACGGCAAGCAAGCCCGGGGCGGATTTCAGCTGAAGACTGACAACGACGGGAAAACGGAGACAGAAGGTATACCGTTCGGATCCTTGCGCGTACAGGTCCTGGCGCCGGGCTTCCAGACGTTTGGCGACGACTACGACGTCAGCAAGCCTGAGATGGACATTCAAATCCGCTTGAAGCGGCCCAAGGAACAGGTGTCGGTGTACGACAAGCCGCAAGACAAGCAGCAAAGCGCACCAGCAACGCCCCCGGCAGAAACAAAACCGCAGTAAGCTGTTGACCGCCCCCGACGATGCCGAGTCAGGAAGAGACATGATTGAAGCGAAGACCGTGTGGACCGACAAAGACCGCTTTGTGGGCGAGGCAAGCAGCGGCCACGCGGTGGTTCTTGATACCGGGGAAGTGAAGACGGCAAGCACGCCGATCGAACTTGTGCTGATCGGTCTATGCGGATGCACCGCGAGTGACGTGGTGGGGGTTCTGCGCAAGAAACGTGAGCCGTTCACCGGCTTGGAAGTGGCGGCGCAGGCGGAGCGCGCAGCAGATCATCCCAAGGTCTTTACCCAGATCAAACTGGTGTACCGCGTGCGCGGTAAGGTTTCGCATAAGTCGATGGAAGATGCGGTGCGCCTGTCGAAAGAGAAATACTGCTCGGTGTCGGCCATGCTCGAGAAGACGGCCAAAATCGAATTTGAGATTGAATACAGTGAGTAGAGTGTGCCGCCGCAGTCCAGTTTTCGTCGCACCACCCGGTTTCTAGCGCCGCCGTTCAGGTCTCCTTCCTTCGCGATAACAGCGTCCATTTCTGGTGCGCAGCATCACAAAGATCTGGGCTGCTCGTCACTGCGCTTGGTTCTGGCCGGTAACAGAATGTGAACTGGATTGTTGCGGCCTCATATCCTTGGGCCGCGTTGTACTGAGGGGAAACCAGCATGAGCTCACTTACCATTTCAGCACCAACCAAACTGCACCTGGCCAACCGGATGTCGCGGCTCGGAACCGAGACAGCGTTTGAAGTCCTGGTTCGTGCCCGCGCCTTGGAGCGCCAGGGCAAGAATATTGTCCACCTCGAAATCGGCGAGCCCGATTTCGACACCCCTGGCAATATCGTGGAAGCCGCCGTCGGCGCGCTGCAAATGGGTTACACGCACTATGGACCCTCGGCGGGTCTGCTCGATTTGCGGGAAGCCATCGCGGAGGATGTAACGAAGTCGCGGGGAGTGAAGTTCACCTCCGACGAAGTTGTGGTGGTGCCGGGTGGAAAGCCGATCATCTTCTTTACCATGCTGGCGCTGGTAGAGGAAGGCGACGAAGTCATCTACCCCAACCCGGGCTTCCCGATTTACGAGTCGATGATCAATTTCCTGGGCGCGAAAGCCGTTCCGATTCCACTGCGTGAGGAGCGCGATTTCCGGCTTGACGTCAACGAACTGAAGAGCCTGATTAACGATCGCACCAAACTCATCATTCTTAACTCGCCACAGAATCCGACCGGCGGCGTTCTGACGAAAGGCGACATTTACGACATTGCCGACGCCATCGGCGATCGCGACATTATGGTGTTGAGCGACGAGATCTACGGCCGCTTGTTGTTCGAGGGCGAACAGTTCAGCATCTCGGCAGTTGAAGGCATGAAGGACAGGACGATCATCCTGGATGGCTTCTCCAAGACCTACGCCATGACGGGATGGCGCATGGGTTATGGCGTCATGCGTGCCGACCTCGCGACGCACATCGCGCGTCTGATGACGAACTCCAACTCCTGCACCGCGAGTTTCACGCAGGTGGCGGGCATTGAAGCAATCCGCGGCGATCAGAGCGAGACCGAGCACATGCGGCTGGAATTCCAGAAGCGGCGTAACGTGTTCGTGAACGGGATCAACCAGATCAAGGGATTTTCCTGTCTGTCGCCGAAAGGCGCGTTCTATACCTTCCCAAACATCAAGCAGACGGGATGGGCATCGAAGAAGCTGGCTGACGCGCTGCTAGACGACGCCGGAGTTGCGGCGTTGTCGGGCACGGCATTCGGAGCGTTTGGCGAAGGCTACCTGCGCTTCAGCGTGGCCAACTCGGTGGAGAACATTCAGACGGCGCTTGACCGCATCGACCAGTGGACGAAGAAAAACTTGTAACCAACGTCTCTCCTCAGCTTGGCCCGCTTTCGAGCGGGCCTTTTTCTTGGGCTATGATGGGCAACGCAAACCATTCTGATGCCCGGCGTAAACAAATCACGATTTCGCATCTTTGCCACGTGTGACATTGGCGATGCGGCTTTCGCCCGCCTACGAAAGCGCGGCTACGAGGTCGAGGTTTATCCACACCCCGAACCGCCGGCCAAGAGTGTGATCGTCGAAAAGGTCCGAGAGGGAATTGACGGCCTCATTACCACGTTGCGCGACAAGATTGACGTCGAGGTTTTCGAGGCCGACAAGGGCACACTGAAGTGCGTGGCGCAATACGCGGTGGGTGTCGATAATATCGATCGCGCGGCTGCCGACCGTCATAAGATTCCGTTCACTCACACCCCTGACGTGCTCACCGAGGCGACGGCGGAGTTCGCGCTGTTCGCGCTGGCAGCACTGGCGCGCCGAATGTGGTCTGCAGAGAAACTGGTGCGCGAAAACCAGTGGGGATTCTGGCATCCCTACCTGCCGTTTCTCGGCGATGAGATGACGGGCAAGACGATTGCTATCATCGGCACCGGACGCATCGGGCAGGCCATGGCGAAGAAATGCAGCGGGTTCGACATGAATATCCTGTGCTACCACCCCCAGAAGCATGATGACCAATTCGTTTCTGCTCTCCAGTCGGTGATGGACTTGCGGCATCTCAGCGGTCTGCAGCGCGAGCGCACGACAGTACGTTATACGTCGTTGGAAGACGCGTTGCGGCGGGCAGATTTCGTCAGCATCCATGTTCCGTTGATTCGTGAAGGCGAGGGTAAAACACCGACCTATCATTTGTTCAATGAAACGACGTTTCGCTGGATGAAGCCGACAGCCTACCTGGTGAACACTGCGCGAGGCCCAGTCATCGACGAGTCGGCGCTGGTTCGAGCCCTTAAAGAGAACTGGATCGCCGGAGCTGCGCTTGATGTCTACACGACTGAGCCGCTGCCTCCGGATTCGCCACTGCGCGATCCCGATATTGAAGACCGCTGCCGTCTGTATCCACATTTTGCCAGCGCGGGACGGGTGACGCGGCTGTCGGGCGACCCGAACCGTGGCATGGCCGGACGATGCGTGCAGGGCCTAATCGACGTGTTGGAAGAGAACTACGGAGGCGACATCCTGAAGATGCCTTACGTCGTGAATAAGGAGGCATTTCGGTGAAGGGTAGAGCCGCGCTTCAGCGCGGCGTTAAGTTCGCCTCAAATAGAACGTGAGCCGGCTTCAGCCGGCGGCACCGGCGAGCGGGCATCGATCCCGCAAAAGCTAAGCTGAAAGTCAATCTAGCTACTTGGCTACCAGCGTCGACACTAGAGAGTCGAAGATCTTGACGCCGTCGGTCATGCCGAGTTCCGGTTCGCTGGCGCGCTCGGGATGCGGCATCATGCCCAACACGTTGCGGCCTGCGTTGCAGATGCCCGCGATGTTCTCGATCGAGCCATTGGGATTGGCGTCGGCAGTCACTTCGCCAGTCGGAGTCACGTAGCGGAAGATGATGCGGTCGTGGTCTTTCAGTTCGTCGAGTGTCTTCTCGTCGCAGAAATAGTTGCCTTCCATGTGACCAATGGGAATCACCAGCAGCTCGCCGCGGTGCAATTGCTGGGTGAACGGCGTGTTCGTGCTCTCCACCCGGATGTGTACTGGCTTGCAGATGTACTTCAGCCCGGCATTGCGCATCAGGGCGCCGGGAAGCAGCCCGGATTCGCAAAGAATCTGGAAACCGTTGCAGATCCCGATCACCAGCCCACCATCCGCGGCAAATTTGCGCACGGATTCCATCACTGGCGAAAACTTGGCGATCGCCCCAGTCCGCAGATAGTCGCCGTAGGCAAACCCGCCGGGAACGATGATCGCGTCACATCCCTGAAGGTCCGGCGAGTCGTGCCAGAGGAAGGTCACGGGCTGCTTGGACACTTCCGAGATCGTCCAATACGCGTCGTGATCGCAGTTGGATCCAGGGAAGATAATGACTCCAAATTTCATTGCCGAGGGCTCCGGATGGGGATTTCGCACTCAGTGTAGCATGGGTGCGGCGACCTGCTGGTGGCGCCCGCATCCAAAGAGTTATGCAGTTCTCGAGGCACGTCCACATCACCGGCGGCGCATTGTGGCGCTGGTTCGTCGCGCAGGTTCTTGACTCCCTTTGCGTCGGATTGCTGTGGTGGGTCGGTCTGAGTTACCTGCATGTGGCGTGGGCCCCGTTTTGGGCAGTGCTGGCTGCCGTGTTTCAGTTCATTCCGCATTTTGGGCCGGTGCTGACCCTCTTTGGACCCGCGACGGCCGCGCTAATCGATGGAGGCCTGGAGAGCTTCCTCTGGGTGCTTGGACTCTACGCTGCGATCGTGGTGGCGGACGGTCTGATTCTGCAGCCGGTCATCATGCGGCGAACCGCGAAGGTGCCCATCTGGGCCTCGCTGATTGTCCCGATCATGCTCGGCATGATGATCGGATTCTGGGGACTACTGCTGGCCGCTCCCTTGCTGGCAATCATTTTTGCCTACCGCGCCACTGCAAAGCGAACAGCCAAGAGCGCCGGCGCAACGGCACCGCGGCAGACGCCTCCGGGCCGCGACATTACCGGAGGACGGTTGATCTCCCCTGGCGGACCGAGCGGCGAGTCTGAGAGCAGTGAGGCGTTGTGACCTGCCGGTGACTCGCTTCCGCGATTTCGAGTGGTGCATCAGTTTGGATCGGGTGAGAAGTGGAGATCGTGGCTGACAAAAAGGTCCTTCGACTCCGCTTCCTGCGGTCGCTTCGCTCAGAGTTTGTGACTTTATTGATTTCCGGCCTTTTTTCGGTCCGTAAGTCGTTTCTTTTCAGAGTCGGTTTTTGACGCCAAACAAAAAAGTCACAACCTCTCAGGATGACAGATGAAGGAAGCGAACGACGGCGGTTTCGCTCAACCGTAGACGCAACCCAAATTCGTGGTTCCTGATTTCCACACCGCGTCGCGAATACAATGAGCTATTCACCCACGAGGCCTCTGACCACTAATGTCTGAGCAATTTGTCCATCTCCATCTGCACACGGATTTCTCCATGCTCGACGGCGCCTGCGAAATCGGCCGCCTCGTCGATCGCGTCAAACAGTTAGACATGCCCGCCGTCGCCATGACGGACCACGGCAACATCTTCGGAGCGGTGGAATTTGCCAATGCCGCGAAAGCTGCAGGAGTGAAGCCCATTCTGGGCTGCGAGCTGTACATCTGCAAGAAGGAAGACCACCGCGCTGCTCCCGAGGGCGACAGTTATAACCACTTGATCGTGCTGGCCGAAAACGACGAGGGCTATCGCAACTTGGTGAAGGTGGTTTCCGAGGCGTCGTTGCACGGCTTTTATTACAAGCCGCGGGTCAGCAAGAAATTTCTGGCCGAACACTCCAAAGGCTTGATCGCCTTGTCCGGTTGTCTCAAAGGCGAAGTGGCCGAGGAACTCACCTTCGAGCACTACGACAAGGCGCGCAAGGCAGCGGCGACATTCCAGGACATCTTTGGCAAAGGCAATTTTTATCTCGAGATCCAAAACCAGGGACTTCCGGACGAGGATCGCATCCAAAGCAACCTCTTGAAGCTGGAGCAGGACCTCGGCATTCCCATGGTGGCCACCAATGACAGCCACTACTTGTGCGAAGACGATGCCCATGCGCAAGACGTGATGGTCTGCATCCAGACCGGCAAGTCGATCAACGACACCAACCGCTTGAAGTTCGCCAACAACCAGTTCTTCGTGAAGAGCTATCCCGAGATGAAGCAGGCCTTCTCGGGCTACGAGCAGTTCCTGCATCGCACGCTGGAGATCGCCGAGCGCTGCAACACCAAGCTGGAGAAGGTGCACGACCCTTTCCCCCAGTTTGAGGTTCCGTCGGGCTACTCGATCCCGGACTATTTCGAGCACGTTACGCGCGAAGGATTCACGAAGCGGTTGAATCTCCTGCGCGAATTGCAGGCGCAGGGCCGTCTCAAACATTCGCTGGAAGATTACGAGCAGCGGCTTTCGCGCGAGATCGCGATCATCCGCCAGATGCAGTTCGCCGGCTACTTCCTGATCGTGTGGGATTTCATCCGCTACGCCAGGGAGCACAACATTCCGGTGGGCCCGGGTCGAGGTTCGGCGGCAGGCGCGCTGGTGGCGTACGCGCTGCGTATTACCGACATCGATCCTTTGCAGAACGAGTTGCTGTTCGAGCGGTTCTTGAATCCAGAGCGCATCAGCCTGCCTGACATCGATATCGACTTCTGCATGAACCGTCGCGGTGAAGTCATCAACTATGTGACGCAAAAGTACGGGCGCGACCAGGTGGCGCAGATCATCACGTTCGGCACGATGGCGTGCAAAGCTGCCATCAAAGACTCAGGCCGTGCGATGGATATTCCGTATGCCGAAGTCGAACGCATCGTCAAGATGGTGCCACCGACCTTGAACATCACCATCGAGCAGGCACTCAAGGATTCGCCACCCATGGCGACAGCTTACGAAACGGAGCCGCAGACCAAGGAGCTGATCGACACCGCAAAGCGCCTGGAAGGACTGGTACGCAATTCAGGCGTGCATGCCGCGGGGGTCGTTATCTCGCCGCTGCCGCTCACCGACCTGGTTCCGCTGCATCGCACCAAGAACGACGAAATTGTCACCGCCTACGACATGAAGGCGATCGAAAAGCTCGGCCTGTTGAAGATGGACTTCCTGGGGCTCACGACGCTCACCATCATTGACGATGCGCTGCGGCTCATCGAGCAGGTACGAGGGGAGCGACTGGATTTGCAGACGCTGGCGCTCGACGACGCCGAGACCTACGAGAAGGTATTTCACACGGGACTGACGTCAGGCGTGTTTCAGTTTGAATCCCAGGGAATGCGCGACGTGCTGCGGCGCTACAAACCGACCGCAGTCGAGGACCTCACGGCGTTGAACGCGCTTTACCGTCCCGGGCCCATTCAGGGCGGCATGATCGACGACTTCATTGACCGCAAATGGGGTCGCAAGAGGATCGAATATGAACTGCCCGAACTGGAATCGATGCTTAAGGAAACCCTGGGAGTAATCGTCTACCAGGAACAGGTCATGCAGATCGCGAATCGTCTGGCCGGCTACTCCCTCGGCGAAGCCGACTTGCTGCGACGCGCCATGGGCAAGAAGAATGCCGAAGAGATGGCCAAGCAACGCCAGCGTTTCGTGAAGGGCGCGCTCGATCGCGGATTTCCCCAGAAAAAGGTTGAAAAGATCTTCGACCTGATGGAGCAGTTCGCCGGCTACGGATTCAACAAATCGCACTCGGCGGCCTATGCGCTGCTGGCCTATCACACGGCATACCTGAAGACGCACTACGCGGTCGAGTTCATGGCTGCGCTGCTGACCTCGGTGTCGGGCAGCACAGACGACGTGGTGAAGTACATCAACGAGTGCCGCGAGATGGGCATCGCGGTTGAGCCTCCCGACGTGAATGTGAGCGACGCCTACTTTACGCCCCATGGAGAGGCCATCCGCTTTGGGCTGGCGGCAGTTAAAAACGTCGGACACAACGCGATTGAATCGATCGTGGAGGCGCGCAAAGAGATCGGCGCGTTCCAGTCGATTTTCCAGTTCTGCGAAAAAGTGGACCTGCGGCTGCTGAACAAGCGCGTGATCGAATCGCTGGTGAAGAGCGGGGCCATGGATGCTATGGGCCGTCGCTCGCAGCTCATGGCCGTGGTCGACAGCGCCATGGATCATGCGCAAAAGTCGCAACACGATGCTGCTATGGGGCAACATGGCTTATTCGGCGTTTTTGAGAACGACAAGGAAACGCAACGCGAGAAGCCGCTGCCCAACATCCCCGATTGGGACGAACATCAGCGGCTCTCTGCCGAGAAGGAAATCCTCGGGTTCTTCATCACCGGACATCCGCTGGAGAAATACCGCGACAAGCTCCTCGACTTCAGCGCACTCACGACCGAGGACCTGGGCCAATTGAAGTCGTCAACCGGCAGGGATGAGGTCCTCGTCGGCGGCATCCTCAAGGCGGTGCGAGTGTCGAAGTCAAAAAAGGGTGACCTCTACGCGCAAGGACGGCTGGAAGACATGAACGGTTCGGTCGACATCCTCTGCTTCTCCGAATCCTTCAAGAGGCTTGGCGAAAAGCTCAAACTCGACGTGCCGGTGCTGGTGAAGGGAAGCGTTCGGGTGGAAGAGGGATCCAATGCGAAGCTGATGATCAGCGACATCACTCCGTTGGAGCAAGCCGAGCCCAAGCTGGCGCGCAGCTTGCGAATTAAGATTCCGCTGGAGACTGCATCAACCGATACCGTCGATGCGTTGCACACGCTTTGCGCCGAGCGCAAGGGCGAGGCCAAAGTGTTGTTCGACCTGGAGCGCAAAGGCGACTTCACGGTGGTGATGGAGGTGGAAGGCTATAATGTGTTGCCAGACCGGTCATTCATCGACCACGTTGAGGAACTGTGCGGGCGCGGCAGCGTAAGGATCATCGATTAGTCGCGACGAGTGGGACAAGATAAACCTATGGAAGTCGCTTCCAACGCGCAGTCGGAATTGCAACGGGTCGAGCAGCAGATTGAGCAACTGCAGAGTGCTGCCGGCAACAATCAGGAAGCCCTCAAGCAGTTGGAGGGGCTGCAGGAGCGCGTCGAGGCGCTGCGCCGGCAGATTTCCGGGAAATTGACGCCCTGGGAGCGCACCGAATTGGCGCGCCATCCCATGCGGCCCTACCCGCTGGACTACATCGAGCGCATCTTTCCCGACTTCAGCGAAATTCACGGAGACCGCAATTTCGGCGACGATCCTGCCATGGTGTGCGGCATGGCGCGTTTCCGGGGACGCGAAGTCGCCGTGCTCGGCACGCAAAAAGGCCGCGACACCAAGCAGCGGGTGTACCGCAATTTTGGCCAGCCTAATCCGGAGGGTTACCGCAAGGCGCTGCGCTTCATGAGGTTTGCAGAGAAGTGGAAGCGTCCGGTCATCGCATTGATCGACGTCGTTGGCGCCTATCCGGGACTGGGCGCGGAAGAGCGCGGACAGGCGGAAGCCATCGCCCACAACTTGCGCGAGATGGCCCGGCTAAAAGTCCCGTTCATTGCCGCCATTACAGGCGAAGGCGGAAGCGGAGGAGCGCTGGCGATCGCCGTGGCAGATCGCGTCCTGATGCAGGAGAACAGTATCTATTCGGTGATTTCTCCGGAGGGATGTGCGTCGATCATGTGGCGCGACTCCACCAAGAAAGACATTGCCGCGGCGGCGCTGCGCATTACCGCGAAAGACAACTTTGAGATGGGTTTTTGCGACGAGGTAATTCCCGAGCCGCCGGGAGGCGCGCATCACGACTACGATGCGGCTGCCGCTGCGTTAGCTGAGGCTCTGGATCGGCACCTCGCCGCGCTGGAGAAGTTGTCGACGCAGGACCTGCTGGACGCGCGCTACAAGAAATTCCGCAACATGGCGCAGTATTACGAGACCGTATAGCTTGCGGACGACCGACCGCCGGGAATGACCCCAGCCGCGTAATTCCTGCTTTTTGTATCTTTCCAGTACACCCCATTCGGATCGGTATTAGTTCCCACCGACGCATAGCTGCCCTATAATAGAAGCAACCCCTCCACCATCCATGTTGCGTGGGGCAACCGAACTAGGGGTATTGATGGCCACAACGGAAATTGCAGTACACGGCTCGGCCACCTCGGCCGACCGCAAGCCCATCGTCAACGACTTCAGCATCCAGGTAGCCACCGCAAACGGGTCGGGCTCGCAGAGCGCAAACACCATTCTACTGCGCTCGATTTTTCAGATGGGCGTTCCCGTCTCCGGTAAAAACCTGTTCCCGTCGAACATTGCTGGTCTTCCCACCTGGTACACCATCCGCGCCAGCAAAAAGGGTTATGTCGCTCGGAAGAAGGAAATCGATTTTGTGGTGGCGATGAACTCCGAGACTGCGCGTGAAGATGTTCTGGCGCTTGCTCCGGGGGCCGCTGTTCTCTACGACGAACCTCTGAAGCTCAGTGAATTGCGCTCCGATTTGGTCTTCTATTCGGTACCTTTCGACAAGATCGTGGCGACCGTCTGCCCAGAAGCCAAATTGCGCAAACTGGTCAAGAACATGATCTACGTCGGGGTGATGGCGCAATTGCTCGGCCTCGATATGGCCGAGGTGGAGAAGGCGCTACGAAAGCAGTTTTCCAAAAAAGTGAAGGCAGCTGATCTCAACTGGAATGCCGCCAAGGCGGGATACGACTACGCCGTCTCATCGCTGACCAAGGCTGACCCATTCACCATTGAGCGCATGGATAAGACAGCCGCGAAGATCATCATCGACGGCAACTCTGCCGCCGCGATGGGCTGTATGTTCGCCGGGGTCACGGTGGTCACATGGTATCCCATTACGCCTTCGTCTTCGCTGGTGGAAACCCTCATCGATTACATGAAGGCTTACCGTGTTGGACCTGATGGTAAAGCTACTTTTGCCATCGTTCAGGCTGAGGACGAACTGGCTGCGATCGGCATGGTTCTAGGTGCCGGATGGGCGGGAGCGCGAGCCATGACGGCCACTGCCGGACCAGGTATTTCGCTCATGGCGGAGTTTGCGGGGCTGGGCTACTACGTGGAAATTCCCGGTGTGATCTGGGACGTACAGCGCGTCGGCCCGTCCACCGGACTTCCTACTCGCACCTCACAAGGTGACATCGAGTTCGTAGCGAAGTTGTCGCACGGCGACACATTGCATCCGATGTTAATTCCGTGCTCGGTGGCGGAATGCTTCTCGATGGCGAGCGAAGCCTTCAATCTTAGCGAGCAATTACAGACTCCGGTCTTCGTGATGTCCGACCTCGATCTCGGCATGAACAACTGGATGTCGGAGCCGTTCGAGTATCCCAAGGAGCCGATCAATCGAGGGAAGATTCTTACCAAGGAAGACCTCGACCGGATGGGAGGATTCTCGCGGTATAAAGACATCGACGGCGACGGAGTGGGTTATCGCACGCTGCCCGGAACCGACCACCCGCAGGCGGCTTGGTTCGCCCGCGGCAGCGGCCACAATGAGGATTCCAAGTACAGCGAACGTCCTGACGACTACGCCAACAACCTCGACCGTCTGCGGCACAAGTTCGAGAACGCAAGGAACTCGGTCCCTAAGCCGGAGTTGGTTCGGGATGACGGCAATGAGGTCGGCATCATCGCCTATGGCACGTCTCACCACGCGCTGGTTGAGACGCTCGATCAATTGCAAACGGAACACGGCTTCAAGGCCGATTACCTGCGGTTGAAGGCGTACCCGTTCACCACGGAAATCCACGACTTCGTTGCCAAACACAATCGGGTGTACGTGGTGGACCAGAATCGCGATGGCCAGATGTTCCAGTTGTTGAAGCTGGACGTTCCGGCGGAAGACGTCGTTCGACTACGCAGTGTCCGCCACTATAACGGACTGCCGCTGGATGCACGCTCCGTGACCGACGACATCATCTCCCAGGAGGGCAAGTAAATGGCGAGCACAGCCACGTCACAACCCAAGACCAACCGTATCGGGCTGACCGTGCTCGACTACCGCGGCGGCAAGACCACACTGTGTGCCGGCTGCGGACACAACGCTATCTCCGAGCGCATCATTGACGCCTTTTACGATATGGGAATGGGGCCGGAGCGGGTGATCAAGATGTCGGGTATCGGCTGCTCGTCGAAGAGCCCGGCCTACTTCATGAGCCGCTCCCACAGCTTCAATTCCGTGCATGGGCGCATGCCGTCGGTGACGACCGGTGCGGTGCTGGCGAACTCGAAACTCGTCGCGCTGGGCGTGAGCGGCGACGGCGACACCGCATCGATCGGCATTGGCCAGTTTGTTCACCTGATGCGCCGGAATCTGCCGCTGATCTACATCATCGAAGACAACGGCGTGTACGGACTGACGAAGGGGCAGTTTTCGGCCACCGCTGACCTGGGTGCGAAGCTGAAGACGGGAGTGATTAACGAATTGCCGCCGATCGATACCTGCGCGCTGGCGATCTCGCTGGGCGCGACGTTCGTGGGCCGCTCGTTCTCGGGCGACAAGCGTCAACTACACACCATGCTGAAAGCGGCTCTGGCCCATCGAGGAACGGTCATGATTGACGTCGTCTCGCCGTGCGTGACCTTCAACGATCACGAAGGCTCGACCAAGTCCTACAAGTTTATGAAGGACCACGAAGAGCCGCTGCATGACCTGAATTTTATTCCCGCGTTTGACGAAATTGACGTCGAATACGACGAAGGCTCCAGTGTCAATGTCACCATGCACGACGGCTCGTCGCTTCGCCTGCGCAAGCTGGAGGAGGACTACGATCCGACCAACAAGATTGGGGCCGTCAAGCGGTTGATGGAATCTAACGAGGCAGACGAGGTGTTGACCGGAATCTTCTACCTGAACACCACCGCGCCGAACTTTATCGACATGCTGGATATGACCGATGAGCCGCTGGCGACGTTGCCAGAGAGCGTCACGCGCCCCTCGCGCAAAGTGTTGGAAGAGTGCATGGAAGAGCTGCGGTAGATAGACCGCACCGCGAAATCAAAAAGCCCTACGCGTGGAGGGCTTTTTCGTTGCCTGCAATCCAAGTTTATTTCAGGGAAGACATGTCGATCACGAAGCGGTACTTCACGTCGCTCTTCAACAGGGCGTTCGTAGGCCTCGTTGATCTTCTGGATGGGGATGATCTCGATGTCAGACACAATGCCGCGTTCGGCGCAGAAGTCCAGCATCTCTTGCGTCTCCCGGATCCCCCGATCCCGGAACCGGCAAGCCGGTGCCGTCCAAAAGCAGACCGAACGCCGCAACAGGTAACGGCATCGGAGGCGCTCCCACCAGCGTCAGCGTTCCTCGCTTCAACAGGGCAAGTATGCATTCAGATCGTGCTCAGCCGAGACCGTGTCCAGGATGAAGTTGAAGCTGGCGGCATGTTTCTGCATTTCCGCGGCGTCTTTCGAGACGACCACTTCCTGAGCGCCGAGCCGCAGCGCGTCCGCCGTCTTATTCGCGGAGGTCGTGAAAAGCACAACGTGGGCGCCAAAGGCATTTGCGAACTTCACACCCATGTGGCCCAGACCGCCTAACCCGATGACCCCGACCTTCTGCCCCTTGCGCACATTCCAGTGACGCAGCGGCGAATACGTCGTGATGCCCGCGCAGAGCGGGGGTGCGGTGCCGGCAAGGTCCAGCCGGTCGGAGACTTTCAGCACAAACCCCTCGTCGACGACAATACTTTTCGAGTAGCCAAAGTAGGTGACCCCTCCGAGTATCTTGTCTTCACTGTTGTACGTGAAGATGGGGATCTTCTCGCAGTATTGTTCGAGCCCTTCCCGGCAGTTCTCGCAAACGCCCACCATACATCCGACGGCGGCTATGTCGCCTTCCTTGAACCGCTTCACTGCGTTGCCCGCTTTCACCACCTCGTCCGACAATTTCGTGCCCTGGCACGCAGGGATACACTGTCGGCAGCGCGTTTTCCCAATCATTGCGGACCTGGTGCAAATCCGAGTGGCAAACGCCGCAGTACAGGATCTCGATCTGGACATTCTTGGGGCCGGGCTCGCGGCGTTCGAAGGAAAATGGTGTTAACGGAGTTGTTGCGGAACGGGCTGCATAGCCCGCCGTCTTGAAGGTCTTTGTGGCTGGTTTTTCGGTGCAACTTCCAAATCAGTGCTAGGCATTTGTCAGGCCCTGCTCACCATGAATAGCCCGAGGTTGAGTACCTCGGGGTGGGTCAATAAGAAGTGCTCAGCGGATTTAGGCGAACTTCCATATCGATGCATGACGATGGCATTTGGGCGCGCCACCGCATTCATCTTCTCGTGTGGAAGTGGTGCAACTATCACTCTAGCCCTTCGCCCACGGGCTGCGGTAAGATTGCGATCATGGCCAAGCCTGCTGTTCAGTTTGAAGTTGCCTGCCCCTGCTGCGGAGCGTTGCTGAAAATAGACGCCGAAGCCAAGGCGGTGATCGCGCACACTCCAAAGGCTGTACCCAAGACGTTCGAAGACATCGAAGCTGCGGCGCGGGCCATGAAAGAGCACGACAGCCGCAAGGAGTCGATCTTCCGCCAGTCGGTGGAGGCTCAGAAGAACTCGGCGGATCTTTTGGAAAAGAAGTTCCAGGAGGCGGTCCGCAAGGCGAAGGAAACGCCTGACACTGGCAAACCACTACGAGATTTCGATCTCGACTAAGCGCGAATTCAAAGCAAACATAGCGGGGCGAACAGGATCACGGGTGGCTGACAACGCGTCAAATCCCTCGTCGCGTCCTTGGCTGCTTGGCCATCGAGGATTGCGGGTCCGCGACCTCAAGCGGCTCATTTCCACAGCTCCTTCCGAAAACAGTCTCGACGCGTTCGAGTACGCGTTGTCGCAGGGATGCGACGGCTTCGAGTTTGATGTGCGCCACACTCGCGACAGTCGCAACGTGCTGTGGCATGATTCCACGTTGAACGGCAGGGAAATCGTGGTGACCGATTTTGCGCAGCTAACCGCCCGCGACGGGAGCGTCCGCGCCTGCCTGGAAGACGTGCTGCAGCAGTTCGGCCATCGCGCCTATCTCGATATCGAACTGAAGGCGGCCGGTCGCGAAGGGGATATCGTGGCGGCACTGAAGCAGCATCCTCCTCAGCGCCCTTATATCGTGTCGTCGTTTCTTCCCCAGATACTGCTTCGCCTGCATGAGGTCGACGATCAGATCCCGCTGGGCTATATCTGCGAACACGCTACCCTGATGGATCGATGGCGTGATCTGCCGGTCAAGGTTTTTCTTCCGCGTCACGATCTGGTGGTACCGCGATTGATTGAAGAGGTGCATCAGCACGAGAAACAAATCATGACCTGGACTGTGAATTCGGCTCGCCGCATGCAAGAACTCGCCAACTGGGGTGTGGATGGGCTGATCTCCGACGATCCACACTTGCTGTTTCGCACCCTCGGCGCTGGTTTACAGCGCGAATAGCGAAAATCACGCCGCCTCATTTACATTGGTTGCGATGCCAACTACGGGGGAGCGATTCGAGCGCGCGGTGGCCATCATGGCGCGATTGCGGGGGCCCGGCGGATGTCCGTGGGACCGCGAACAGACCTTTGACACGATCAAGCCCTACACGCTGGAGGAAGCCTACGAGGTCATCGAGGCCATCGACGTGCGCGATTGGCCCGAGTTGACCGGCGAACTGGGCGACCTGTTGCTGCAGGTCCTCTTTTATTCCCAGATGGCGGCTGAGCAACAGCGCTTTTCCATCGACGACGTGCTCGACCGGCTCTCCAACAAGCTGGTTGACCGGCACCCTCACGTGTTTGGAGAGGTGAAGGCGGAGACCTCCGGCGAGGTCTTGCGCAATTGGCAGGCACTCAAGGCCGAGGAAAAGAAGAAGCGCCAGCAGAACTCCGGAGACGATGCCGATGCGGTCAAGTCCGGTCATCCTGATTCGGTTCTGCATGGCATTTCGTCGGCCGTGCCTTCGTTGATGGAGGCCTACAAGATTAGTTCGCGTGCGGCCCAGGTGGGCTTTGACTGGCCCAACATCGAGGGCCTCTTCGACAAACTGAGGGAAGAAACCGATGAGCTACGGATGAACCTGGAGGAATATCCGGAGCCCGGCCCGCAGCCTGTTGGCGCCTCCGACACCGCCAGCGCGCGCGGAGTGAAAGTGCCGGAGGAACTGCGGGCGCGCCTGGAAGATGAGGTGGGCGACCTGCTGTTTGTGCTGGTGAACATCGCGCGCTATCTGGCGCTCGATCCTGAGTCAGCCCTGCGCAAAACGAATCGAAAGTTTCGCCGGCGATTTGAGTATCTGGAAGACAAGTTGCGCGAACAGGGCCGCAAACCGTCCGACGCGCCGCTCGATGAAATGGAATCGCTGTGGCAGGAGTCGAAGCAGCAGGAGAAGCCGTGACTGTGGAGACTCTTGTGCTGCGGAATTGCACTACGCTGGAGGAGTTTCGCGCCTGCGTCGCGCTACAGCAGGAAGTATGGGGCTTCAGCGACGCGGAGATTGTTCCCGAGCGGATTTTCTCGCTCGCACCAAAGATTGGCGGACAGGTCGTAGGCGCCTGGGAGGGCGAGATTCTTGTTGGTTTCGCAATGGCCATTCCGGGGAGTCGCAACGGGCATCCCTACCTGCACTCGCACATGGTGGCGGTGAAAAAGGGCCATCGCAATTCCGGACTCGGCCGCACAATCAAACTCTTCCAGCGCGAAGACGCCATCGCGCACGGCTATGAGCTGATGGAGTGGACGTTCGATCCGCTGGAAATCAAGAACGCGTATTTCAATCTCGAACGGCTGGGCGCGATCGCGCGACGCTACAACGTCAACCAGTATGGAATCACGAATTCTCCGTTGCAGGGATTTCTGCCCACCGACCGCCTGGTTGCTGAATGGTGGATGACGTCGCGACGTGTGCAGACAGTGCTGTCAACCGGTCATCCTCCAGCGATCCACGCGGAAGAGCGGGTGGAAGTACCGGCGAAAATTTACGAATGGAAGGCCGAGCCTGCGATGCGTTCGAAAGCAGCTCAGATTCAGTCGCGGAACCGGGAACTCTTCCAATCCGCATTTTCCCGCGGGTTCTCGTGTCTCGGTTATGAACGCGATGTGGATGGAAACGGTTACTTTCAACTTGGCCGCTGGGACGAGGACTGGTCATATGCTCCAAATTCGTAATCGAAGACGGGATGCATGAAGATCGAAGCCATCACTCTCCGCGAGTTGAAGATTCCCCTGGTCCACTTTTTCGAGACAAGTTTTGGGCGAACCTACACCCGGCGCGTGCTGTTGCTGACGTTGCACTGCGACGGCCTCGAGGGCTGGGGCGAGTGCGTGGCAGGCGAAGATCCTTTCTACTCCGAGGAATACATCGACGGAGCGTGGGATGTGATTGTGCGGTACCTCGGACCGTCGCTGCTCGGAAGGACGCTGAACGCTGGAAGGGACGTGCCGTTGCTGCTGGCCAAAGTCCGCGAACACCGAATGGCCAAGGCCGCGCTGGAGAACGCAGCGTGGGATGCAGAAGCTCAGGAAAAGGGAATCCCGCTGTGGAAGTTGCTGAACGGCACCCAGCGCGAGATCGCTTGCGGAGTCAGCATCGGAATTCAGGATTCACACGAGCACTTGCTGCAGAAGATCGAGACAGAACTCGCGGCTGGCTACCAGCGAATTAAACTTAAGGTCAAGCCTGGCTGGGATGTGGACGTTCTGGAGAAGGTGCGCGCACGGTGGCCTGACATCCTGTTGACCTGCGATGCTAATTCGGCCTACAAGCTCAACGACCTCCAGCACCTGAAGTCATTCGACCGTTTCAAGCTGCTGATGATCGAGCAGCCGCTGTGGAGCGACGACCTCTACTTCCATTCGCTGCTCCAGAGGCAGCTCCAGACCGCCATTTGTCTGGATGAAGCGATTCGCAGTTCGCGCGACGCTGAGGCCGCACTGGAACTTGGGGCCTGCCGAATCGTCAATGTCAAAGTTGGGCGGATCGGCGGATTCACCGACGCAATCGCAGTGCACGACGTGGCGCAACGCTTTGGTGTGCCAGTGTGGTGCGGCGGAATGTTGGAGTCCGGGATAGGCCGCTCCCACAATGTGGCCCTCTCGACGTTGCCGAACTTCAAGCTGCCGGGGGACGTGTCAGCCTCGAAACGCTACTGGAAGGAAGACATCATCGAGCCCGAAGTTGAAGTGTTTCCTCGTGGAACGATCGCGATTACCGACAAGCCGGGCAGGGGTTACGACCTGCGTAAGGACTTGATCGAAAGCCTGACCGTCCGCAAAGAAACGCTGCGGGCCGCATCCAGTTAGATGAAGCGCAAAGTCATTGCCGAACTATTGGATGACGATCTGGGGACTCCCGAAGAGATAGCCAGCTCACTGCTTGATTTACGACATATCAACAACTGGTTTGGCGGGACCGGTACCACCACGTCGTTGCTGCGACGTGTTGCTCACGAGACTGGCCAAAAAACACTCTCGCTGTTGGAAATTGGCGCGGGTCGAGGGGACGTCCCATTGGGGGCGCAACGCGCACTCGAGAAAGAGGGCGTCACTTTGAAAGTAACGCTCCTCGACCGAGTGTGGTCCCACCTGCCGCAGAATGCAGTAGCCTCAGTCTCGGGCGACGCCATGCATCTGCCGTTCTGGGATAGCACATTCGACGTCGTTGGTTGTTCGCTATTCGCGCACCATTTCGAGCCGGAAACGCTACCAATGCTGCTGAAGGAAGCCTTGCGCGTCGCACGGCGGGCAGTCCTGATCAACGATCTGATCCGCAGCCGGCTGCATCTTGGTCTGGTTTATATGGGTCTGCCGCTGTTCGCGAGCCGGATCACCTGGCACGACGCGCCTGCGTCCGTACGCCGCGCTTACACCCTCGGCGAGATGCGAGCCATGCTGGCAAATGTGCCCGCGAAGCGGCTGGGGATCACACGGCATTACCTCTACCGGATGGGGGTACTGCTGTGGAAGTGAATCGCGTCGAATTCGATGTTGCCGTGATCGGAGGTGGCCCGGCCGGTACGTCAGCGGCCATTACCGCGGCGCGCCTCGGTGCTAGGGTCATAATTCTCGAGGCCGGGGAATTTCCGCGACACAAGGTTTGTGGCGAATTCGTATCTGCCGAGTCGCTCGATGTCTTGCGCGATCTCCTGCGATTGACGCCTGGGGCCGAGCAGCAATTACGAGCCGCTCCGGCGATCGATCAAACGCGACTGTTTCTGGCGGGCCGTGTCATTCAGGCGCAGGTGGCACCGCCGGCCCTCAGCATTCCGCGATACGCACTAGATTTCTTGTTGTGGCAGTCAGTACAGCAGGCAGGCGTCGAAGCCCGGTCGAGCTGCGAGGTCGGTTCGGTTCATGGAAACCGGCCATTTCTTCTCGAGACCTCTAGGGGAGAAGTCTGCGCGAGGACAGTGATCGTCGCCGCCGGGCGCTGGTCGAAATTCAAATCACGCACACCCATTCCAGATGGGCCCAAGTGGATAGGCGCGAAGGCCCATTATCGTGAGCATCAGACGGCTCGATCGACCGACCTGTACTTCTTTGAACATGGATACTGCGGCGTGCAGCCAGTGGCAGACGATGTCGTCAACGCATGCGCGATGGTGCGCTCCGACCGCGCCAAGTCGCTGGACGAAGTGCTTGCGCTGCATCCAGTGCTGGCCGAGCGCAGTCGCAACTGGCAGTTGGTCATGCAGCCCGTGACCACCGCACCGCTGCTCCATCTCGCGCCTCAGCCCGTTAGAGACAGCATGATGTTCGTGGGCGACGCTGCCGCATTCATCGACCCATTCGTTGGTGACGGAATATCGATCGCACTGCGCAGCGGGCGCTTGGCAGCGACGGTGCTGCGAGCCTTCCTCGACGGCAGGAGTTCGTTGGATTCCGCACTGGCAGCCTATGAGAACGGCTATGCCCAGCAGTTTGAACCTCTTATCGCAGCAGCCGCTCGGATTCGCGGAGTGCTCTCGTGGCCAGCGCCAGCCCGGATGGTTGCGTTCGAATTGCTGCGTCTGCCCGGCTTAATGCCCTATGTCATCCGCAGGACGCGGCACGCAGCCTGAGAGCGGTTTTACCGAATCACCAGGACTTCGCGAATGTTGTCCCGGCCCAGAAAAAACTTGATGGAGTTGAAATCGCGGAACAGATTCTCGACGTGGCGGTTGTTGAAGATTCGTTGCAGTCGATAGGGGCTGGCTGGCTGCATTTCAAGGGTATCTTTCGAAGCGATGTTGTAGCGGTAGAACGGCGCTTCGGGGCCGGCGTCTTTCGTGTGGAAGAAGGAGAACAAGATTGCGCTGGGCTTCATCGCAACATGGATGCGTTCGATCACCGGCTTCACCAGTGGCTCCGGCAGATAGTCGGCAAGATCCCAGAACATGACGGCGTCGAACTCCTGCCGTCCAAAGCTAAGGTTTTCATGCAGAAAACGGTCGACATCAATGGTTTTTTGGCCTTCGCCGTTCGAGACAACGAGCGACTTATCGGAAGCGAGGCGCAGGACATCCTCCTGGTGAAAGCGGTGCCCAAGCCCGATGAAGAACGTTATGTTGGCGGGTGACGTGGCCCCCAGATCAAGGACGCGCAGCCCCTCTTCCCGCGCCAGCCACTTCATAAACTCGGTGAAGCCGGTCGAGCGGCGCTGCACGCGCTCCCCGGACACAACTCCGTCCTCCGAGCCATGCTGGCCAGAGCCACCGAAGATTCTGCTGAACACGCTTGGCGCCACTAGGCACCATTGTAAGGGTATTGCGACGCGAGTGCTAATCGGCCGCGCTTTTTAGCCGGGAATACACCGTCAGCCTTCAGTGACTACCCCGGACGAGAAGCCCGCTGGATTCCAGAAACAAGCGGGACGCTAACCAAGCGTCCCGCCAAACTTCTGACAACGAATCAGAACTTTTTGGGCTCGAGCAATGGACCCTGTGTTGATGGTGTGGCAGGCTTACTGGGGGCGACAGTTGGGGCGGGAGCCACCGCCGGCGGCTTCGGTTCGAGACGAGGCGCGGGTTCGGCTTTTTGGATATCGATGGAACCCTTGAAGAAGGCGCCATCTTCGATGGCGACGCGCGCGGTCGAAATATCCCCCGCCAACGATGCGCTCTTGCGCAATTCGACCCGGTCGCTCGCTTGGATGTTGCCGTCCACCCGGCCGTGCACGATAACATTGCGGGCCTCGATATTCGCGCGAACGCGTCCGTTCGGCCCGATCGTCAGACTTTGGCCGCGCAGAGAAATCGAGCCTTCCACTTCGCCATCGACGTAAAGGTCCTCACTCCCCGACAACTCTCCCTTAACAATGACCGATTTCCCAATGGTGGCGATGTCCACGCTGCGAGGGGCGTCGCCACGCGGAGGTTCCGCTGACCGTGCGACCGGCGGGGGCGGTGTGTAGGCTGTCTTAGGCGTGGGTTGCTCAGGTGCGGGTGTCGAGAATTCATCTTCCTTGCGTGTTGATTTCCACATAAAGTCTTAGCTCCGTGACGCATTTCGAGCGACGGCGTCGCCACCACCGGGACGCTTCTGAAGCGCCTCAAACCACTCCCAAGAGAATACAGAAGGATTTGCGTTGCGGCCAACCCTTTTCCACAGTATGACCTGCCTTCGGCAGTGACTATTGAGCGACCACCCGCGGCCGGCTACCTGCTCGCGACGTTCGCCTGCCAACCCCGACCCGTCCGCCCGCACAGGGAGGTCACCTCACTTATAATAGGGGTCTCGCAAGACTCCAGCCGCAGCATCGCCAGTTGCGGAACAAGCGCCTGAGCAAGGAACGGGGCGCTGAGAGTCGTGTTGCAAGGAAAGCGATGGCCACCACCATTCCGCTTTCCGGCCAATCGACTCGTGTGCCGGAAGCTGGGAGCAAATCCAACGGCGCGAGACGAGGACTCATACCTATGACGCAAATCGAACTGATCATTGCACGTGAAATTCTGGATTCCCGTGGCAATCCCACCGTAGAGGCCGATGTCATTCTCGGAAGTGGCGCGCGGGGCCGTGCTGCCGTCCCTAGTGGGGCGTCCACGGGCGAGCACGAAGCTGTGGAGTTGCGCGATGGCGACAAGACGCGTTATGTCGGCAAAGGAGTGCTGAAGGCTGTCGACAACGTGAACGAACTAATCGCCCCCGAACTCGAAGGCATGGACGCCAGCGACCAGCGCGAGATTGACGGCATCATGCGCGAGCTTGATGGAACGGCCAACAAGAGCAAGCTGGGGGCCAACGCGATCCTTGCGGTCTCGATGGCAGCCTCGCGAGCGATGGCTGATCACTTGGGCATCGAGCTGTACCAGTACCTCGGCGGCTTCACGGCCAGCCTGCTACCGACGCCAATGATGAACATCCTCAACGGCGGCGCCCATGCCGACAGCAACGTCGATTTCCAGGAATTCATGGTAATGCCGGTAGGCGCACCGTCATTTAGCGAAGCGCTGCGCTGGGGCGTCGAAACCTTTCACACCCTGAAAGGCGTGCTCAAGAAGAAGGGCTACAACACAGCCGTTGGCGATGAAGGCGGATTTGCTCCCTCAGTGAAGTCGAACACCGAAGCCATCGAAGTCGTGTTGGAAGCCATCACGCAGGCGGGTTTTAAACCAGGCGAACAGATCGCTATCGCGCTCGATCCGGCGGCCAGCGAATTCTATGACGCCGATAAGAAGAAGTATGTATTTAAGAAGTCCGATAAGAGCGAGCATTCCAGCGAAGAGATG
>Ga0209040_10000832_pt1 | contig 23948 bp, 22 predicted proteins | sample BogFormECP12_OM3_FD_188240 | JGI IMG/M metagenome (GOLD analysis project Ga0209040, IMG submission 188240) | Bog forest soil microbial communities from Calvert Island, British Columbia, Canada - ECP12_OM3 (SPAdes) (version 2) | ecosystem: Environmental > Aquatic > Freshwater > Wetlands > Bog ... | reverse complement strand
GAACTTCGTGTACACTTCGCAGATCTCGGGTAACTCTTACTATGACGGTACCCCAGTGAATGTTGACCTCGTCCCACCATGGCAATAACTGTCGTTATACTTGGTCGAAGTAGGCGAAGCGTCCCGGTTTGCATCTGTTAGCGCTGCGCAAACCGAGACGGTTCGCCTAGCTTCGACCCCAGCTAACTACTGTTCAGTTAAGGATTTAAAACGGTGCCGGTCAGAGATGGCGAGCAATGTAGAATAGGCTTCCAGCCTGTGGGCTTGTGAGATTTTCGGGCTAAAGATTCCAGAGCGTCTTAACTGGATGTGCCGACCACGCACCCTGCTTCCTCATCGAATCAAGCTGGAGACTGAGATCACCTAGATTTCTTACAAATCGGTTTTGTTCACGAAAGCTTCGAACCCGGAAGCCGAGATGATGGGCCGCGGTGGGCTGAAAAAGCTCCAGGTACATGGGGATCTCCTCATGCAAAGTTGTAACCGCCTCGAATGCCTCCTTAGTCCAAAATGATCCGCTCCCAAACATGGTGAGTACAACGTGTTTGTCAGATCGGATCGAGATTCTTTCCCAGAATTCGAGAAAAGATGGATCAGCGATGTGGTTGAGGTAATGGGCATTGGACGAGGCATCGATTTGAGCGACGTGGAAACCCGCCAGATCACACTTTTCATTTTCTACGAAAGAAATCATTCGCTGGTGAAAATCTTCGACCAGTGGAACGTGATCGTACTCTATAAAATGCACATAGTGGCAGTCCTGTGACTTCAACCACTCCCAAGCCGCCTGAAAGACCGGAGCGTAGCTCTGTTTTTCGCGCTGATGATCCCGGGTCTTGAGACGAGCTGAATCGATGAGCGCCCGATGCGGATGCGAGATACGGTTAAAATCGTTTTTTGAACCGCCGAACGCGACAAAAGCCGTGCCTCTTGGAGTGATTCGGTCCCAATAGCGGAGCATCCGCTCAACACGTTCAGGGCTTTGGTGAGTAAGAAGAATCGTGCGGACTTCTGACATTGGGATAATCCGGCTCAGGTGCTATGTGAAAAGCCAAGTCTTGCTTGGCATACGTCACACGGGTTTGTGGCATGAACTCTGGCCGGACGGCCTTGGTCAAGCCAAAGATGGCAAGTTTGCCTTTCCAAGGCACAATCAAGACTCGGCCGATCGATTCGCCTGTTCGCGGGTCCGTTAGTTTGACGCCGAACGTTCTGGCGAACCAAAGAGGCAAATTCTTGGCCACCAGGAATAGCCGCCTCAGCGCTGTTGTGCCGTATCGCATAGAAAGCTAATCGTGTCCGGCTTCACAAGCCGAGATGAAAGCAGAATATTCGTTTTTTAAAAGGCGTTTTTTTGCTCTTCGTCTTTGCCCTGTTCGCTGTTGAATCACGTAATTGGAAAAGCTGTAGTAAGCGGGAACCGATGAAAGTACTGATCGATCACCACCTCCCGTTTCTGCTCGCTCACGGTGGCCTGCAGATTCAAATCGAGCAGACCAAAGCCGCCCTGGAGAAAATCGGGGTGGAGGTCGAATACCTTCGCTTTTGGGAGCAGGAGCAAAAAGCTGATGTCCTGCATATATTTGGACGCTGCTCGAGAACTTATATTGAGCTGGCGCGACGCAAGGGAATTAAGGTGGTGATGTCGGATTTGCTTAGCGAGACCGGTTCGCGCTCCCGGCAAGCGCTTCTCTTACAAAAGAGTGTTATCCGGGCGGCGCGGAGGATTCTACCGACCGCGTTTCTTAGCCGGATGGGATGGGACTCATTCAGAAGCGCGGATGCTGTGATCGCCTTGACCCCGTGGGAAGCGCAGTTGATGGTCGACCTGTTCGGTGCAGACAAATCCAGATTGCACGTGGTGCCTAACGGCGTTGAGGAATGTTTTTTCACGGATGCGCCGATCGGAAGTCGTGAGGACTGCTTGGTGAGTACCGTCACAATAACCCCGCGCAAGCGAGTAGTTGAACTCGCAGAAGCGGCTGTTGCCGGCAAAGTCAAGGTTCGGATTGTGGGCAAGCCTTATTCGGAAGAGGATCCTTACTACCAACGGTTTTTAAAGATTTGCCGATCTCATCCAGAATACGTTGAGTATGCCGGCCCAATCTCAGACCGTGAAGAACTTGCGCGGCTTTACTCCCGGGCGCGAGGGTTTGTCCTTTTCAGCATATTTGAAAGTCTTAGTCTTTCGGCATTGGAAGCTGCCGCAGGCGGATGTCCGCTCTTGCTAACGGACTTGCCCTGGGCTCGGAGCACCTTTGGAGACCAAGCCGCTTATTGCTCGCCACGGGCAACCGCAGCGGAAGCCGGACGAATTTTAGCGAATTTCTCGAAAGCCGTTGCCCTGCGGCCGAAACCTGAGAAACCGCTTCACTGGATCGAAGTCGCAGAGCGGCTACGGAAAATTTATGCGGCGCCTCTCTGTTAGTTATTTTTGTGCAACATCCTTAGGGCTGTTCATCGAGAAACTTGGCAAAGCTGGTTTGCGCTTTTCAGTAGAATGTGAACAAGTTATTTTGGCTGGCAGATGTCGAATTCGAATCTTAAGCGAATCTTGTTTGCAATTCCGATTCCATATAGCTGGGGAGGGTTTTGGACCCGTGACTCAGGCTTGATTGTTTTAGCCCTGCGTAAAAAGGGGTACGATGCGCGTCTGATTGCCCTGGCGAACAATGAAGAAGCCTTTTCTGAGGCGACACCGATTGTCACTGCTCGACTTGGGCAGCTGAAGGACTCGGCTTGGTGGAAAGCCATGAACCCTGACGCCGTCGTCTTAAACACTTGGGGCGCACCGCGCTATGACGGTATCCGCAAAGCGGTCTTAGCCGTTACTACCCGAGTCATCGAGCGCCTGGATACAGACGGGGTGAGATCGCCGAGAATTTGGCCGACGCACTACTTGGTGGCGACGTATGGTAGTTACATTGACTCTGGTAAGAACCCTCTTATAGCTGCTGTAATGACGTTTCTTCGTTATCAAGTCGTCTGGAATTTTCCATCTTTGCTGGACAGAAGAATGGTCGACACAATGTCACAGATCCCAGTTCTTGCCGCGGAATCGCCGCTGGGGGTAGCGAGAACCAGTCGACACATGCGCATTTTTACCAATTCGCCCAAGCGCATCGTCATGTTGCCTCATCCTGTCAACGAAAGCACTTTGAATTATGATGGTGGCCAGAAAGAGAACCGGGTCATCTCGGTCGGACGCTGGAATGCCCATCAAAAAAACGCACCGCTTCTGCTCCGTACGCTGAAAAAGTTTCTCGAGTTGCATTCTGGCTGGCACGCGGATTTGGTCGGGGGAGGGATGAACTCGGAACGAGTCAAAAAAATGTTTGGCTCAACCAATCTGCATTCGAGGGTCACCGTTCATGGGATAGTTGATCATGCAACCCTCAGCGGTCTATACAGCCGTGCCAAGATTTTCTTTCTTCCCTCCAGGCACGAGGCAAATTGTGTCGCAGCTCTGGAAGCGCTCTGTTGCGGGTGTAGCGTGGTTTCTGCGTCACACTTGGGAGCATCCGGATATCAAGCCGGAAAGGAGTCTGGAACCGCTGCTGCTAGGGGCGACAAGAATCAGTTGTTGGATGCATTGGACGTTGAGGTGATGATGTGGGAGACAGGAAATCGAGTCGCCGGAGAAATTTCATCACGCTGGCGGGCTGAGGCAGGGGCCGAGTCGATAGCAAAAAAAGTGCTAGATGTTTTACGGGAGATCTGACCGTGCACCGTTCAAAATCGATTTTGCCCGGCATATGGGCTTGAAATTCTCCCTGGGCGTGGCGAGCAACGCACCTCGACCTGCAACCTTCAGAGATCGAGGACGAGGACGAGTTCGAGGACGATTTCCCAAAGCACAGAAGGGTTTTCCAGCCCTCCGCAGACCGGACCTTTCACCACATTCTATCCGACACTATCTACCCTTCATGATTATGTCTTGTGTCGGCACGCCGGCCTAGTATTTCCGGCAAAATGCGCGAACCGGCACCGACATAGTATTGACTCCTTCCAGCAGACCCATGCAGGGGAAGGAGTCCACCGTGAAGTATATTATCGACAACCAAGTAGTTCTGTCGCGAGCGCCGGAAGGCTCTTTTGCAGCGCATGTCGGACCGTTTCCAAGGTCACCGAGTGAGGAGCAATATAGCGTGGGCTCGATTCAACAATCGACCCCCCGCCTTTCTGAACAGCCTGTAGACGGCACAAGACTATGTCGCGCGATGTCCCGGGGGCTTTGCACGACGCGATCTGAAATCTCCGATCCAAATTCGCGGAGGCTCTCCATTACAAGACATAGTCAGGAAGGGTAGATAGTGGCGAATGGCGTGCGGAGTGAAACCGAAAAGCGTCAGTATGAAAAGTTTGCCTCTCCACCAAGTTAGTTAGCAAATGTTCCATGTCCTCGACGTTATAAACCAAGCGGATCCGCCCCGGAAACTCCTCTTCGGTAGTCGCGTCGTGCTGTGCCTTTTGGAGATCGGCAAAGCGTTTTTCCACATCGGAGGGTTGCGCCGGGAACCTTTGTGTAGGAATAACTGAAGCAAATGCTACACCCACAACGTGTCCTCCCTGCCCTTAAAGGAAACGGCCTGAGACAACTCCGTAAGCTGAGCGGTCTCAAGGCCAGGCGAAAGGGCCCGGTTCTCGCGCAATCGATTGACAATATTATCAGCCGCCATGCTGGTCTGTGCCGGCTTTTGTGCGAGTTGCTTCCTGCGGATTTTTCGTTGGTTGACATGGAAGCTTGCGAGGTGGGACCGGGGGATTGCCTTGCCACCGCCGCATTGGTGCTGGGACTCGGGTCGCGGCACGTCGACCTCGTGGAACTGGAGCCTCCAGTGGTTAATTTGAAACAGATCGAGGTCCTTAAAGCACTTCATAATCAGGGCTTCCCTGTTGCTTTGGAATTAATTCAGGAACTCCCGCAAGTAGCGCTCAATACGGACAAGGTGGGGTATCACACCACGTTCATGGAGAATTTCTCGGCGGATGGTAAATACGCTCTGGTTTACTCGTTTTGTGTCGGGGAACACGTGGAGAATCTCGAGACTTTTTTCATCTCTTGCTATCGCGCAACAAAGCCAGGTGGCATCAATCTCCACATGATCGACCTGGGCGGGCATGGCCAGTTTGAGGACCCCGTTCCGCCGTTGGACTTTCAAACGTACCCGGACTGGCTGTACGGAATGATGTTTCCACCGTTTCATCGGGCGACGCGCCGATTTCTAGGTGACTACCTGCAGGTGATTGAAAAAACGGGCTTCGTTGTCGAAAAATTGCACCGCCTGCGCGAGGCAGATGCCGCTTATCTTCAGTCAATTCGTCCCAAATTGAGGAAGGCTGCGAGCGCAGTCCCCTTGAACGAACTCGCCCTCATAGAATTCGCGGTCACCCTGCGCCGACCCTGGATAAAGGGGCTTTAACAGGGTACTCATGGTGCTTTCAAGGGAGACCTACTCGCTTTTGTGTATCCGAAACCGTGGCGGAAGCCGGCCGGATCTTACCGAAATTCTCGCATACCGCCGGCGCGCAACCGATACCTCTCAAGCCCCTCCGATGGGTGGAGGTCGCGGAGCGCCTGCATGCGATTTTTGAGACAGGTCTCGGTTCGTGAAAATAATCATTTGCGTGTCTTGCTGCCGTGAGAATTGGAATCGCTCCTCCGAGATAATACTTCGCGATAAATCGCGAGGTGTTGTTCGGCTACAGCGACGGGGTGAAAACGCTTTTTGGCGAGGCGCTTGCCAGTTTCCGCCAGAGATTGGCTTTGGGAACGATTGGTCAGAGCCTTGCTGACGCTTTCCCGAATGCTGTCGGCATCCTCTGGATGGAAAAGTAATCCGTTCACTTCATGCTCGATCAGATCCGGAATACCGCCGACTCGGGAAGCAACAACGGGAACGCCGGCGGCAGCGGCTTCCAGGATTACCATCGGACAGTTGTCCTCCAGCGAGGGGAGAGCGAGGAGGGACGCCTTCGCCAACTCCTCCCTTATGCCTTCTCTTCCAAGAAAGCCTGCATGCTCGATCCAACTATATTGTCGGACCAGCCTCAGAAAAGCCTCGGTGTAGCCAGTGCCCGATGGTGCTCTTCCCAAAAAGACTAAGCGAAAATCTCGCTTTTCCCGCAGCGGTACCAGCGCCTCAATAAATGCATTCTGATTCTTTCGCGGACTAACAAATCCAACACACAGGATGGTCGGGGGATCGTTGGTTTTTCGCTGAATCTCAAAAAAACTCGGGTCAACCGCGTTTGGAATGATCCACGTGCGCTGGTTCAAAGCTTGCACATTATCCTTCGTATAAGTGCTGATGCACACGATGCCGTCAGTTCTGCGCAGCACTATATTTTCGAGCGTCGCGGTCAGGCCAAGGTATGACCAAGGTTTTGCGTTTGCGAGTTTCGCGACGAGTCGCATGTTCCCATGCAGTGTAACGACGTTCGGGTGACTGCTAAACACCGCGCTAATAGCACAATCACGTTCCGTTCCCTGGCCGTGGACCACGTCCGGCTTGATTTCACGGAGTTTTTTGCGAACTGCGCGAATACATCCCACGTAGCCTGTTTTCAGCCATCCGATACTCGGTACAACGACTGCGTGAAAGAAGATATTTTCAGCGAGACGCTCGGGCGCGACAACGTCCTTTTTCAGGCAACAGACGACATGGAACTCTACGTCGTGGATCTCGCGAAATCCGCGTAGCAAAGCCTCTGGAGCAGTTCCAAAGGAAGGTTCCACACGCGAATATTCGCGATCATTTTCCCGGTTATCGGTTGTGAGCAGCGCGATCTTCATTGAGCTAGTCCAAAGACTCTTCGATCAGCCCAGATTGAGATTTATCTGGCTTGTACCGTAAATCTTCCAATCGTCCTGAGTGAAGGCTGATCACTCGGCCGAAGGATCTCAAGGTGTGACCATAAGCATGAGTCGAGCATCATCACTTCTGCGTGGCGGTCCCAATATTCGCAGGCGTCGGGTTCAGTTTTTCGAGTAGCCGAACGTAATTATCGATAATCGGGAGCCATTGGTATTCTCTTTCCACCAACGCCCGGCCAGCCTGTCCCAGACGCCTTCGCTCGGCCTCGTCATCCAGAAGTCTCTGCAGCGCGGCCACAAGTTGTTTTTTTGAATTGCCGACGATCCCGCCGATCAATTCTCGGACACAACCGGTGTCTGTGGAAACGAACGGAAGTCGGTTTGCCATTGACTCGAGCAAAACGATTGGCTGAGTTTCGGCTTTTGCTGTTAGCAGAAAAATGGAAGATGCTTGATAAGCGGCACAAATCTCTTTACGTCCGAGATCGTGTAAAATTTTGACAGGCGATTTAAAGCCTTGTGCACGGAGTTGCCTCAATTTGGCTTCGAGCTTCGCTGTATATTCATTGTACACGCTGCCGATGAATACAAGAGTCGTATCTTCCGGAGCACATTCCGCAAACGTTTCAAGAGCCTTCAGTTGGTCTTTGCGATCGCTGTAGTTCGCAACGCTTAAAACAACGCGCCCTGTCTCAATTCTGAATGTGTCGCGAAAGGATAGTTCTCTCGATTCAAACTCCTGCAACGAAACACCGTTCGGGATCGAGGTGTGGCTCTGATAGCTGGTCCAATGCGCCAGAGTATGATCGAAAAAACGCCTAAAGTCTCGACGTTCACTGATAAAGATCACGCGATCGTAGCGCCGCATGATCCAAGGAGCGGCAAGGGCGATGGGCAGGGTGCCAAGCCAAACTCCCAAGCCAAAAAAGGGTCTCGGATGGAAATTCAGTAGATGCGAAGCGAACCCGTGACTTACCAACACCTTCTTTGCCGGGTTGTCTCTGAATGCCTTCTGCGCCAGAGAAGTAGACCACGCATCCCAGGACTGGCACACAATGAAGTCACAGGTGAAGGCGCGAACGAATTCGACGTATCGTTCGACCTCACCCGTGAATTTGAAGCGCGCACTGGCCGATCCGTCGACAGCAAACTCTGCAACCCGCGTGCCTGGAATCTCATTTCCCCTCCGGGAAGGATGGACGCGAGTGGCAACCGTTACATCATAGCCACGCGCTATTAATCCGGCAGCCAGGTTAGAACTCGCCATGGCTACTCCGTCCTGGTTGGGCGGAAAAGTGAATGTTGTCAATAGAACTCGCTTGGCCACGTCTTGATTGCCTAGTTCAAAGTTTGCTTCTCGGGCGCCGGGTCTTTAGACGGATCGATGGAAACTGCCCCTGCAGCAGCGACGAACGCGGGCCTGGAGGCGCCCGGTTCGGAATCGCCCCGTGATGTAGCAAATCCCATAGTACGCCCAAGCTGGCTAGCCAATGATAACAGTTCCATTCGAGTTTCCTTTCGCAGACCGACAAGAATTGCCAGCATCGAGCCGACGACGCCAGCGAAAACCGCTGACAAGACGAACGGGACAACACCGTGAAATTGATTCCCAATCCAGAAGATGAGACCTGTTAAGCACGAGAATACGGCGACGAAATGCAGCGACGGCCCGAACCATCCAATCGTGACGGCGGGAACTGTCGTTTCGAAACGGTTGGCAACAAGGTTAACTCCGTAGAGACCGCTGCAGAGCAGGTTGGCCAGGATCCCTGATAGGAAAACACCCACGAAGTGAAGAGTCGGCGCCAACCAGACGCTACCCAAAACGACAAGGATTCCTTCGAGCAGACTAATATACTTGAAATATCCGATTCGCTTGACCATGCCGGTCACACCGGTGTAGCACCGCATGATGCAAGTGGGGAACAGGTAACAAGCGGCGCAAACATCGACCAACTCATTCCAAGTGACTTTCCCTCCGGTCCAGAGCATCACCAGTGTCCTGTTTCCGAAGGCTCCCAGTACCGCGAACAGTCCGGCGCCCACGGCCGTTATCGACACTATCGTCCCCAGACGTTCGCGGAATCGCGGAATCTCGCCGCGGACAAACATTTCGGAAAAGCCCGGCGCCGAGAAATCGTAAATTTTGAAGACGATCAGCTGAGCAAGAGTAAAGAATTTGGTGCAAACGGACCATACCGCGGCTGCATCCAACCCGATCAAGCGTGATACCAGCACGATCTGGCTCGCCGAGATAAACTGAGTCGCAACCTGTAATAGAAATAAGTCGCGGCTGAAACCAAAAATCTCCCGGAATTTTGCCCGCGTTATTTTGCCCCAGCTTTCATGTGAAGGAAAGAAACCGAGCTTCAGCGTCGCGAACCCCGTAGCGCCGATATACATAATGACCCCTACGAAATTAGAAAGGACAAGACTGTAGTAACGAAGTCCCGCCTCGAATCCTATCCATAGAGCTAATCCGCTCGACACAAATATGCCGACGGCCGCAAAGTTAACGATATCGGAACGCTGATGACTCCACAGCGGAAGCCAAAAGGGAGTCATCGCGAAATTCAGAGCCGCGACTGAGCACTGAAGAAACATCAGCATTTGAAAGCCGGACCGCAGATGTTGTGGGATCTGGAGAAGTTGGGCAAAAAGGTGACTGCCGAATGCTCCGACGAGAAATATGCCCGCGGCCTGGAACACGAAGACTATGGAGGCAGTCTTGAGTGTTGCTCCATATTCGCCGCCATTCACATCATCTTTGTAGTCAACCAGAATTCGTGATACGGATTGACCGACGCCGAAGTCGAGCACTGCAAAATACCCGGTGATTTGTCCGACTACCGCCCAAAGTCCAAATTCCTCTCGGGTGAGATAATGAAGTGCGAGCGGAATCGAGAGAACCGTGTAAACCACGTTTGCCGCGAGGGCCAAGTAGCCGGATGCAAGAGCTGAAGCAAACCGTTTTGCGCGACTCATAGGTTACGACCGGAAAATGGCGACAGATCATTAGGTCGTTAGCTGCACTTTTTCAAGCGGTTGCGGTTCGATCGTAGCAGATTGGAGGCGCTGGGGATGCTCGTCGCAGCCCTTCGAGATAAGCTTTAACATCCCGCAAAGAAACAGAGTGGTCGGGAATCCGGAATCGAAGCCCCCGAAGATCAGGTTATATTGGAAAGGCTCGTAGATCGCGGGAATCCCGACAAACAACGCCAGGGGGAAATAGTCGGTACCCTGGCTACGCCGAATAAGTTTCCAGGCATATGTTGCTGCGGCGACCAGGAGTGTGAGGTAGAACACCAATCCCACAACGCCGACATACCGAATTGCCGATAGGGGACCGCTGTGGAAGGCCCCTGTGATTAAGAAGCCCTCTTGTCCAGAAGCGCCGATGAACCCTGGCCCGCCGCTTTGCGCCTGCTCCATAATTTGCAATTCCTCGCTGCTAAAGCCGAAGCCATCCCCCAGCAGTTTATTGTGTATGTACCTGTCAGTTGAGAGAACGACTTCCCACATGTAGAAACGCCATTCACTGGAGCCTTCCGCGTCGCCCTTTGCGTCCGCGTCCCAATTTCCTGGCAGAAAGGAGAGTGCGCGCTGCGCTGTGGTCGGCAACGTGAGGCCAGCGCTGTGAGCACCAACAAGTGCGAAAACCGCTAGAACGACAATGACCACGACAAGAAGGGCTTTTTTGAAACCGCCTCGAAAATAAGCCGACATCACGAAAACGAAGCCCATCAGCGCAATGCCATTCCTAAACCCGGCTAGCGCAAATCCGCCGCAAACCGCCAGGAAACAGAGGAACCGACGCAGGTGAACCGGCGATAGGAGGCTCAGCGGCGGAAAATAGCTGACGAGCGCGAGAATGCCGGATTCCGCTCCACCGAGAAGGTTTGTCACGCGATTGACGTCGCTTTCTTCAATTCCTGCTTCTTGCCTGACATATTCCGAGACATCGACCCCCGAATAGATTCGTGCGATAAGCGGGGCCGTTGAAGGCACGTAGTGAGCCAACGCTCCGGAGAGAGAGATCCCGACCTGGGCCGCACAAGAAAACAGCGGCAAAACCTTTGCCAGTTTCGATCCCAACGTCATCCTCGTTAAAACGACGAATGCCAGCAAGCCGATCAACGAATCGAAGTAAGGCCGGCCTCCGACCATTCCCGATCCCATCGCCGACAGACCCACCGGGTTACGAACGAACACCGTGACCAGGTATCCAATATTCAAGAAAGCGATCCAATCGAGGAACTCCATTTTGCCATGCGCTCGAATAACACGAAGGGCAAGAAAGGCAACGAAAACGCCGAAAGCGGTGAGCACAGCTAGGTCACGAACGCTAAATGGAAGGGGCAAAAACCCCAGCCTTCCTGGGAGATACCAGAAGACGGGGATCAGGACCCAGATACGATCCTGCAGCGTCAGCACGATTGTGATGACGGCTGCAACTCCGAGTACGGCGAAGGCCAGGAGGTCTCCCCCGCCGATCGATGTTCCGAGGAGCAGGGCGCACACCATGCCGCCTCCCACCACTATGGCCGAGGTGACCCGCGAATCTTGAGTAGAATTCCCGCCCGGATCGAACATAGTTCCAGAAGCTATCTGGATTCGAATTGCAATCGAGAACTTTTGAACGATTAAAAACTAGTGATGAGTCAGCACCGACGCAGCGGCGTCTCACTCGCACCGCTTTCGTCCGGGATGGGCAGAAAGTCTACATTAGGGCTGCAGTCAGTAACGAAGGTGAAAGCAACGGTTGCCTCCAGAAAATAGGTTTAAATTTGTGGTAACAAACCTCTCCCGCGGGCGTCTGGCATTTATCGCACGCTTGAGTTGCCGATGAAGATCCTTCAAATTTTCAGCCGCTATCAGCAGTTCGGAGGGGAGGAGTCTTCTGTCCGAGATATTGGCAAGGCGCTTGGCTCCCGACACAAGGTCGAAACCTTTTTTGGGTCAACCGGAGAGATGTTGGGGAACGGGTTTTTCGGCAAGATTCGCGCACCATTGAAAGCTATCTGGAACCGGGAAGTATACAAAAAACTTCGCGAGATCCAGGCGGTTCAACGATTCGACCTTTGGTTGGTCCACAACGTTTTTCCCGGCCTCTCGCCGGCAGTGTACGACGCGGCACGGATCATGGACGTGCCGGTCGTTCAGTACCTGCACAATTATCGCTTCGCGTGCGTGAACGGCTTTTTGCTGAATCACGGCGAACAGTGTGTTCGATGCCTGAATGGGAATTTTTTTCCCGCGGTTCAGACGCGCTGCTGGCACGAGAGCCGGATAGCCTGTGCCACCATGGGCGTTTCTCTTGTCCGATTGCGAACCGTAGGAGTATTCAAACAGGTGGCACATTGGATTGCGATCAGTCAGGCGCAGAAGGCAATCCACACTCGGATTGGCATCCCGGAAGAGAAGATCTCAGTTCTTTACCATTTTTACGATGGACCAAAGTTCAATGATCTGGCCCCCGGCCGGGACGTCCTCTTCGTTGGCCGGCTTTCCGCCGAAAAAGGGGTGTCTATTCTGATAGACGCCTGGCTGCAATCGGGGATTACGGACAGGCGCCTGTGGATCGTTGGCGATGGACCGATTCGAGCCGAGCTGGAAGCACGTGCAGGAAACCGGTCAAACATTCAATTCGCCGGCTTTTTGAGCGGGGATCGCCTCAGGGAACGATGGCTTAACGCCGCGTTAACGGTGGTCCCCTCAATTTGGGAAGAAGCATTTGGTCGAGTTCTGATTGAATCCTGGGCGCATGGTGTGCCAGTCCTTGCCTCGCGGAGCGGTGCACTTTCGGAGCTGGTGGGAGCTACTGGGGCCGGGTGGTTGTTCGATCCGAAGTCGCCGGCCGATCTTTTGCACGCTTTGAGGTCAATCCTGACAGATGAAACCGTGTTGTTAACGGCTGCGGCAAAGTGTCGCGAGGCGGTTTCAAAATTTTCGAAAGACAAATGGCTTACGGCCATCGAAGGCATTCTCAATGGCGTAGCGCGAAAATCTCACGAGCGCTTTGGCTTGTGAGATTTTCGCGCTACTGGGTCCGCCTCCGGTAAACACACTAGGTTTGAGGACCGGCCTGCACCTTCACTGTAATTTTGACGCATCCGACTTCTTCCCATGCCGACTACTTTCGCCCAATGTTCAAGCGACTGCCCTGTTTGTTCGGTCAACCTAGACTCGGATACCGAGACAAATTCCGGCAGACTGGCTGGATCCAGTGGATTCACAATATCGTGAACCGTGCGCTGCCCGAACGGTTGCCAAAGGGATGGCTCAGGGTCGTCTCCCGTCCCGATGAACCCGATTTCCCGGACAGAGGCTGGTATTAGGTCTCGTGCTGGCGCCAGCACATCCGCTCTGACTTGATAGGTCTGATACACGGTCATGATCCGGCCCGACAGGCTTCCGATCGGGCCTTCCCTCGGCAAGCTCCGAACCACCAGATCAACCGGGAATAACGGCCTTGCCGGTTGCACGATCAAAATTATAATGGGAACCAAGGCCACGGCGTATGTCGTTAGTCTCCACCACCGTTGCCGAGTCGGATGCTTTGCACCGACCAAAAGTAACACCGCAAACAAAAGGATCGGATAGTACGGAGTCAAAAGGCGCGGCCCGGCTTCTGACCCCATCTTGGCAAGAAACACGCTAACTAAGAGCGATCAATCCGCCCGCCAGGATGCCACAGGCGAGCCAAAATCTTTGCCCGCGTTGTGCCGGAGGATGTATCCCCGCGTCGCGTCTTGATCGCGCGGCAAAACCGGTCGGCCGACACTCGATCTAAGCAAGAAAATGAACACCGCGCCAAAGGTGAGGACCAGACAGACTACATATATCCGATGAGGTCGAGCGAACGGAACAAAGATAAGATCCAGCCTACCGCAACCGACCAGGAGGAAACGAGCACCCAGGCCGCAGCGAGGTGCAAAGTTGACACTTTCTTAACCTCGACGTTCATCGCTGAAAATTTCACAGAGAATTGACCGGATTACCGTGCACATCCCGGACTCGTGCTTCAGCCCTATTTGAATCGACGTTGTTATGTTGAAGGAAGCTTCGCACCACAGGTGAGGGAGAAATGATCATTTCCCGGCCCGGCTGAAGGCTGAAGATATTATCTTCGAGAAGAAGCTCGCCCACCGAATATCTTGCTTCCTGGCTAACCAAAAGAAGTCCGGCTGCTCGCGCAACTTGCTCTTTGGACGGCTGTGCCAGGCTAATCCGATTGTTTCGGAAAATGACTTTCGCGATGTTTGGCCGTTGATCGCCGGGCTTCAGACCGGTGTCGTCGACTGCGAATGCGATGCAAGTCCGCTGCGGGTCGGCCGCTAAAACCACATTGTTATCCTCGAACTGAATCGTGTTCAAACTGCCGGTCGGATGCCATTTGATCGCTACTGCCCCAATGACGTCGCGGAATCGATTTTTCCGAATGATCCAGGTCCCAGATTGCCGATCATCCGGTTCCAGATAAAAGCCGGTTTCGCAACCGATCACCTCATTTCCTTCACATAGCGCAGCCCCGAAGGCGTGTGAATAGCTGAAATCGGATTTCAAATTGATGAACCGACAGTTGACGATCGCGCCCTCTAAACGCGCGCTTGAAGAGGCGGCGATCACTGCGCAACTTAAACCATCTTTGTTGCCAGTGGCCGGCTCGGTAAACACAGAGTTTTGCAAGCGCACGTTTTCAAATTGATCGCCGACATGGCCGGCACCCGGATAACTTATAAGCGGAAAACATTCCACGCCTCGCTTCGCTGTACCGAAATGTTCTATCTTCAGATTGGAAAACAATATGTTATTGCCGACAACATTGACGGCGCCCACGGCTCCAATTCCATCCCTGAATTTTGGATTTCCAGACGCGTTGCAATCCAAGGTAAGATCGTGGAGTTCAAAACCATCTACTGTGGAATCGTAGTCGGCATAAAAAATGGTGCCTTCCTCGGTGGGATGTGAAGCGCCGACCAAACGAATAATGGTTCGATCGACACCCGCTCCGAAGTGGTGGCAGTGCGGATTGGCCGTTGGCCGGGTCCGATAGTGGCCGCCTGTCGTTTCGTAAATTCCGGGCGAATAAAAAAAGTTAGTGTCTTCGCGAAAGCGCCCAAGAATCGCATCGTACTTGGCTGCAGAACTCGCATCGAAGGGATCCTGGGCTGAGCCGGATCCCCTGCGTCCATCCTGCCTTACTGCGAGATAAACGTCTTTTGCAACAGAAAGGCCAGGAAGTAGTGATCCCAGCGCGCAGAATCCAAGGATCAGTCCGAAAAGCCTGCGTTGTACGTGGACTGAAGCGGTATAAATAGTCTTGTTTATCACAGCGTTCATCCTGCCGGCTGGGGCTCCCGTCGCCAGATTGAAGCAAGAACGTCCGCCAGTTCGCAAGCAAAAGTTTCGCTCGCGCTCTTATAGATTCCAGCGAACGCACAAAGCGGCCGCCTTGGGCCGCTGAAGCCGGTTCATAGAGATGCACAATCCATGTCCGTTACACCTTCCCTGTCCGCTACAGAAGCTATGTAAAGCTTCGGCCAGCGTGAGCGGCGGAAACTCGGAGTAATAATGGAAAAATTAGCCTCCAGACGTGATCCAGACGTGAATGTCTACTTATTTATACGGATGATGCAAAAGTTCTGCGATATAGTTCGAAACTCCTCTGAAATACTCCAAGTCTTCATAGTATCGATCAATTAGAATCGGTATTCCACCGGGTGTGATCCTCCAAATCCGAAAGCCTGCCGCTGACAATAAATTCCAAAAATCCTTAAAGAAGGTTCGCGAATTGATATTACCGGAGCCAAATTCGAACGAGAGGGCACCTATTCGCTTTTCTGCAAGTGTTTTTTTTGCTCCTCTAAGGGCAAATAGTTCGTGACCTTCTATGTCCAGCTTTAGAAAATCCACAAAGTCAAGTTTCTCAGTTTCGATCACATCATCAGGTGTAACTACTTCCACTTCGATGTTGATGTATTCACGATCCATGAAGTAACTATCCACTCTTTCATAAAGAGATGCGCTTCCATCAGTGGCAGAACTGGAATGGAGGGTTGCTTTTCCGCTGCGTTCACCCACTGCACAGGGAACTAGCTTATCGGGTGAGAGATTTGCGGACTGAATCTTCAACTGACAATCAGGAGATGGTTCAAACATGTATATCCTCGCGTCAGGCATTGCCTCCATTGCATGCTGCGACCAAATGCCGATATTTGCGCCGACGTCGAAGACGACCGGCCTTGCTCGATGTACGTAACCTCGTGCAGCACGAATCTCCTGCTCTATATCCCATCCTGTGCCGGCGCCTCTTCCTAAAAGAAAGTTTAAGTATGCGTCAGCAGCGCGAGTCGGCACCAACAAAAGCTTGGAACATAAAACACGACTTAATGGGGACGCCAAGCGCTTCGCGAGCTTGTTAAGTAGCGTAGGATTGTGTAGTTGCATTCTTCGGTAGCCTAATGCGCTTTTCAGCTTCGGAAGTCTTTAAATACCGCCATTGAATGAGCATCTAAGACTCTCCGTTGAGATCTCGTCGATTGACTTGCGGCATTTTTCGTGAGTGTATCCTGCTGCCACCCGGCGTTGCGCATGGAGACAGACGCCGGGAAACTTGACAAGTAACGGTAGGAGGTTGCAGGCATGAACATTTTGAATGAAGCGTGGCTTGGCAACCTGCACCTGATTCATCAAGATTACCGAGCGGTTGCCGCACAGGCCGCGACGTAAGCGCTTTCGACGGCCGCGAGATAGTTTTGAACAGTGTACGTCTGCGTGATCCGGTCGGTTGCCGCCCGACTTAACCGCTTAAGGATTCTCCGGTCGGCGTGGATGCTAACGATGATTTTTCCGATCTGTTCAATAACGTACCGCGGCGAAAGCGGCTGGATTTTGAAGCCGCACTCCTCATTAACGATCTCTCCGGGTCCGCCCGCGTCCAGAACGATCGGAACGCAACCCGCCAGCATCGCTTCCATCAGAGTGATTGATGCTGTGTCGCGCAAACTAGGCATCAGATAAATGTGAGTTTGCCTCAATCGCGTAACGTAAGCATCACCGTAAAAGCCATCACTGAAATGAATGCAGCCAGAGAGTCCCAGCCGTTCTGTTAAACCTACCAGATATCTCCGCTCAGGTCCGTTGCCGCCGAAAACGTATTCGAATGGCACACCAGCCGCCTGTACTTCGAAAAAAGCGCGAATCGCCAAAGCAATGCCCTTCCGGCCTTCCAACATACCACCAGCAAAAAAACGCAAGGTTCCTGCAAAACTCTTTGTTTCGGGATCGTCGCTGAATTTGGCGATAGATTCATCAGAAAAAAAGACCTGTAAGAGACGCGAGACGCTCATTTTGCGGCCGCGCAATTTCTCCGCTCTGGACTCGGTTTCTTTATTGGCGACGAAAATATGAGACGAGAAGCGAGCTGTCCTCCGCACGTTGCGCGAAAATGTACTCACCAAATCAGACACTTTTCGGACAATTTCGAAAGCGGCGCTTTGCGTGCTAAGCATCGACAAAAACGAGAACGGGATATTCTCGCCCCCGCCAATTGGACCCCAAACGAAAGGCAAGCCAAGGCGGACGAGAGGTGAGCCCACTCGCCAGGTGGCGTATGTCACATGATGAATGAGGTCAAAACCAACTTGTGCGTGAAACTTCCTCGCCAATTCCAGTAGCCCGTTGTTCCAATCCAAATAATTGACCCAACTCCCCAATCGTGCGATGAGCCGGTTTGGGTTCCATGGAGACAGGAAGGTTTTATCGAGTTCCTCGTGAGACCGCCCGTGGTAGATAAAATGAACGTTTCCTGGGACTTCCCCTTTTGCCACCGCGGCTTGAGCACCCTCTTTCGCTAAATTGTTAATAATCACCCAGAGTTCGTGATTGCGGCTGAGTGCGCGAACGGCACTCCAGCCAACGTAGGCTTCTGAGCCGAGAATCGGGCTACAGGCAATCGCAGCAACCAATATTTTCATGTGAAGCCACGCCGAAACGTAGAATGGGCGTCTCGCCCGTTATCCTGCCAGACGGACCGGACGCCCGTGCCACTTTGAGCTGCGAAGGTTGCTTTGTCACCACTTCGTCGCGAGAACTAAATAACTTCCGTACACTAGAAGAAATGGAAATTTCTCTCCGAGTTTGCGGCTCATTCGACCGCTCCCAAGGACGGCAATATTAGAAAATCCAATATCCATCAGGCGTTTGCCGAGACGCTCGGGATAGTGCTGTGTTAAATGCGAGGGATCGAGCAGAACACTGAGATTCCGCAGTCGGTTTTTCAGGTAGCGCGGGTTTGGCGTGGTCATCATGAGACGCCCTCGCAATCTGAGCAGGCGAAAGAATTCACACAATGTCGAATAGACCTGCTCCGGTGGTACGTGTTCGAGGAACTCTTCTGCGACGATTACATCATACGACCCCGATTCCAGGTCGATCGCATTGGTAAAGGAACAGATCCGGCGGTCGTAGATCTCATCAGCGATGGCGTCCAATCGCTCCTGAACGCAATCCAGACCATCGATTTTCAGCCCGGGAAGCAGGCGTCTTAAGACTGCGCCGCCGCGTCCGGTGTTGCAGCCGACGTCCAATACCGCTTTGGCATTGGGGGGTAGGTGGCGAACGAACTGAGCATACCGTTCTTCGGTGAAATCATCCACCTCGCTGGAGCTTTGGCCACGATTGACTGCCACTAAATCGGACTCGTTGTGTGGCATAATGTGAAAACAGAGTGATCGTTCCAGGATTTAAGGATTCTACGCGCGTTCTAAGCTCGGATTTGAAAGGCCTACTATAACTTAAGCCATCGAGCAAACGAGATTCAGTAAAACCGTGCGTTGCAAGAACCTCAATATGGACCTAAGCCTTGCGTAAGGTTGTCGCGTCTGTTACGTAGGCCTAGCTGAAAAGCGAAATCTTTATGGGTTTGGACTTCAGAGTTGCCGAGTTCCTTCTGTCGGAAGCCGAGCGAAAAGTTTCTTTTCAACGCCTGCTTGTCTTGGGGCGGCAAAATGTCAATATGACCTCATTGGAGATTACTAAAGTGAAAGACCTGACAGGCATCTCGCTTGAGCCTTCCGGTTTCGCTGATGAATTTTTTCGAGCGCTTGGTGCGGTTGATCTATCGTTCGTGGATCGTTCTGAATATGAAGGTGCAGATGTTCTACATGATTTAAACCAACCGCTGCCGGCCCGGTTTCATGGCTGCTTCGATGTTGTGATTGACGGTGGCACTCTTGAGCACATCTTTAATTTTCCGACTGCTTTGAAGAGTTGTATGGAGGCGGTCGTTCAGGGTGGGCGATTAATGATCTTTACACCCGCGGACGGTTGCATGGGTCATGGGTTTTTCCAGTTCAGTCCCGAACTTTTCTACCGTGCGTGCAGGCATGCGAACGGTTTTGAGATTGAGAGGATGCTCATCTCAGATTTTCGTAGGTGGTATGAAGTACGGGATCCCGCGGAAGTGGGCCATCGTGTGGAAGCATCAATAGGTGAGCCAGCTATTCTTTGTGTAACGGCCCGTCGCTGTGAAGTTAAACCGATCTTCGCAGAGTGGCCGATCCAGAGCGATTATGCGCAAAAAAGGCTGGGTGTAGAGGTAGCGATCGAACGTGATCCAAATTTGAAAGACCGCTTAGTCAGCCGAATCAAAGTGTTATCCGAGCTTCAATCGAGATGGCGAATCTATAAAGGGAATCGTGCACGCCGATTATCAAATACGGGCTCATTTCGAGGCGTGGGCGAGTCATTGTTGTCCCGGTGAACTCGCTCCAGGCATAAGCATGTTGTTGCTTCCCGCACGAACCGAGGTTAGCGAATCCAGAGCAAATTTTAGCGCTTTCAACGGAGCTGCCTACGAAATCCGGGTTCTCATTGAGAAGGCTTTTCAAAAAGAGCAATGATGCTTCCTCCTGCACGCAATCGCAGCCAATAACGCATCCCGCTCTTCCGGTAGAGGAGAGAGACTAGGCAAAGGAGCTGTAGTCTCGTCCGTTTCACCGGCCTGCCGAGCGCTTTGGACAGCTGATAATTGAGTCGACCGAAATATTCGATCATACCGCCTAACAGCGCATCCGAGGCTTTGTGCACCAATATTAAATTAGCCCGCAACCCAGCGTGTTCCAGATGCGACAGGGTCCAACGCGTGACGTGATGAGGAGGCCAAGTGTGCGGATCGAGCGGTGCTAAGCGATAAAGTCCGCCGTGGTTTGGCACGGCAACTGCAATATAACCGCCAGGCCGTACGACTCTGGCCATCAACCGCAAGAATTGGACCGGATCTTCGACGTGCTCGAGAACCTGAAATGCGGTTACCAGATCGTATTGGAGCCATGCATCAAGATCTTGCAAAAAAGAATCTGCCACTTTGTGGCCCTTGCTTGCGGCCTCTTCGCGAGCGTGTCTGTTGAGTTCGATCCCATGGGTTTGCAAACCGGCTGCCCTTGCTTCGTCGAGAAAAGCTCCATAGCCGCAGCCGACGTCAAGTACAGTTCTGACCGGCAAGGATCGGACCCATCGCAAGGTTCGAGCAAACTCAGGTCGGTGATTCGCGTAGTATGCCGGGCTAAGGGACAACTGATAATAAAAACGATCCGTGCCGGTTAAATCCTGATCAAAAAACGCAAATTTACAAGACTGGCAATGCCAAAGCTGGACGGGTCCGCTTTGGGTGACCGGAAGCAAATCTTCTGTGGCCAAGTGAAAACCTAATTCGCGCCATAGGGTCAGCAACTGTTCCCCAGAGAGAGAGTCTTCAACCCTGATTTTTTTCGACTCGCAGAGTGGACATTGATGCGACGCTGAGACCTGCATAAGTGTTCCCACTAGGAAAATCGCAGCCCGAGTTTGTGTGTGAGAACTATTATCTCCTTCCGAAACTCAGTGGGGAGCCCCACTAGGAAAGCCAGGACAAGCCCGATCAGCGCAGTGAGAACCGCAGTGCAACCAAACGCGAGGAAGCCTTGGAACCTACTTCCTGCCCAGAAGATTGCCGATCCGGCGAGCGCGAAAAGCAATATAAAGCGACATGGACCGCTTAGCCAGTCAGAAGTGACCTCCGCAACGGAAATGTCGAAATATTTCCGGACCCGGACCACGCCGTACAGACCACTGCACAATAGATCGGCGAAGATCGAGGAAGATAAAACGCCAAGAAATTGTAGGCGCGGTACCAGCACGACGCTTCCTGCGATTACCAGTATTCCTTCCAAAAGGCTCACGTACTTATATGATCCGACACGTTTTACCAATCCGCCAATTCCGGTGTAACAGCGGGTCACGCAGATGCAAATAATGTAAATTCCTGCGAACAGGTCGTTCCAAGCGTTCCAGGTGATTCTTCCGTTTGTCCATAACTGGACAAAACTTCGGTTTCCTAACGCGCCGAGCACGCCGAAGTACCCGGCCCCAATTGCTGAGATCGCAACGATCGATCCAAGGCGACTACGGAAGCGTGCTCCTTCGCACCGAACGATCATCTCAGAAAGACCGGCTGCAGCGAAGTCCAAGACTCTGCAAACCACAAGCTGGGCCATAGTAAAGCTCTTCATGCAAATCGACCAGACTGCAGCCGCGTCGAGACCCATTAACCTTGAGACCAACACAATTTGGCTTGCGGAGATCAGTTGAGAAGCGAGATTGATTAGAAACAAGTCTCTGCTAAATCGGAAAACCTCCCAAAACCGATCCCAGCTAAGTGCACCCCAATTTTCTTGAGAGGGGAGCAACTTTAGTCGTACTACCGCCCACCCATTTAAGCTAATGCTCACAGCGGTCCCAGCGATATTAGATACGAGAAGACTGAACGTCTTTAAGCCCAAGGCAAATCCGAGCCACAGAAACCCCAAGTTTACCGCAAACGTGGCCACTACCGACAAATTAGAGATGTCGGACCGCTGGTGACTCCATAAAGGTATTGATATGAGCGGCGTGGCCAAAAAAGTAATAGCTACGACTTGGGATTGCCAGATCAGCAGACTCTCAAATGTCGAGCTTAGACCGGATGGAATGTTCATGAGCTGACCCGCCACTCGACTGCAGGTAAAGCCTAGAATCCCGATGGTCACCGCCTGTAAGGCGAAAACAACAATCGCCGTTTTCAGGACCGAACCATAAGTGCCGTCCTCCATGTTATCCTTTGAATCCACGAGCAACCTGGAAACAGATTGCCCGACGCCAAGATCAAGGAGGGAAAGATATCCCGTAAGCTGCAGCACGACTGACCACAAACCGAATTCTTCCTTGGTGAGGTAATGCAGCGCCAGCGGCACAGATACCACTGCGAATACGACATTTGCAATCAGAGCGAGATATCCAGAACCAAGAGCTGTAATGAAACGGCGTTTTCGACTCATGGCAGCGAGGTTCGATCGGCTCTTCTTGTGCCACGATTTTCAAAATTATGCAAAGGATCATTCGCTGCTCTACGCGATAGAATCGATGGTCGTCCGCAGATCATTTTTTTCGGATGCCCCCTAGGTTAAACTTAGTCAACACAAGGTCGGAGATTGCACGCACAAGTTGTTCGGCTATAAGGTGGCGATGGATTCGGATCAAACTCACGAATATGGTCTTTTCCATTGTAACTCCGACATTTAAGCAACCCGAATGGGTTCGGCTCTGCGCTGCCTCCGTTGCAGACCAGGTCGGAGTCACATTCGAGCATATCATTCAGGACGGCGGCGACGGACAAGGCTTGGAATGGCTCGAAGGTATGCCGTCGGCGCGTCTGTTCGTGGAACCCGATCGTGGCATGTACGATGCGTTGACGAAGGGCATTCCGAAAGCGAACGGCGATATCATCGCTCACCTGAACTCAGATGAGCAATATTTGCCAGGCACCCTGGAACTGGTAAACCACTTCTTCATCGAAAGTCCGGAAATCGAAGTGGTTTTCGGTGACGCAATTTTGATTAATGCTAACGGGGAACCACTTAGTTATCGCAGGATTATTTCGCCCTTGCGCTCCCATACGATGGCTTGTCATCTGGGTACACTCACTTGCAGCACATTCTTCCGGCGGAGCGTAGTGGAGCGCGGGTTGTCCTATAAAGGTGATTGGAGAGACATCGGTGACGCAGCGCTGGTTTTGAGTTGGCTCGATGCCGGCGTAAAAATGGCGGCGATTCATCAACCCCTGGCCGTCTTCACATTTACAGGGGTGAATAGAGGCAAAGGAAAAACAGCGAAGGAAGAGCAGAGTTTGTTCCGACCTCAGGGCCCTCCACGACGCTTGATGCATCCGGCGCTTATCGCGGCTCAACATCGGGTTCGCAAACTGCTTGCCGGCGCTTACCGGAGGCGGAATTTCAGCATCGAAATTTTTACTCTGAGTTCCCCGGAGCGCAGGCAGAAAATCGTGGCGCACGAACTTGGGTTTGGTTGGCCGGCGGAAACGGTTGCGTAGGATACAGGCCATCGAGCAAACTCGATTCAAGAGAACTCCATGCTGCGCTATCCTTGCGCAAGTTGCTGGCGTCAGTCAGGTACGCCGAACCAAATAGGGCCATCATTATGGGCTTAGACTTCAAGACCGCCGAGTTCCTTCTTTCCGAATTTCAGCGCAAAGTCTCGTTCCGACGGCTGCTGGTCTTGGGCCGCCAAAATGTCTACATGACGCCCTCGGAGATTAACAGAGTGAAAGAGTTGACCGGCATCTCACTTGAGCCTTTCGGTTTCGCTGATGAATTTTATCGCGCCCTCGGCGCATCTAATCTCTCGTTCCTGGACCGTTCAGAATATGAGGGCGCGGACCTTCTGCATGATCTAAATCAACCGCTGCCGGTCCGATTAAATGCCTGTTTCGATGTGGTGATTGACGGGGGCACGCTTGAGCACGTTTTTAATTATCCAACAGCTTTGAAAAGCTGTATGGAAGCGGTCGCGCTGGGCGGGCGCCTGATGATCTTTACACCCGGAGACGGTTTGATGGGTCACGGTTTCTTTCAGTTCAGCCCAGAACTATTTTACCGCGTGTGCGGACCTGAGAACGGGTTCCGAGTCGAGCGAATGCTCATCTGGCATTTCCGGAGTTGGTAGAATACGTGATGAGCCGAAAAGTTATGGGCGAAATAAGATCAGAACCGCTTTTGAGTTTATGCGACGGATCCGGAACTGCCGGGGGCCTGGG
>Ga0209040_10000829_pt1 | contig 23991 bp, 22 predicted proteins | sample BogFormECP12_OM3_FD_188240 | JGI IMG/M metagenome (GOLD analysis project Ga0209040, IMG submission 188240) | Bog forest soil microbial communities from Calvert Island, British Columbia, Canada - ECP12_OM3 (SPAdes) (version 2) | ecosystem: Environmental > Aquatic > Freshwater > Wetlands > Bog ... | reverse complement strand
TCCGGCACAACGTCCGGCACAACGTCCGGCACAACGTTACGCGGCGCCCTATAAAGACCATTCGAAGCAACCTTCGCCCGATCATGCTGCGAGTCACGCACCCAACTGGAACAACGGCAGATTTCGCGCCCTTGGTGGTGGATCTGGACGGCACGCTGCTGGCCACGGATACATTGTGGGAATTGATCGTCTCTTTTCTCACGAAAAGACCACTTCATATTTTTCAATTGATTGTGTGGTTTCTCGAGGGCAAGGCGAAATTCAAAACCCGGCTGGCTTCCGCCACCACTTTGGACCCGGCCACTCTGCCCTACCGGGTGGAATGCCTCGATTGGCTGCGCGAACAGAAAAGGCTCGGCCGCAGGCTGATCCTGGCGACCGGAGCCGATGAAAAACTGGCCTCCGCGGTCGCCGGACACCTCGGAATCTTCGACAGCGTTGTGGCCAGCGACGGCGTCCGGAATGCGACCGGGCCAGCGAAGGCCGATCTGCTGAACCTCTTGCTGCACTGCTCCTACGACTACGCCGGCAACTCCATGGTCGACCTCGAGATCTGGCGGCGATGTGGAAGGGCGATCGTGGTCGCGCCGGACAGTGGCGTGATCGCCGCGCTCCGGCAGCACAATATCGAGGTGCTCCGCCGGTTTGACGCCCCGCGCGCAACCCTGGGGGTCTGGGCCAGAGCGCTAAGAATTCACCAGTGGATGAAGAACGTGCTGGTCTTCACTCCCGTGTTGACCTCGCATCGCATCTTCGACTGGCCGGTGGTAGCGCGCTCCGCGATCGCGTTCCTGGCTTTCAGCCTGATCGCATCGTCGGCCTATTTATTGAACGATTTGCTGGATCTGCCGGCCGACCGCAAGCACCCAAGCAAGCGATTGCGGCCCTTGGCGGCTGGACTGATCTCGATTCCGGCGGCCATCGCGGCGGTGGGAGTTCTGCTGCTTACGGCGGCGGGTCTCTCGATTCTTCTGCCCGCCTGGTCGGCGTTGCTCCTTCTCGGCTATTGGTGCGCCACGCTGACCTATTCCGCCTGTGTCAAGAAACTTCTCATCGCCGATGTAGTGGCTCTGGCTTTGTTCTATACCGCGCGAGTGTTATATGGCGGACTGGCGGCCGGCATCGAGATTTCGGTGTGGACGGCCGCGTTTTCCGCGTTTACCTTCTTTGCGCTGGCCGCCACTAAGCGAATCAACGATCTGGCCAAAGCGCCTCTGTCGGGCGCTGAATCGATGGGGCATCGCGCTTACCAGTCTGCCGACCTGCAATTCCTGGTTCCGCAGGCGACGGCGACCGCCAACATCGCCATACTCGTCTTGATTTTGTATCTGAACAGCCCGCAGGTCTTAGCTCTCTACAAACGCCCGGAAATTTTGTGGGGCATGTGCCCTGCTCTGCTGTATTGGTTCAACCGGATCATTGCGTTGGCGAATCGAGGCTCGCTCCCGGACGATCCGATTCTATTTGCGCTGAAGGACCGGGCGACGTATTTCGTGCTGGCCAGCATGGCTCTGGTCGCCATAGCGGCGACTGTCTAGTCGTCTAGTGTCGGCGAAGCAAGCTGACGGGGACATTGCGGTCTCCCTTCCGAACTCCATAAACTAAGAGCTACCGTAGCTGTGTCCCCTGAGAATGCCGGAATCGGCTAGGATGATCAGAAAACGCTCGCTTTGCCGCCGATCTCCGGCATTTCATCCCCGGGCATCGCTGCTGGGCTCGCCAGTCGAAGACGGGACCACAGCGCCTTTGGTCACCGCGTCCAGCACAAAATACTCCTCGTATTCGGGGAATTTCGCGACCGACCGGACGGTCTTTTTGTACCGGTGGACAGCGCGCAGTATATCCCGGGCGTACCTGAGTCCGTTGACGTAGCATACCTCGTCGCCATAGTACGTCGGCACTGGGATCTCGGCGATATGGAAGCCCTGGTGGTGGAGCTTGATGATGATTTCCGTGTCGAAATGGAACTCATTCGTCATCCGCGACAAATCGATACGCTTGAGCGCGTGCAGGTTGTAAGCGCGATATCCGCTGTGAAACTCCGTGAGATGAAGACCCAGCGACCAATTCTCGTAGCTCGTGAGAATGCGGTTTCCGAGGTATTTATAGAGTGGCATACCTCCCTTGAGCGGTCCGCCATATGTCTTCATCATGCGGGACCCGAAGACCGCGTCGGCTTGCTCACGGACCAAGGGATGATACATCTGCGCGAGGATCTCCGGGGCGTACTGCCCGTCGCCATGCAGGAGCACAACGATATCGAAGCCCCGGTCGATGAAATACCGATACCCGGCCTTCTGGTTGCCTCCGTAACCCAGGTTCTTGGGATTCTTGAGCACATTCAGCTTTGGAATGCCGGACAACATTTTGATGCCCATGGCGACTTCGTAAGTTGGATCCGGACTGGCGTCATCGAAGATTACCACCTCTTCGACGTTCTCCCAGACGTGAGGAGGGATTCGCTTCAGAACTTTCGGAATGGTGCTGACGGCGTTGTAGGTGACGATGAGAATCCCTATGCGCTTTTCTTCGCACGCGGAAATTTGGCTGTCACCCTCAAGCGAGGTGTTGAACGCCACCGCTGGCTCATAGGGGAGGGGTTTCGTGGCCGGCGGATTGGTTTCTGAACTCATGGTTTTACACCTGGGCGCGGATTCAGGTCACTCCGGCTATCCAATTCTAGGCTCGCATAACATCTAGACTCGCCGCGCGACGCTGGCGACACCAGAACGCAATGGCTGGGTGGCCAGCCAGAGAGCCAGGGTCTCGCCACCCAACCACGACAAATCGACCCCGTAACCGATATGGTGGAAAATACTCGCCACGGCGTAGGCGATGCCGCCAATCAACCCGGAAAAAGCGATGCCTGCCAGCCGTCCATCGAATTTCTGCGGGTCCTTCGAGAAGGCCCGGTACATCCGGTAGTTGTATTTGATCGTCAGGACAATCGTCGCCAGGTAACAGATGAACGCGGGAATACCGCACTCACTCGAAATCTCCGTGTAGGCGTTGTGGGTATTCAACGACACCATATGCTTGCCAGTTTGTTTCGCGCTCTGCTGAACGAAATTATCGAACATGCCGGGGCCAACGCCGAGCAGCGGATGCTGAGAGGTAATTTTCAGGCTCAGCTTGACCAGGTCCTCGCGCTGAAGCTGGGATTCGACGTCGCCGCCGGCGTTGCCCGCCGCGACCTCCTGCTCCGGGTCGGACACGATTGTCATCAGCCGCTGGATGGTTTTTGCCGGAACAAAGGTAATCAGGGCCGCCAGGATGCCGGGAACCAGCAGCATCACGAGCAACCGCTTCTTTGCGAACAGCATGGCGAACAGGGCGGCCGTGAGCGCGGCCAGAAACGTACCGCGCGAGCCGGTCTTCAAAATGTATAAAAGGCAGAGAGTGATCTCCGCGGCGGCTATTATTTTCAGCAGGAAACCGCGCGCGAAGAACACAAACAGAAGACCCGACGCCGCCATGATCAAACCAATCGCCAGGTCGTTCGAATTATCGAAGAACAAGCTTTGATCGATCAAAAACCTGCCGTCGGTGTTGCTGACAGTACCGTACTTGAAGCACAAGAACAGAATGAGGGTGGCCGGCAGGATATTCACGTAGGCGAACCGGACACATTGCAAGACGGTGATTTGCACCGCGCAAACGCAAAACAGCACGATATATCGCTTTGGCACGAAATCCTCGAGCAGAGCCACGCTGCCGCCGGGCCAGAAACTGAATAGCGTGCTCACTAGCATGAGGACGAACAGTCCCAGCCACCAGCGGCCCAAGGGCGCCTGCAACGCTCTCCCTACCGTGCCGCTAAAAGCGGTACAGAGCACCAACAGCCCCAGGGGTATGAGCGTGAGGCGAGGGACAAATCCGAAAAAGTGGCCGAAGATGTCGTTCAGAAACGGAGTAACCAAATAGAGGCAGAGCATGAGGAAGCCGAAGCTCTGAAACGCGTTGGTCGCGACCGGAGCCACAACGGTTTGTGTTGCTAGCGGCGGTGGCGGCAAAGGGCGGGGGGGCAACGTGACCGGGTGCCTGAGCATAGCCGGTCTTGGCAAAGGCATTGGCCCCGGCTTGAATTTGCTCATAGGCTACAGATCGGCGGTTCTGAGTCGATCTTCAACCGCGGGAAACTCCATTATACGGTGCAAGTAGAAGAAAAGAGGCGCTGGGCGGTTTTTCGATCCGCAAAGCGAGTCACTCGGTCAACGGCATCTTTAGAAAAACTGTGCCCCGGCAACGCTTCAAATCTCCCGCCGGCCGCAAGCGCCTATTTTACCGGCTGGCTTAACGAGAACATCGCGCCGTCCAAATCCTCAATGTTCAAACGGATCGCCTTAGCGGAGTCCAGATCGTGGAAAGGCACAGCGAACGTAACGGCAATCATCCGGTCAATGGTCTGGTGGGCCGGCACTTTGTCCTGAATCGTGAGGATGTCGTTGTATTGGGCGCCGAGAAACTTGTTGTACTCCAACATCTGCTTGACGTTCATTCGGGGAACCATTATGCCGTCAGCCGTGGAGCCGTCTTTCAGGTCAAGTTTCACCGTGACCTCACGCACGACAAATAGTATGTTGGACGGGTTCTCCAGGCGAACGTCGAGCAACGCAGCACAGCTCTTTTCGTCCAGTTCGCCGGTCCGGACCTTCAAGGCTTTGCCTTTCAGTTCCAGGTGTGCGCCTTTGGTGGTGGAAAACACCAGGAAGATACTGACTGCGATTACGACGAGACCGGCGCCGATGCCAATGAGAAACTGCTTACTCATCAGTCTCCCAACAGCTTGCCATAGCCCTGCAAGCGAGCCACGTTGTCGAAAACAGCCTTTATGCCGGCCGTGATCGGAATGGCCAGCAGGAGACCGATACCGCCCCAAAGCGTTCCCCATAACATGAGCGCCACGGTTACCACTAGCGGATTGAGATGCACGCGCGAACCCACCAGTTTGGGGTAAAGCAAGTTAAGGGCGACCAGGTGGAGCACGGCGATGACCGCGGCGATCAGAATGTAGACGCCGGGTTGGGAGAACGCGGGCAACGCGGCCACCAACGCCGGCGCAATGGCCAGAAGCAGTCCCACGTAGGGCACCAGGCTCAGAAAACCGCTGAGCACGCCGATCAGCGGCCAGTAGGGTAGCTTGATGGCAAAAAAGAAGCAGCAGGTAAGCACCGCCAGCATGCATCCGAGGATGAAATTACCGATCACATATCCGCGTTGCATTTCGGCCATGCGTTCCCAGCTCTTGCCCGCGATATAGCGGTCCGTGGCGCTGAAGAGGTACAAAAAACGCCGCCGCATGTGATCGCGCCAGCTCAGCATGAAGTAGACCAGGAAGGGAACGAAACTGGCCATCAGCAAGACATCGTAGAACGAACGCAGATAGCCGTACAAATACGCCAGAAGCGGCTTGGGGTCGGTGTGAATACGCACTTCCGGGATGGGCGGCGGCGCGGTTTGTTGAGCCGGAGCATTCTTGCGGCCCTTGACCTTGGCGGCGGCTTGCGCCGTCGACGGCTGCTGGTCTTGGAAACGCTTCGGGACGATGGTCTCGATGGTGCGCTTCTCCACCTGATCTACTTGCGTGGCGACGGAGTCAACCAGATCGTTGATCCGCTGGCTATAGGCCGGCAGATCCTCTACAAAGCTCGCGAATTCCGTGTACAGGCCTAAGCCCAGCAAATACAGCAGGACCAGCGCGCTGGAACAAACCACAAAGCTGGCTACCGGGCGCGGCAGCCGGAAGCGCACGAACATGGTCACCACCGGATCGAGCAGAAACGCGATGATGATGGCGATGGCCAGGGTGATAAAGAAAACCCGGCCGAAGTAAAGCAGGGCGACGGCCGCGGCGACGGCCAAGACGGAGGTTCCAGCGCGTATCGTCTGGTTGACCGGCAAGTCGGGTTCGGCGGTTGACATCCGGCTGGCTTCCATCTTCCTTCTACTGGCCTTTTTCTATAATGGCAGATTGAGAGTTCTGGCCCTCGACCTGGGAAAAAAAAGGATCGGTCTTGCCGTTAGCGACGAACTGGGCGTCACGGCGCAGGGACTGGAAACATTGCAGCGGACCAATGTTCGTGAGGACTTGGCGCGTTTGGCGCAACTGATCGCGGAGAAAAACGTCTCATTGATTTTGATGGGAAATCCCCTCCACATGAGCGGTAAGGAAGGCCGGCAGGCCCAGTACACGCACGAATTTGCGGAACGCCTGCACGGAGCTTCGGGCGTTCCGGTGCAGTATTGGGATGAGCGCCTCACCACCGTGCAGGCCGAACGGGTGCTCCGCGAGAGCGGAATCAGCATCGCTAAACGCGCGCTGGCGGTGGACCGCCTGGCGGCGGTCATTTTGCTCGAGAGCTACTTGGACTCTCTGGCTTCATGAGCCGGCGGCGCCGTAGCGGTTGCGGCGGATGTTTTCTGATCCCGGTATTGCTGGCAGCCGGCGGCGCGGCCGCTTTCTATTTCTCGCTGGGCCAGCGCTATCAGGGGTTCTCCGAACCGGTGATCCTCGAGTTTCCGAAAGGCACCTCTACCAGCGGGATGGCCGTCGAGTTAGCCAAATCCAGCGTGATCCGGGGACGATGGCAGTTCCTGCTGGCGCGGGCCTTGCGCCCGGCGGCGCGCTTGCAGGCCGGCGAATACAAATTCGACAAGCCTGAGTCTGTCTGGGAGGTCTACAGCCGCATTGCTCGCGGCGACGTCTTCTATTACGAAATCACCGTGCCGGAAGGCAGCAATATTTTCGATATCGCGCAGATTGTGGACAGGTCGGGTCTGGTGAAAGGCGCCGACCTGCTGAAGATTGCCCGCAGTCCGGCGCTGATTCGCGATCTGGCGCCCAGGGCTCCTTCGCTCGAGGGCTATCTTTTCCCTTCCACCTATCGCGTGACCCGCAGCGTCACGGCGCCGTTGCTGGCCAGGATGATGACGGATCAGTTTCGCAAAAGATGGCGTGAACTTCAGGAGCACCATCAAATCAAAGAGCCGGTAAATGAAGCCGTCACGCTGGCATCCCTGGTCGAGAAAGAGACTGCGGTCCCGGCTGAGCGGCCGCTGGTTGCTTCGGTATACCGCAATCGCCTGCGCGATGGCGTGGCGCTCGATTGCGACCCGACCACCATCTACGCGGCGCTGCTCGAGGAGCGCTATCGCGGCACGATCTATCGTTCCGACCTGGCGAGCGACAACGCCTACAATACCTACCGGCACAGCGGCCTGCCGCCCGGTCCCATCGCCAGTCCCGGTATGGCGTCTCTGGAGGCGGCGGTGACGCCGGCCGAAACAAATTATATATACTTTGTCGCCAAGCCCGATGGCTCCGGGGGCCACAATTTCTCGGCCACGCTGGCCGAACACAATCGCGCCGTTGCCATGTATCGGAAGGCGCAAGGGCGGTAGGGCAACCAGCGCCGATCGCGCGCTTTGCGTTCGGGGCCGCCTCGAAATAGCACTTCCTACAACCAACTTCCTGGGCACTTGCGGGGACGAGGGGGACTGTCGCCGGGGACTTTAGGCTTTGTTCATTGCCGACCAATAGGGCAGTTTCCGAGTGGCCGCTTATCCGGTTATTAGTCTCTGCCTGCGTCGATGATAATTCGGGTTGTCGACCTTGCCACAGGATCTTATAGATGAGCCCGTAACAATCGCCTGTTATCGGCTCTCGAGCATTTTCTAATCGAAGGATGATCCTGAAATCGGGCTCTCGACCAGGACAAACCGGCCTTTGATGTACAGTAGGGAAAGCTGCCGACTCCCGCTTCCAACCGGGGAGCATGGTATCGGGAGGCGCCGCACCTGTTGCAGACCGGCAGACGCTGAACATATGTGGGTCATTGAGAAGATCGAAATTAGCGGCGGGTTTCTGCCTGGTCTGAGCGTCAATATTCCCCAGGGTCTGACTTGCATCATTGGGGCACGCGGAAGTGGAAAATCCACGCTTGCCGAGGCCATGCGGTTTGCGCTTTGCGGTATCTCGGCCGCGCCTAAGCACTGCGCAGACTTGATTCAGGCAAATCTCGCGGGTGGGGCTTTGGTGACGATCACAGCTCTCGCCGAAGGTTCGAATCACTACACGGTCAAGAGAGGCCTCAAGCAGAATCCACTGCTTCTGACATCCGATGGCAAGGCGATCAATACGGTCGATCTCGATCGAGGCACATTTCTGCCGCTGGACGCGTACAGCAGCCTTGAGATCGAGGCGATAGCGGACGAAGCACTCGGCCACAAACGCCGGAATCTGCTCGACGAACTGCGTAGCGAGCAGATGCGGAGCATTCACTTGTCCCTGGCCGAGAGCGCACGCGCGCTGGAGACGAATGCGGATCGTATCCGGACGGCGCAGCGATCGATCGGGGACCTGACCGAGCAGATTGAAGAACTGGGCGACGTCCGAGGCCGGCTGGGCACGCTTACCCCATCGGATCGCGAGTCCGCGGAGGATTTCGTCCGCCTGTCCCGCCAACAGCAGCTCAATCAGCGCGAGATCGCGAAACTCGACTCCGCCGATCGAGATCTGAAGACATTGGGAGAGACTCTCGAGAGGCTGCGCAGAGAGGCGCAGAATGTCTTCGCAGCGCGCCTGGCGGAGGAGCAGTCCGGGAACGCGGACACGCTGCGCCGCTATGACAACCTGCTGGCGGCGTCAATGGCGCCGGTCGAGAAGCACGTCTCCGCGATTCATACCAGGATTCGCGAAGCGCAGAGCACACTGGCGCAGGCCCGCCAAAGCGTCGCAGAGATCCACACGAGTCATGCCGGCGAGTTGGCAAAGCTGACCGCGTTAAACCAAGCCGCAAGCGAGCAGGCTCGCGTGCGCGCATCGCTCGAGCAACAGGTCGCCAGACTCGAAGCGTTGGAGCAACAGCGGGTAGAACTTCATACCGATTTGAAAACGCTGTTCGAGCGGCGAACGTCTCTCAAGACCGATCACATTCTCATGCGCGACCGGGTCTCCACGATGCGGGACGAGGTCGCGTCCGAACTCCAGCACGAAGCCGGCGAGCGAGTGCGCATTCGCGTGATGCGGAACGCGGACCATATGGCATACACGCAGACGCTGACGGACGGCCTCAAGGGCGCACGGGTACGCAATCAACCCGAGATCCTCGCAACTCTAATGCAGTTGCGGCCGGAGCAACTCGCGCAACTCATTCAGTCCAATGATCTAGACTCCTTCGAGGAACTGACGCAGTTCGGAACGGAGCGCTCGCGGAAGATATTGGACGCGTTTCGCGAGACCGTGGATCCGCTGGCTCTGGAGATCACTGCAATCGAAGACCGAATTGCCATCGAGTTAAATGTCGCAACCGCGGGACATCCGCACTTTAAGGACGCGTCCGATCTTTCCCGCGGGCAGAAGTGCACGGCGCTCCTCCCGATCCTGCTGGCGAGAAGGGATAACCCGCTGATTATCGATCAGCCGGAGGACAACCTCGACAATCATTTCATTTTTGAGACCGTTGTTAATGCGGTCCAGCGAATGAAGAAGCGCCGCCAGATGATCTTCATCACACACAATGCAAATATTCCCGTTCTGGCGGAAGCGGAGCTGGTGCTGGTCATGACTTCCGATGGCCGGGTTGGCGCCATTGAGAGGCAAGGGACGGTCGATGAATGCCGCGAACAAATAATCGACTTGCTCGAAGGTGGAAGAGCGGCATTCGCATTGCGCTCGAAGCGGTATGGCGCCGGCTGAGCTGGTTCACGAGAAGCTCCGGCGTCTCGCTGTGGAAGACCCGCGCGAGGCTCGAAAGGCGTTTCTGCAGCTTCTCGATTCCGGCGGTTCGGCTCTCGAACAGTTCCTAAGACAGGTTTCTTCTCCCGCGGACGGCCGGCTGCGGCACCTCGTCGCCAGTGCGTTACGGAGCAATCGGGACAAGGAGCGCCTCGCTCCGTATCTTATCGCCTGGCACGAAATCGAAACGGACGAGTTCGCAAAACGCGCCATCGCCTCCGCCCTGGACGGTGTCAAAACGGCATCGGCGGCCCAGACCGCCTTAGCCCAGGAGGTTGCCCGCTTGACGACGGCGATCGGGAGGGAGATGGCGCAGCGCGAGCGATTAAACCGCGAGTTGGAGATCGCACGCGAGGTGCAGGAGCACCTGTTTCCGCAGCGGCTTCCCCCTGTGCCAGGTCTCGACTACTGCGGACAGTGCCGGCCTGCGCGAGAAGTGGGTGGAGACTACTACGATTTTCTGGAACTTCCCGGCGGCAGGCTCGCAATCGCGGTCGGAGACGTATCCGGCAAGGGCGTGGGCGCCGCGCTCATGATGGCCAGCCTCGAAGCGTCGCTCCGCGCCCTGGCTTCGGTCGTCCAAGACCCGGCGGATCTGATGGGAAGAGTCAACACCCTGGTTTGTCAGGCATCGGCGGCGAATCGCTTTGCGACGCTGTTCTACGCCGAGTACGATCCGGCGACGCGCCGCTTGATCTACGTCAACGCGGGTCATAACCCGCCCGTGGTTTTGCGGAACAGCGCCGGCTCATGCCAGGCGCTACGCCTGGAAGCCGGTGGTCCGGTGATCGGGCTTCTCCCACAGAAGTATGACCATGGCGTGTTTTTTCATGAGCGCGGCGACCTGATAGTGCTCTTTACGGACGGAGTTTCCGAATCCATGAACGTTCGCGACGAAGAATGGGGCGAAGAGAGATTGATCGAACTGGCCAAAACGTGTCATGGGCTTCCAGCTCTGGAAGTCATGAGGCGAATTCTTGCCGCCGCGCAGGCATTCGCCGCGGGTGCTGCCCAGCACGATGATATGACGCTCGTGGTGCTCCGCGTGGCCTGATGGCGGCTTCCTGGTCGTCCGCTTCAGGCTGCCGTTACAAGTGACGACGTGATTCAAGACCGACCCGCAGCTACTCGACCGACCAAGCGATCGAACCGTCGACAATGGTCGCCACGGGACCGCCGCGAAACGAGTGCCCGTGGAATGGGGTGTTGCGGCTCTTGGAGAAAGATCGATTGACATCGTAAATCCAGGTGCGCTCGGGATCAAGAATGGTGATATCGGCGACTGCGTCAACCGCCAGCCGGCCGCGATCCAGATTCAAAATGCGCGCTGGTCCTAGGGTGAACAGTTCGACCATGCGCGGCAGAGAGATTACGCCTGAGTGCACCAGGCGCTCTAACGCCAGGCCGATGGCCGTTTCCAGGCCGATAATGCCGAAGGGGCATTTCTCGAACTCCTGCATCTTTTCGCTGCCCGGATGCGGAGCGTGATCGGTGGCGATGGCTTCAATCACCCCGGAAGCCAGCCCCTGGGTGACGGCCCCAACATCGCATTTGCCGCGCAACGGCGGCTTCATTTTATAGTTGCTGTCGTAGGGCGGCATCTCTTCGTCGGCCAAAGAGAAGTGATGCGGCGTCGCTTCGGCCGACACGGCCAGGCCTCGCGCCTTGGCAAACTTGACCATCTCGATCGAATGCCGGGACGAGATATGCGCAACGTGGAACCTCACACCCGTTAATTGCGCCAGTAAAATATCGCGCGCGACCATGACGTCTTCCGATGCCGCGGGAATGCCGCGCAAACCCAAGCGTACGCTTTCCACGCCCTCATGCATATCGCCTGCGGCGCTGAGATGCAGATCTTCGCAATGATCGATCACCGGAAGGCCGAACGACCTCGCGGTTTCCATGGCGCGGCGCATCACGCGGGCGTTCATCACCGGGCGGCCATCATCGGAAATAGCCACAATTCCGGCCTGCTTCATGGAGCCGATCTCGGCCATCTCTTCGCCTTGGCTACCCTTGGTGATGGCGCCGATCGGGAACACGTTCACCGCCGCGTGGCGGCTGGCGCGTTCGATGACATAACGCGTCACGGTGGCGCTATCGTTCACGGGAGAGGTGTTCGGCATGCAGCAAATCGAGGTGAAGCCGCCGGCCGCGGCGCAACGCGAACCGGTTTCAATATTCTCGGCGTACTCGAAGCCCGGCTCTCGCAAGTGCACGTGCATGTCGATAAAGCCGGGCGCAACAATCATGCCGGTGGCGTCAAACTCAGCGGCGCCGGTCACGTCTAGGCTTGCTTCGATGGCCGCGATCTTGCCATCCTCGATGAGCACATCGCGGACGGCGTCCAGACGCGTAGCCGGGTCGATGACGCGCCCGTTTCGAATTGCAAGTTTGGCCATGGCTTTCAGTTCCGGAGAATGCGCTCGAGCACAGCCATCCGCACGGCGATTCCGTTTTCCACCTGGTTGAGAATCACGCTGCGTTGGGAATCCGCCACTTCCGAAGAAATCTCGCGGCCCCGATTGATAGGACCGGGATGCATGACGATCACATCCGGCTTGGCAAGTTCTATGTGGTCCAACCGTAAACCATAAAACTGGAAGTATTCGCCGGCGGCGAACGTCGCTTCATGCTGGCGTTCCAACTGAACGCGCAGCATCATGATGACATCCGCGCCATGAATGGCTTCCCGGAGATCGCTGGTCAAACTGACATTGGGGGCGAGTTTCTCCAACTCCGGCGGCAACAGCGCGGCGGGACCGCACAGGACCGTCTCGGCGCCGAATTTGGACAGCAGATGCATATCCGACCGGGCCACGCGGCTATGCTGGATGTCGCCGATGATCGCGACGCGCAGACCTTCCAGCGTGGGCCGGCGGTCGAGAATGGTGCGAGCGTCTAACAGCGCTTGCGTCGGATGCTCATGCGTGCCATCGCCGGCATTGATGATGGGCGTGTTCAAATAACGAGCGAGAAAGTGTGGCGCCCCGGACGCAGCATGGCGCATGACAATAGCGTCCGGACGCATCGCGGCTAATGTGTTGAGTGTATCCACCAGGGACTCGCCTTTGCTGACGCTCGAACCGGAAGCGGTGATCGAGATGGCGTCCGCCCCTAACCGTTTGGCGGCGATTTCAAAGCTGGTGCGTGTGCGGGTGGATGCCTCAAAAAACAGATTCACGACCATTTGACCGCGCAGCGTGTCCAGCCGTTGAAATTGCGAGTTCGGGGCCGGCTGAAATGCTTTGGCCCGATCGAGAATGGCTTCAATCTCGGCCCGGTCCAGATGCTCGATCCCGAGAAGCCCGCTGCGCATCAGGCCTTCTCGACAAGCAGGACTTTCTCCAGGTTGTCGACCTCGCGGAACTTCACCTCGATGATTTCGTTGGTCGAAGTCTGAACCATGCGGCCCACGTATTTGGCCTCGATCGGCAGTTCCCGATGGCCACGGTCGATCAGAACCAGCAGTTGAATGCGGTCCGGACGGCCATGGTCGAACAGAGCGTCGAGCGCGGCGCGGATGGTGCGGCCGGTGTACAGCACGTCGTCCATCAAAATAATGTCCTTGCCGGTAACGGGAAACGGGATCTCGGTCGCGTTGTGCACGGCTTTGTCGGCGATGGTGGACAAATCGTCGCGATACAGACTGATGTCGAGAAAGCCGACGGGAATGTTTAGCTTCTCGAGCATCTTGATCTTTTCGGCGAGGCGCAAGGCCAGCGGAACGCCTCTGCGGCGGATCCCGATGAAGGCGAGCCGCTGAATATCGCCGGTCTTCTCCAGAATTTCATGCGCGAGCCGGACCAGCGTGCGGTCGATCTCGGACGCGCTCATCAACTGCGCTTTTTCGCGGGTTGCGTTGGGCATGTGTAAACGTTCCAGAGTATCAAACCTGGCGCCTCAATAACGCTTGAGGCGGTCGCGAATTCGCTTGGCAAGTTTCTCGATTTCCTCGGTCTTCTTGAGCATCTGCAGGGACAGCACGTTCTTGCCCTCGTTTTCGAGACTGGTCTTCAGTTCGTCCGACAGACGCGCTAGCTCACGCGCATCTTTTAGAGATTTTTCGTAGTCGTCGTTCAGAATCGCGTCCCTCTGCAGTTTTCCATTCGGCAAGCGCACGTCTTCGGGCGCATCATCCGGATGCCTTCGGTCGATGGGCGGAGGCGGATTGGCCTGCCCGAGAAGACTGACAATGATAAGTATCTGCATCCACATAGAGGAGTCCTGCCAGGGTCTGCCCCTATAATAGCGACAGATGCAGGAGGTGAATATTGCGGTTGTCGGACTCGGCCACGTGGGTTCCGGCGCACTAGCGATCCTCGCGGAGAACGCCGCGCAGATTGAGCTAAAGCTGGGGTTCCGGCTGAATGTCAAAGCCGTGTGCAGCCGCAATGTGGCCGCCAAGGAAGTGCCCTCAGCCCTGGGTCCCGTGGTCAAATCGGCGAATTGGCACAATGTCGTCAGCCGTCCCGACATCCACATCGTCTGCGAACTAGTGGGCGGCACGCATGTTGCGCGTGAAATTCTGGAGGCGGCGATTGCCAACGGCAAATCGGTGGTCACCGCGAATAAAGAACTGATGGCGCTGTGCGGCGCGGAACTGTGGGACCGCGCTATCGCGGCTCGTATCAATCTGGCGATGGAAGCCAGCGTGTGCGGCGGAATTCCGATTCATGCCGTTTTGCGGGAAGGCATTTCCGGCGATCGAGTGGTGGCGTTAGCCGGCATTTTGAACGGAACCAGCAATTACATTCTCACCGAGATCGAACGCCGGGGCGCGTTGTTTTCCACCGTGCTGGAAGAGGCGCAGCAACTCGGGTTTGCCGAGGCGGATCCCAGCGCCGATGTGGACGGCCTCGACGCCAGATCCAAGTTGGCGATTCTGGCGGCGCTGGCGTTTGGCGAGAAGATCACGCCTTCCGACATTTATTGCGAAGGCATCCGGAGAATTCTGCCGGTCGATTTTCAATACGCCCACCAGCTCAGCCACACCATCCGCTTGATCTGCGCGGCCCGGCAAACGGCGGATGGACTGATTCTTTCGGTGCGTCCGGCGCTGATTCCCAACTCGACCATCCTGGCGGGCGTGCGGGGAGCCTATAATGCCGTCTGGGTGCGCGGGCGTTATGGCGAAGACACGTTTTACTATGGCCGCGGCGCGGGCTCGCTGCCCACCGGTGTAGCCGTTGTGAGCGATTTGATGCGCGTGGCGCGAGAGATTCGCAGCGGCAGCCCGGAGCGCGTTTCGCCTTTTGCGCATGAGCGGCTGGGCGTCTATAAGCCGATTTCCATCACCAAGCAGAAATCGGCTTACTATCTGCGCTTTCGCGTGGAAGACCGGCCGGGCATCATCTCCAAGCTGGCCGGCGTGCTTGCCAGCCAGCAGATCAGCCTGGATGCGGTGCTGCAAATTCCCAGTGAGAACTGGCGCGACTTGCCGTTCGTCATCACGGTGGAACCGACCACGGAACAGGCCATCCGCGACGCGCTGGCCGAAATGTCCACGCAGGATTTCCTGGTCGAGCCTCCGCTCGCCATGCCCATGGAGAAACCTTTGTGAGTTCCAGTAGAATCGCGGCGATGCTGTTATGCGCCTGCTTGTGTTCCGGGCAGGTGGCCAAGAAAGCCAACGAGGCTTATCAAACCAAGGAAGGCCGCGAAGGGATTGCCAAGACGCTAGCCGATCCGCATCGCGACGAGCGCCAGCATCCGCGCGACATCGTCGCCGCGATGAACCTGAAGAAGGGGCAGACGGTGGTGGATCTCGGCACCGGGGTCGGCTATATGCTTCCCTATTTGAGCCAAGCCGTGGGCGCGACAGGCGGTGTGATCGCGGAAGACATCGCGCAGGACTTTCTCGATAAAGCGAAGCTGCGCGCCAGCACGTCAGGCCTGCATAATATCCAGTTCATCCTGGGAACGGAACGCGACCCCATGCTGCCGGCCGACACGGCCGACGCCATTTTGGTGCTCGACGTGTACCATCATTTCGACTATCCGGGAACCATGCTGGGCCACATTCGCGATTGCCTGGTGTCGGATGGCCGTCTGTACATCGTCGATTTTTACAAGCGGCCCGACGCCATGCCGAACGGCCGCGCGATGGAGCACATCCGGCTGGATATGGACGACGTGATCCATGAAGTGGAGGATGCGGGGTTGCGGTTTGTCAGCTCGTCGGAGCTGATTCCGCGTAGCCAGTACATAGCGGTTTTCGGGAAGAAATGACGCGAATTGTGTTCCGATTGCGAAACGATCGTCTCGGAAAACTGAACTCGGCGGTTCTATGGCTATTTCCGATATGCTGGGCGTGAGCGATGGCCGACACCATTAAGAAGCTGACAATCGAGGGCTTCAAGTCTATACGCCGGCTGGAAGATTTCCCTCTGGGGGCTATCAACGTCCTCATTGGACCAAATGGGGCTGGTAAGAGCAATTTTGTAAGCTTCTTTCGGCTGCTTAGGGAAATGATTGAGCAGCGGCTCCAGGTTGCCCTAGCAACGACGGAGGGCGGGGCTGATGCCTGCCTTTACTTGGGACCAAAGATTACGCGGGAGTTCGTCGGGAAGCTTTACTTCGGCAAAAATGGATACGAATTCGCTCTTGTTCCCACTCCCGACAACCGGCTTATTTTCTCCGAAGAGACGACTGTCTTCTACGGCAACCGAGCCTTTCCCAAATCACTCGGTTCGGGTCATGCGGAAGCTAACCTGAAGGATCGCAAAGAAGAGCCGGTTCCCTGGTATGTGTACCAGGCTGTTTCCAGTTGGGTCGTCTATCACTTTCACGACACCAGCCTGACCGCGTCCGTGCGGCGGCCACGCGCCCTAAATGACAATCAGGCATTCCGTGCCGAAGCCGACAACCTGGCGCCATTCCTCTATTGGATACAGAAAACCAGCCCTTTGCATTACACTCGAATCCGAGATGTTGTGCGGCTTGCCGCTCCATTCTTCGATGATTTCAATCTCCGTCCAATGACCGGCAGCGAGGATATGATCCAACTGGAATGGAAACAGCGGGACTCTGACTACCCCTTTCGCGCCAATCAGTTGTCGGACGGGACTCTTCGGTTCATTTGCCTGGCAACGGCGTTGTTGCAGCCCGTTCCCCCTCCCACGATTCTTTTCGACGAACCGGAACTTGGCCTTCATCCATATGCGCTGACCCTATTGGGAAGTCTGTTCAAACAGGCCGCGGTCGCCTATGATTCCTACGTCTCCAAGCAGGTCATCATCTCGACCCAATCGGCGTCCCTCATCAGTGAATTCGAGCCGGAAGATATTGTTGTCGTAGAGCGGAACGAAGGTGAGTCGATATTTCGAAGATTGAAGTCCGAAGAGCTGTCTGAATGGCTCGGCGAGTATTCGCTCGGTGAGTTGTGGCTAAAGAACGTTCTCGGAGGCCGGCCCGCCAACGAGCGCACTCCCGAATCCGTCCCCCCGAGCGGCGATGGCAACTCGTGAACCGGCTCTATGTTGTCGTGGAAGGGCAAACCGAGGAATCATTCGTTAAGAATGTGCTCTCGGAGACGTTGTGGCGGAGCGGTGTTCTTCCCACGCCGATCCTTCTTGGGCGCCAGGGCGGGCGGCCAAGCTACGCCCGCGTAAGAGGCGATGTCATAAGGCTCCTCAAGCAGGAACGCCGGGCCTATTGTTCAACCATGATCGATCTCTATGGGCTCGGACCCGGATTTCCCGAGTGCCCTCCTCGGCCTGCTTCGAACCTAGCCAAGGTTCGGGACCTAGAGAAAGCGGTCAAGGACGACGTTTGCCTGGAGATCCCGGATCTGAGGCCCGACCTCCGCTTCATTCCTTACTTGCAGCTCCATGAGTACGAAGCCCTCTTGTTCAGCAACCCGACCGCATTTGCCAAGGCCATAAATCAGGTCAATCTAGGCGCTCATTTTCAAGCCATCCGGGACGAGTTTGACACGCCCGAAGACATCAACGACGACCCGAATACAGCGCCATCGAAGCGCGTTGTGGCGGCTTGCCCGGGCTACCGGAAGGTGATCGATGGAACGCAGGCCGCGGTAGCCGTCGGTATTCCCGCCATGCGCGAGCAGTGCCGGCATTTTCGTGACTGGTTAGAGATCCTCGAGTCTCTTCCGCCTGGCTAGGCTGTATTCTTATCAGGGGGCAAAAACCGACCCCGGGTTTTCTCAGGAAGACCTCCACGCCACCGCAGCCAGCCAATAGCGGTCTCCGCGAAGAAATAACGACTTGTCTTGGATCAAAGACTCACAAGCAGACCTGATGTCCCGAAGGCGCCTAATAACGAACATAGGTTAATTCAGTTGGTTGGCGCTGAGTCCGAACTTCCTTCCACATTTTTTGCACGATCAATCCAGCGCACGGAAGGCTTCGATGTCACGCTTCAGCAAGTCGTTGACGAGCCGGTCCAGGGGTATTCCCTCGCTCTCCGCTCTCTCGAGCAGGAACGCCTGTACCTCCTCTTGGAGATAAACCGGAATGTGGAAGACCGCATCGGCTCCGGCATAGTGCTTGCCCCGCTCGGCTCGACTGAAATCGTACTCCGCCTTCATATCGTCGTCTTGATTCATAGTGACTCCCTGCATGTTGCCTGCTCCGCCTCGGCCGCCTTTCTTGCGGAGATGATACGCACGGTCACGTTGGCCAGGTCCGTTTCGCTCCAGAGATGAACAACCACCAATAGCGCGCCGCTCGAAGCCATGCCTAAGCAAGGGCGATCCAACGTTCCTCCGATTCACTGTGGCTGTCGTCGAACATCGTCCGGATCCCAGGATCGCGAAAGATGCTCGTCGCCAGAGTGAACCGAACGCCATGCATCCGTTCATTCGATTGGGCTTTGCCTTAATCCCACTCGAAATGGAGATGACGGGGCCCGCTCACACACCTAGTGTAGTAAGCTTCCTGTTCTTGTGCATTCACTCGAAGTCTGACTTCTTAGGCACGTGCGGAGGCGGCATCAAGACAAATGTTCTGGCTCACAACCGGGAACTCGGATGCTCAAGAAGCTTCGCAAGCTGACGGCGCTTTCCCTGACGTACTCCGCCTTCATATCGTTGTCTCGATTCATAGTCATCGCCCATTCGCCAAGAAATGACGCACCTGTGCTAGGATCAAAAAAGACCCACCCAAAGCGCCGGAGAGGTGGCTGAGTGGTCGAAAGCAGCGGTTTGCTAAACCGTCGTAGTGCCCTAAAGCGCTACCGAGGGTTCGAATCCCTCCCTCTCCGCCAGATCAAATTGCAACAATACGAATTTGGCGAGGCCGTCGCATAAGCGGGGGACGAGCTGCGCTTGTGCCAGTCGGCGTTCGCAACTGCGATCAGGCAGACAACTGGCCGCGAGCAGTCTGGTAAGCCGGGCTCGGTGACGCCGAAGTCGCGTTTGAGGCTTGATTGCGGTGTTCACCACTGGACGCTGTGCACCGTAAGGAAATGACATCTGGATCGCGGCCCTCGCCCGCCAACACGCGATGGCGGTGCTCAGCCGCGACGAACATTTCGATTTTGTGCCCAAGCTCAGGCGCATCGGTTGGTAACGGCATCTGCCGGCGCGCCCGACTCTGCTTATAATAGATGCTGATGGAAAAAGAAAATAACTGGCGTCCGGCCGCATTGGCGCTCACCGTGCTCGGCGTGATCTCGCGCCTGGTTCCCCATCCCTGGAACTTCACGCCGGTAGGGTCGGCGAGCCTCTTTTCCGGAGCCCGCCTGGCGGGCTGGCGGGCTTACCTGATTCCGCTGGCGATCATGGCCATTACCGATCCCGTCCTCAACGCCGTGAATCACGTGCCGCTGTTTTCCTACATGCAGTTGTTCATCTACTTCAGTTTTGGGCTGAGCGTATTGATTGGCCGGTTTCTGTGGTCCACAGAAAGCGCCCCGCGGATTGCGCTGGCGTCGCTCATCAACAGCACGCAGTTCTTCCTGATCACCAACTTTGGGGTTTGGGCCGGATCGACGCAGTTTGCGCACACTACCGCGGGATTGGGCGCTTGCTACGTCGTGGCGATACCGTTCTTCGCCTACACCGTCTTCGGCGACCTGTTCTTCGCCGGGGTCATTTTCGGACTGCACGCCTGGCTCAGCCGAACCCACACGGCGCGTCAGTTCAGCAACGCGTAGCCAGCAAAGCCACCGGAAAGCCATAGTAAATCTTGCCATCCCGTTCGCGGTTTGCCATATCGAGCGCGTCTGTGCCGACTGAATCCGCAAACATCTCGCGAATGCGATCGGCATCCCCCGCGTTTGGAAACGACCGGCGCAGCAAATCCTCCAGTTCGCCTTCCAACCGATAAAATTCGACCTCTGGTTCAGCGAGTCCTGCTTCTGCGAAGAGCCGCTGCAATTCTTCCACCGGAAACGCGCGGACATGCGAAGGATCGCGCAGCCTTTCCATCCGATTGAAGGCATCTGCCTTGTCCGCCGCGGGCGCGCTATCCGCCACCACCATGCGTCCGCCCGCCGCGCACACGCGCCGCATTTCTTTCAACACTGCCAACGGGTTTTGCAAATGATGCAGCGCAAAGCGCGACGCCGCGATGGAGAACGCTCCATCCGGATAGGGCAGCGACTCCACGTCCCCCTGCTGCCACGTAATATTTGCCAAGCCAGACTCCATTTGCAGCTTGCGCGCCTGCTCCAGCATCGCCGGCGTGAGGTCGATTCCCGTTGCGTGCCGGACTACTCTGGCGAAAGCGCACACCAGCAGCCCCGGACCGCAGGCCACATCGAGCACGGTGTCATCCGGGCCCGCCTGAGCCATCTGGACGATGCGATTGAGGGCGTCGGTATTGCGGATGGCCGGCGCGCTGGCGAACGGAATGGCCTGGCGCGTGAACTGATCGAGAATGGTCTCATGGTGCGAGCGCAGCATGTCTTAACCATACGCCAGCGAGGAGGGCATGGGCGGAGCTGCGCAGGCTGGAAACGGCCTGCTTCCAACGGCCCGGCGGGCGTATACTGCGAGTGGAAGGCGACAATGGCTGCCGAGAATGTCGTGTTCCTGCAAGTGAATGGCTACCAGCTCGAGTTCGACGACCTCGAGGCATACCGATTCTCGATCGGGCTCTACGAACGCGGACGGATGCGGTTCTCGGATTTGGCATTGTGGCTGCGCGGCCACGCCGTCCACGAGCAAGGCTGAGGCTCAAGCCTCGGCCTTTTGGGCCCTGCGTCGCTGTGAGCCTCTTCGCCGCCAGCATCCGGGACGCTCCCGGTTGAGCACGCGAAAAAACCCTTAGTCAAAAACCTGGGGACGGACACCTCCGTCCCCAGTTCCGGGTACTGGGCCGCGTGTTCCGGGAAACTGGAGCCGTACCCATTGTTTCCGTTCATATATTGCGCATGTATCCACTTGTGCGTAACGTCGCTTGCTAAAATCAGCCGTGGCCCACCTCAAAATCCTGTCCACGGCGCAAAAGATCTGGGTCGGAGTCGCCGCCGTCTTTTACGTGGCCGCGGGAACTTTACATTTCCTCAAGCCCGACCCCTATCTCAGAATCATGCCGCCCTACATCCCGTGGCACCAAGCGATGGTGTGGGTCAGCGGCGCTTTTGAAATCCTTGGTGGCTTGGGCCTGACTCTGACCAAAACGCGCCGGGCGGCCGCATGGGGACTGGTCTTGCTGCTAATCGCAGTCTTTCCGGCCAACCTCTATATGGCGATGCATCCGATAGAAGCGGGAGCGGCCTCGATTGCGCCTGCGCTCCGGTGGGGCCGTCTTCCTCTGCAGTTGGTCCTGATCTGGTGGCTGCTATGGTGTACCCGGTCTCGTTGATGCAATTGACTCTTGTCTACTTCGGCTCATCCACCTTCAAAAATTGGTCCGCTCTCACGCCTTCCAGCTTCTGCACCTTACCCCGTGGCCAGCGAACCTCGATTTCTCGGATTTCCTTTTCTCCGCCCAATCCAAAGTGCACCCGCTTGTCGCTCGAACTCATAAAACCCACGCTCACCGCCACGTGATTGTACAGCACCCGCCCGCTGGCCGTCGTCAGCTTGACCTTCGCGCCAATCGCATCGCGATTGCTCGCATGGCCAGTTAATTCGAGCGCCACCCAATGGTTGCCATTATCCGCCGAATTCAGCAGAATCCGTGGCTTCTCCATCAATGAAGTAACCACAATATCCGGAAACCCATCATTATTTAAATCGCCAAATGCCGAGCCCCGCTGAAAGCCGGTATGCAGAAAATCCCCGCCTAACTCTACCGAGACATCTTCAAACTGCTTCCCGCCCACATTCCGGAACATCGTGTCATGCTGCCGGGCATTCGGCTTGATATTATCGACATCGCCGTTCGCCGAATACAAATCCTTCCAGCCGTCGTTGTCGTAATCGATGAATCCCGCGCTCCAGCCCGAGTATGCGGTGCTCAGCCTCCGCACCTGCGTCTGCGCCGAAACGTTGCGAAACGAATCGCCGCGATTCTGCAGCAGCGCCCAGACCTGCCCCATCAGATTGTTATAGAAAATATCCACGCGCCCATCGTTGTCGAAGTCCTTGGCGTCGCTGCCCATGGAAGACACCGCCTTCGCGCTATCGTCATAAGACACTCCTAGAGGCAATCCTTGCTCTTCAAACGTGCCATCGCCCTTATTCACAAACAGCGAGTTCGCCTCGGTGTCATTGGCGATGAACACATCCGGAAAACCGTCGTCGTTAAAGTCGGCAATCGAGATCCCCATCCCTTTGCCCGGCGCCGCGCCGAAACCGGATTTCTCCGTCACATCCTCGAACTTGCCGTTTCCCAGATTGTGGTAAAGCCGGTGGGGCGCCGGCTGGTAAAAGAGCCGCGGATCGCAGTAATATTCGACGCCTGCCGCGCTACAGCGTTTGTCGGTCTGCGGACTCCACAGCGTATAGTTCGAGACCACCAGATCCAGCAGTCCGTCGTTGTCGTAGTCGAACCACGCCGCTCCCACGCTCAGCGTCATCGGCGGCTTGCCGCCGATGCCCGATTTTTCTGTCACATCGGTAAACGTTCCGTTTCCGTTGTTGTGATACAGCGTGTTCCGTCCAGCGCCGCATATAAACAGGTCCTCATAGCCGTCATTATCGAAATCGCCCACCGCGACGCCCAAATTGTACCCGAGATTCTCACCCAGTAACCCGGCTTTGGCCGTCATATCCTCAAACGTTCCATCGCCTTTATTGCGCAACAGCGTGTTATAAAACGCCGGACCGGTCTTCTTCAACTCCGGCAGCTTGGCGCCATTGGTAAAGAAAATGTCCATCTTGCCATCGTTGTCGAAATCGAAGATCGCCACTCCACCGGCCATCGGCTGCACAAAGTACTTGCGCGGCGAGAGGTCGTTGTTGGTGATATAGGCGAACTTCGATCGCGGCGCAATGTCAGTGAAGTGCGGCCGCTTCATCGGCGTTTGAAAACTCAGACTCAAACCAGCGGCAGCCACAACCAAGATCGCAGCCAGCGCTGGTTTCATCTGTCCGAGCCCGGACCCGAAACCGTTTTGTGCAGCGTCTTCGTATTCTGGTTGATCTTCTCCGCCGTACTTTTCTGCAGCGCAAACTCGCGCGCCGCATCTTCCTTCCGTCCCGTCCGCTGATAAGCCATGGCCAGCGACAAATGCACGGTTGGATTTTCCGGCGCCAGCTTCGCCGCCGTCTCGAGCGGAACTACCGCATCCGCGGCCTTCCCCGAATCGAGAATCGATCGCCCCAATCCGAAATAAGCGTCTGCAAATCCCGGATAAAGTTTCGTCGCCCGCGTGAAATGCTCGATCGCTTCCGGTAGCTTATCGTCCTGCCGCGCCAGTTCACCCAGATAATACTCGGCCCCTGCGGTCTGCGGGTTGATCTTGAGTTCTTCCTCAAATTCCTTCCGCGCTTCCGCCGCGCTGGTGGGGGTCCCGGGCTGGGACAGGATCAGACCGCCGATCCGATAATGAATGCCCGGCCGGTCCGGCACGCGCTGCAACAATATCCGATACTCCGCCACCGCCCTCGCCAGGTCGCCCTGCTTTTCGAAATTTTCCGCATTCAATTGAATCACCAGCGGCGAGTCCGGAGCCGTGTTCATCAGCTCCTGAGCGTTTCGCAAACTCAAATCCGAAAACATGTGCACCGCCAGGAACAGCACGTCCGGATCCTTGGGAAACGCCTGCTGCAGCCAGCCCAGAAAGCTCATCGCATCGTTTTGCTGATTGAGCAGCATCGAGCACCGGACGCCGGCCAGACTCACCGTGCGCTTCGCCGCCACGTCGTTGGCCGGATCCCGCATCGCCTGATCGAG
>Ga0209040_10000828_pt1 | contig 23998 bp, 21 predicted proteins | sample BogFormECP12_OM3_FD_188240 | JGI IMG/M metagenome (GOLD analysis project Ga0209040, IMG submission 188240) | Bog forest soil microbial communities from Calvert Island, British Columbia, Canada - ECP12_OM3 (SPAdes) (version 2) | ecosystem: Environmental > Aquatic > Freshwater > Wetlands > Bog ... | reverse complement strand
CGGTCCGGCGCCGCTGTAAGGGATATCGAGCATCTCCAGCACCGCCGGTACATGCATTTCCATGAAAGCGTCGTTGTTGAAGCCCTCGTCGCAGAAATTCAGGACGAAATGCGGACGGCTTGCCCGCAAATCGGCGAAGAGAGAGGCGTGATTGTCGACAAAACGAAAACGGTAGTCGGGAAGCTCGCGCAGCGCCGTTTTGAGCCGGTCGATCGTCTCGATGTCCTCTTCGCCAAAGCGCCCGTCGCGTTTGACCGGATCGGGCAGGCGCGGATCGCCGAGGATTACGGTAATGTCGGAGAATAGCGCGGCGCGGTGCGGCAGCCGCCGGGCCCGGCGCGGCGCTTCGCAGGTCACGAACAATCGGTGGGCCACCATGCCCAGATCCTGATTGCGGTGCGAATCCGGCGCCAATAACGAATGAAAGCGGACATTGGTGAACCCGGCGCCGGTCAGCAGCGTTTCGAGGCGCTCCTTCGAGTAGAGCCGTTCGGCATAGAATTGGTCGGCGATGACGCCGCGCTCGGCGTGCACGACGACCTCGCGGCTGATCAGCCGGTCGCCATCCCCGGCGAGGTCGCGCTCGCGACAGACGAAATGGTTCTGGTCGACCCACTCCCAGGAGCGCGACTCGAAATGGTGGCGCATCCAATCGCCGTCCATCAAATCCATGACAAGGGACCCGCCCGAGGAGAGGGCGCGGTTGACCGCTTCGAGCACGGCGAGATCGTCCTCCGGACGCTCGAAATAGCCGAAGGAATTCCCCAGGATACAAACGCAGTGAAAATCCCCGTCGCCGAGGCGAAACCGCCGCGCATCGCCTTCGTGAAACGAGACCTGCAGGTTGCGCTGCTTGGCGCGCTTGCGGGCGAGGCGGATCAGATAGCGGGAGCGGTCAAGCCCGGTGACATTGGGAAAGCCACGGCCCGCGAGCTCGAGCGAATGGCGCCCCTGTCCGCAACACAGGTCGAGGATGCGGTCGTTGCGCTCGAGCCCGATGCTGCGGATCAACAGGTCGACTTCGTCGGCCGTATTGCGATCGTTCTCGATCACATCGCCGTCGGTCTCGAGGTAGAGGGAGTTGAACAAGGTGCGCCACCAGTCGGAAGGGAGGTGACGTTCGAGATCCGAGACCGGGCCCAAGGTACGGGCGCCGATATTCCGGTCAGGCTGCGCATGCTCGAGATGGGGGTTGGTGGAGCCGGTGTGGGCCGGGTGAAGCTTGCCGGCGGTCTTCGCACCGTTGGTTTTCTTCCCCATATCGATCTACCTCGGCTTTCCGGACATCAAAAAAGGCCGCTCCCCGTTAAGGGGAACCGCCGAGCAGGGATGGCTTATCGGTGCATTAACAGCATCGGAGCCGGCCACCGGCGCGATCTGGAGATGGCATCGGGTGATTAGTGGTCAGCGTGGAAGGTGTACGAGAATTATGTTGCAAGCCAGCAGCGACGAGGAGCGCATAATCGCTCGAAAAATTCGGTTCCGGGTTGGCGAACAGCGCAAGTCGGCGAGAAGTTCGGAATAAATGCCGCGGCTTTCAAGGCGACTTTTGGTTCCCCGGCGGAATTAGTGTGACAGCGCCACATCGGGAAGCGGACGGGGCATCACGGCGTTCTATGATGCGCGCAGAATGCCGAATCGGGGCATCACGGCACGGGATGCAGTTCGATCGTGCCGAGCCGCGCGCCGGTCGCCAAGTCGATGACCAGGAGCTGCCTTCCACCCTCGGGCAGCGTCAGCGCGAGGATCAGCCGGTCTGGCGCGGCTGTCATCGCCTCGATGCGGGCGCCGCGCGGGATGTCGATCGACGGGCCGGCGAACACCCGGGCTGTCGCAGGCGAGGGTCCGCCCCGCGATGCTCTGCCGGCAATGATCGCGACCAGAGCCGCGAAACCGACGATCAGCATTACGCCCATGACGACAACCAGGATCTTGAGCGCGCGCATGCCTCTAGTGTGCGATGACCTCTAGTTTCGAGGTTGCCGGCCCCGCAACCGCGATCCGCGCCGCCAAAACCGATGCCGGGCAGCGGCTCGATCGCGTGCTCGCGCAGCATTTGCCGCAGCTGTCGCGGACGCGGCTCAAGCGCCTGATCGAGGCCGGCCAGGTCACGCATGACGGGGCGGTTTTGCGCGATCCGTCGCTGCGCGTGCGATACGACCAGAATTTCGTCGTAATTCTCCCTCAGATTGAGGAAGCCGCGCCGGTTGCGCAGCCGATCCCGCTCGATATCCGCTTTGAGGATGCACACCTGATCGTTATCGACAAGCCGGCGGGCATGGTAGTCCATCCCGCCCCGGGGAATCCGGACGGCACTCTCGTCAACGCCTTGCTTGGTCATTGCGCCGCGAGCCTGTCCGGCATCGGCGGGGTCCGCCGCCCGGGAATCGTGCATCGACTCGACAAGGACACCAGCGGCCTGATGGTCGTCGCCAAGACCGAGACGGTACATCATGCCCTGTCGCGCGATTTTGCCGCACGCCGGATCGATCGTGCTTATATCGCCTTCGTCTGGGGTGTGCCGACCGTGCCGGCGGGCGAGATCGCCGGCAACATCGGCCGCAGCAGCGTAAATCGCAAAAAAATGGCGGTCGTCGGGGACGGAAAGGGTAAGCCGGCGATCACCCGTTATCGGGTCGAGCGTGCGTTCAACGCCTATGCGGCGCAAATCGAATGCCGCCTCGCCACGGGTCGGACCCACCAGATCCGGGTTCATTTGGCCCATCTCGGCCACCCGCTGATCGGCGATCCGGTCTATGGCACGCGTGCCGGGCGATCGGTCGCTCGAACCCGGCCCAGAGGTGGGCAGATTGCCGCATTCGCGCGCCAGGCGCTGCACGCCCGGCTGCTCGGCTTCACCCACCCCGTCGAGAGGCGGACTCTGGAGTTCGAGAGCCCGCTCCCGGCGGACCTTAGGGAGCTCGCGCAGAGTTTAGAGCGACTTTAAACTGGACAAAATCCCACTATCTTAGTAGGGTATGGGGGTTGGGGGATCGTGACCCTTCCTCTAGCGTTAGCCCATAACCGACTTCAAACGGAGCAACAATCGTCAATGGCCACTCTTTCGGTACCTTCCATCTCTTCGGAAGGAAACCTGACGCGGTACCTTCAGGAGATCCGCAAATTTCCGATGCTCGAGCCGGAGCAGGAATACATGCTCGCCAAGCGCTGGAAGGAGCATGAGGAGCCTGAGGCCGCGCACAAGCTGGTTACGAGCCATCTGCGCCTGGTCGCCAAGATCGCCATGGGCTATCGCGGTTACGGGCTGCCGCTCTCCGAGCTGATCTCGGAGGGCAATGTCGGCATGATGCAGGCGGTCAAGCGCTTTGATCCGGATCGCGGTTTCCGGCTGGCGACGTATGCGATGTGGTGGATCCGCGCCGCTATACAGGAATACATCCTGCACTCCTGGTCGCTCGTTAAGATGGGCACCACGGCGGCGCAGAAAAAGCTGTTCTTCAACCTGCGCAAGCTGAAGGGCCAGCTGCAGGCCATGGAAGAGGGCGACCTCTCGCCCGAGAATTTGAAAAAGATCGCGACCGAACTCGATGTGCCCGAGGCCGATGTCATCAGCATGAACCGCCGGTTGGCGAGCCCGGACCATTCGCTGAACGCCCCGTTGCGCTCGGACAGCGAGGGCGAATGGCAGGATTGGTTGGTCGACGAGAGCGAGAGCCAGGAGACCCGGCTCGGCGAGCGGCAGGAGCTCGGATTGCGTCGCGACCTTCTGGAAAAGGCGATGACGCATCTGAACGACCGCGAACGCCACATCTTGACCGAGCGACGCTTGCGGGAAAACCCGACCACCCTCGAGGACCTGTCGCAGCAATACGGCATCTCACGCGAGCGTGTCCGCCAGATCGAGGTGCGCGCCTTCGAAAAATTGCAAAAGGCGATCAAGGCCGCCGCCATCGAACGGCGCCTCGTCACGCATTGATCACCAAACACAGCTGAAATAGCCCTTCTTGCGCGCTGCGGGAGGGTTGAGCGGCGTCGGGCGCAAAAGCGCAGCGCATTGCGCCAGTTATCCGGGAAAAGCGGGTGGTTTCTCCGTCCCGGGTTGCGCCTATTTAGCCAGGGACTCGGGCGTTCGCCGCGGAAACCCTCGCCTTTTCGGCAACAGCGGCGGTGACATAACAGCCATGAACAACCAGCAAGAACTGCGAGAAACAGCGGGAAACAACGAGCAAGAACAGCAAATTTTCTGCTATCGGGAATAGGCCGTAATCTATAAACATAACGATGGATTATTGCCTGTCAGTCGCCTAATTAAGCAACACGGCGCCATGACAATACGGCAATTTTCGGGTGCACTGCAGCACGGTGACGGCGAGGATTGCGTTGACCGGAGGGCGCCATTATATCTACGGCGTCGGGCGACCGACTATGGCGATACACGGCTTACGAAATAAGCGTTGCGGACCCGGGGGCAGTACCCGGCGCCTCCACCAAGCTCGCCGCCGGCGTGGCCGGCGGTCCATGGGGGCGAACCAGGCTCGACGCGCGTGGTAAAGGTAAGATCCGTCGCCCGGTATGATTCCGCCGTTATCGGGTCATAATCTAGCTGCGAACGACAACTTCGCACAAGAGGCGCTCGCGGCCTAACCCCTAGCGGGGTAAAAGCCTAGAGCAAATCGCGGTTCGAGGGGCACCGGGCAACAGAAGCCCCTCACTCGCCTCTCGACGTGTTCCCTTGCGAATGAACGAGCCGCCGGAAATGGGCCAAGACCTCTTCGACTACCCCAAAATGGTCGAGACCGCGTTGCGCAATGTCATGCGCGAAGCTCTGGCGCGGACGGCCCGCGAGGGGTTACCCGGCGACCATCACTTCTATGTAACGTTTCGCACTCATGCCCCGGGGGTGGCGATCCCGAACTATCTGCTCAGGAAATTTCCGGATGAAATGACGATCGTGCTGCAGCACCAGTTCCGGGCGCTCGAAGTCGGCGAAGACGCGTTTTCGGTCAATCTCAGCTTTCAGAGTCGGTCGGAACGGCTGAGGATCCCGTTCGCCGCGGTGACGACCTTTGCCGATCCGTCGGTCAATTTCGGACTCCAGTTCGAAGCTCCGTCGGCAAAGCCGGCCGAAGAGGCGGGCCTTCCCGCGCAGATCCCACCGTCCGAGCCGTCAGAACCGGAGCGGCCGGCGGCCGAGGTCGTCACTCTCGACAAGTTTCGCAAGCGCTAGCCTCGGGGGCGGCTCGCTTGACGCGGGCGCGGAAAGGATGATTCTGCGCAAAATTGCAGCGCGGAGCGATGCATGAGCGATGTCGCCTATCACGAACTTTTCCCACTCGGGCCGGATGATGCGCCATACCGCAAGCTGACCGCCGATCACGTCTCGGCCGGGATGTTTGAGGGGCAGCGCGTCGTCAAGATTGAGCCGGCGGCGCTGACCCGTCTCGCCCGCGACGCATTTGTCGATTGTCAGCACCTGCTGCGCCCGGGTCACCTCGCGCAGCTGCGTGCGATCCTCGATGATCCGGAGGCCTCGGCGAACGACAAATTCGTCGCCTTCGATCTGTTGAAAAACGCCAATATCGCGGCCGGCAAGGTCCTCCCGATGTGCCAGGACACCGGCACCGCAATCGTGATGGGCAAGAAGGGGCAGCAGGTCTGGACCGGGGGCGACGATGCCGCCGCTCTTTCGGCCGGAATCAGGCGCACCTACATCGAAACGAATTTGCGCTACAGCCAAGTGGCGCCGTTGTCGATGTACGAAGAGGTCAACACCGGCGATAACCTGCCGGCTCAGATCGACCTCTACGCCGAGCCCGGCGACCAGTACAAGTTGCTGTTCATCGCCAAGGGCGGCGGCTCCGCCAACAAAAGCTTTCTCTATCAGCAGACAAAGGCGGTGCTGAACCCCAAATCTTTGCTGAAATTCCTCGACGAAAAAATTCGCACTCTGGGCACGGCGGCCTGCCCGCCCTACCATCTCGCGATCGTGATCGGCGGCACCTCGGCCGAGATGAATTTGAAGACCGTCAAGCTCGCCAGTTGCCGATTTCTCGATACGCTTCCGACAGAAGGGAACCGCTACGGGCGGGCCTATCGCGACCGCGGTTTCGAGGAGGAAGTGCTCGAACTGACCCGCGGTCTAGGGATCGGGGCGCAGTTCGGGGGTAAGTATTTCTGCCATGACGTGCGAGTGATCCGGCTGCCGCGTCATGGCGCGAGCCTGCCAATCGGGATCGGTGTCTCGTGCTCGGCGGATCGCCAGATCCTCGGCAAGATCACCGCGGATGGGGTGTTTCTCGAAGAGCTCGAAGCCAACCCGGCGCGTTTTCTCCCGGACATCGACGCTGCCACCCTGGGGGGCGAGGTAATCCCAATCGATCTTGGCCGGCCGATGAACGAGACCCGCCGCACGCTGTCCCAATATCCGATCAAGACGCGCCTGAGCCTGACCGGCCCGTTGATCGTCGCTCGCGACATCGCGCATGCAAAGCTGCAGGAACGGCTCGACCGGGGCGAGGGATTGCCCGATTATGTCAAGAACCACCCGATCTATTACGCGGGGCCGGCCAAGACCCCGGAAGGATACTCGTCGGGCTCGTTCGGGCCGACCACGGCCGGACGCATGGACAGCTATGTCGATGCCTTCATGGCAGCCGGCGGCAGCTTTGTCACTCTCGCCAAAGGCAATCGCGGCGCAGAGGTGCGCTCGGCGTGCCGTGAGCATGGCGGGTTTTATCTCGGCTCGATCGGCGGGGCGGCGGCCCGCCTCGCGCAGGATTGCATTCGCAAAGTCGAGGTCGTGGAATATCCCGAACTCGGGATGGAGGCGATCTGGCGTATCGAAGTGGTTGATTTCCCTGCCTTTATCGTGATCGACGACAAGGGGGCCGACTTTTTTGCCGGGCTCGCCTGATCGCGCGGACGGGCCAAGTGGCGGCGGGGCGTCCTGATTGGCGCAAAACGGCGATCTGGACAGGCTACTGCGCCGCGACAAGGGAGCCTGGGAGGCATTTGTGCGGCGCTACGCCGGGCTTGTCGTTGCCGCGGTGCGCGGCGTCGCGCGCGCGGGGGCCGAGTTTGAAGATCTGACGCAGGAGGTCTTTCTGCGGCTCTGCAAGGACGACTTCCGGCTGCTGCGCAGCTATGATGCGTCCCGGGCTGGTCTCTCCACTTGGATCACGATCGTCGCGCGCAGCACCGCGCGTGACGCGATGCGTCGTCACCGGCCGGTAACGGTGCCGATCGACGCGGTGCCGGAGGGGCGCCTGGCGATCGATCCGGTCGAGCCGGTAAGCAAGCTCAAACTGCCGGAAGCCTTGTTGTCGCCGCGCCAACGGGAAATCTTAACGATGCTGTACGACCGTGAGATGGAAGTCTCCGAGATTGCCCTCGCCCTCGGGATCGACCCGCAGACGGTCCGCAGTGCCCACCACAAGGCGATGATCAAACTGCGCGCCCACTTCCGGGCCGAAGTCGAATGAACGCCTCGGTTGCGGGGATGTTCGAGCCGCCCGCTGCGTAAAGACGGGAGGAAAGTGTTGCCATGATGCGAAGCGAAGAAGGACCAGAACATGGGCCAAACCAGGCGGCGGATCGCCGCCTGTGGCAGCGATCCCGCATGACTGACGCAAGCGAGGATGAAGCGGCGCGATTTCTCGACCTGGCCGCCTTTGCCGATGGGTTGCTCGATGCCGAGGAGCAGGATCGGGTCGCGGGTTTGCTTGCCGCGGATCCGGAGGCTGCGGCGGATGTGCAGGCGGCCCGCGCGCTTGTTGAAACCGAACCGACGTCGGCTGGTCTTGGGCAGATCATCGCGCGAGCCAGTGCGATATCGCCTGACGCGGATCCCATGCCCGCTCGTGTCGTTCCGTTCGCCCGGCGGCGGGGCCGCCGCGTTGTCGAGGCCTTTGCCGAATGGGGAAGCATTGCGGCGGCTATCGCCCTGGCGGGCTGGCTCGGCTTTGCCATGGGGAGCGACACGTCGCGAGCGCTCAGTGAGCCTCGGCAACCGCGCGACACCACTCTACTCCCCGATCTGTTCGATTCTGCACCTAGCTTTCTGCGCGATCTGGGCGAAGGCACGCGGACGTGACGGTCGCCTCATTGGCAGCGCGCAGCAGTGTGCGGCAGCAGCTCCTATGGCTGCTAACCGTATCATTGGCGCTCAACCTCTTCTTTATCGCCGCTTTCCTATGGAGCCGGTTTCGGGAACCTCCTCCGCCAGTCTACGCAGAGGAGCGGCTGGGGTGGATCGGCGCGCAGCTAGGGCTCGACCCACAACAGAAAGAGGCGTTCGTGGAGTATTCTCAAGCCGTGCGCGCGAACATGCAGACAATGCACGGAGCAGTCGACCCCCTGATGGGCAAAGCATGGTCGGAAGTCGCCAAACCCGACGCTGACGTGGCGAAAGTGGTTCAATTGTTCGACGAAGCGGGGCAAACGCGTCGCGGCTTCATGCACGAGTTGGCGCCGATCACCCTATCGTTTCTGGCGAAATTGTCGCCGGAACAACGGGCGAAATTTGTCGAGCTGGCGCGCCAGCGCCCCTGGGCAAAGCGTCACCCGGACGGAAGTCCGTAGTCAAATTCTCAGGACTTTGGGAGCTTGAACACCTGGCCAGGGTAGATGCGCTCGGGGTCGCGGATCTGGCTGAGGTTGGCCGAGTAGATGATCAGATAGCGGGTGCCGACGCCGTAGGCGCGGCGGGATATCTGCCACAGATTGTTGCCGGGCTGTACAGTATAGGTTTGTCCGGGCGTGAGTTCCATGGCGGCCGCTTGCGCCAACGGCACGACGATGCGCTGCACGACGCGAGCGTCTTTTCCCAGCTGATCGAGGCGCAACTCGACGTGCCCCGGACCGACCACTCGGGTTGAGGTTGCCGACCAGACGCCGGCGGCGTCCGCCGTTGCCGTAGCGAGCGGCTGGCTGCCGGCGTAGATTTGCACAGTCGCTCCGGGCGCGGCCCGGCCGGACAGCACGACTCGGCCTAGATGGTCGTATTCCAGCGCATCCATCGACAGAGCGACCGGCTTGTCGGCTGCGGGGGCGCCTTGACCGGTTGGCGACGAGCCGTCCGGGCGCTGCAGCACTCGAGCCGCTCCGCTGCCGTCGCGCGGCAACACGACGGCAAGCGCCGTCTCCCCCTTTCCCCCCGGTGCAGCCGGGCCGATCGACAGCGCCACGGTCTCGTTCGATCTGACGGTCGGCTCACCTTGCCCGTTAGACGCCTCGAGGGAAAGCAATCGGTCGCCGGGGCTGATCGGCTGCTCAGTGACGAGCACCCATTCCCCACGCCGATCGGCTGTCACCTCGCCGATGACCTCATCGCCGTCGCGTATTGTTACTTTGCTCCCCGGCTCGGCGCGCCCGGCGATCACGGCGGTTCCGGTCGGACCGACTTTGACGACGTCAAAGCTCGGCGAGACGGGCGCCCGCGGCTGCGGCACAAGATTCGGTGCGGCTTGGTTCTCCGTGACGGGCGCAGGCCCGCCTTGCGTCAACGCCGCTTGCTTGCTGGCCTTCCCGCTGGGAGGAGTACCGCCGCGCGGAAGAACCAGGGCAGCGGTAGCGCCAAGCAGCAGAACCGCGACAGCCGAGCCGACGATATAGCCGTGCTGCACCGATCCTCGCGAAAATCGTCGAATTGCCGCAAGGCCCAGTATATGCCTTGCTGGATGCACTTGCAATCTTCACCACCCGACCGGGCCTGACCGCGGATGCCGAACATTCGGCGGCTGTGCGTCTATTGCGGCTCGTCCGGTGCGGTCGACCGGCGATACCGAGAGGCGGCCAGTGAGCTCGGGGCTCGCCTTGCGGCGGCCGGAATCGGGGTGGTTTACGGAGGCGGCCGGGTCGGGCTGATGGGCCTTCTCGCCGATGCCGCTTTGGCCGCCGGCGGGGAAGTGATCGGGGTCATCCCGTCGCGCCTCCGCGACGCCGAACTCGCGCATTCCGGTGCGACCGAATTGTTGGTGGTTGAGAGCATGCACGAGCGCAAGCGTCTGATGGCTGAGAAGGCCGATGCGTTTGCCATTCTGCCGGGCGGCATCGGCACACTCGACGAAATGTTCGAGACCGTCAGCTGGAAGCAGCTCGGGCTCCACGACAAACCGATACTGCTCGCCGATATCGACGGCTATTGGGCGCCGCTGCGCGCCCTCCTCGACGACATCGTCACAAAGGGCTTCGCGCGGCCGAAGGCGCGAGAGCTGCTTCGGGTGGTCCCGACGATCGCGGCCTTGATGGCCATGCTCGAAGTAGAGCCGCCGCCACCCCGCGACGCCGACGCCACGCTGTTCTGAGCCCGGTATCGGGCGGGTGCCGTTAACCAGCGAGCTTTGAGCGCTTTCGTGGTCGCCGGCCGATCCGGCGGACGGACCGGAACTGTGAACAACTCTTCGGCGGCTCCGGCTTGCCTCGGATTTCCCTGCTCTTTATTTTCGCAAGCCGTGAAGCCGGGCCAGCACTTTGGTGCGGGCCGTATGCGAGGATGAATTTGATGGCGAAGATCAAAGTGGCCCAGCCGGTCGTCGAACTCGACGGCGACGAGATGGCGCGGATCATGTGGAGCTTTATCAAAAACAAGCTGATCCTGCCCTATCTCGATATCGAGCTGAAATATTACGATCTCAGCATCGAACATCGCGACGAGACCAACGACCAGGTCACCGTCGACGCGGCCGAGGCGATCAAGCGCTACGGCGTCGGTGTCAAATGTGCGGGCATCACACCGGACGAAGCACGGGTGGAGGAGTTCCACCTGAAGCAAATGTGGAAATCGCCGAACGGCACTCTGCGCAACATCATCGGCGGCACGATCTTCCGCGAGCCGATCGTCTGCCAGAATGTCCCGCGCCTGGTTCCGAACTGGACAAAACCGATCGTAATCGGCCGCCACGCCTATGCCGATCAGTATGCAGCGACTGATTTTGTCGTTCCCGGCGCCGGCAAGCTCACGATGATATTCACGCCCGCCGACGGCGGCGCGCCGGTATCGCGCCAGATATTTGACTTCAAAGGCGGCGGCGTCGCGCTCGGTATGTACAACCTCGACGACTCGATCAGAGGGTTTGCGCGCTCGTGCTTCAACTACGCTTTGCAGCGGAGTTGGCCTCTCTATCTTTCCACCAAGAACACCATTCTCAAGGCCTATGACGGGCGCTTCAAGGACATCTTCCAAGAGGTGTTCGAAAAGGAATTTGCCACCGCATTCAAGGAACGCAATCTGACGTACGAGCACCGGCTGATCGACGACATGGTCGCGCTCGCGCTCAAGTGGAATGGCGGTTTCGTTTGGGCCTGCAAGAATTATGACGGCGACGTTCAATCTGACACCCTCGCCCAAGGGTTCGGCTCGCTCGGCTTGATGACCTCGGTGTTGCTGACCCCGGACGGCAAGACGGTCGAGACCGAGGCGGCACACGGCACGGTCACCCGCCATTATCGCCAGCATCAGCAGGGCAGGGAGACGTCGACCAATCCGATCGCCTCGATCTTTGCCTGGACGCGAGGTCTGCGCTATCGCGGCAATTTCGACAACACTCCCGATGTCGTTCGTTTCGCAGAAACCCTCGAGCGGGTCTGCATCGATACGGTGGAGGGCGGAGAAATGACGCGGGACCTCGCGATCCTGATCCGCTCCGACCATTCGTGGCTCACCACCAATCAGTTCCTCGACAAGCTCGACGCCAATCTGAAGAAGGCAATGGCATGAAGCGACCGGAGCGGCCAACCCCATTTCGCACCTGAAGTAACCGGAGACGGCGATGCGGCTCAGCATTCTGGATGATTACCAAGGCGTCGCGCTGACCATGGCGGACTGGTCTGCGCTCAAGGGCCGCGTCGAGATCGTGGTCGAGCGCAAGCCCTTCGCCGACGAAGACGAGGCGGCGCAGGCTCTCGCCGACTCGGAGATCGTCGCGGCGATGCGCGAGCGCACGCCGTTCCCGCGCAGCCTCGTCGAACGGTTGCCCACCCTGAAGCTTCTGAACACCACGGGGATGCGCAACGCTTCGTTCGATTTGGCCGCGTTGCGCGATCGAGGGGTCGTGGTTTGCGGAACGGAGGGCGGCGGTCTGGATACAGCCGAACTCACCTGGGGTTTGATCCTCGGCGCAGCGCGCCGGATTGCCGAGGATCACCGCTCGATGCGCGAGGGGCTGTGGCAGACCCACGTCGGAAACCGCCTTGAGGGCAAGATCCTGGGTGTTCTCGGGCTCGGCAGGCTCGGCAGCGCCGTCGCGCGGGTCGGCCTTGCTTTCAACATGAAGGTCATCGGGTGGAGTCCGAACCTGACCGCCGAACGCGCCGCTGCCGCGGGTGTCGAGCGCGTCGACAAGGAGACGCTGTTGCGTCAATCGGACGTGTTATCGGTGCATGTCGTGCTCAGTGCCCGTAGCCGCGGGCTGGTCGGCCGCAGCGATATCGCCCTGATGAAAAAGAATGCGATCCTCGTCAATACATCGCGCGGGCCGATCGTCGATGCCGATGCGGTCATCGAATCGCTCGAGGCAGGCAGGCTGGGCTACGCCGCCTTCGACGTCTATGACCGCGAGCCGCTGCCTGTCGATCACCCGCTGCGGCGCGCGCCCAACGTTCTGTTGACGCCGCACATCGGCTATGTGACTGAGGAGAATTACCGCAGTTCCTACCCGCAAATCGTCGAGAATGTCGTCGCTTTCCTCGACGGCAACCCGGTGCGCGTCATCATCAGCGGCTGAAGCCGTGCCTGAACACCAGTGAATACCGCGACCCGGCCATCGCGCGACGGCGACATAGCCGAAATCGCTGCCATCTATCGGCATCACGTCCTCCACGGCGTCGCTTCTTTCGAGGAAATTCCCCCCGACGAGGACGAGCTCGCGCATCGCCGACGGGATATTCTTTCGCTGAAGCTGCCGTATTTGGTCGCCGAGCGGTCGGGTCGCGTGGTCGGGTATTGCTACGCTTCACGATACCGTGCGCGATCAGCCTATCGGTTCGCGCTCGAAGATTCGATCTACGTCGATGCAGCGGAGGTCGGTCGCGGCGTCGGCCGAGCCCTGCTCTCGGCGTTAGTCGAGCGCTGCTCCGAACGCGGCTATCGCCAGATGGTGGCGGTGATCGGAGGCAGCGACCAGTGGCCGTCGATCCGGCTCCATGAAGCGCTCGGCTTCACGCGGGTCGGTCTCCTGCCCGCAGTCGGGTTCAAATTCGGCCGCTGGGTCGACATCGTCCTGATGCAGCGCCCGCTCGGTTGCGGCGCAACAACCCCGCCGTCCGGCTAGGTCAGTTGAGGACCGCGGTCGGGCTGAGACCGCTGGGGGTGGTCCCAGCCCGCTCCGTTATATGCGGCCGAGGGCGAGCAGAACGATGATGATGACCAGCAAAAGACCGAGACCGCCGCTCGGGTAGTATCCCCATCCGCCGCTATATCCCCATGTCGGCAGCGCGCCGATCAACAGGATGATCAGAATTATCAGGAGGATCGTGCCCAGCATGGTGCCCATCAGTGAGGTTGCTTACCGCATGTACAACCTTGGGGCGCGGCCGAGAGTTCCTCGTCCGGTTTCTAAAGCCGCAAAATCACCGCGAACGGCGCACCGAGCCGGCGCCTGCGGGTTTCCGAAGTATGGCCCAGGCCTCACCAGCGCCGGATCGGTCCGCAATCGACGTGGATAAAACCCGACCTGGGGTAGTAGCCGACGCCACCGCATTGCAGGCCCATTGCCGCGTCGCGCACCTGCGCCAAGCTGCGGCTCTCGGATCGCAGGTCGATCGCCATGCCCTTGATGTGGTAGCTGTGTTTGGCAGCTCCTTCACCGAGCAGATACATTCTCATATTGGTGGCGGGTGAGCGGTAACCGCTGACCACCAGAAAGGGGTCCGGTGTGTCGAGCTGTTCGCGCAGCATCCCGAGCACGTCCAGAACCCCAGCATCCATCGGTCGCATCTCGTCGGTGTGGTGATCCCGCAAGATCCAGTTGATGTCCCTGACGGCTTCGCGAATGTAGTGGCCGTCGGCCCAGTAGACGGTGCGCAGCCATTCACCGGTATGGGTATTGTAAAGCGATATCGACCGCGGTGCATAAGAGACGGCCGGAGACGTTTTTGCGAGACCAACCGTAGTAACAGCGACCGCAGCGCCGAGCAGTCGGCGCCGGCTCAGTAAAGAAGACGCTTGCACTGGCAACCCCCCAATTCCCCGAGGGACGCCATAGCATCTCGAAACTGTCTGGACAAGCCCCGATTGGCCGAAATCAACCAAACCGCCGAGAATTTGTCCTCCGGCTATTGAGCGGCGGTTGAAATGACTGTGGGTTAATCACCCTTTCCGCTGGCCGGCACCAGAATCTTGGGCAACCGGCAGCTGTTGGGCCCGCGTTAGGTAACGCCAAATCTCGTCATCCCGCTCATACGGGTCGGCGCGGAACTGTATCGAGCCATCCGATTCGAGGTAAGCAGTCTGGTAGACAACGAAAACCGGCATTGGGACGGGCAGCGCCCGCCGACTGGTGTGTGCGGTTGCGATTCCCCTGTCGATCGCCTCCGGTGGCTGCCCGAGCAACATTACCGCGAGCATACGCGGGTTCTCGACCCTGACACAGCCGTGGCTCATCATGCGCGCAGCAGACTGAAACAGCGACTTCGTCGGGGTATCGTGCAGATAGACGTCATAGCGGTCGTTCATCTCGAATTTCAGCCGGCCCAAGGCGCTGTAAGCTCCAGCCTCCTGCTGGATCGCCCCATTGCTGCGAAACCTCATGTGATGACTGGCCAAATAGCCGGGGTCGGCGGCCAATTTCGGCAAGATTTCTTTTTGCGCGATCGACCGCGGAATGTTCCAGGGAGGGTTGAACAGCACATCATTGATCGTGGATTGAAATTCAGGGGTTTGCTTGTCCGTCTCGCCGACCACTACTCGGGTGGTGAATGCCGGGCGGTCGTCACGGAAGAGCTGAAGCCGGGCAATGGCAGCATTGACGACAACCCGGTCCCGCGGGATTTGGCGCGGCAACCAGCGCAGCCGCTCGAGATTGACCACCAACAGCCGCATCCGCCGTTCCGCTGCCGCCGCCCGTTCCGGAGACGGGCGCAACGGCTTGTTTCGTCCAGCCTGGAGGACGCCGGCGATTCCCCGGTACTCAGCATAGGTGCGGCGCATCGCTTCGTATTCGGCTGAACTCGGAGCGAGCGCGTTGATCACCGTTGCCGGATCGGGGGCGGCAACCGCGGCATCGATCACCGCGACGATGTCGACCGCTTCGGGTGTCAGGTCCTCGTCGTCCACCCGCTCCTCGATCGACATTGCCCCGCGTGCCAGCGCATCGGCATAGGAAAGAAATGCGTCGGATAGCAGCAGATCTCGTTCGACAGACGACAGGATCGGGCTGCGCTCGCCAAGCGCCGCGCTGTGGAACAGACCCGGGTCGAGACCATGCTCGCCGGCGCGCAGCACCGCGTCCCGCAGCAGTCGGCTCGCTTGCGCCGGGTGACCGTCCCACACCGTTTGATATCCGTGCGCGATATAGAAGCGGCGCAGTAGCCAGCCATGGAGCCGCTCGCCGGCGATCGTCAGCTTGCCTGGCGCATCGAGGCGCGCCTTGAGCTCAGGATTGCCGATGAAGGGGGTCGTATCCGCAGTCGCGGTGTCGAGGCTGGGCGCATCGGCTGCCACCGAATTCATCTCTTCGGAAACGGCCGCGGGGGAAAGGGCTGAACCGCAGACGGCGACGGCTACGACACTCGCCGTCAAAATCCGCGTCTTTCCGTGTCGAGGGCTACGACGAATAATCACGTTACCTCGCTTTGCGCGCCGCGCCGGCTGTCTTAGCGCTTCCGGACTGCATGCACAATCTGAAGGCGAAGACATCGACATTTTCCGGTATAATTTGGTCCAGTTGGTTAGGGAGCAAGGAGCAGGGCGCGCAGGATTGTCTTGCACCTGCCGCATGACTGACACAAGGCGGGGTACAACCTGCCGGATTTGCGCGCCGCCAGCGAGAGAGAGCTTAGCGCATCGCGGCATAGAACAATTGGCTGCGGGATACAGATGCACCGCGGACCTGCAGCTCGATGCGCTCTGGATCTGGGGTTGCCGACGCCCTCAGAATGGCTGCGGGCGCGGTATGGCTCATGTAGAATTTCGCTGATGAAAGGGAGTGCCCCGTGATGCCGCCGGTCTCGCCGCGGGCCCACCCCGGCGCAGCAGTTACAACTTGCCCGATTTGTCCGTGAGCGGCGAAGACGAACGCAGCCCTCATGGGGTGCTGCGCGATGTCTTTGGGTTCGACAGCTTCCGCGGCCAGCAGCTCGCGATCATCGAGCAAGTCATAGCCGGCAGTGACGCCGTCGTGCTGATGCCGACCGGCGGCGGCAAGTCGCTGTGTTATCAGATCCCGGCGCTGTTGCGTCCGGGCGTCGGCGTTGTGGTCTCCCCGCTGATCGCGCTGATGAAAGACCAGGTGGACGCACTCCGGCAAGCGGGGGTGCGCGCGGCGGCTCTCAACTCGCGGCTGTCGCCCGGTGAGGCCGCCGAGGTCGAGCGCGCCGTTCGGGAGGCGGCCCTCGATCTGCTCTACGTCTCGCCGGAGCGGCTCCTCACACCGCGCTGCCTGGAGCTTTTGTCGGGCGCTCGCCTCGCCCTTTTTGCCGTTGACGAGGCGCATTGCATTTCGCAATGGGGACATGATTTCCGCCAGGAATATCAGCAGCTCTCGATACTCAAAGAGCGCTTCCCCGGGGTGCCGGTTGTGGCGCTGACCGCAACCGCGGACGGCCCGACGCGGCGCGACATCATCGCTCAGCTGAGGTTAGCGGGAGCGCAGATCTTCGCCGCTGGGTATGACCGGCCGAACCTGTTCTACCGCGTCGTCCCCAAGCGAAGCCCGCTCGAGCAGCTGTGGCGTTTTCTTTCCGCAGAACATCGGGCCGACGCCGGGATCGTCTACTGCTTCACACGACGCGGGGCCGAGGAGACCGCGACCTGGTTGAAGGCGCGCGGGCGGGCTGCGCTGCCCTATCATGCCGGTCTCGAACCGGCGGTGCGCGAGCGCCATCAGGAGCGCTTCCTCAGGGATGAGGGCGTCGTAATAGCCGCGACGATCGCCTTCGGCATGGGGATCGACAAGCCGAATGTCCGCTTTGTCGCCCATCTCGACGCGCCGAAGAACCTCGAGGCGTACTACCAGGAGACCGGGCGCGCCGGACGGGACGGACTGCCGGCGGATGCCTGGATGACCTACGGTATCGCGGATGTGATGAACCTGTTTCGCCTACTCGACATGGGTGAGGCAACGGACCGGCAACGCCGTATCGAGCGGCAAAAGATAGAGGCGCTGATCGGGTATTGCGAGACAGTATCCTGTCGGCGGCAGGTCCTGCTCGGCTATTTCGGCGAAGCCGATCACCCGCCGTGCGGCAATTGCGACAATTGCCTTACGCCCGTCCCGAGCTGGGACGGAACGATTGCCGCGCAAAAGGCGCTTTCGGCGATTTACCGCACCGGCCAGCGTTTCGGCACGCGTCACCTCGTGGACGTCCTCCTCGGCGCCAAAACCGAACGCGTCCTGAGGCTCGGTCACAATCGGCTGAAAACTTTCGGCGTCGGCACCGAACTGGACCGCCGGGGGTGGCTGTCGGTTTACCGCCAGCTGGTCGCCCAGGGTGTCGTTCTGCCGGATATTGCCGGTCACGGCGGTCTTTCGCTCGCGCCGGGAGCTGTCGAGATTCTGCGCGGCACCAGGACCGTCCATTTTCGGGTCGAGGAGCGCGGCCCCGAACGGCAGGCGGCCCGGCCCGATCGCAAAGCAGGGACAAGCGCCGCCGAGCTCGATCCCGCGGCACGCTCGTTATGGGAGGCTCTGCGCGCCTGGCGCCTCGAGGAGGCGCGGCGGCAGGAGCTTCCGCCTTACGTGATCTTTCACGATTCGACCTTGACCGAGGTCGCGCGCCGCCGCCCGGTCTCTCTGGCGGCGCTGGCCGAAATTCCGGGGGTGGGGCGCAGCAAGCTCGAACGCTACGGCGGCGCAGTCATCGCCGTGGTTGCCGAGCGCATAGTCAGCCAGCGCACCGGCGCCGCCGCAGGCGCGCAACATCCGATGGGGACCAACGAGAATCCACCCCCAGGATGACCCAGCGCCGGGCGGGTGAAGCGCTGTTGCAATCCGGTGTGATCCATGTTGTTTTCCGAAATTGCTGTCTCACCGGTGAGACGATGTCCGCTAGGTTCGGCGTTTGGTGGTGCGGTCCGGGCGCGGCCGCTATTTTTGCTCTGGGTCTGCTCTTGGGGCGCGTATCGCCAAGCGCGCAGGAAGCGCAGTTCTTCCGCATCGGAGCAGCGGCAACCTCGGGGACCTTCTTCGAGATCGGCGGTGTGATCGCCAGCGCCATCTCCAAGCCGGCCGGCTCCCCGCCTTGCGAGCATGGCGGCAATTGCGGAGTTCCGGGTCTGGTTGCGGTGACGCAGGCAACGCAAGGCTCGGTCGAGAACCTCCGTATGGTCGCCGCCGGCCAGCTCGAATCCGGCATAGCCCAATCCGACATCGTCAGCTGGGCTTATGCCGGAACCGGCGTCTTCGCTGCCGACGGACAGCTGGAGAACTTGCGTGCGATCGCGAGCCTGTTCCCGGAAAGCCTGCAACTGGTGGTCCGCGGCGACAGCGCGATCCAAACCTTCGCCGATCTCAGGGGGAAGCACATCTCGTTGGGCCAGCTCGCATCGGGGACCGTGGCCGATGCCCGCGTCGTGCTCGCTGCCGCCGGGCTGACCGAGAAGGACTTGAGCGCCGAATACCTGCGTCCCGGCACGGCCGCCGCGAACGTCAAGGACGGCACCCTCGACGGCTTTTTCCTGATCGGCGGCGTGCCCGTCCCGGCGATCCGCGAACTGGCCGAGGCGACGCCGGTGCGGCTGATACCGGTCGATGCCGAGATACTCGCAAAGATGCGGGAAAGCTCGGCCTCTTACCATCGTTCGGTGATACCAGCCGGAACCTATCCGGGGATCAGCGTCGAGACACCGTCGATCGGCTTCAACGCGCTTTGGATCGTGTCCGCCGATGCGCCCGACGATCTGATCTATGCCATCACCAAGGCGCTGTGGAACGACGCGACCCAGCGGCTCCTCGATGCTCGCGACCCGCTCGGCAGGCAGGTCCGGCTGGAGGATGCGCTCGACGGGCTCTCCGTGCCGTTGCATCCGGGGGCCAAGCGCTTCTACCGCGAAGCCGGGTTGCCCGTCGATGAAAACGGCGTGCTCGGCAAGGGCGAGTGAGGCCCGAAGAGGGGACGAGGTGAGGAAACCCGAATGAAGGTTGCCGGGGCCATTAGGTCGCGGGGTGGAGCATGACGCTCGCCGGCCGATTGCGTGACTATTTCTCGCCGCGCGAGCTGATCGATACTTCGCCGCGGATCTCCGACGAAGTCAAATGCACGACCTGTTACATGTGCGCCTGCCGCTGCGGGATCAAAGTCCATCTGAAAGGCGGCGACATCCGCTACATCGAGGGGAACCGGGACCATCCCGTCAACCGCGGCGTTATCTGCGGCAAGGGCGCCTCCGGAATTATGCAGCAGCTCTCGCCGGCAAAGCTTAAAAAGCCGCTGAAACGTGTTGGCGAGCGCGGTTCGGGTGAGTTCCGCGAGATCGAGTGGGATGAGGCGGTCGCGACCGCGGTGGAGTGGCTGTCATCGATCCGTGCTACGGACCCGAAGAAGCTCGCCTTTTTCACCGGGCGCGATCAGAGCCAATCGCTGACCGGATATTGGGCGGCGCAATTCGGGACGCCGAACTTCGCCGCGCACGGCGGCTTCTGCTCGGTCAATATGGCCGCTGCCGGCATGTACACGCTCGGCGGCAGCTTCTGGGAGTTCGGCGAGCCCGATTGGGCGCGTACCCGGTTCTTCATGATGTTCGGCGTCGCTGAAGACCATGATTCGAACCCGATCAAGATCGCATTGTCGGGTCTGCGCCGGCGCGGCGCGAAATTTGTCTCGGTAAACCCGGTGCGGACCGGCTATTCGGCGATTGCCGATGAATGGATCGGGATCAGGCCCGGCACCGACGGCCTCTTCGTGCTCGCACTGATCCACGAGATGCTGAAGGCCGACCGGATCGATGTCGACTATCTGGGCCGCTATACCAACGCCGGCTGGCTGGTGATCCAGGCGCCGGGCGCCGTGGATGACGGGCTCTTTGCCCGCAACGAGGCCGGCGAGCCGCTCGTCCTCGAACCGTCGGGCTCGCTCGCCAGCGGGATGGCCGCAGGAGTTTCCGCCCGGCTTGTCGGCGAAGCCGAGCTGCCCGACGGCCGGCGCGCCGTCCCTGTCTTCCAGCTCGTGGCCGAGCGTTATCTCGACCCGGCCTACGCACCGGAAGCGGTCGCGGAGACCTGCGGCGTTCCGGCCGCGACCATTCGCCGGCTCGCTGCCGAGATGGCTCGCACGGCCTTCGAGGAGGAAATCGAGCTCGCCGTGCCGTGGACCGACTGGGCGGGGCGGCCTCACGAAACAATGCGGGGCCGACCAGTCTCGCTGCATGCAATGCGCGGGATCTCTGCCCACTCGAACGGGTTCCAGACCTGCCGCGCGTTACATTTGCTGCAGATCCTGCTCGGCACGATCGACGTGCCGGGCGGCTGGCGGTACAAATCCCCGCATCCGAAACCTGCCCCGCCCGGCCCGAAGCCCGCCGGCAGGCCGGAGCAGGTCGCCCCCGGCAAACCGCTCCCTGGGATCCCGCTCGGCTATCCGCTGTCGCCCGAAGACCTGATCCTCGACGCGGACGGGCGGCCCTTCCGCATCGACAAAGCTTTCTCCTGGGATGCCCCTATCGCCGCGCACGGCATGATGCAGATGGTCATCACCAATGCATGGAAGGGCGACCCGTACTCGATCGACACGCTCTTTATTTATATGGCCAACATGGCCTGGAACTCGGCGATGAATACCGCCGAGACGATGCGGATGTTGACCGATCAGGATACGGCGACCGGACAGTACCGCATCCCGCGTATCATTTATTCCGATGCCTATTACTCCGAGATGGTCGCCTATGCCGACCTCGTGCTGCCCGACACAACGTATCTCGAACGCTGGGATTGCATATCCTTGCTGGATCGCCCGATCGGCGGGGTCGACGGGCCGGGCGATGCGATCCGCCAGCCGATCCTCGCGCCGGACCGCGATGTCCGCCCGTTTCAGGATGTGCTGATCGAGATTGGCGCGCGCCTCGGCCTACCCGGCTTTGTTACGCCGGGGGGCCCGCCGCGCTACCCCGGCGGCTACCCCGATTACATCGTCAACCACGAGCGGCGGCCGGGCATCGGGCCGCTCGGCGGCTGGCGCGGAGCCGACGGCGAGAATGCGGGACGGGGGGCGCCGAACCCGCAACAGCTCGAGCGGTATGTCAAGAATGGCTGCTTCTGGAAGCACGAGCTGCCCGAGGACCAGCTCTATTTCAAGCACGCCAACAAGGCCTACCTCGAAACCGCCGTCACGATGGGACTGATCGATCGGCCGGAGCCCGTCGTGCTGCAGCTCTATGTCGAGCCCTTGCAGCGTTTTCGCCTCGCCGCCGAGGGCCATGGCGAGGTCGTGCCACCCGAGACGCACCGGGATCGGATTGCGACCTATTTCGACCCGCTGCCGTTCTGGTACATGCCGTTCGAGGAGGCCCGGATCGACCGCAGCAACTTCCCGCTGCACGCACTGAGCCAGCGGCCGATGCAGATGTACCATTCCTGGCACTCGCAGAACGCCTGGCTGCGCCAGATCCTCGGCAACAACCGGCTGTTCGTGAACCGGGCGGTCGGGCGGGCCCTCGGACTTGCGGAGGACGACTGGGTTTGGCTCTCCAGCCATCACGGCCGGATCCGCGTCCCGACCAAGCTGATGGATGGGGTCAATCCGGATACGGTGTGGACCTGGAATGCAATCGGCAAGCGCGCCGGTGCCTGGAATCTCGACCCCGACTCGCCCGAGTTCCGCAAGGGCTTCTTGCTCAACCACCTGATCTCGGAACTGTTGCCGCCGGACGGCGGGTATTCTTACGCCAATGCCGACCCGATCACCGGCCAAGCCGCCTGGTATGATCTGCGGGTGCGGATCGACCGGGTCACACCCGGCGAGGCGGGTACGGCTGCGCCCTCGTTCAAGATGTTCGAGCATCCCGCATCGCTTAGCCGTGCCCCCGCGATACTCCGCTATTTCGCCGGCCGCGATCACAGCAAGAGATCGCGATGACATCGCTGCCCGAACCGCGACCGGGCCAGAAGAAGCTCGGGCTCGTCATCGATCTTGACATCTGCGTCGGTTGTCATGCGTGCGCAACGGCTTGCAAGGAATGGAATGCGAGCGGCCATATGGGACCGCTGCCCGATTTCAATCCTTATGGCGACGGCGCCTGGGGCGTGTGGTTCAACCGCATCCACTCCTTCGAGGAAGGCGAGGGCGACGGCGCCCGGACCGTCCACTTCCCGAAATCGTGTCTGCATTGCGAGGAACCGGCCTGCGTCACCGTGTGTCCGACAGGCGCCTCCTACAAGCGGGCCGAGGACGGCATCGTGCTGGTTGACGAGGCGATCTGCATTGGCTGCAAGCTGTGCTCTTGGGCTTGCCCCTACGGCGCGCGCGAGTTCGACGCCGACGAGGGCGTCATGAAGAAATGCACCTTGTGCATCGACCGGATCTACAATGAGCACCTCGCGCCCGAGGATCGGCAACCGGCTTGCGTCATGGTCTGCCCAGTCAACGCCCGCCACTTCGGCGATCTGGGCGACCCTGGCTCGGAGGTTTCCGAAATAGTCGCGCGCCGAGCGGGCGGCGATCTGATGCCCGAACTCGGCTACAAGCCGGTCAACAAATACCTGCCGCCGAGAGCGGGCCGCATGGCGCCGGCCATGCCGGTTGCCGGTGGTGCGCCGCCGCCGATCGATCAGCCTTCTGCTGGCGATCGCGTGCTGCGCTGGGTGGACCGGCTCCTGTCCCGCTGATCGGGGCCGCGTTCGGGGATAGGCATGCATCCTGCGCTGTCGATTGTTTTCTTCACCACCGCGTCAGGCGCCGGTTTCGCTCTGTTGCTGCTGCTTGGGGTCGCTGGACCGCTCGGTCTGTTGCCCTCGAGTGCCAGCTTCGGCGTTGCCGCGCTCGCGCTCGCGGGCCTGCTCGCCATCGGCGGGCTCGCCTCTTCGGTGTTTCACCTCGGTCGGCCCGAGCGCGCGTGGCGGGCCTTCTCGCAATGGCGATCATCCTGGCTGTCCCGCGAGGGAGTCGCTTCGGTCCTTACCTTCCTGCCTGCCGCGGTGTTCAGCATCGGCTGGGTGTTCTTCGGTGTCACGTCGGGGCTGGTTGGTCTTTGCGGAATCCTCGCCGCAGCCCTCGCGGCGGCGACGATCTATTGCACCGGCATGATCTACGCCTCGCTGAAGCCGATCCACCAATGGCACAACCCATGGGTCGTGCCGAACTATTTCGTCCTCGGCCTTATGAGCGCCTTGCTTATGCTGAATTTTCTCGTCCGGCTGTGGCAAACGCGCGCACCGGGTGTGGCCGTCTCGGCTTTAATCCTGGTGGCTGTCGCATGGCGGCTGAAGGAAAGGTATTGGCGCTCGATCGATACGACCTCGGCGCCCAGCACGGTGGCTAGTGCCACCTTGCTCGGCAGCCGGGGCAAGGTGCGCATGCTCGAGCCGCCGCACACCGAGGAGAATTATCTGCTGAAGGAAATGGGTTTTGCGATCGCGCGCCGGCACCGTGTCCGGCTGCGCGGCATCGTGCGGCTCGCCGGTTTCGCGCTGCCGGCCTTCCTGACGCTGCTCGCACTGTTGGTTGGCGGCGTGTTTGGAATCGTCGCGGCGGGTCTTGCCATCTTCAGCGCTGCCCTCGGCATCGTCGTCGAGCGCTGGCTGTTTTTTGCCGAAGCCAAGCACACCGTAACCCTCTATTATGGCGCCGAGGCAGTGTGAGGCGGGCGACAGAAGGGGTCATTTTTTTGTCGGCCTCGCCGATCGGGTGTTGACGCGGGGTTATGATGGGCTTATAAGCGTAGCCCCTTTGG
>Ga0209040_10000826_pt1 | contig 24056 bp, 24 predicted proteins | sample BogFormECP12_OM3_FD_188240 | JGI IMG/M metagenome (GOLD analysis project Ga0209040, IMG submission 188240) | Bog forest soil microbial communities from Calvert Island, British Columbia, Canada - ECP12_OM3 (SPAdes) (version 2) | ecosystem: Environmental > Aquatic > Freshwater > Wetlands > Bog ... | reverse complement strand
GAGCAGGTAGGCGGCCAGTTCGCCGCGATCGTTCAGATATGGCTTGACGATCTGTCTGCGGATCGCCTGGCGCGCGTATTCCGTCAATAGTACCGTATTCTTCGTGACCAGAGCGGCCTCTCCCAATGCTTCCAGAATGCTGCCCGCGTCCCGAATCGACACGCGCTCTCGCAACAGGTTCTGTAAGACTTTCTGCACCGCTGCCAATGGAAGCAGTTTGGGGACCAAATCTTCAATCAGCTTCGGATTTTGTTCGCCGACGCGATCGAGGACTTTTTTGGCATCCTGGCGCGAGAATAGTTCGTGCGCGTGACGGCGAGCCAGCTCACCCAGATGGGTCCCCAGAATGCTGATCGGATCGACCAGAGTATAGCCGGCCCTGCGGGCTGCGTCAGCGTTTTCCGAAGCGACCCAGAAGGCAGGTAAGCCGAAGGCGGGCTCGTGAGTTGGCAGTCCATCGAGCGGCTGGGCGTGGTCGCCCGCTTGTATCGCCAACTGGCAACCGCTGGCGAGTTCAAACCTAGCCAGCCCCACGCCTTTGAGCGAGACCAGGTATTCCCTTGATTTCAGACTTAAATTGTCCGTTACTCGAACCGGCGGCAGAATGTAGCCAAGCTCGGTTGCCAACTGCCGGCGGATGCTGCCAATCCGCCGGATCAACTGAGAGTTTTGCCCGTCCTCGACCAGATTGATCAGGCCAAGTCCGACCTCCACCGCAATGGGCTCGACCGTTAGCAGGGATTCCAGGTTTTCGCGGGCCGATGCCGGTTGCGGTGATGCCGCTTTCTCGACGGTGGCGGTTTTTTGGCGTACACGCCACGCCACTATTCCGACTGCCGTTCCGAGAACCAGGAACGGGAGTTTGGGAAGACCGGGAAAGACGGACATCGCCACCAGCACGCCGGACGCCAGGAATAAGGGCTGAGGCCGGCCGAACACTTGCCTTTGGAAATCCAATCCCAATGTGGCTTCCGAACTGGCACGAGTGACGATCAAGCCGCCCGAGACCGAAATCATCAAAGCCGGGATCACTGTGACCAGACCGTCTCCGATGGTGAGAATGGTATACGTCTGGATAGCTCGCTTTAGCTCCAAGCCATGTTGCAGCACGCCAATGAGAAAGCCGGCAATGATGTTGATCGCGGTTATCAGGATGCTCGCCACGGCATCTCTTTGGGTGAAGCGCGAAGCACCGTCCATCGCGCCGTAAAACTCCGCCTCGCTGGCCAGACCCTTGCGGCGGGACCGCGCTTCGGTTTCGTCGATCAGTCCGGCATTGAGGTCGGAATCGATCGACATTTGCTTCCCCGGCATAGCGTCCAGGGTGAAACGCGCGGTCACCTCCGAGATGCGGACCGCGCCATGGTTGATGACGACATATTGAATGGCGATCAGCACCAGGAAAATTACCACGCCAATGATATAGTTGCCCCCGACCACAAAGGCGCCGAAGGACTCAATGACCTCGCCCGCGGCCGATGTCCCCGAGTTGCCGTTAAGCAGGATCAGGCGCGCCGATGAAACGTTTAGCGCCAGACGGAATAACGTCATCAGCAGCAACAGGCTGGGAAAGACGCTGAATTCGACCGGTTTCACGATATACATCGAGACCAGCAGCACAATCACCGACAGAGTAATGTTGGTGCTGATGAGAATGTCGAGGAGAAACGTCGGCAGCGGCAGGATCATCGCCAGGATGATGGCTAATACCGAAAGGGGAACGACCAGCTCGCCCACGCTGGGAAGCGAGAGCGCGGGACGTTTTGGAGCAGCGCCAGTGCTGGGAGCGATACGCGCGGGAACCGCCATCAGGCTCTCCCGCGATTCATCAGTTTAAAGATGTAAGCCAGGATTTCGGCTACGGCCCGGTAGAGGTGCGGCGGAATTTCCTGTCCGACGTCGGCCGATTTGTACAAAGCTTGCGCCAGTGGTTGATTTTCCACAATCGGCACCTGATTACTTATGGCGATCTCGCGAATGCGCCTAGCGAGATAGTTTTTCCCTTTTGCCACCACTTGCGGCGCCGCCATTTTCTCCAGCTCATAACGGATGGCGACCGCGTAATGGGTGGGATTCACGATCACCGCCGTGGCGGCGGGAACCGCCTTCATCATGTTGCGCCGCGCGGCGTCGCGCTGCAGGCGCCGGATTCGGGCCTTGATTTCCGGACTGCCTTCACTTTCCTTCTGCTCTTGCCGGATTTCCTGCTTACTCATCCGCAGAGACTTGGTGAAGCGGCGTTGCTGCCGGATCATGTCGAGCACTCCCAGGAGTACGAAAGCAAAGGCAGCTCGCCAAAAGAACGTCAGCAGGGAGTGCGAAACCACCGCCAACCCTGCGGCGAAGCTCAGCGAAGGCAAGCGGAGGTAGGCCTCAAGGTTGTCCCGGGCGATTCCGTACAGAGCCAGACCGATGACCGGGAAGAGGATGGCCGCTTGCAGCGCGGCGGCGAAATTCTGTGCGGGCAGGTCTTTCAATTTCTTCAGAGGATTGAGCCGGCCGATATCGGGCGCCAGCATTTGCGGAGAGAATCCGAAACGGGTCACGCCGAGTTGCGCCGCGAGCCCCACCAAAGCCATAACGGCCCCCGCGAGCAGAACGGGATAGAAGACACGAATCAGGGCCGCGCGGTAGAGCCCGGTGAGAAACCGCAGCGTAATCGCCGGACGGAACGCAGCCTCCAGTATCTGGTGAATCAGGCTTCGCAGATGATCCATCAGTTGGGGAGTCCAGAAGCGAAGCAGGGCGACGAACGCGAGGAACTGAGCGGCGCCCGTCAGTTCCCGGCTCGCTGCAAACTGGCCTTCGCGCCGGGCCTTCTCCCGGCGCCGCTTGGTCGGTTGCTCTGTCTGGCCGTCTGCCACTACGGCTCCAGGAGCCCGCCCAGCGCCGCGAACATGCGAGTTCCGGTTTTCTCGATCATGGCGGGATAAAAGCTCAACGACCCGGCCAGCATCAGGAGACCGGCCAGCAGCTTGATCGAAAACGAAAGCGGCAACAATTGAAGCTGGGCCTGGATACGTCCCAACACGGCAATTGCCAAGTCCACCAGCAGCAGGAGCGCGAGCACGGGCAAGGCCAAACGCAGACCGGTAACAAAGATACCGGCTCCCGCGCGGATCAGCGCATCGGCTACGGGCGCGCGCGCCGGCACGCTGCCGGGTGGCAGGATCTCGAAACTCCGCGCGAGTATCCGGATTACTTGCCGGTCAAAACCCAGCACGCAAAAGAGCAGGCCTCCCAAGAGCTCGGTCAAAACTTGCAGCAGCGTCGAGTCCGCCTGGCTCTCCGGATTCACAATCGAGGCATAGGAGAAACCCGCGGGCAGCTCGATCAGATGCGCCGCCATTTGGAGCGATTCGAGGAGGAGCGAGACCGTGAGTCCAATCAGCAGACCAGTGACCGCTTCCGAGGCGGCCCAGAACGCCAGCATGCTGACCGAGGGACTGACCACTGGCGGGACCACTGGCATGAGCATGACGGTCAAGGCCAGCGCCAGCACCACCCGGCTGGCATCCGGGCCGGCTTGCGCGCCGGGAATAGGCGTGAATACGAGAACTCCGCTCACCCGGGCCAGCACCACCAGGAAGGCATACAGCGTGGAGAGATGGATGCTCAATTCAGTGTGCATAACGGCCTAGCTCCCCCCACAGGGAGACGGTGTAGGCGATCAACTGGCCGGCCATCCAGGGCAGCAAGAGCAGCAATCCCAATAGAAACGCCGTCAACCGTGGCACGGCCCCAAAGCTGGTGTCCTGGATGGACGTCAGCACCTGCAAAATACTGACCACCACGCCGGCGATCAAGCCGAGGAGCAGCAGCGGCATCGCCAGCCAGAAGGCCTGCAATAACGCTTGTCGAAACAAGTGAACCGCCATTTCGGGGGCCATCAGTAGAAGCTCTTCAGTAGAAACTCTTCATCAGGGAGCCAACCACCAGGTTCCAGCCATCCACCAGCACGAACAGCAGGATCTTGAGTGGCGCCGAAAGCATTACGGGCGGCAATTGAACCATGCCGACCGATAGGACGACCGAAGCCACCACCAGATCGATGATGAGGAATGGCAAGTACAGAATTGCTCCGATCTGGAAGCCGGTTTTCAACTCCGATAAGACGTAGGCCGGGATCAGCACATTCAACGAAAGATCCATGGGACGCGCGGGCGGTGGCCCGTGGGTCAGTTTGAGAAACAACTGCGCGTCTGGTTCGCGAACAAAGCGCGCGAGAAACGCCTTCAGTGGGCGGGAGCCTTGGTCGAAGGCCTCGAGCGAGGTCAGCTCTCCCCGCTCCATGGGTTTCCAACCCTGGGCGTACATCTGTTCCACCACGGGCTGCATGATTAGGATGGTCAGGAACAGAGACAACCCAATCAGAACCTGGTTTGACGGCGTACTCTGTGTGCCTAAGGCCTGCCGGAGAAAATGCAAGACGACCGTGATTCGAAGCAATGGCGTCACCGCCATAATGACCGCGGGCAGCACGGTCAACAGAGTCAGAAGAACAACGATCTGCAGAGGAAGGCTGAGAGTTTCCGTTCCTTTGACATTCATCAGGCTCACACCCGAGAGACTTCGCGGCTGCGCCAGCAGAGCCCCGGATGAACCGGCGGCAAGAGGGATCCATTTCCTCATTTGAAATTTTCCTGCGGCGCTCTTCCAACGCTCCTGCGGCGCTCCCCCGGCGCCTCTTTCCCGTTCTCCTCTGCGGTCTCTTCCGCCGGCGTGATCAATTCGGACAGGAGGACCACTCCGGCGCTATGCGCGGCAAGCAGAAAAGTGCGCGCGCCCGCGCGCACTAAATGCAGCGAGTTCGCCGGCGTTAGCGTCAGGCGATCTAGCTGGACGAGGCTTCCAGTCTTCTTTCCCGGTTTGAACGGAAACGATTTGACCCGGAACGGCAGCCGGCTGCTCAAAGACGCGGTTCCGGATCTCGATCGTGACAGCCACCCCAGCGCCAGAAGTAGGCCCAAAACAAACATGACCGCAAAGAGGTCGCGCATCCAGTCCACGTCATTCCTCCACGTTATTCCTCCGCCACGAAGTCCGTGATCCGGACCCCGACGGCGTCTTCGATGATCACGATCTCGCCATAACCAACCAAGGTTCCGCCGACCAGGATGTCTATGTTGTCGCCTGCGGAACGGGTCATTCTAATCACGCTATCCTCCTCCAATTGCAGAATCTGGGCGATCGTCATCACCTTGCGGTCCAACTCGACTTCGACGTCGATGGGGACGTCGGCGAGATGCCCAATTTCATCGAGTGGAATCAAAGCCTCTCCCGCGCCCGGTTTACTGTATGAGGTTGATGGTGGCCTGAGTAAGCGTGTTCACTGTTGTCACGACTTTGGCGTTCGCCTGATAGGAACTCTGAAACACAATCAAATCGGTCAATTCCGTCGCAATATCGACGTTCGAGGACTCGACAGCGCCGGCCGTTACGGAACCGCGCCCGCCGGTTCCCGGAGTTCCAACCGCGGGAAGCGACGTCAGGGCGCTGATGCCATACTCGTTGTTGCCTTCGGCAATCAGAGATTGCGGATTCCGGATGGTTGCCATTGCCAGCTGCGCGACAACGGCTGTCTGGCCGTCGGAATACTGGGCCTCGATCGTGCCCCCATCGGAAAGGCCGACGCTAACCAACTGCGCGGCGGCGGAACCATTTTGGCTAACCGCGGAAACCGACGAAGCCTGAGCGAATTGTGTGATGTCGGGCGTGGTTGTGTTGTACAGATTCCAAGATAGGCTCAGATCCGAGGCGCCGTCGGCCAATCCTTGAACCTGAAACACTGGCGATGGATCGGTTGATGCGGGAGAAACCAGGTTGCCGTTGGAGTCGAAGGTGATGCTGCCCGTCAAAGGCGTGGCCGGAGGGTTGGCCACGTCGGCGTCGGGCACGGAGAGAGAGTAGTTCCACTGACCTATCGTCGCCGGGTCTTTGGTGAAGGTGGCGGTGACGGTGTGCGCGTTGCCGAGCGAATCGAAGACCTGGAGAGAGGTAGAAAAAGTCGCATCGGTCGACCCCACCGCGGCCGCAGCATTAAGGTTCAGACTGAGCGAAAACGATGTGGTTGGAACCGGCGCCGCAGACGAATTGGTAGGTACGGAAATATTGCTGATCGGTGCGTTGGTGTTGAGCACGCCGTTGGTCACCGTCCACCCCTGCACATTGTCCCCGGTCGCGGTAGTGAGCAGGCCCTGACTGTTAATTTGGAAGTTTCCGGCGCGAGTGTATTGGGTGGCGCCGGCGGCGGTCTGTACCACGAAGAATCCATTACCCTGAATGGCCGCATCCAAAGCGCCCGAGGTGGTCTGGAGGGCGCCTTGGACGAAGTCAAACTGGGTGGTGGGATTCCCGACCCCAAAACCGACCTCTGTTTGCCCGGAAGCCGAGCCCCCCATGGACTGCGTGAGCAGGTCATGAAAGGAAACTTCACTGGCTTTGAAGCCAAGCGTGTTGAGATTGGCCAGATTGTTGCCGACAACATCAATCGCCGTTGAGGTTGCGCTCAAAGCCGATAACGCGGTGGTCAATGAAGTAAACATGTTTGCTCCTAAGTGGTTTTGGTCGGGGGTGTCGAGGACGTCCCGCTTGACGGCGCAGTGTCAGTGTTAATCTTGTCCAGGTCCTGGCGCATTTGCACCTCTTGTTCGAGCGAGCTGAACTGGGCCAGTTCCGATACGAATTGCATCGGGTCGGTGGGTTGGGTTGGGTCTTGCTTCTGGAGTTGCGCGACGAGCAGTTGAAGAAAGACCTGTTCGTTCGCTAATCCACTGGTGGCCGACGCCGCAGTTGCCGCTGCACTGGTGGAGGCCGCCGGGGAACTCGCGCTGTTAACTGTATTGCTAGTTGAATTGACGATCATTGAAGTTGAACCTCGTCTAGTGAGAAGCTTGGCGAATGATCCAGGAGCGGCTGCGGCCGGCGCCGGGGTTCCTGTTGATTCTGCTGATGGGACGAGTTGCCGGGAGTATGTTCGTCCGGCCCGGAGTGGTCTGGCCCGGACTGGCCTGGCCCGGACTGGCTCTGGCCAGCGTTACCCGGTTGATTCAAGCCAACGAAATGGCTGGCTTCGATTCGTTCTGACGGAACTGCCGTCTCGGCTTGATATCCGCGGCCTTCCAACCGACCCACCAACTCTCCCAAATCCGAACGGAGCGACGCGGCCAGTTCCGGACTTTCCGATCGCACGGAAACCAGGATCCTGCCTCCCCGGTCCGATAGCCGAATATCGACATTCGGCATTTCCGGACGACTCAATTTGACCGATATCTCTCTTGCCGCTTGTGGCTGGTTCGGCAGACTTGTTTCAGTCTTTGATTCGAGTTTCGCTGTTGCCGGATTATTTTCGCTAGGCTGCGGCTTAACTGGGGAGATACTTCCGCTGGGAGTAGCAATTATCGGAATATTGGCAACCTGTTCAGGGGCAATCTGTCCGGGGGCGACCTGTCCGGGGGCGGCCTTCTCAGCCGGTGGATTGATACTCTCGGCCGTGACAGGCGGCCTATTTGCATCCGTTCGTAAGCCAGGCTCGGCTTGCTGATTTTCAGCGGGATTCCTCGGCGCACCGTCGCCTGAATTCCCCGGCGCTGGCGGCTGGACTGCTATTTCCTCAGAATTCATGCCCTGGTTGCTGGCGTCAGTTGACTGCAGCTTAGACTGCGGTTCGGGCACGTCGGCTGGCCTTTCGTACGGGTCTACCGCGACCAGCCGCACGCTCAGCCCGGCCGCAAGCGTTCCCGGTTTTGGGATCATCCCACCAGCGTTGAGATCGGCGTTTGTATGGCTGTGCGCATCCGAAGCCGCGAATCCGTCAAGAGGCGTCAAGATCGCCTTAAAGGCCAGCTTTCCAAGAGGAGAAGACTCTAGCTCGACTGCGGATCGCTTCTCGGCTGGCGGAGGTGCCTGCGAGGAGAGGCGGCCATCGCCGGAGAGTAACGGGGTTGGTTGTACCGCGCCTGCCGGAGGACTACCTGCTGGAACGTTGGAAGGGAGGAGTTCCTGAGACTGCTGATGTTCGGCGCCGGCGGGCGGCGTTTTCTCAACCAGGCTATTGGCAGCCAGGCTATTTGCAACCAGGCTATTTGCAGCCAGGCTATTTGCAACCAGGCTATTTGCAGCCAGGCTATTTGCAGGCAAACTAATGACACTCGGGATAATTGCACTCGGGCCAATTGCACTCGGGCTAATTACACTCAAGCCAAGACCAAACGAAAAAAGCAGAGGAATGGATTCGGCAGGCGACCTCGATGCTAGCGGAGTCACCGGCCAGACCGAATCGGTCTTGACATCAAGTTTAGGGGAGTTCTCCTTGGAGTTAGGTCGCTGTTGCACCAGTGGATGCGACGTAATGATAGCGCTACGGGACGTGTCGGCTATTAAATTCCGTTCGCTAGCTGGTATCAAATTCCCCCCGCTGCCGCACAGAGTCTGACTTTGATCGCACATTCCCGGAGCGACTAAGCCCGGAGCGACTAAGCCCGGAGCGACTAAGCCCGGAGCGACTAAGCCCGGAGCACTTACCGCGGGACTGATTAGCTCCGGGTCGCCTTGGGGCAAGGGTGGGGGAAGGACCGGAGGCGACAGCGCAATCTCAGATGTATCAGCCGGCGTTTTGTCTTGTTGGCTCAATTCGCCTCGGGCTGAGTTCGCTTGTGCTGAGTGGTCTTGGGAGTTGTCCCGGCGAGCGCCGAGCGGATGAGTGGAACTTTCGCCCGACGCGCCGCTACTGACAAAAGATTGGCTGACTGCGTTGGGGCTCGCGCGTTTCTGCGCCTGGCAGCCCGAGTTCCCCGGACACAGCGGTTGGATGAGATCCTTCCGGTTGTTGAGAGCGGCGTCGGGCGGAAGAATGCCGGCTTCGCCGCGGAGTACCGTCAGGAAGTTGCCCAAGTCAGTCAAGAGCCCGTTCGGCTCGGCGGTTCGCCTGGAAGGGACACCTGAAAGAACACCGGAAGAAATGAAGGGGCTGTGAGACGCGGTGGGGAAGGCGGCTAATTGCACGGGAAGGCCGGGAGCATTCCGAATGCCAATGAAGCCACGTTACCTTTTCACCCTTTTACGAACCCGGTCTGTGCCAAAAAAGTGACTTCAGTACCGTTTTGACAACGGTTTGTCGCGCTCCACGCGTTCCATAGTGGACATATCGGCAAAAATAAGGACGATTTGCGGATTCTCTCCAAGGCACTAAGATTGCAACAACCACAACAGCTATGGACCCACTGACGACTGCGGCGGCTAGCGGAATGCGGTCCCGGATGGAAGCGCTCGACGTGCTGGCCAATAACATCGCCAATACGTCCGTTCCGGGTTTCAAGATCGACCGCGAACTCTACAATGTGTACCACTCATCCGAGGCTTTCGAAGACACCGATCAGCCGGTGATCCAGAAGAACTGGACGGATTTCGCCCAGGGCTTTCTCGGTACAACGGGCAGCCCACTAAATTTGGCGTTGGAAGGAGCAGGCTTTTTTGTCGCGAACTCCCCGTCGGGCAAGCTCTACACGCGCACCGGTGCGCTCAAGATATCCAAAGAAAATGAACTCGTCACGGCGGAAGGATATACGGTCCAGGGACAAGATGGCAAGCCAATCCAACTCGATCCACTACAGCCGATCGAGATAGATGTGCAGGGCGTGGTACGCCAAAGTGGCACGGACGTAGGACAATTGGCCGTCGTTGCGTTTAAGGAGCCGGGGATCTTGTCGAAACGCGGCTCCACTTATTTCTCCAGTCAAGCAGCGCCTGAGCCCTCTAGCGCGGCGGTGCGGCAGGGACAACTCGAAGGCGCCAACGGCGAGCCGGCCGAAAGCGCGGTCCGCCTGGTGAGTGTCATGCGGGAGTTTGAATCGCTCAAGAAGGCGTTGTCGGTAGGCCTGGACATGAATCGCCGCGCGATTGAGGACGTTGCAAAAGTGAGCTAGTTCAGCAGTCGGCATCATGCAGAGAGCAAGAAAAGCGGGAAGACAAGAGTAGCGGGAAGACAAGAGTAGCGGGAAGACAAGAGTAGCGGGAAGACAAGAATGATTCGAGCATTGTATAGCGCAGGCAGCGGGATGACCGCACAGCAGATGAATGTTGACACGATCGCCAACAATCTGGCCAATTCGAATACCACCGGATTCAAGACACGCCGCATGCAGTTTCAAGATCTCCTTTATCAGAATCTTGTCCAGCCAGGATCGTCGGCGGGTTCGCAGACCCTTGTCCCCAGTGGTTTGCAGATCGGCATGGGAACTCGCGCGGCCTCCAACGAGGTCATATTTACTCAAGGAAGTTTTCAGGAAACGGACAATCCTCTGGATTTAGTGATCCAAGGCAAGGGGTTCTTCCAGGTGCGGGAACCATCCGGACAAACGGCCTACACCCGCGACGGAAGTTTCCAGATGGATAAAGATGGCAACATCGTCGACGCCGGCGGTAACCAGCTGATCCCGAACATCAACATTCCCGCGCAAGCGCAGTCGGTCACGATCGGTTCGGACGGCACCGTCACCTACACGCAGCCGGGCCAAACCACCTCGCAAACAGCCGGGCAGATCCAGTTGGCGAACTTCACCAACCCGGCTGGATTGAACAGTATCGGGAATAATCTTTTTGAACCTACCGACGCCTCCGGCGACCCGACGGTGGGTAACCCCGGAGGACAGGAGGGTCTAGGCACTCTATTGCAGGGTTATACCGAAAATTCCAATGTCAGCGTGGTCCAGGAGTTTATCAACATGATTGTCAGCCAAAGAGCTTATGAGGCCAATACAAAAGTGGTGAAAGCCGCGGATGAAATGTACCAATCCGTGAACAACCTGGTGCCATGATCGCTCTTTGGTTTCTGCAGCTGATCTCGATGGCTCCCGCGCGCGGTTGTGTGCGCGTCTCCCAGGATCTTGTCCTCGCCCGGGATCTAGCCAAGCAGGCGCCTCAATTTGCCGCTTTGCAGCCCGATTTGCGTCTGACCTTTGCGCCTCTGCCAGGAACGCAACGCGTCTTGTCGCGGAGAGATCTGGCGGGTCTTCTGCACGGCAACGGCGTCGAACCATCCGGCGCGTTGTCACCAATCTGTATCGAGCGGGAAACTGCGCCGTTGAGGGAATCGGATTTGGCGGCGGCGATCGAGGAAGCGCTGAACTTCGCAAAGGACTTGCACGTTGAGATTGTGGACTATCCGCGCCAACCGATGCCTCCCGGTGTCCTCCGATTCAAGCCAGAAGCGGTAAGTTCGCGTTCACTCGGGCGACCCGACCTGCCGATAATGTGGCCCGGCCGGTTGGTGTACGACGACCGGCACAGCATGTCCATTTGGGTAAAGGCGGTCATTTGGGTGGAGCACAAAGTTGTGGTAGCGGCGGAAGATCTGGCGCCGGGAAAGCCGATACAGCCGGGCAGTATCCGGATGGAAAACGCGCGTGAGTATCCTCTTGGCAATGCGGCCGCTCAGAGCATCGATCAGGTGGCTGGTCTCAGTTCCCGCTGTCCCATCCGCAAAGGAAGTCCGGTCTTTCTCTCGCAACTCGAACTGCCATGGGTCATCCTCAGGGGAGACAAGGTCGTGGTGACGGTCCTGGCAGGATCGGCGCACGTCAGTTTGGAAGTGGTGGCGCTCAGTTCCGGGCGTATCGGCGATGAGATTGCTCTGCGAAACCCATGGAACGGACGGACCTTCCGGGCCGTGGTGGATGCCAAGGGGATCGCAGTCGTACATCAAAGAGACATCCTGTGACCCGCTTGCTGCTCAGTTTGTTTGTCGCGAGCGGGGTCTTTGGCTGGCCGCTCAAAAAGGCCGCCAAGACTGAAGACGCCTCGGCTGCGAAGCTGGACAAGTACGTGAATGAAGTTAAGCTTCGTAGCCAGCAAACATCAACTGCTTCGGCGGGTTCCATGTATTCCACGCCATCCCGGTTGGGGGATGCGTTCCGGGACGTGCGGGCCGCGCAGCTCTACGATCTGGTGACGATAGTAGTGTCGGAAAGCACATCGGCCGTGTCGACAGGAGTCACGAATACGTCGCGGAAATCGAGCGTGGCCGCCGCGGTCACCTCGTTTCTGGGCAACACAAAACCGGCTGGCCCGTTGGCGAATCTTGCCAACACAACGAACAATCAACAATTACAAGGCCAAGGGACGACTTCGCGAACCAGTACCTTATCAACTACCCTTACCGCTGAGGTGATCGCAGTACTTCCCAATGGGAACCTAGTCGTACGCGGCCACCGGGAGATTGGCGTGAACTCGGAGCACCAGACCGTCACGATTCAAGGTGTGGTCCGCCCGGCCGACCTGACTCCCTTAAATTCGATCAACTCCGCCCAAGTGGCTCAACTCGAGGTGCGCGTGGACGGCAAAGGAGTGGTGGGAGATTCCATTAAGCGGCCGTTCATACTATATCGGCTCTTGCTGGGGCTGCTTCCATTCTGACGAAAAAATGTTCCTCGACGACGTTTCCTTGACGATGTTCCGCTGTGCTGACGATACGCTGTGCTGACGATACGCTGTGCTGACGATACGCTGTGCTGACGATACGCTGTGCTAACGATACGCTGTGCTGACGACGATACGATCTGCTGACAATACTGTGCTGACGAAAATGTGCCGATTCATTGCGATACTCGCGTGCTCGTTCGCGATAGCTGACGGAGCCGAGAGTCTGACGCGGCTCAAAGATCTGGTGTCGCTCGAAGGTGTGCGCGATAACCAACTCCTTGGCTACGGATTAGTCGTCGGCCTCAAGGGCACCGGGGATTCACGTCAAACCGTATTTTCCGCCCAGAGCCTGACGAACCTCCTGCAACGGATGGGCGTGTCCGTCAGCCCGAGCGCGATTCAGGTTCGGAACACGGCGGCGGTGCTGGTGACTTCGGACTTACATCCGTTTGCACAACCCGGTACTAGAATCGATGTGACCGTTTCCGCCATTGGCGATGCGACCAATCTACAGGGGGGAGTTCTTGTCATCACGGCGCTGAAGGGTCCGGATGGCGAGGTCTACGCAGCCGCTCAGGGCTCCGTGATTACGGGTGGCTTCTCGGCGGCCCAGACTGGTTCGAGCAAGACCGTGAACCATCCGACCGCCGGGCGAATCCCAAACGGAGCGATCGTGGAACGGGCGCCGCCGAGCATCTCGCCTACTAGTCACGTCCGCTTGCAACTGCGCTTAGCGGATTTCACGACGGCGGCCAGAGTCGCTGGCGTCATCAACCGGAAGTTCGGGGATGGGAAAGCGCGGGCCGAAAACTCCGGTACAGTTGTTGTCGAGGCTCCGCAGGAATTCGCCTCCAGGCCAGTTGAGTTTCTTTCCGTTATAGAAAACCTGACTGTCGAAACGGACCGCCCGGCAAAGATCGTGGTCAACGAGCGCACCGGCACGATAGTGATGGGCAAGGAAGTTCGGATCGCGCCGGTGGCGATCCTGCATGGGCCCCTTACGGTAGAAATCCGTACGATTCCCGAGGTCTCTCAGCCCGCGCCCTTGTCGGGCGGTCAAACCAAGGTTGTCCCGCAAACGACGATCTCGGCGAAAGAAGAAAAGGTCAAAAGTGTTGTGTTGCAACCGGGGGCCAGCGTGGAGGAGTTGGTGCGCGCCCTGAGCGCCATCGGCTCGACTGCGCGCGACATCATCGCCATTCTACAGAGCCTCAAAGCAGCCGGGGCGATCGAAGCCGAAGTGGAGGTCATATGACGATCACGCAGGCGTATCCTAACTTGCAGCCTAGTAAAGATCCGCTCAACGAGACCAAACGCATTGGGGAGGCCGCCAAGCAGTTTGAAGCCCTGCTGATCGGCCAGATGCTGAAGTCCGCTCGGGGCGTCGATGGAGATGGCCTAATGGGAACCGAGGACGAGACTAGTTCAGCGCTGATGGACATGGGTGTCGAACAGTTCGCTCAAACTTTAGCCAACCAGGGTGGCCTAGGTATGGCTAAGATGATAGTAGCCGGATTGGAGAGTCATGCGAATCGATGATGTAAATCGCTCACCGCTGCCACAGGCGGCTGAAAAAGCGAATCTGGGATCGGCCGCTCGCGGTCAAAGCGACAAGGCCGGGAACGGTTCGGACAATGCCGAAATTTCGCCGCTGGCAAGGGCTCTGCAAACTTCCGACCCGCCGCGGCTGGAGAAGCTGCGCCTTGATGTCCAGAGCGGCCAGTACCAGGTTTCCGGTGATCATGTTGCCAAAGCCATCATCAACGATGCTCTCTCAGAATGACGCTCTTGCAGAGTGATCAAACCGGCGCCCCGGCACTCAGAACTATGTAACTTTCTTGGCTGCTCGCGAATCCATTGGACGCTGGCTCGCTATCTCGTTAAAGGATAAGATACAATCGAGGAGTTACACTCAGTTCGCCCCGATTATGATTGGACGAATCGCCGCTGGTTTAGTGCTTAGCCTGCCGCTCCTTGGGGGGTGGCATTCCGTTGGTCCGTTTGGTGGGGCTGCCGCCGTCGTGCAGGTCGATCCACACCACCCCGATGCAGTCTTGGCGGCGACCAACAATGGACTCCTTTTTCGCTCCGGCAATGCCGGGGCATCCTGGAGTTCTGTTCGTTTCCCCGCTCAACTCCATTGCGTTTTGCATGCCTTCTTGCTTGACCCGCAGCACGCAAACACTTATTTCGCAGCAGTATCCGGAGAAACCCCGGATATTTCCGGTCTGTTCAAGACGGTCGACGGGGGTGCCTCTTGGACCTTGCTTCCAGGATTAGCCGGCAAGGAAGTCTGGTCGATTGCGTTTTCTCCCAGCGATTCCCGGACCATGGCTGCCGGGACGCATGGTGGCATACTCCTTTCTCGCGATGGCGGTATGACTTGGAAAGCGATTTCCGATTCCACCAATAGAGAAATGGAGGTGGTCGTTTCGCTTGCGTTTGACCCGGTGGACAGCCGGACCTTATTGGCGGGAACACCCCACCTTCCATGGAAAACGACCGATGGGGGGGCCACTTGGTTTCCGGTGCATAGCGGCATGATTGACGATTCGGACGTTTTTTCGATAAATGTCGACAGCCTGCATCCCCAACGAGTCTTCGCTAGCGCCTGTAGCGGAATTTACAGCAGCCCCAACGGGGGTAACTCGTGGACCAAGCTGACGGGCGCGCCAGGGGCCTCCTACCGCACTTATTTCATCTCGCTCGATCCCCGGGAACCGCAGGTGGTCTTTGCGGGCACGACGCACGGCTTGGTGAAGTCGACTGACGGCGGGCACACTTGGCGGCAACTTTCCACGCATCTGACTCGGTTTGTCGCCTTCGATCCGCACCACCCGCAGCGAATTTATGTCGCCACCGACGACGATGGCATCGAACGCAGCGATGATGAAGGAGCGACGCTACAAGCGATGAACGAGGGGTTCTGTAACCGGCACCTCCCGACGTTTGCGGCCGCGGGTGACTCGTTATACACCGACGCTATCTATGAAGACATTCAAGGCGGCGTCTATCGGCTTACCGGAAAGAGCGGCCAGTGGGAGCAAATGGCTTCCCCATCTCATTTGAAGGGTGTGCAACTGTTGGCGCTGGCTTTCGATGGCACCAACCGGTCGCGTTTGTATGCAGCCGGTTATAACTCGCTGCTCGAATCCAACGACGCCGGAAAGTCCTGGACTGCGTTGCCCGGTTCTTTTGCGAAATCCCGCGTAACCGCGATGCTGGGTCCGGAGCAAGATTCACAGTTCTTACTGGTGGCAACCGAGGGTGGCGTGTATCGCAGCGCCGATTCCGGTAAGAACTGGAAGCGAATTCTTTTGACCGGGGAGCCACAGCGAGTTTTGAATTTCTCCCGGCTGGAAGGCAATCGCATCGCGGCGATTACTACAGCAGGTCTTTTGATATCCTTAAATGGCGAGCAATGGGAAGCTGCTGGACCGTTGCCGGATCAGGCGCAGATTCTGGGCGCGATTTCGTCCGGGGAGGTGCTTATCGCAGCGTCATCCAAAGGTTTGATGCGTTCCAGTGACGGCGGTCAGCATTGGCAACTCGTTACCAACGGTCTGGATCCTAGCACGGTGAGAGCCATTTGCCGGCATCCCCGTGAACCGGGCGTCCTCTTTGCGGCCCAATACAGCGATGTTTTCGAGAGCCGCGACAACGGCCGGAGCTGGACCCGTATTTCACCAGCAGAACCAAGAATTTCGATCAAGGAATTAGCGATTTTGCCCGACCGGGCGGATCGGTTGTTCGTCCTGACGCAACGTCAAGGCGTTTTTGCTCTCCCCCTGGAAGCCCTCGCGTCTGGCGCTTCCACTTCAAAGGGGCTTTCCACAGGCGTAGAGAGGGGAATCAATGAAAAATAAAATGAGGAGTTCTGGCATTCTAGCACTAGCCGGAGCCCTGTTGTGCAGTTGCAGTTTCTCGGGAATGGCGCAGACTACCTCGGGGGCTAAGGCGCACTCGTCTGATGACCGCGACTGGTACAAGTATTCCATTGGCGTTTATGGAGGCGTGCAGTTTTGGAAGAATGAGTCTCGCTCCAACTCATCCGAATCGGTGCTGGTGGCGCCACTTTTTACCGTGGCAAACCCGGACAGTTTTGCGCCCGGCGGTGCGGTTGGCATTCGGGCGAATCAAGATTTTCTCAATTATATAGGCGTGGAAGAAGCTTGGACCTTTTACGCAGTCAATAACTTGCGGCTGAACCCAGTGCAGCCATATCCCACGCAGAGCGTAGGTCTTGGGGCTCGCAATGGTCAAGTATATATCGGACCGCTTTTCTATTTGACCCCGCGAGGCTCGCGGGTGCGTCCGTTTTTCACGATCGGGCCGGCATTCCAGTATTGGTGGCCCACCCAGGATGCCCGAGCTCAGGCCATCTCCAGTGCGGTTTACGGTATGCCAAGACTCCAATCCCGCAACGGCGCCGCGCTGGCATTCGGCGGCGGCATTAAGTTTCACTTGAGCGAGCGTTTCGACATCCGCACCGATGCGCGCGGCACCTTCACGACGAACACGCATTTCGACGTTACCGCGGAGCCCGGTGGCGCCGGTTCGCTTTACATTCCGCAGAAGGGTTCGCAACTGGGTCTGCAGGCGACGGTAGGACTCGATTGGAAGTGGCACAAGAACGCAGTCGAAGTAACGCCGCCTCCGCCACCTCCGCCGCCTCCTCCTGCGCCAGGCTCGATAGGCGTCTCGCTGAGCGCGAGCCCAACCAGTGTGTGCCCCGGAGATACCATCCAAGTGACGGCTAGCTCCAATGCTCCCGACAGCGCCAGTTACCAATGGACAATCAACGGCGAGAGCACCAGCCAGGCTAAGACGCTTGTCTTCGGTACCAGCGGCCGGGACGCGGGCACCTACAATATCGGTCTGACGCTGTCTGCGCCGGGCTTCAATACGGGAACCGGAAGCACTTCCGTGACGGTTCGCCCGTACGTGGCGCCACACGGTACTGCCTCGGTATCGCCTGGCGAGGTATACGTCGGGGAGACTAGCACGATTTCGACTAACTTCACCAACGCGTGCGACGGTCCGGTCCAACCGGCGATCTGCACGGCTTCTGAAGGCTCGGTTTCCGGCACGACCTACAACTCAACTGGAGTCCAGTTTGACGCTTCCATCTCCGGTGACCAGCAGAAGAATGTCACGATTACGTGCACGGCCAAGGACGACCGCAGTTCCGGCACCGCCACGACCTCGATCGTGGTCAAGAAACGAGCCAATCTGCAGGCGGTCCGGTTGCCGGACATTGTCTTCGCGCGCAACAACGCTCGCGTGAACAATTGCGGCAAGCGTGTACTGCTCGAAGAACTAAAGACCTACCTCGATAAAGACCCGACTGGAAGAGTTGTTTTCGTCGGCCATATCGACCGGGGCGAATTGAAGAAGCTCCGGCTGGACGACCATCGCGCCCTCAATGCCGCGGCCATTATCAGCGCTGGATCGGGCATTTGCCTGAACTTCAACGCATCGCAGATCATGGTCCAGGCGTCGGGTGAAGACCAGGGTGGGGCCGACTTCAAGCCGTACTTCTGCGAGGCTTCGGTTCAGGAACGCGGCGGAAGCCGGGTTTCCTCGGCTGATAGCCGCGCTCAGTACCGGCGCGTGGAAGTCTGGTTCGTTCCCACCAACGGGATCATGCCGCCGTCCGCTGGCAACGCAAAGGATGCCAGCTCCCTCGGCGTGAGCAAGCTCGGCTGCCCGAGATAGTCTGTTGGCGTGCTTGTAGGGCACAATGCGCGGGGTGCCAACCCCGCGCATTTTTTTTGTTCAGCGCCGAAATTCAACAGGATTCGGACAGCCGCCGGCCGCCAAACTAAGTTAGTTAAGAACGCCGGCGCCGTTCCACCATCAGGATCGCCGCCACGCTGCAGACCTCGGAAATTTCGCCGGCAAGCGCCATCTCCACCGCCTGCGCCAAGGGCTTCCAGTCGACCACAATCTCTTCAGACGGGTCTTGGTGAGCACGCGTCTCACGGATGCCGGTTGCCAGAAATAGATGCTGCACGTCGTCCGTCACGCCGTTGCAAACGTCCACGACACCCAATGCCTGCCATTGTTCCGCCTGAACGCCGGCTTCTTCGGCAAGCTCCCGTTTGGCGACGTCAAGCGGATGGGGATGCCCTTCGGAGCCGCCCCTCGGGATTTCCCAGCTATAACGATTTAGCGTGTAGCGCCACTGGCCGACCAAGGCAATTTCATCTCGCTCGTTTAAGGCCACGACTCCGACGGATGGCGGAATTTCAACCACTCCATAAATGCCCGGTTTTCCGTCCGGCCGTAGCACCTGATCCTCCCGAACGCGGATCCAGGGGTTCTGGTAGGCGATCCGCGAAGCGATCGTCTTCCAGGGGTTCTTCCCGCTGGTGAGGGCAGAGGGGCGGCTAGGCAAAGGTCTCCCGATCCGCCGGCGCCGGAAATTGTTGCGCAAACCAAAACGAGAATTCCGTGGCGCCATACTGCCGATAATGTTCCAACCGTTCGCGCCCTTCCGCCACCGTGGGAATGTGCCCGGCGGGAACCCACCATAGGCAATAATGCGGTTTGGCCGCCTTTTCGAACCATTTTGCACGGTCGCGGAACACGTCTACATGTCTTGACAGGTAAACGTAATCGCGCAACGCCTCAATCGATTCCCATACCGACATATTTACGATGACAAAGGGATCGTCGTTATAAGTAATGTCAGTGGCATTTCCTGAAGCGGATTGCAACCGCCAGACAAAGCCTTTGGCTCGATCGGCCAGAGCATTCACAGGATCGAGCTGGGCCATGAAACCGGCGATTCTGGGATCGTCGACCGGGGCAACCAGGCGCCCAATATTGATCTGAGCAAGATGGTGCGGCATGCATTCAATCATAAACCGGCCCGGGCACAAACCGGCCCGGGCGTAAACCGGCTCCATCGTCACAAAAGTGGGTTTGTGATAGCATGGTCCGCCATGCGGCGAGGCGGCTTTTTCTTCCCGGTTCTGATCCTGGTTGCGGTCAACATTCTGAATTTCTATGACCGCCAAGTGCCGGGCGCGCTGGCCGAGCCAATGCGCAAGGAGTTCCACTTGACGGATTCGCAATTGGGGCTGCTGGGCAGTGTGTTCATCTGGCTTTATGCCATCGTTGGACTCCCGCTCGGCCGCCTGGCGGATCGTTGGAGCCGCAAAAAGCTGCTGGCCGCCGGAATGACGGTCTGGGCGCTCTTGACCGCCTATGCTGCGCTGGCAACCAGTTTCGGGATGCTGATCTTTTCGCGCCTGGGCGTAGGTGTTGGAGAAGCTTGCGCCGCCCCTACGGCGACCAGTTGGATTGGGGACCTCTTCCCGGCCGATCAGCGGTCGCGAGTCCTGGCCTTATTCATGCTAGGAGTCCCGGTAGGCGGCGCGTTTAGCTTTTTCTTCAGCGGGCCTATCGCGCAAGCCTATGGATGGCGCGCGGCAATGGTGACCGCGGCGCTTCCGGCTCTGCTGCTCGTTCCGGCGCTGCTCACGCTGCCCGAGCCGCGCCGGGGAGCGGCCGAAGCCGGCACACTACAATACAGCTCCGGTTCCTTCTGGTCGGTTTTGCGGATTCCCACCCTGTGGTGGATCATTGCCTCCGGGGCGCTGTTCAATTTCAACATGTACGCCATTGGAACATTTCTGCCTGCGTTCTTTAGCCGTATTCACGGCTCGTCGCTGGCTCGTTCGGGAATCCAGACCGGCACGATTTATCTGCTCGGCGGTGTGACCGGTGGCGTGCTGGCGGGAATCTGGGGAGACCGCATCGTTCACCGGCGTAAAGACGGACGCATGCTCTCGGCAGCGGCAATCACGTTTCTGGCTGCGCCGTTCTCTTATATTGGAATTGTGCTGCGGCCAGGCTCAGTGTGGCTGGCGATGGGCAGCCTGGCGCTCGCGTATGCGGCGCTGAACGCGTACTACGGGCTGGTGTACTCTTCGATTCAGGACATCGTGCCGCCGGCCATGCGCGGTACGGCCATGGCGCTGTACTTCATGCTGATGTACCTGTGCGGCGCATCCATGGGGCCGCTGTTGACAGGAGCGCTCAGCGACGCGATGGCGCGCCGGGCCGCGGAGGCGGCTGGATCGGGCGTAGTGACGGAAGTTTTCAAGGCGGTGGGGTTGCAGCAGGCCATGCTTGTGATCCCCGTCTTATCGGTGGGCCTAGCGTTGGTTTTATGGGCAGGATCGCGAACCATTCTAAGAGACCTCGTCCACAAACCAGAAGCGGTTCCCGCCGCGGCCTGAGCCCGGTCCGCGCCTGGGCTCGGCTCCTGATCCTTGCGCCGCTGTTGATCGCCGCGTGTTTCTATGCCTTCTGCATTCTCTCCATCGTGCTCTTCCGCTGGGTGACGCCTCCCACCACCAGCGTGCAGATTCAACGGCGGCTGCAAACGTGGTCGTCGGGCAAACCATATCATAAGCAGTATTCCCCCGTTCCGCTGTCCCAAATCTCGCTCTCCTTACAGCATGCCGTGGTGGCCGCGGAGGACACGCGCTTCTATCAGCACCACGGTTTCGATTGGGTGGAAGTAGAGAAGGTGATGGAACAAAGCTCCGAGAGCGGCCACGTCTCGCGGGGCGCTTCCACCATCACGCAACAATTAGTCAAAAATCTGTTTTTGACCACCGAGCGGTCATTTGTACGCAAAGGGATCGAAGCGTCTTTAGTGCCGGTGATGGAAGCGGTGCTTTCGAAGAACCGCATTCTGAACCTCTATCTGAACGCGATCGAGTGGGGTCCGGGAGTTTACGGCGTACAAGCGGCCAGCCAGCATTACTACCAGAAGGACGCGTCTCACGTGGGCCGCGAGGAGGCCGCGCGCCTGGCGGCGGTAATTCCCGCGCCACTTCACCGCCGGCCCGCGCAGATGGGCGGGTACAGCTCGGAGATTCTTGCGCGAATGTCGGCCATGGGATGGTGAGCCGCTAATGGCGAGGCCGCTGTGGATATCGGCGGCAACTCGTCCGGATGCGTGTTGCGATAGCGCCGGGGGACAATCCTACGGTTGTTGAGGGGAGGACATCGAACGGTCGCCCGGAATGTCCCTTCCACTCCCGGCCGAGTGGGGGAAGAGCGGAGATCCCCTCACTCACGTTCCGAGCTAGACGAGGGTCAGCCTGCGGAGCACAAGGCTCCCGTGCTGCAAACAGTCAAAAAAGGTATTATCATCTAGCAACCGATCCTATGCCAGACCGCGACTTCGACGTTGTTCTGTATGGCGCTACCGGGTTCACCGGGCGGCAGACCGTCCAGTATTTCGCGAAATACGCTCCGCCGGATCTTCGTTGGGCGATTGCCGGCCGTAACCGGGCGAAGCTAGAAGCGCTCCACAGTAAGGCTCCGGTGATAGTGGCCGATAGCTCCGATCAAGCGGCGATTGACGCCATGATCGCCCGCACGCGCGTAGTGCTGACCACCGCCGGCCCTTTTGCGCTGTATGGCGGCGGGATCGTCGACGCGTGCGTGCGCTGCAAGACCCACTACGTCGACATTACCGGAGAAACACATTGGGTAAGGACACTGATCGATCGGTACCACGAGAAAGCCGCCGCTGAGGGAACGCGCATCGTCCCGTTCTGCGGGTTCGATTCGGTGCCCTCGGACCTTGGCGCGATGCTGGTGGCAGGTATACTCGGTTCGGAAACGAACCAGGTGAAAGGGTTTTTCCAAATGGCCGGCGGCTTGAACGGCGGCACGCTTGCGAGCGCGATCAACATGTATAAATCGGGCGCGGCCGATCTGGTGCGCAGTCCGTTCCTGCTGAGCACCGCCCGCGCACCACGCGCTCTCGAAAGAGATCCAGTGGCGGCCTCGTTCGATCCCGACGTCAACGCGTGGGTCGCGCCGTTTGTCATGGGCGTCATCAACACGCGCGTGGTGCGGCGCAGTTGCGAATTGCTGGGCATCGACTTCGTCTATCAGGAATATATGAAGTTTGAAGGCGCTATGGCGGGAATGATGGCCCTGGGCGTAGCCGGGGGCGGCGCCGTTTTTGAGAGTTCCATGCATTTCGCGCCGGTGCGCGCTCTGTTGCGTTTGCTGGCTCCTTCGCCCGGCTCGGGACCGTCAGAACAGACCATGGACAGCGGCTGGTTCCGGTGCGAGTTCATCGGGCGGTCGTCCGGCGGGCACACAGCTCAGGTGCTGGTGGCGGACAAAGGAGACCCGGGCAACCGCGTGACGGTGAAGTGCGTGTGTGAGTCCGCGCTGGCGCTGGCGCTGGACCCGGTCTTGCCTGGGCGCGGCGGCGTTCTTACGCCGGCCACGGGGATCGGTGACGCCTTGGTGGCTCGGCTGCGCGCCCGGGGTATGACGCTTGGGGCCACTTGAATTGAAGTTCAATCCGTTTGCGAACCGGCGCGGACTGCCACTGCCGGGGCCGGCAATTTATTCAGGAGCCAGTACACTACTCGCGCGAGCAAAAGAACCAGGAGGACCGCGGCGTAGTAGAGGTTGCGGTTGGTGATGCCTTTCCCTTGCCAGGCGTAGTGGATCACGGCGGCGGTCGCCGCCAGGTACACCAAGCGATGCAGCCGCTGCCATTTCTTGCCGCCCAGCCAACGAATCGCGCCGTCAAAGGAAGTTGCCGCCAGCGGCATCAGCAGAAGCAACGCGGCCATTCCAGCGATGAAGAACCGGCGATGCGTGAGATCGTCGTCGATCACCGACCAGGTCCACTCGACATCGAACACGAAGTAGTGCAGGCCGTGCAGAAAACCGTAGAAGAAGCTGAATAGCCCCAGCATACGCCGGATTTTCATCAGACCGCCCAGGCCAGGTATGCGCCGCAAGGGCGTAATGGCCAGCGTGCCCAGCAGAAATCGGAGAGCCCAAATGCCCAGGAAGCGCGCCACGTACTCCACGCGATTCGCGGTCAGGTCGTGCCGGTACCAGCGCCAACTTAGATACGCCAGCGGCAGCAAACACAGTACAAACACCGTTCGCGGATACCACTTGCTGCGCCAGATTGCCCTCACACGTCCCCCATATATTCGTCCCTCATATATTCAATGTTATGCTCGGAGCAGGTTCTCATGCGCACCGGCAAAGCGCGCTTGTCTATTGCGTGCACTCTTGCCCTCGTCGGTTCCCTGTACGCGTTCCAGCGCCCATTTCGAGAATATCCGGGTGTCGAATATGAAGGCATGACGCCGCCTCCGGACTGGAGTGAGAAAACCGAATTCGCGTTTGCCAGGATGATGTTTCCGCCCGGCGCCAACGACGGTTATCGCGGGCGTTTTGACGGCGACTATCATCGCGGGTTGTCGCTGTGGACCCAGGACTATCCGCGCGCCGACCGGCATTTTTCCGAGGCCCTGCGGCGCCTGTCGCGCGTTCACGTTCGGTCCGTTGAGCAGGTGGTGGATGTGGAAGATGGCGATGAGCCCTTCAATTGGCCCTGGCTGTACGCGGTTCAGGTAGGTGAATGGGGCATCACCGACCATCAGGCGAAGATTCTGCGCGACTATCTGTTGCGAGGCGGCTTTTTCATGGCCGACGATTTTCACGGCACGCTGGAGTGGTCGGTATTCGAAGAGAGCATGAAGCGGGTATTTCCCGATCGGCCGATTCTGGATTTGGCCGACGACGATCCCCTTTTTCATACGGTCTTCGACTTGGATGACAAGTTC
>Ga0209040_10000825_pt1 | contig 24070 bp, 19 predicted proteins | sample BogFormECP12_OM3_FD_188240 | JGI IMG/M metagenome (GOLD analysis project Ga0209040, IMG submission 188240) | Bog forest soil microbial communities from Calvert Island, British Columbia, Canada - ECP12_OM3 (SPAdes) (version 2) | ecosystem: Environmental > Aquatic > Freshwater > Wetlands > Bog ... | reverse complement strand
GGCGGCGCCGAATACCATCTCGTGTTCGCCGAAGCCGACCAGCTCGTGCGCGGCGACCAGGTGCAGGTCGGCGGGGTGCCGGTGGGCAGCGTCACGAACATCACCCTGCGGCACGACTTCAAGGCGCAGGTCACGATCCACGTGGACTCCTCGCTGACGCCGCTGCACGCGGGCACGACGGCACTGGTGCGCGTGCCGTCGCTCTCGAGCGTGGCCAACCGCTACATCCTGCTCAGCCCGGGCCCGCAGAACTACCCCACCCTACCGGACGGAGCAACGCTGCCCGCGAGCGCGACCAAGGAAGTGACCGACCTCGACGCGCTCTTCAACACGCTCAACCCGCGAACGCGCAAGGGCCTCTCGCAGTTCATCCAGGGCACCGCCGAACAGTACGCCGGCGCGGGTCGCACCTTCGGCGAATCGGTCGAATACTTTCCGCCCTTCCTCGGTGCGACGAGCCACTTCTTCGGCGAGCTCGTCAGGGATCAGAAGGTGTTCACCAACTTCCTCGTCGAAACCGCCAAGGCCGTCACGACGATCGGCGCCCGCCACGAACAGCTCGCCGACCTGATCGAAAACTCGAACACCACCTTCAGGGCGATCGGGGATGAGCAAACACAGCTCGCGCAGGGCCTCAAAGCCCTGCCCGTGACGCTGAACCAGGGCAACAAGACCTTCGCGGAACTGCCGTCGACGTTCAAAGCGCTCGAAGAACTGGTGGTCGTCTCCAAGCCCACCAGCCAGCCGCTCGTGCGGCTCTTCTCGCACCTGCGCGGTCTCGTGACCACGGCCACGCCCGTCGTCCACAACTTCAGCCTCGCGTTCAGCAAGCCGGGACCCTCGAATGATCTCACCGACCTCGTGCGTGCGCTGCCGTCGCTGGCCAAGACGCTCGAATCCAGCTCCCCGGCGAGCGTCACCGCGCTGCGCGAATCCGTGCCGATCACCGCCTTCTTCGGCCCCTACGCGCCGGACCTCTCCAGCGCGCTGAGCACGTTCGGAGCGGGCGGTGCCTACTACGACGCCAACGGCCACTACGCGCGCGTGAGCCCCGTGCTGCCCGACTTCATACTCGGGGCGAACAACACGCTCATACCTGCGAACTCCTCGCAGGTCTTCCAGTCGCTCAAACACGGCGAACTGCGTCGCTGTCCAGGCGCGGCAACGCAGCCCTCGGCCGACAGATCCTCGCCGTTCACAGACGGTGAACTCCTGTCCTGCGACCCGTCACAGACGCCCTGATGGATCGCCGCCGCCGCAACTCGCTCGCCGGTAGCCCGCTGCTGATCGGGGCGATCACGGCGCTGATCGTTGTCGTCGCGGTGTTCCTCTCCTACAACGCGAACAACGGGCTGCCGTTCGTGCCGACCTACGACATCAAGGTCGAACTGCCCGAGGCCTCGGGCCTGCAGAAGTCAAACCAGGTCCGTATCGCCGGCACGCGCGTGGGCATCGTCAACGCCATGACCGCGCACCAGAACCCGAACACCGGCAAGGTCACGGCGATCGCCGAACTGAAGCTCGAAAAAAAAGTCGAACCGCTGCCGGCTGACACGAAGGCGATCGTGCAGTCGGTCTCCGCGATCGGGTTGAAGTACCTCGAACTCGAAAAGGGCAGCTCCTTCAGGACGATCAAGGCGGGGCAGTCAATCCCCCTCAGCCAGACGCGCGAACCGGTGGACATCGAGGACCTCTTCAACATGTTCAACAAGCCAACGCGCACGGCGATCAAGATCAACACGAACAACTTCGGCGACGGCCTCGCCGCGCGCGGCCCGGGGCTGAACACGACGATCGCCGAACTGCGCCCGCTCGTGACGAACGCGGTGCCTGTCCTGCACAACCTCGCCTTGCCCGACACCGAACTGCACGAGCTATTCATCGCGCTCGAGCGCGCCTCCGGGCAGGCGGCGCCGGTGGCCGAGCAGCAGGCGGCCTACTACACCTACCTCGACATCTTCTTCACCGCCTTCGCGAGCGTGACGCCCTCGCTGGAAGCCGCCACCAATGGCGGCCCGGCATCGCTCGAACAGGCGATCCACTCGCTGCCCTACCAGGCGCGGCTGCTCGAAAACTCGACCGAGTTCATGCGCCTGCTGCGGCCCAGCGCGGTGGACCTGAGCACACTCGCCGCGCCCCTCGGACACGCCTTGACGGTCGGCGCGGTGAACCTCAGGGCGGCGACGGAACTGAACACCCAGCTGGCTGCGTCCTCGAAGGCGCTGGCGGAATTCGGCACGAACCCGATCGTGACGGCGAGCTTCGAAGACTTCACCCACACGCTGGAAGTGGGCACCCCGCTCGTGCAGGGGCTCGCTCCGGCGCAGGCGGCGTGCAACTACTTCACGCTCGCCTTCCGCAACGTCGCGAGCCTCGAGGCCGAGAGCGTCGGCACCGTCGGCACGGCGGCCCGCGCCGGCTTCGTGCTCTCGCCCGTCGGGCCCAACAACGAGGGCTTCCCCTCCTCGGCGCCCGCCAACGGCCCGTCCACGGAACCGGCCGAAAAAGGCAGCAAGGCGATCATCGACAACAACCACCTGCACATCAACCCCTACCCGTCGGTCTCCGGTCCCGGTCAGCCGCAGTACTGCGAAGCGGGCAACGAGACCTACATACCGGGCGTCGCGCAGTTCGGCGCGCTGCCCGCGCAGTACGTCGCGAAGAACCGCGAATTCACCAGCCGCAGCCAGAACCTGTTCGGCGAAACGTACCCGAGCTCCACGCTCCAGGCCCTCGGACTGCAGAAGTCGACGCCGACCACGTCCTCCAAGAGCACGGGGAACAAGAAATGAGCCGCACTCGCTGGTGGCGCCGGCGCGACCAGATCCCCGTCGTAGAGCTTCAGCGCTCGCGCCCAGTGCGCACGGGGGTGATCGTGGTCGTGCTCGTCGCGCTGGTGACCTACTTCGGCTTCACCAAGCACATCCCGTTCAAACACGGCTTCCGCCTGAACGCCGTCTTCGCGAACGCGATCAACATCAAAGCGAAGTCCCCCGTGCGCATCGCCGGCGTCGACGTCGGCCAGGTGAGCTCGATCCAGCGCGAGGGCAACACGGGGGTCGTGACGATGGAAATCAGCAACGGCGGGCTGCCGATCCACACCGACGCGACCGTCAAGATCCGCCCGCGCATCTTCCTGGAAGGCAACTGGTTCGTCGAACTGCAGCCCGGCAGCCCCTCCGCGCCCACGTACTCCTCGGGAGGGACGATCCCGATCACGCACACCTCCGACCCGGTGCAGCTCGACCAGGTGCTCGACGCGCTCAACACGGACACGCGCGCGAACCTGCAGACGTTCCTGATCGAATACGGAGCCGGGCTGACGGCCAGCCCGACACCCGAACAGGACGCCGCGCAGGATCCCGAAGTGCGCGGGATCAACGCCGCCCAGGCGCTCAACAAGGCCTACCACCTCGCGCCCCCCGCGCTGCGCGGGGGCGCCGTCATCCAGCAGGCGCTCACCGGAACCGACCCGCACGACCTCTCCAAACTCGTCGCCGGGATCGGCAAGGTGACCGCGGCGCTGAACGTCCACGAGCAGCAGCTCGGCGAACTGATCGTCAACTTCAACACCTTCTTCGCGTCTTTGGCCGCGCAGTCGGTGCCGCTGCAGGCGACCGTCGCAGAGTTGCCCGCGGTGCTCGCCAGCATCAACCGCGGCCTGACTTCGCTGGACGCCGCGTTCGGGCCCACGCGCGAATTCGCCCACGCGATCATCCCCGGCGTCAAGCTCACGCCCTCCACCGTCACGGCGGTGGTGCCGTTCATCGAACAGACACAGGCCTCGCTGGGACCGAACGAACTCGGCGGCGTGGCCGAGGGCCTCGCCAGCTCGATCCCGTCTCTGGCAAAGCTCACGGCCGAACAGATCCCGCTGTTCGCGGAAACGGACCAGTTCAACAAATGCCTGACGAAACTGATCTACCCGGCGGGCAACACCAAGCTGCAGGACGGCACGAGCACCACGGGCGTCGAAAACTACAAGGAATTCTGGTACTCGCTGGTCGGGCTAGCGGGCATCGGGCAGAGCTTCGACGGCAACGGCCCGCTGACGAAGTTCATCGTCGGCAACAGCGGTCAGACGCTTCGCTCGGGTCCCGTGGGGATCGTCGGCACGAACGTCAAGCCCGGGCTGCGCCTGCTCGCGCGCTCGCCGCTGCAGCCGTTGGGGACGCGCCCAGCGTTCCCCGGCGCCGAGCCCCCCTACCAACCGCTCGTGCCCTGCTACACGCAGACGCTTCCCGAATTCAACGGCCCGGCCGCGCAGGGGCCGGCGGACGGAGCCGGCTGAGCGATGCACGCCGGAGAGAGCAGCCACGAAGGCCTCAGCGTGCGCGACCAGATCGAGCGCTACCGCACGGCGTTCATCTCGGTCGTGACGATGATCGTGATCGCGGCCGCGGTCGGCGGCTACATACTCGCGCACGAGAACCTCAAGCTCCCGGGCTGGGTGCCCGTGCTGGGACGCAACTACTACACGCTGAAGGCCGAATTCGAGACGGCTCAGGCGGTGACGCCCGGACAGGGGCAGGCGGTGACGATCGCGGGCGCGAAGGTCGGCGAAATCCAGAGCGTGGAACTGCACAACGGCGTCGCGGTGGTGTCGATGAGGATCACCCCCAAGTACGCGCACTTCTACCGCAACGCAACGCTGCTGCTGCGGCCCAAGACGCAGCTGCAGGACATCACGGTCGAGGTCAACCCCGGCACGCCCGCCGCGGGAAAGCTCAAGAGCGGCGAAGTGCTGCCGCAGTCGCAGACCGCGCCGAACATCGACTTCGACGAATTCCTAGCCGGGCTGGACGCCGAAACGCGCGCCTACCTGCAGCTGCTGCTGGCCGGCGCGGCGGGGGGCTTCAAGAACAATTCGGCCGCGTTCTCGGCGACGGTCAAGCGCTTCGCACCGCTCGCGCGCTACGGCCAGGAGATCGCATCGCAGGTGGAAATCCGCCACGCAAACATCGCGCGCTCGATCCACAACTTCCGCCTGCTGACGGAAGCGCTCGGCACCAAGGACACCGAGATCGCGCAGCTCGTCGACGCCTCCAACGCGGTCTTCCAGACGTTCGCCAAGGAGGAAGCCAACCTGCAGAAGACGCTGCGCCTGCTGCCCGGGGCGCTCGCCAAGACGGGCGTCGGCCTCGGCAAGCTCGCGCGCGCCTCCGACGTGCTCGGGCCGACGCTGCACGACCTGCTGCCGTTCGCGAAGGCGCTCGCCCCGGCGCAGGAAGCGAGCACGCAGCTGGCCAAGTCGACGACGCCGATCATCAAGAACGACATCCGCCCGTTCGCGCGCGAAATCCTGCCCGTCGTGAACCAGCTCGGCCCCTCCACGGAAGGCCTCGCCGAATCGCTGCCCAAGCTCGCGACGAGCTTCAAGGTGCTCAACGAATTCTTCAACGAGCTCGCCTACAACCCCGGCAAATCGAAGAACGGCTTCCTCTTCTTCCTGCCATGGGCCAACCACGACCTCAACAGCGTCGTCAGCACCTCCGACGCCCACGGCCCGGTCGGCCGCAGCCTCGTCTACTTCAACTGCGAAGTGCTGCCGCTGCTGACCGGCGTCTCTGAAATCAACCCCAACGTGAACCTGCTCGTCGGGCTGCTCAAACCGCCCACGAAGGCCGAATGCCAGAGCGAGGGCATCCTCAAGGCGAGCGCCGTCGCGGCGAGCGCGCGATCGCGCTCGGCGAGCACGCCGCAGGGGATCTTCGGCGGCCTGTCTGACCCGTTCGGCGGCGCCGGCGCCCTCCCTTCGGGAGGACACCCTGACGGGCGCGGGCAAGCGAGCGCGAAGGCCGCCACCAGCGCGAAGCCGGCGAGCGGGTCTCGAGGAGGAGGCGGCTGAGATGCAGAAGCGCGCCCCCACGCTCGGCAACATCCTCGTGATCATCCTGTTCGTGCTCAGCTGTTTCGGGCTGCTGATGTTCCTGTGGGAGTCCTTCGGCGGGCCGCTGCCGCTGAAGCCGAAGGGGTATCGCTTCACGGTCGCCTTCCCGCGCGCGCTCGCGCTCGCCGAACAGTCCGACGTGCGCATCAGCGGCGTGGACGTAGGCCACGTCGTCGCGATCAACCTCGGCAGCGACGGTCGCACGCACGCGACGATCGAACTGAGCAGCCAATACGCGCCGATCCGCGCGGACACCCACGCGATCCTGCGCCAGAAGACACTGCTCGGCGAGACCTACGTGCAGCTGATCCCCGAGGCGCAGACCGGCCCGAACCTCGGCGACGGCAGCCAGCTCGCCAACAGCCAGGTCGAACCGTCGGTGACGCTCGATGACATCCTCGCGGCGTTCGACCCCAAGACGCGCAAGGACTTCCAGATCTGGCAGCAGTCGGTCGCGGTTGGGATCAACGGCCGCGGCGAACAGATCAACGCGGGCTTCGCGGAACTCGAACCGTTCGTCGCGAACGGCAACCAGCTGCTGGCGATCCTCGAGTCCCAGGACGGAGCGTTGCACGCGCTCGTCAAGAACACGGGCGTGGTCTTCAACGCGCTCGCCAGCCGCGATCACCAGCTCGAAGGCCTGATCGTCAACGGCGAACGCACCTTCCACGCAGCCGCCGAAGGAAGCCAGGCGTTCGCCGAAGCGTTCCGTGCGCTGCCGGCCTTCGAGCACAACTCGAGCGTCGCGCTGAGAGAAATCGACAAGTTCTCGGTCGTCGCGAACCCGTTCCTCGAAGAATTCAGGCCGGCCCAGCGCGAACTGTCCGCGCTGCTGGCGGCCGCGCGTCCGTTCGTACCCGAATTCAACGCGTTCCTGACCTCGCTCGGTCCGTTGACGAGCGCGGCGAAGGTGGGCTTGCCCGACTTCAAGACGACGCTCGACCTGACCACGCCGGTGCTCGAAAACACGCGCCCCGTGCTGCACAACCTCGACCCGCTCCTCCAGTACGCCGGCGAATACGTGCCGGAGCTGCAGGCGTTCTTCGCGAACCTCACGGCGGCCACAACCTCACAGGGATCCAACGGAAGCCTCTCCGCGCGCGAAGGGCCCAAGGAGCACCTGCTGACGACGATGTCGGTGCTCAGCCCCGAGAGCCTCGCCATCTATCCGAGCCGGATCGGCACCGACCGCGCCAACCCTTACCAGCACATCGGCGCGCTGCACCAGCTCGGGGGCCCGGGCGGGCTGTCCGTGTTCAGCAACAGCGCCTGCGCGAACTCGGCCCCGTCGATCAACCCGAACGGCCCCGAAAGCGAAGCGATCTCGAAAGCGACCATCGAACAGATCCTCGAATTCAAGGTCGCCAACAGGCCCGAAACGCCGAACGCCGTCGCAGCGCCGCCGTGCAACCAGCAGGCGCCGTTCACGTTCAACGGCCAGACCAGCCAGTTCCCGCACGTGGTGTACTCAGGGAAATGATCAGCCGATGAGCACCACCGACGACCACTTCGAGTACCACTCCGACGAACTCGACCTCTCGGGCGACCCCGATCACGGCGAGTGGTCGATTCGCTGCGTTGACGTCCACAAGCGCCTTGGCGGGGTGCCGGTGCTCAACGGCCTCAACGTCGCCTTCCCGGACGACACGATCACGGTCGTGCTCGGGCCCTCCGGCACGGGAAAGAGCGTGCTGATCAAGCACCTGATCGGCCTCATGTTCCCGGACTCGGGCGACATCGTGGTGCACGACCAGCACGTCCCCAGGCTGACGATGCCGCAGCTGCTGGCGCTGCGCAGGCGGATCGGTGTCCTCTTCCAGGACGGCGCGCTGTTCGGCTCGATGTCGGTGTTCGACAACGTCGCCTTCCCGCTGCGCCAGCACACCGACATGTCCGAGGCGAAGATCGCCGAGCGCGTGTCCGCGCGCCTCACCGACGTCGGGCTCGCCGACGCCATGGACGACGCGCCCTCGCAGCTCTCAGGCGGCATGCGCAAGCGCGCCGGGTTCGCGCGCGCGCTCGTGATGGAGCCCGACATCGTGATCTTCGACGAGCCCGACTCGGGCCTGGACCCGGTGCGCACGGCGCTGCTGTGCGAACTTATCCAGGAGATGCACGGGATCCATCGCGGCACCTACATCGTCGTCACCCACAACATCGCCTCTGCGCGGCAGATCGGCGAATACATCGCGCTGCTGTGGCGCGGGCGGATCGTCGAAGCGGGGGACGCCGCGCGGATGTTCTCCTCGGAAAACCCCTTCGTGCGCCAGTTCCTCAGCGGATCGGCGGAGGGGCCGCTGACGATGGATTGACAGCCCGGACGCTCCTATGCGAACATATGTTCGTATGGTCGTCTGCGTCCACATCCCCCGCTTCGAGCTGGTCGTGGCGGTGGGGGATCGCTCGTCGGTCGCACACCAGGCGCTAGCCGGGCGGGCGCTGGCTCTCGCCCCGCTCGTGGGCGCCGAACAGCGGGTGGGCGAGGTCTCGGGCGCCGCGGAGGCCTGCGGCGTAGCTCGCGGGATGCTCCTCGGCGAGGCGCTCGCGCGCTGCCCCGAGCTGACGCTCGTGCCCGCCGACCCGGTGCGGGTGGGCGAGATCGGGGAGGTGCTGGTGCGCTCGCTGGAGTCGATCGGCGCGGCGGTGGAGCCGGGCGACCCCGGCCTTGCCTACTTCGAGACGGACGGGCTCGAGGGCGTCCACGGCGGTCGTGATGCGACGCTCGCGGCGGCCCGGCGGGCGCTCCCTCCCTTTGGGACTAACGCAGGCGGACGCCTCCCGCTGCGCATGGGGGGCGGACCGACGCGCTTCTGCGCCCTGGCGGCTGCGCTGGCGGTCCGCTCGGGTCGTCCGCTGCTGCTCGACGGCGCCGGCGCTCGGCGCTGGCTCGCCGGGCAGCCGATCGGTCTGCTCGGCTTCAGGGAGGAGACCGCGGCGCTCGTCGCGACGCTTCAGCGACTCGGCGTGCGCACGCTCGGCGAGCTGGCGAAGCTGGGGAGGGGCCCCCTGAGCGACCGCTTCGGAGCAGCGGGGGCGCTCGCCCACCGGCTGGCCTGCGTCGAGGACGCCCCGCTGCGCGTGCGGCGGCTGGAGGAGAGCCTGGGGGAGTCGATGGAGGTCGGGGACGCGAGCTCCGGCGCCGCGCTGCAGCGCGTGCTGGGGGTGCTGGTCAACCGGCTGCTGGCCCGTAGCGAGCGTCGCGGACGCACGCTGCGGGTGGTGATGCTCTCAGCACGGCTCCTGGCCGGTGGCGGATGGCGCGAGCGCGTGGTCTTCCGGGAGGCGCTCGGCGATCCCGAGCGCATCCGGCTGGCGCTGTCGGTGCGGCTGGCGCTCGTGCCCGCTCCCGCGTCGACCTTGCGGTTGACCGTCGAGCGCTTCGGCCCCCCGGCCGGCGAGCAGGGCACCCTGCTCGATCAGGGTCGCGCCGATCGCGCCGCCCGTCTGCGTCAGGCCGTCGCCCAGGTGCGTGCGGTCGCGGGGACCGACGCGGCGCTGCGCGCCATCTGCGTGGACCCCCTCTCGCGCGTGCCCGAGAGGCGCATCGTGCTCGCGCCGATTCCGGAGTAGGGATGGCGCGCGCGCTCAACAGCCCCAGGCCGGCGCGCGTGCGATTGGATCCCGCCCGCTCGGGTGCTCCGGGCGAGGTGAACGGGGAAGCGATGGAGTCGCTGCGCGAGTCATGGCTGGTTGAGGACCGCTGGTGGACCGCCGAGCCGCTACGCCGCCGCTACTGGGAGCTCGTCGGCAGACGTGGGCGCAACGTGGTCGTCTTCCACGATCTGGTCAACGGACGCTGGTTCATCCAGGCCGGCTAGATGGTCGATCCCACGCCGCCCTACGTGGAGCTTCACTGCCACTCGGCGTACTCCTTCCTGGACGGCGTCTCGCTGCCCCAGGAGCTCGCGCAGCGCGCCGCCGAGCTCGGCTACCACGCGCTCGCCCTGACCGACCACAACTCCGTGTCGGGCTCGATGGAGCTCGCCCAGATCGCCCCCGACTGCGGGGTGCGGGCGATCCACGGCGCCGAGGTCGACGTCATCGTCGAGGCGCCCCCCGGCGCGCGAGCGCACCCTGAAGGGCACAGGCCGGCTGAGGCGGACACGCGCCACATCACCCTGCTCGTGCGCGACGAGCAGGGGTGGCGCAACCTCTGCAGGATCCTCACGCTCGCGCACGAGCACACCCGCGAGGGCTCCCGCCGGCGCGTGCCGGGCGAGCCCTCGGTGGCGCTGCGCTCGGTGGTCGAGCACGCCGAGGGGCTGGTCTGCCTGACCGGCTGCGCCGGACGCTCGGTGCTCGGTCGCGGAGCTCGTGACGAGCACACCGCCCGGCGGCTGTTGGACGCCTTCGGCCCCGAGGACCTCTACGTGGAGCTTCAGCGTCCCTATGCGCGCGACGATCGGGCGCGCAATCGCGCTCTGGCTGCGCTCGCCGGGCGCCTGGGCCTGAGGTGTCTGGCGACCGGCGACGTTCACGCGCACGCGCGTGCCAGGGCCGAGCTGCAGGATGCTTTCGTGGCGCTGCGCCATCACACCACGCTCGACGCCTCCGAGCCGCTGCGCCGCGGCAACCACAGTCACGTGATGAGCACGCCGCAGGCGATGGCCCGCCGCTTCGCGGACCACCCCGAGGCGGTCCGCGAGACGCTCCTGCTGGCCGAGCGGCTGACGTTCGACCTGAACAGGGATCTCGGCTATCGCTACCCGGGGGCCGAGGACGCGAGCGCCTCGCGGACCCTGGCGGAGCTGTGCAGCGCGCGGCTGCATGAGCGCTACGGCCTGCGTGCGCCCGCGAGGGTGCGCCCGCCAGGGTGTCCTTCCGCAGGGGGGGTTAGGGTGTCCTCTGATCGCGCCCATGCCCAAGCGCGAGCGCGCCTCGAGCAGGAGCTGGAGGTGATCGATCGGCTCGGGCTGGCGGGCTTCTTTCTGCTCCACCATGACATGCTCGAGCTCGCTCGCGAGGTGGCCCTGGAGGTGCGCGGGCCGGACTCGGTGCGCGCCCTGCTCGCGCCGGGACGGGGCCGCGGATCCTCGGTGTCCTCGCTCGTCTGCTACCTGACCGGGCTCTCGCACATCGACCCGATCGCGAACGGGCTGGCGCTGGGGCGCTTCCTGCACGAGGACCTCAGCGGCCTGCCCGACATCGACCTCGACTTCCCCCGCGACATCCGCGAGCGCCTGATCCCGCGCGTGCACGAGCGCTACGGCAACGAGCGCTCGGCGCTGGTGGCGGCGTTCCCCACGTATCGCGCCCGTGGGGCGATCCGCGAGATGGGCAAGGTCCTCGGTCTGCCCGCGGGAGAGATCGAGCGCCTGGCGCGCGGCGCCGAGCGCTACGGGCCGGGCGCCGATGACGGCATCGCACAGGTGGGTGCGCCGGCGCAGGAGCGCGACCGATCACAGATCGGCCAGCGGGCCCGCTCCGAGCGCTGGCGCTGGCTCGAGCGCCTGGTCGCGCAGGCCCAGGGGCTGCCCCGCCATCTCTCCCAGCACCCGGGCGGGATGATCATCGCCACCAGGCCCCTGATCGACTGCTGTCCGGTCGTGCCCGCTGCGATGGAGGGCAGGCAGATGGTGCAGTGGGACAAGGACTCCTGTGCGGACGCGGGCTTCCTGAAGATCGATCTGCTCGGGCTGGGGATGCTCTCGGCGGTAGAGCGCTGCGTGGAGGAGATCGCGCGCACCCGCGGCGAGCGCATCGACCTCTCGCGCATCCCCTACGACGACCCCGCCACGTTCAGGGCGATCCGCGCAGCGGACACGGTCGGCGTCTTCCAGATCGAGAGCCGCGCACAGATGCAGTCGCTGCTGCGCACGAGGCCGAGGAACCTCGAAGATCTGACGATCCAGGTCGCGATCGTGCGTCCCGGGCCGATCCAGGGCGGGGCGGTGAACCCGTACATCGAACGGCGACAGCGGCTGCGCGCGGACCCCTCGTTCGAGATCCCCTACGAGCACCCCGCGCTGGAGGCCGTGCTGCGCGAGACGCTCGGCACGATCATCTTCCAGGACCAGGTGATGCAGGTGGCCGAAGCCTTCGCCGGCTTCAGCTCAGGCGAGGCGGACGGGCTGCGCCGGGCGATGAGCCGCAAGCGCTCGCACGAGTTCCTCGCCGCCCACCGCGAGCGCTTCATCGAGGGCGCCCGGGCGCACGTCGGCGCCGACGAGCAGACGGCGCAGCGCGTATGGACGATGGTCGAGGGCTTCGCCGGCTTCGGCTTTCCCAAGGCCCACGGCGCCGCGTTCGGCCTGCTCGCCTACCAGTCGACCTGGCTGCGGGTGCACTACGCCGCCGAGTTCCTGTGTGCGCTGCTGAACGAGCAGCCGATGGGCTTCTATGCGCCGGACAGCCTCGTCCACGAGGCCGAGAATCGAAGCCCACCCGCCCGCGTCACCGTGCTCGGCCTGGACGTCAACGCCTCCCAGGTCCTGTGCACGGCGCAGCGCGGGGGCGTGCGCCTCGGGCTCGGCTATGTCAAGGGCATCGCCGACGCCGAAGCTCACGCGCTGGTGGCCGAGCGCGAGCGCGGCGGTCCCTACCGCAGCCTCGGCGAGCTCGCCGCCCGCGCCGGCGTAGGCCGCGCCACGCTGGAGCAGCTCGCGTGGTCGGGCGCCTGCGACAGCATCGGCGACAGTCAGGGCGCACACGGGCAGGCAAGCCGGCGCACGGCCCTCTGGCGGCTGGGGCTGGTCGCGCCCGCTTGTGCCCTGCAGGGTGCCCGTGCCCTGCAGGATGCCGAGGGCTCGCCCGACGGCGCGGACACCCAGCTGGCGCTGCCGATCGTGCCGCCCGCGGCGCCCTCCCTGCGCCCACTCGGGCGCTGGCAGCGGTTGATCGCCGACTACTCCACCAGCGGGGTGACGGTCGGCGACCACGCGATCGCGATCCTGCGCGGACGCCTGACCGTGCCGGCCGACGCCAGCCGGGCGATGCTCGTCACGAGCGCCCAGCTCGCCCGCCTGCCCAGCGGCGCGGAGGTGGCCGTGGCGGGGCTGGTGATCGCCCGCCAGCGCCCCGGCACCGCCCACGGGACGATGTTCCTGCTGTTCGAGGACGAGTTCGGCACGATCAACCTGATCGTCTCCCGGGCGGTGTATGAGCGTCATCGCCAGCTCGCGCGAGCGGAGCCCCTGCTGCTGGCGAGGGGTCGCCTGGAGCGCTCACACCCAAATGGGCACACCCTGAAGGGCGTAGGCAAGCAAGAGCGCGCGCCGGCGAGCATCAGGCGTATCGACGCCGCGCGGCGCGAGGCCGAGCACGCCAAGAAACAGCCCGCCGAGGCCGAGCCCGACCTTCAGGGTGCCGAGGAGATCCGGCCGGTGATCAACGTGATCGTGCGCGAGCTCGCCCCGCTGGAGCGCTTCCTGCCGGGCGGCGTCGACGAGGCCGAGGCGGACCTGGGAGCGCGCGTGCGCAGCCTTCGACCAGAGCGGGGCGGCCAGACGCTGCCCGACGCCAGGGATGGCGAGGAAGAGCTCCCCGGCGCCGCCGTGGGGTCCAGCATGCGCGCGGTCGCGCCGCCCATCCAGAGCTTCGCGGCCGGGCGCCGGCGCTAAGGCCCGCCCTCGAGCGCGAGCGCGAGCCGAACGGCCTCCTCGGGGTCGCGTGCGGCGTGCATGTGCTCGTGGGTGTTAAGCAGGTCCCACGTCTGCAGGCCCACCACGTGCTTGCCCGCGCCGAGCGCGAGAGCGATCTCGCTGAGCGTCCCCAGGCCAACGCCGATCGCGATCAGAACATCGCTCGCGCTCACGATCACCGCGTTGCGCGCGTCGCCGAGGGCGGTGGCGATCGCGATCGAGAGGAACGCGTTGCCCTCCTGGCGCCGGGCGCCGGGAAGCAGGCCTACACAGTGCCCGCCGCCGTCCGCGACGCCGCGGCTGACGGACTCCATCACGCCGTCGCCCCCGCCGCACACTACGACCGCTCCGGCGCGGGCCAGCGCACGGCCGGCCTGCTCGGCTGCGGCGAGGACCTGCGGTGGCGGAGCCGAGCGCCCCGAGGCGCCGATCACCCCGACGTAGACCATCGCCAGACGATACGTCGTGCTACGGCCAGGCTGGGCCGATCGAGCGCCTTGGCAGCGCTCAGGGCGCAGCGAAGGCCAGCTCCTGGCCGTCTGGGTCGAGCACCGACACGCGGCCGCCCTCGGCGCCGAGCAGCGCGTCCGGCGCGCGCGCGGCGAGGACACGCTCGAGCGCCCCGAGCGCATCCTCGCCGGGAAGCTCGAACTCCACCAGCTGCAGACCGGGTGCGCTCTCTGGGGCCCTGCTCGCGCCCGCGCTCTGCCACGAGTTCAGGCCGAGGTGGTGGTGGTAGCCGCCGGCGGAGAGGAACGCCGCCGAGGGCATCTGCGCCATCTCCTCGAAGCCGAGCGTGCCGCCGTAGAAGGCGGCAGCACGGGGCACGTCGGCCACCTTCATGTGCACGTGCCCGACCCCCGTGCCCGGGGCGATCGCCGGCGTGGGGGAGGGGTCGCCCTGGGCGAGCAGGTCCTCGACGTCCAGCGGCAGCGTCATCATCCGCACGCCATGGCCTTCCGCCGGTCGCTCCCATGCCTCGCGCGGCCGATCGGCGTAGATCTCGATGCCGAGGCCGTCCGGGTCGCTCAGGTAGAGCGCCTCCGAGACGCCGTGGTCGGAGGCCCCGTCAAAGCGCCAGCCCGCGTCGATGATCCGCCGTATGGTCGCGGCGAGCGCCGCGCGCGAGGGATGCAGCCAGGCCACGTGGAAGAGGCCCGTGCTGTCCACGGGGACAGGCTCGGGATCGGCGATCGCGGTGAGCACGAGCGCGGGCCGCGCAGCGTCGGTTCCGAGTCGAGCCTCGTCCTCGCTGCGCTCGAGCAGCGGCAGGCCGAGCATCCGCTCGTAGAAGTCGACGCTGCGCTGCAGGTCGCTGACGGCGAGCGTCACTGAGCCGACGCGCAGGCCGGGGTCGATCGCCGAGCCGTTCAACGCGCCTCCACGACAAGCGTCTGAAAGGAGCGGCCGATGGGACCCTGCTGATCGTGCAGCACGCACTCCGCGAGCCCCGTCCCTCCGGGCGTCAGCAGCGTGCGCGCGTCGAGACCGGTCCACTCGCCGCGCGGCTGGCGGTGAAGGTGGATCGAGAGGTCGGCGTTGATGAACACGAAGCGCTCGAACGGCAGCGTAGCGCTAGCGCCGTTGCCGAAATCGGCGGTCGCGGCCATGCTCGCCAGCGGCGTCGCCCGCTTGCCGTCGAGCAGCGGTCGCGCCAGGCGCATCCACACGCGCGCCGGGCCGAGCTGGCGCGGGTCATCGATCCAGCGCATCTGCATGGCGCTCGTCGCAAAGCTCGCGCTCGGCTCGTCGTCGTTGAGGGCGAATGGCAACGGCGTGGCGTCCTCCGGGCCCCGCATCGCGGCCTCCCCGAGCCCGGCCGCAGCGGGCGGCGCGCTCTCCTCGGGAGCAGAGCAGGGCAGACCGGCGGGCACCTCGCGCACGCGCAGGGCGCTCGCCCTGCAGATCAGCAGCTCGCCGGCGCGCAGCTCGGCTGCGAGCTCCTGCACGCGGCGGCCCTCGCGCACGACCCGGGTGGACAGCGTCAGCGGCTCGAACGGGATCGGACGCAGCAGCTCGAAGCCGAGGCGCGCCACGCGCAGGTCGTTCTGCGAGGGCATGCGCTCGAACGCCGATGCGATCAGCGCGGCCGGCGCCCCGCCATGCAGGGCATTCGCATCCCAGGGGCCGCGCGCGTGCTCGCTGGCGATCAGGAGCCCGTCCTGTGAGCGGAAGATGCTCTCCGGCATCGCGCTCACGCGGGCAGGCGCTCGACGAACGCAGCCAGCTCGTCGGGGTCGCGCAGCGGCGGGCCGTGGCCGAAGCAGGTGAGGCTCGGGCGCAGCTCGGCCAGGCGCCTGGCCGAGCGACGGTTGCGCGCTGGGTCGGGCGTGAAGAGGTCCGGCGGCTCCTGCAGCCCGCGCCGACCCGTCATCAGGTTCATGTTGTTGAGCACGTCGCCGAGGATCAGCACGCGGTCGGACTCACGCCAGTAGGCGACGTGTCCGCGCGAGTGGCCGGGGCTCTCCAGCACGCTGAAGCCGGCCACCACGTCGCCCTCGAGGAGCGCGCGCGAGACCGGATGGGGCGGACCGGTCCAGTAGTGGCGCTGAAACCAGTCCAGCGCGCGCGGCGCGCGGGGGTTGGTGATCGCGCCCGGCGTCTCCATCGCGGGCACGTCCCCCTGCCCGCACCAGAGTGGTATGCGCAGACGCATGCAGATCGCGTGGCTGGAGCCCTGGTGGTCTGGGTGGGCGTGGGTGAGCGCGTGCGCGCTGATCTTGCGAGCGGCGATCTGGCGCATGATCCGTCGCTCTGCCTGGCGGGTGCCGGCGTCGATCAGCACCTCGCCCACGAGATACACGTTGATCGCGTTCGGCGGCCACCCGTCGAGCTGGTAGACGTCGTCGGCCAGCTCCTTCACGAATTCGCGCTCCGCCCGTCGATCACGCGCGCCTCTGCTCCCAGGAGAAGCCGCGCACGGCGAGGTAGATCCCGAACACGCCCCACAGCGCGATCACGGCGAGCGCGTCGAGATGGCTGCTAAGCCCCGACCCTGTCACCATCGCTCCGGAGAGCCCTTCGATCAGCGGCTTCAGCGGAAGCGCGTCGGCGATCGTGACGAGAAACCCGGGCGCGCTGCTGGAGTCGAACGCGAAGAACGACACCGCCACGACGGGCAGGAACACCGCGTTGACGTACGCGGCCGTCGACTCGAAGTTGGGAATCGCGTGCGCGAAGGCGACGCCGAGCGCGGAGAAGCTCACCACGCCGACGATCACGAACACGATCAGCGAACCCCAGTAGGAGGGCCAGCCGATGCCGAAGAAGACTCGTCCGGCGAGTACCACGATCGCGATCTGCAGAGCCGCGTTTGTCACGGCGTTGGCGGCGACGCCGCCGAAGTAGGAGGACTCGGGCAGCGGCGCCCCGCGGATCCGCTTCAGCACTCCGCGCTCGCGCAGGAAGACGATGTTGTAGGCCAACGCCGTGAACGTGGTCGCCATCACGCTCATCGCGGCGATCGAGGGCACGAGCTTGTCGAGGTCGCTCTGGCTGCCGGAGAAGATCGCGCCGCCGCCGACGAGAAACAGCAGCGGCAGCAGGAAGTTGAAGAACGCGGCGCTGGGGTTGCGCCAGAACATGCGCCGCTCCAGGCGATACTGGCGCCAGCCGAGCACGAGGGCCTCAGGCATCGGCGGTCAGCTCCAGATAGACGTCCTCGAGCGTCGGCCGTCCGACGGACAGCTCCGAGAGGCGCTCTCCGCGCGCGAGCGCCGCGCCGGTGAGCTCGTGAAGCAGCGCCGTCGGGTCCTCGGTCTCGCGCTCCACGAGCGCGCCGGCGCCGTCGCGGTAGGCGACGCGATAGTGCGCCGCGCCCACGCCGAGCTCCCGCGGCGGGCCGATCGCGAGGATGCGTCCGTCCTTGATGATCGCCACGCGGTCGGCGAGCGCCTGGGCCTCGTCGAGATAGTGGGTCGTGAGCACGATCGTCTTGCCGAGCGCTCGCAGCGAGCGGATCGTCTCCCATGCCGCGCGGCGCGCCTCCGGATCGAAGCCCGTCGTGGGCTCGTCGAGGAAGATCAGCTCCGGGTCGCCGACCAGCGCGAGCGCGAAGTCCAGTCGCCGCAGCTGGCCGCCTGAGAGCGTGCGCGTGCGCACGTCGGCGCGCTCGGCGAGGCCCGCCAGCTCGAGCACCTCCTGCACCTCGCGCGGATGCGGATACATGCGCGCCCAGTGCGCCAGCGCTTCGCGCGGCGTGATGTAGCCGTAGACGCCGCCGGACTGCAGCACGATGCCGATCCGGCGGCGCAACTCGATCGAGCGACGCGCCGGGTCGTAGCCGAGCACCGAGACCTCGCCGGCGCTGCGCTCGCGGTAGCCCTCGAGGATCTCGACCGTCGTCGTCTTGCCCGCGCCGTTGGGCCCCAGCAGGCCGAACACCTCGCCGCGGCCCACCGAGATGTCGATCCCGCGAAGCGCCTCGTAGTCGCCGTAGCGCTTGTGCAGCGCGCTGACCTCGATCGCGGGGGCCGTCTCGCTCACGATCCGATCATCCCAGGACCGTGTCCGGGCGCGCTCCCCTGCCGCTGCTACCAGTGCACGCCCCGCGTGAGCGTCGCCATCGCGATCTGCTCGAAGGACACGTGCTCCTCGAGCTCGCTCTGGCCCTTGGAGGCGGCGGAGTCGGGGAACACGCGGTAGGCGAGGTGCAGGAGCCGGTCGACCGCGCTCGGGTTCAGCGAGTAGGCGACCTCACCGAACTTGCCGATGCGCGTGCCCATCTGCTTTGGCCGACTGCGCATCGCCTCGCAGATCATGTCCGCGGCCTCGTCGGGGCTGATCGCGGGGAACGCGTCATACATCTTCGTCGGGGCGATCATCGGCGTGCGCACGAGCGGCATGTGGATCGTCGTGAACGTCACGCCGTCGCCGATCACCTCGGAGGCGACAACGCGGCTGAAGGCGTCGAGCGCCGCCTTCGAGGCGACGTAGGCCGAGAACCGCGGCGGGTTCGTCTGCACGCCGATCGAGGAAACGTTGACGATGTGCCCCGAGCCGCGCTCGCGCATGTGCGGCAGCAGGCCGATGATCAGCTTAACCGCGCCGAAGTAGTTCAGCTGCATCGTGCGTTCGAAGTCGTGGAAGCGGTCGTAGCTGAGGGCGATCGAGCGGCGGATCGAGCGCCCGGCGTTGTTGACGAGCATGTCGATGTTGCGATGGTCGCTCAGCACGCGCTCGAGCAGCCCTTCGATCGACTCTACGTCGGAGATGTCGGCTGCGTAGACGTAGGCCGTGCCGCCCGAGGCCACGATCTCCGCGCGTACCTCCTCGAGCTTGTCGACGTTGCGCGCTACCAGCAGCGGCACGCCTCCGGCGGCGGCCACCTTCAGAGCGGTCGAACGCCCGATGCCCGATGAGGCGCCCGTGATCATCACGTGCTTGCCCGACAGCGCCTCCTTGAGCGTGCGGCCGCGCCCGGTGTCGGTGTCCATCTCGCGTTCCCAGTAGGCCCACAGGCGCGGCACGTACTCGCGCCACGGCGGCGGCGTTTCCAGCGGGGAGCCGGCCAGCGCGTGCGCGGTCTCGCGCGTGTCGAAGCGCGGCACCAGCTCGATGTGCGCCAGCACCTCCTCGGGAATCCCGAGCTCGCGCAGGGCGAGACCACGCACCTGGCGCAGCGGCGGCAGCGCCGCCGCGAGCGTGAGCGGCCACTTCGGCAGCGGGTCGACGATGCGTTTGTCGATGCTCAGCGCGAAGCGCGGCGCGTGCGCGGCCGTGGCGATCTCGTTGAGAAGCTGGTCGACGCGCTGGGGACGCGGGTCGGTGAGGTGGAAGGCGCGACCGTCGAGGTCGGGCTCGTGGGCGATGTGCTCGAGCGCCGCCGCCACCCAGTCGACGGGGACGATGTTCGTGTAGCCGAGGTCGAGCCCCACGAGCGGCACCCACTCGGGAAGCAGGTGGCGCAGGCGCTCGATCGCCTTGAAGAAGTAGTACGGCCCGTCGATCTTGTCCATCTCGCCGGTCTGGGAGTCGCCGACCACCACCCCCGGCCGGTACACGCGCCACGGCACGTAGGGTTGATCGCGCACGATCCGCTCGGATTCGAACTTCGTGCGGTGGTAGGGCGACGGCAGTCGCTGGTGCTCGTCGAACATCTCCTCGTCGAAGACGCCCTTGTACTGGCCGGCGACGGCGATCGAGGAGACGTGATGCAGGTGCTTGGCGTCGAGCGCGCGTGCGAGTTCGACCGCGTGCGTCGTGCCGCCGACGTTTACCGCCGTGTTGCGCTGGGCCGGCGCCGTCATGTCGTAGACGGCCGCGAGATGGAAGAAGTGCGTGATCTTGCCCCGCAGCTCAGCGACCTGTTCCTTCTCCACGCCGAGCATCGGGCGGCGCAGATCTCCGAGCACGGGCTCGATCCGCCCGACCGCCGAGGGCCCCGTGAGCATCCTCCAGCGCTCGAGCAGGTCCTCCAGGCGGCCCGTCGAGCCCTCGCGCACGAGCACGTAGATCTTTCCCTGGCGGTTCTCGAGCAGCTGTTCGATCAACCGGCGCCCGATGAAGCCCGTCCCGCCTGTGACGAAGTAGGCCATGCGAATCAGAGCCTACCCGCAACCGCGCCTACGCGCCCGCGCCCGCCCCGCCGCGGCCCTCGCCGGCCGCGAAGCGCGCGGCGCCGCGGGCGCCTTCCGCGAACACGTCGGGGCCGGTCCGGGCCTCCAGCGCGAGACCATCGGCCAGCGTCATGCCGGGCCCCTCGATCGCGGCGCGGCGGTCCGCGAGCATCGTTCGCTGCGGGAAACGCGCGAGGCCCTCTGCGAGCTCGAGCGAGCGTCGCAGGTGCTCGCCCGGCCCCACGACCTCGGTCAGCAGGCCCATCGCGAGCGCCTCGCGCGCAGCCACCATGCGCCCGGTGAGGATCATGTCCAGCGCACGGCCGAGGCCGACGATGCGGGGCAGCCGCTGGGTTCCGCCGTCGATCAGCGGAACGCCCCAGCGCCGCTCGGGGTATCCCAGCGTCGAGCCCTCCGTTGCGATGCGAAGGTCGCACCACAGCGCCAGCTCGAGGCCGCCGGCCAGCGCGTACCCGGAGATCGCCGCGATCGTCGGCTTGGAGGGCGTCAGCCGGGTGAACCCCATCGGCCCCTCCTCGCTGACCAGACGCGGTAGGAACGTCGCCGTCGCCTTCAGGTCGGCACCGGCGCAGAACGCGAGCTCGCCCGCGCCCGTGAGCACCAACACGCGCGCCTGCTCGTCGTCCTCGAAGCGCAGGTACGCCTCGTGCAGCGCCGCCGCCGTGGGCCCGTCGACCGCATTGCGGCGGTGCGGACGGTCGATCGTCACCACCGCGGCGGCGCCGACGCGCTCATAGCGCACCGCCTCGGCGCCGCTCGGCGCCGCGACGTCCGTGCCGCCGGCCGCTTGGGGGTCGTGTCCTTGCGAGGGGCCGGCGCTCACGTCGCGGCGGCTACCAGCCGCCGCGCAGGTGGGCGTTGCCCAGCTGCGCCTTGGCCGCGGCTTTGCGTTCCTGCTTGCGCTTCTCCAGCCGGCCCTGAATCAGGCTCATCACGAGCACGAACGTGGGGAAGAACACGACCAGGATGAAGCCCGCGTCGGTCACGACCTTGTCGTTCGTCGCGCCATAGAAGCCGCGGCCGTCGTTGAACGCGCCGGCGGTGGGGGCGAGCACGAGCAGCAGCAGCAGCGCGAGCGGCAGGACCCTTACGAGCAGGCGGCGCATATGACCGTGATCCTAGCTGAGGGGGGCGCCGGCGCGCTCCCGCACGGTCCCTACCATCAGCTCACGATGGCACTGCTGATCGCATCGGACATGCACAAGGACATCGGCGGCAAGCCGCTGCTGGGCGGCGTCTCGTTCAAGCTCGAGCGCCGCGAACGCCTGACGGTCGCCGGGCGCAATGGCGCGGGGAAGACCACTCTGCTTCGGATGCTGGCCGGTGAGAGCTCGATCGACCGGGGCGAGCTGAGCATCGCCAAGAGCGTGCGGGTCGCGCTGCACGACCAGCGCCCGCCGCGGGAGCGGGGGATGCCGCTGCGCGAGTACGTGCTGTCGGGGTGCGCGGAGGAGCTCGCCATCGAGGCTGAGCTGACCGAGCTCGAGCGCAGGATGTCCGGTGGCGCCGGCGACGAGGCGACGCTCGCGCGCTACGCCGACGCACAGGCGCGCCTGGACGCGCGCGGCGGTTACCTGTGGCGCAACCGGGCCACCGCCATGGGCCATGGCCTCGGCTTCAGCGAAGCCGATCTCGACCGCACCCTCGACACCTTCTCCGGCGGGCAGCTGACGCGCGCCTCGCTCGCCCGGGCACTGGCCACGGGCGCCGACGTGCTCCTGCTCGACGAGCCCACCAACCATCTGGACATCGAGTCGCTCGAGTGGCTCGAGCAGACGCTCGTCGACCTCGATGCGGCGGTCGTGCTCGTGGCCCACGACCGCTGGTTCCTGGAGGCGGTCGGGACCGCCGTGCTCGAGCTCTACGGAAGCGCTCCGGCGCGCTCGCGGTTCTTCGCGGGCACCTGGCACCAGTGGCGGCGCGAGCAGGCCGCGCGGGAGATCGCGCTGGGCAAGGCAATCGATGCCCAGAAGGCGGAGATCGAGCGGATGGAACGCTTCATCGAGCGCTTCCGCTACAAGGCCACGAAGGCCCGACAGGCGCAGTCGCGCGTCAAGAAGCTCGCCAAGATCGAGCGCATCGAGCGCGACCCGGCGGATCGGCGCGGCCTGGAGTTCGCCTTCTCCAAGCCCGAGCGCTCGGGCAGGGTGATCTTCGAGCTGAGCGACGGCAGCGTGGAGGTCGGCGAAGGCGCGGACAGGGTGACGCTGCTCGATCACGCCGAGCTGTGGCTGGAACGTGGCGAGCATGTCTCGCTCGTCGGCCCCAACGGGACCGGCAAGACCACCCTCATCGACGCCCTCGCCGGCCGCCGCCCTCTGGCCGCGGGCAAGCTGAGCACGGGACACAACGTGCGCATCGGCTACCTCTCCCAGCACGCCGAGGAGCTCGGCGCGGGCGGTCCGCCCGAGCAGAGCGTGCTGGACGCCGCCCAGCGCGCGACGGGGCTGAGCCCAAATCGGGCGCGAGCGCTGCTCGGGCGCTTCCTGTTCTCCGGCGAGGAGGCCGAGAAGCCGCTCAGCGGGCTCTCCGGCGGGGAGCGCCGGCGTCTGTCGCTGGCGGTGCTCGTCGGCGCCGACGCCAAGGCGCCGAACGTGCTGATCCTTGACGAGCCCACCAACCACCTCGACCTGGAGAGCCGCGAGGCGCTGGAGGACGCGCTGCGCGCCTTCCCGGGCGCGATCCTGCTCGTCTCGCACGATCGCGCTCTCCTCGACGCGGTCGGCACGCGCACGATCGCGGTCGAGGACCGGACGCTGCACAGCTACGTGGGCGGCTGGCCCGAGTATGCGCGGATCCGCGAGGAGCGCCGCGCGAGCTCCTCCTCGCCGCCCGCCGACGTCGCCGGCGCAGTGGTACGGGCGGCGCGTGCGAGCTCCGATGGACACCGCGACACCGCCCTCGGCTCGGACGGGCAGCCTGACGGACGCAGCCAGGCCGGCGAGGCCGGTGCTGCGCAGGAGGCTCGAGGGCGCTCTCCCGCGACGGCGGCCAAGGCGCGGGGGACCTCGCGCGCGAAGGGCACGTCCAAGAATCGCCTCGGCGAGCAGGAGAAGGCCACGCTCGCCGTCGAAGAGGCGGAGGCGTCGCTGCAGGCGCTCGAGCAGGAGCTCGCCGATCCCGCCGCCTGGGCCACGCGCTACGAGAGCGCGAAGTCCGAAGCGCGGCACACCGCCGCCAGGCGCGCGATCGAGGACGCCTACGCGCGCCTGGAGGCGCTGATCGACTGAGGGTCTGCTCGCGTGTCCTTCCGAAGGGCGCGCGGGCGCTCGCCTAGACTGCGTGCATGGGCCGGGTGAAGACCGTTCGCAACATCGCGATCGTCTTAGCGATCGCCGCCGCGGTGTATTTCATCCCCGGCGGCGGGCGCGTCGCGAGCGCCTTCGAAGCCGCCCTGTGGGCGGCGTTCGGAGTCGGCTTCGGCTTTCTCGCGGTGCGCCTCTACCGCGAACGGCGGGTCTGGATCTACAGTCTCGGCGACCGCCACCGGGCGCTGCTCTACGTCGGCGTCGCGGCCGCGCTGTTCGCCTGGGCCGCGCGCTCGCGGATGTGGCAGACGGGCCTCGGCGAGCTCGGCTGGTTCATGATCGTCGGCTTCATCGTCTACGCCGCGATGGAGGTCTACAGGCACTCGCGCACGTATTGAGGGTGTCCGGGAGGGCCGTGGCAGCGACCGAGCAGCACAGCGGGGCCGAGGGCGTGAGCGCGAGCCTTGCCGAGCAGCGTCGCGGCCTGCCCGACCAGCCCGGCTTCTACATCTTCCGGGACGGGCGAGGCAGGGTGCTCTACGTGGGCAAGGCCAAGTCGGTCCGCAAGCGGGTGGCCTCTCACTTCGCCAAAGCGCAGGTGCCGAGCAGCCCGGGGCACGGCGAGATGATCGCGAGCGTCGAGCAGATCGAGTTCGTCGTCGTTGCGAGCGAGGCCGAGGCGCTGCTGGCCGAGCAGAGCTTCATCAAGCAGTACCGGCCGCGCTTCAACATCCGCCTGCGCGACGACAAGTCCTATCCGTTCATCGCGATCTC
>Ga0209040_10000824_pt1 | contig 24078 bp, 19 predicted proteins | sample BogFormECP12_OM3_FD_188240 | JGI IMG/M metagenome (GOLD analysis project Ga0209040, IMG submission 188240) | Bog forest soil microbial communities from Calvert Island, British Columbia, Canada - ECP12_OM3 (SPAdes) (version 2) | ecosystem: Environmental > Aquatic > Freshwater > Wetlands > Bog ... | reverse complement strand
CCGTAGGGGTGGTCGCCCACGTGCTCGTCGAGCCAGGCCAGCTCGGTCTCGAGCTCCTCCGCGCTGAAACCGACCGCGCCGAGGACGCCCATCCCCCCGGCGTTGCTCACGGCGGCCACCACGTCGCGGCAGTGGGTGAAGGCGAAGATCGGGAACTCGATTCCCAGGCGTTCGCAGAGCTCGTTGTGCACGGGGTACCTCCGGATCGAGTCCGGCCGGACGGCCGAAACGAGAACCGATTCTAATTCCGCCGGAGGGACCCCGCCCGGCGGCGGCGTCACGACCCGACGGGCCGACCCGGCGCCGCGGCCGGGCCCGGTGCGATACTCGGGCCCGGGTCGGCCCCCCGGGCCCCGGGGGTGGTGCCCGGCCGGGGCCAGCGAGACGGAGGATCCATGCCATTTCGGACATCGCCGGTGATCGCCGAGGACGAGTGGCAGCTGCGGCTCGACGTGGACGACGGCATCGGGGTGCTCACCCTCGACCGGCCGGACAAGCTCAACGCCTGGAGCTGGGAGGCCTCCCGCCAGCTCGGGGCGAGGGCTGACCAGATCCGGTTCGACGACCGGATCAGGGTGGTGGTGGTCCGGGGCGAGGGCAGGGCCTTCTGCGCCGGGGTCGACCTGGGCATGCCCGAGGACCGGGTGACCGGGCGCTCGCCGGCCGAGAAGGTCCGGAACTACTACGAGGGCATCCGCTGGGTGCACGAGCGTTTCCGGGTCTTCTCCGAGCTGCCCCAGCCCATCGTGTGTGCGGTGCAGGGTTACTGCCTCGGGTTCGGCTTCGAGTTGGCCCTCATGGCCGACATCCGGGTTGCCGCCGACAACGCCGTGTTCGCCCTCCCCGAGGCGACCGTCGGGGTGTCGATCGACGCCGGCGGGGACCTGCGGCTGGCCCACGAGATCGGCGCCGGGTGGGCCAAGCTGCTGGCCTTCACCGGTCGGCGCATCGACGCGGCGACCGCCGAGCGACTGGGGATCGTCCAGCAGGTCACGACGCCCGACGGGCTCCTCCCCGCGGCGATGGGCATCGCGACCGAGATCGCCGCCAACGCCCCGCTCGCCGTCCAGAGCATCAAGCGGACGGTCGACGCCTTCGCCTACCGGGGGCTGGCCGAAGCCCTCAAGTTCGAGGCCATGAGCGCGTCGGTCGAGTTCGTCTCCGACGACATGCCGGCCGGGTACGCGGCCAAGGCCAAGAAGGAAGCCGTCCGATTCGAGGGCAAGTGAGCGGCCTGGCCGAGCCGCCGCCGGCCGGCGCCCTGATGCTGCCCGAGGGCACGTTCGCCGGCACCACCGCCGTCGTGACGGGCGGGGGCACCGGGCTGGGCCGGGCCATCGCCGTCGAGCTGGCCCGGGCCGGCGCGGCGGTCGGGGTCCTGTCACGCAACGAGGAACATCGGCTGGCCGGGGTGGCCGCCGTCGAGGCGGTCGGCGGCAGGGCGGCCCACGCCGGCGCCGACATCAGGGACGCCGACCAGGTGGCCGGGGCCTTCGACCAGATCGAGGTCGCCCTCGGCCCGGCCCGGGTCCTTGTCAACAACGCGGCGGCGAACTTCCCCGTCCTGGCCGAGGACATTAGCCCCAACGCCTGGCGGGCGGTGGCCCGGATCGTGCTGGACGGGACGTTCTTCTGCAGCCAGGAGCTCCACCGCCGGGCCAAGGCGGCCGGCCAGCCCGGCGCCATCTGCAACATCCTGGCCACCCAGTCCTTTACCGGCGGCCCCGGGATGGCCCACTCGGCGGCGGCCAAGGCCGGCGTCGGCAACCTCACCAAGTCGCTGGCGGTGGAGTGGGCGCCCGACGGGGTCCGGGTCAACGCCCTGGCCCCGGGGCTCTTCCCCCACGAGGACATGCGCGAGGACCTCAAGGCGCTGCGGCCCGAGGGCGAGCAGGTCGACGCCCGGCGCTCGCCGGCCGGCCGCCTGGGGCGCCTGCACGAGTTGGGCTGGGCCGTCGCCTGGCTGTGTTCGCCCTATGCGTCCTTCGTCACCGGCCACACGCTGGTGGTCGACGGGGGCAACTGGCTGCGGCGGGACTTCGTGATGCCCGAGTTCGTGCCGGTGGCCGAGCAGCTCTCGGCCGTGCTCAAGCGCACGTAGGCGGCTCGGGGGGAGGTCGGGCCCCAGAGCCCGCGCCGACCATCGGGCGGTACTGTCAGCGACGATGTCGCCCCTCGCGGACCTCGATGGCTACCTGGCCCGCATCGGGCTCGCCGGCCCGGCGACGCTCAGCGATGTCCACCGGGCCCATGTCACCTCCGTCGCCTTCGAGAATTTCGATTCGGCCTCCGGCCGGACCGTCTCCCTCGACCCGGCGCACCTGGAGGACAAGCTGGTCGCCCGACGACGCGGCGGCTACTGCTTCGAGCAGAACCTCCTCTTGTTGGCGGCGCTGGAGTCCCTCGGTGTGGACGAGGTCGCCCCCATGCTGGCCCGAGTCCGCATCGGAGCCGAGGACGGGCCCCGCTCGCTCAACCACCTGCTCCTTCGGGTGGTAGACGACGGGAAGGCCTGGGTCGCCGACGTCGGTTTCGGTGGGGGCGGGTTGCTCGACCCGGTGCCCTTCGAGACCGGGATCGAGAGCGACCAGGCTGGATGGCGCTACCGGCTGGTGGACGACGGCGCTGAGATCGTCCTGCAGGTCTTCCAGGACGGCGCCTGGACCGACCTCTACGGGTTCGTGCCCGAACCCGTTGAGTTCGTGGACGTCGAGGTGAGCAACTGGTTCATCGCGACCGACCCCGAGTCCCCGTTCGTGACCGGTGTCTTCGCCGGAGCGAGACGCGTCGACCGCTGCCTCACCCTGTTCGTCTGCGAGGAGGCGGTGCTGATCGAGCGGCCGGTGGGGGAAGGGTCGTCGACGACCGAGGTCGGCATCGACGAGGTGCCGTCACTGCTCGCGCAGCGCTTCGGCATCGCCGGGGTGTCGCTCGGCCCCGACGACCGTCTCGTGATCGAAGAGCACGCTGGCTGAGGCGACGCGCCGGTGGGCCGAGGGGGGTCCGATCTGCTCAGGACCGCTCGGCGATCCCCCGGACGTGGGCGGCCTGCCCGGCGTGCTGGAGGTCGTCGGAGATCACGCTGACCAGCCGGACCCCGAGGGTCACCGGTGGATCCCAGGCCCGGTCGACCACCCGGTCCAGGTCGCCCTCGGTCACCCCGCTCAGATAGCGGCGGGTGGCCTCGAAGACCTCGTCGTGGTAGCCGGTGAGCAGCTCGGCCGACTCCACGCGGACGGCGGCCACGTCGTCGGACCCGTGGCCGTAGCCGGTCTCGGAGGCCTCGAAGGGGAGGGCGAACCGCTCGTACCAGCCCTTGGCTGTCCAGACCTGCTCGGACCTGGCCACCCCGGCCACGTGGTCGTCCTGGATCCGGGTCAGGTGCCAGACGAGCCAGGCGATCGAGTTGGCCTCGGGGTCGGGTCGGAAGGCCAGCTCCTCGGCACCCAGGCCGTCCACTGTCTGGTGGACGACACCGTGGACGCGCTCGAAGGCGTCGGTCAAGAGCTCGGCCGGAGTCATCAAGAACCCCTCTTGTTGAGTGGGTTGGTCGGGGTCACGGGGTGCGCTCGAGCGGTGAGGCCGGTTCGTCGGCCTGATCGGCGAACTGGGTCCGGTAGAGCTCGGCGTACAGGCCGCCCAGGGCGAGCAGCTCGCGGTGGGTCCCCCGCTCGACCACCCGGCCGTCGTCGATCACGAGGAGCAGGTCCGCCTCGCGCACCGTCGACAGGCGGTGGGCGATCACGAGGGACGTACGTCCGGCCAGGGCCACCTGGAGCGCCTCCTGAACCGCCGCCTCTGACTCGGAGTCCAGATGGGCGGTGGCCTCGTCGAGGACCACCACGTCGGGGGCCTTGAGGATCAGTCGGGCCAGGGCCACCCGCTGCTTCTCGCCCCCCGAAAGGCGGTAGCCCCGCTCGCCCACCACGGTGTCGAGGCCGTCGGGCAGCGACGCGACCAGTGGCAGGATCTGGGCCCGTTCCAGGGCGTCGAAGAGCTGCTCGTCGGTGGCGTCGGGCCGGGCGTAGACCAGGTTGGCCCGCAGGGTCTCGTGGAACAGGTGCGGGTCCTGGGTGACCACCCCGACGGCGTCGCGCAGCGAGGACTCGGTGGCCTGGCGGACGTCGACCCCGTGGATCCTGACCGCGCCGGCCGAGACGTCGTAGAGGCGCGGGACCAGGTTCGAGATGGTGGTCTTCCCGGCGCCGGACGGGCCGACCAGCGCCGCCATCTGGCCCGGCTCGACCCGGAACGAGACGTCGTGGAGCACCTGGTGTCGGTGGCCCGCCTCGAGCACGGCGACCGCCTCCAGCGAGGCCAGGGAGACATCCTCGGCGCTCGGGTACGAGAAGTCCACGTGGTCGAATTCGATGGCGGCCGGCCCCCGGGGGACGGCGACCGCGTCTGGGCTCTCCTCGATCATCGGCATGAGGTCCAGGACCTCGAAGACCCGCTCGAAGGAGACCAGGGCGGTCATGACGTCAAGGTTCACGTTGGAGAGCTGGGACAGCGGTCCGTACAGCCGGGCCAGGTAGGCGGTCAGGGCGACCACGGTGCCGACGGCGAGGGTGCCGTTCACCGCTTCGACCCCGCCGAACCCGTAGGCGAAGGCCGTCGCCAGCGCAGCGGTGAGGGTGAGGGCGACCATGAAGAGGCGGGCGTAGAGGGCCTGGGCGACCCCGATGTCGCGGACCCGGGACGCCTTCTTCTCGAAGGAGTCGGCCTCCTCGTCGGGGCGGCCGAAGAGCTTGACCAGCATGGCGCCCGACACGTTGAAGCGCTCGTTCATCACCATGTTCATCTCGGCGTTGAGGTTGTAGCCCTCGTGGGTCATCGCCCCCAGTTTGCGGCCGACGATACGGGCCGGGATGAGGAAGAGAGGGAGCAGGATTAGGGCCATCAACGTGATCTGCCAGCTGAGGATGAACATGAAGACGAGCACGATCACGACGGTGACCAGATTGCCGACGACGTTGGACAGCAGGTCCGTGAAGGCCTGCTGGGCGCCGATCACGTCGTTGTTGAGCCGGCTCACGAGGGCGCCGGTCTGGGTCCGGGTGAAGAAGGCCAGCGGCATCCGCTGGATGTGGCGGAACACCTTCGAGCGCATGTCGTAGATCAGGCCCTCGCCGACCATGGCCGAGACCCGCCGCTCGTAGAGCGAGAGGCCCGCGTCCACGATGGCCAGGCCAGCGGCCAGCAGGGCCAGCTGGATGACCAGGTCGGCGTTCTTGCTCAGGATCCCCTTGTCGATCAGGGCCCGCAGGATCAGCGGATTGATGCCGGCGACCACGGCGTCGAGGACCACGACGACGAGGAAGAAGATGAGGATCCGGCGGTAGGGGACGGCGAACTGCAGCATCCGCCGGGTGGTGCCCTTCTTGACCCGGTGCTGGAGGACCGAGCGGTCCTGGCGGAACGAGCGCATGCCCATCCAGCCGCCACCCCCCATCCCGCCCCTACCCGGCGGTGGCACCGTGTCCCTCGTGTCGTCTCACGTCTTGCGGAGCCTACCGGTGGCCCGCCGCCGGCGGTCCAGCCGCCGCTCCCCCCGCGCCCGCCACCGCCCGCCCCGGCCCGCCGCACTCGGCCGGGCGATGGCATGCTGACCCCCAAAGGAGCAGCGCATGGCGACAGGTGAGTTCGGTGGGCGGATCGGCCGGGATTGGCGGGACTCGGAGCCCTGGTGGCCCCCCGAGCCCGTGGCGCCCGAGGGTTCGCCCAACGTGGTCCTGGTCGTCCTCGACGACGTCGGCTTCGCGCAGCTCGGGTGCTACGGCTCGGACATCGCCACCCCGACGATCGACCGGCTGGCCGCCGGCGGCGTCCGCCTGGCCAACTTCCACACCACCGCCCTGTGCTCACCCACCCGCGCCTGCCTGCTCACCGGGCGTAACCACCACCGCAGCGCCATGGGCCGGGTGGCCGACCTGGCCAGCGGGTTCCCCGGGTACTGGGGGAAGCCCCCCAGGAAGAACGGCTACCTCTCCGAGATCCTGCGGGCCAACGGGTACGCCAGCTACGCGATCGGCAAGTGGCACCTCACGCCCGAGGACGAGACCTCCATGGCGGCCTCCCGGGCGACCTGGCCTCTTGGGCGGGGGTTCGACCGCTGGTACGGGTTCCACGGCGGCGAGACCCACCAGTTCGTCCCCGCCCTCTGCCACGACAACCACTCGGTCCAGCCTCCCCAGGGCCCAAGCGACGAGTACCACCTCACCGCCGACCTGGTGGACCGGGCCATCGGCTTCCTCGGCGACCTGCGGGCCGTGGAGGCCGATCAGCCCTTCTTCCTCTACTTCTGCACCGGGGCCTGCCACTCGCCCCACCAGGCTCCCCGTCCGTGGATCGACCGCTACCGGGGTCGGTTCGACGGGGGCTGGGACGAGTGGCGGGCCCGGGCCCACGCCCGCCAGCTCGAGCTGGGCGTGATCCCCGAGGGCACCGCGCTCTCACCCCGCCCGCCGTGGGTCCCGGCCTGGGAGCAGCTCGGCGCCGAGCAGCGTGCGGTGGCCGCCCGGTTCATGGAGTGCTTCGCCGCCTTCCTTTCCCACACCGACGACCAGCTGGGCCGGCTGGTGGCCTTCCTCGAGGACATCGGGGAGCTCGACCGGACGCTGATCGTGCTCGTCTCGGACAACGGGGCCAGCGCCGAGGGGGGGGCCGAGGGCTCGATCAACGACGTCCGGCTCACCAATCTCGACCCGGCCCGCCTTGCCGAGATGCACGACCGGATCGAGGAGATCGGCGGCCCCCTCACCCACAACAACTACCCGTGGGGATGGACGATGGCCGGCAACACGCCGTTCAAGCGTTGGAAGCGCGAGGTGCACGAGGGCGGGGTGGCGGACCCGTGCATCGTGCATTGGCCCGGTGGCCCGGTCGGCGACCACGGCGGTGTCCGCCACCAGTTCGCCCACGCCGTCGACGTGCTGCCCACCGTGCTCGAGCTGTGCGGGGTGGAGGCGCCCACCGTGATCGACGCGGTGCCCCAGGCGTCGATCGACGGGGTCAGCTTCGCCTACCTGCTCGGACCGGGCGGCGAGGCCGAACCGGGCCGGCACCTGACGCAGCATTTCGAGATGCTCGGCTCCCGGGCCATCTACCACGACGGGTGGAAGGCGGTGACCTACCACCCAGTCGGCCCGATCTACGGCGATGGGCTGAATCCCAACGCCCCGTTCGACGACGACATCTGGGAGCTCTACCACGCGGCCGAGGACCTCTCCGAGACCAACGACCTGGCGGCCGAGCACCCCGATCTGCTGACCGAGCTGGTCGACCGCTGGTGGGCCGAGGCCGAGCGCAACGACGTGCTGCCGCTCGACAACCGGGTGCTGTGGACCCTCACCCATCCCAAGCCCGACCACCGCCGGCCCCGATCGCGCTACCGGTACTTCCCCGGTGGGGCGCAGGTGCCCGAGCCCGTGGCGGTCAACGTGCGGAACCGCTCCCACGCCATCTGGGTGGACGTCACCGGGCCCGGGGGCGACGTGCCCGAGGGTGCGCTGGTGGCGCTCGGGTCGGCCCTCGGGGGCTGGTCGCTCCATGTGCTCGACGGCCATCTGCGCTACGTCCACAATCTCTACGGCAAGACCCGCTACGTGCTCGCCGCCCCCGAACCGCTGGCCCCGGGGGCCCACTCGCTCGGGTTCACCTTCGAGAAGGACGAGGGTGCCGGGGGGGCCGGAGCGCTGCACTGCGACGGGGCCGTCGTGGCCACGGGGGCCATCGAGCGGTTCACGCCGGCGGGTTTCAACGGGGTGGGGGCCGGCCTCACGTGCGGTTACGAGTGGGGTCCGGCGATCGGCGAGGGCTACCGGGCGCCGTTCGCCTTCAACGGCACGATCGAGCGGGCCGTGGTGGAGGTGACGGGCCCGGTCGTGCGCGACCCCCTGGCCGAGTTGGCGGCCATCATGGCCGAGCAGTAGGGCGATCAGGCCGGCGTGAACGTGATATCGGCGTCGCCCCAGTAGGCACTGACGGCGGCGATGCGGGCGTCGTCGGCGAACGTGAAGACCTCGACCCCGACGATCGTCATGGCGCCGGCCTCCATGGTGACCCCGACGTGGAAGTCGACCCCGACGTGGTTGCCGCAGACGTGGACGGCGGTGGCCTCCCAGGTCGACGCGCTGCTGGCGTCGAACGCGTTCTGGAAGAAGGCCCGGATGGCGTGATGGCCGATGTTGGCCGGCACGTTGGCCGGGTCGGCCTGCACCGCGTCCTCGGTGAACAGGCCCACCAGGGTGTCGAGATCGCGGGCGCCGAACGATTCGGCGTAGCGCGACAGCGCCCTCGTCATCTCCTCGGCGGTGGGCACGGCGTTCAGGCTCCCACCGCGTGGACCCCGCCGTCCACGTGGAGCAGCTCCCCGGTGGTCATCGGGAACCAGTCCGACATCAGGGCGACGCAGGCCCGGGCCACGACGCCGGCGTCGTGCACGTCCCAGCCGAGCGGCGCCCGGGCGGCCCAGGTCTCCTCGAAGCTCGAGAACCCCGGGATCGACCTGGCCGCCATCGTGCGCACCGGGCCGGCCCCGACCAGGTTGACCCGCACGCCGGCCGGGCCGAGGTCGCGGGCCAGATAGCGGGTGAGGGACTCGAGGGCCGCCTTGGCCACCCCCATCCAGTTGTAGAGGGGCCAGGCGACGGCGGCGTCGAAGTCGAGTCCGACCACCGACGCCCCCCCGGCCCGTCCGGCCGCCTCCAGCTGGGGCCGGAACGCCTCCACCAGGGCCTTGAGCGAGTAGGCGGAGACCTCCAGGGCAACGGCCACCTCCGGCCAGCCGGCTCCGAACATGTCCTCGCCCAGGCACTCGGGCGGGGCGAATCCGATGGCATGGAGCAGGCCGTCCAGCCGGTCCCACCGGGCGGCCAGCTCGGCCCCGGCCGCCGCCAGCTGCTCGGGGCGGGTGACGTCGATCTCGAGCACCTGGGCCTCGGTCGGGAGCTTGCGGGCCGTCCGGCGGGTGAGCGACAGCCCCCGGCCGGCCCCCGAGAGCGCCACCTCGGCCCCCTCCTGTTGGGCCAGCTTGGCCACGGCGAAGGCCAGTGAGGCGTCGGTCAGGACGCCGGTGACCAGGAGGTGCTTTCCGTCCAGGATGCCCACGGCCGGCGACGTTAGATCACCTCGGCCCCGCGGCCCAGCCCCTCCCGCCCACCCCAACAGGGAACACAGACCAGCCCGGGCCGGTTACCCCTGCTGCGGGCCGGCGTGGAAAGGTGAGGGCCATGGGCGTGGAGGTGGGGATTCTCGGCGGGACCGGGCCGGCCGGTCGGGGCCTGGCGGTGCGCCTGGCCGCCTCCGGGGTGGCCGTGGCCATCGGTTCGCGCGACGAGGCCCGCGCCACCGAGGTCGCCGCCGGGGTGGTCGGCCGGTGGCCGGAGCGGGAGCTCCCCATTGTCGGGGCCGACAACGCCGGGGCGGCCAGGCGGGACATCGTCGTCGTGGCCACCCCCTGGGAGAGCGCGCCGGCGACGGTGCGGGGCGTCGCCGACGCCCTGGACGCCAAGGTGGTCGTCTCTATGGCCAACGCGCTGGTCAAGGACGGCCGCGAGATGCTGGCGGTCATCCCGCCCCGGGGCTCGGTGGCGGCTGCGGTGGCCGCCGCCGCGCCGCGGGCGCTGGTCTCGGCCTCCTTCCACCACCTGCCGGCCTCCGAGATGGAGGATCTGGACTCGGGGCTCCTGGGCGACGTGCTGGTCTGCTCGGACCATCCCGAGGCCACGTCGGTGACGATGGCGCTGATCGACGCGATCGAGGGTCTGCGACCGCTCGACGCCGGGAGCCTGAACCAGGCGGCGGCGATCGAGGCGTTCACCGCCGTCTGCGTCACCCTCAACATCCGCCACCGGGTCCACAGCACCCTCCGCCTGGCAGGGATCTGAGCCGGACGGTGGAGATGCGGCTCTACGACACCGCCCGGCGCGAGGTCGTGCCCTTCTCACCGCCGCCGCTGGTGAAGATCTACACCTGCGGGATCACCCCCTACGACTCGGCACACCTCGGGCATGCCTCGGTCTACCTCGCCTTCGACGTGCTGCAACGCCGGCTCCGGGACCTCGGCCACGAGACGGCGTGCGTCCGCAACGTCACCGACGTCGACGATGACATGCTGCGCAAGGCCCGCGAGCTCGGAGTGCACTACCTGGACCTGGCGGCCGAGGAGATGGCCCGCTTCGACGGCGACATGGCGGCCCTAGGGCTCCTGCCGGTGTTCAGTGAGCCGCGGGCCACCTCGGCGATCTCGGACATCCTCTCGCTCGTTGGCGCCGCCCTCGAGCGGGGGAACGCCTACCAGTCCGGCGGTGCCGTCTACTTCGACGTGTCGAGCTTCGCCGGCTTCGGCGAGGTCAGCCATCTCGACCGGGCCGAGATGCTTACCCTGGCGGCCGAGCGCGGGGGGAAACCCGACGACCCGAACAAGCGGGACCCCCTCGACTTCGTCCTGTGGCAGCCATCGCTGGCCGACGAGCCGGCCTGGGAGTCGCGCTGGGGCCCGGGCCGCCCGGGCTGGCACATCGAGTGCTCGGCTCTGGCCGTGCGTGAGCTCGGGGTGACCATCGACGTCCACGGCGGCGGCCGGGACCTGATCTTCCCCCACCACGAGTGCGAGAGGGCGCAGTCCGAGTCCGTGACCGGCGAGCCGTTCGTGCGGCACTGGATGCACGTCGGGATGGTCGGCAAGAACGGCGAGAAGATGTCCAAGTCGCTGGGCAACCTGGTCTTCGTGAGCGACCTGGTCAAGGACTGGGAGCCGATGGTGGTCCGCCTCGCGCTCTTGGCCCACCACTACCGCTCGGACTGGGAATGGGGACCCGGCGACCTCACCAGTGCGCTCAACCGGCTGGCGGCCTGGCGGGCGGCGGGGGGCGACCCGGCCCCGGCGGTCGGCGACGGGGCCCTCGAGGCCGTGCGCCAGCGGCTGGACGACGACCTCGACGCTCCCGGAGCGCTGGCGCTGCTCGACGAGCATGCGGCGACCGGCCGACCGGTCAACGCCGGTGCCGCCCTCCTCGGCGTCACGCTCTGACGACCGGCCGCCCGATCCCCGGCGACCGGCCCACCGAGGCCGACGGGCCCTGAGGCTTGCGCTCCCCAGGCGGTAACCTCTCGAGCATGGAGCCGGCCCGCGCCCGTGTCGAGCGACGGACGCCCGCCGCCCCGCGCCGCTCCACCACGACCGCCTGACCCGGGCCGGACGGCCCGGGCGCCCCGCCGAGGCACGTCCGCCGGGCGGCACGCGGCGGTGCCCGTCCCGTGCACCCGGCGCACCGACGAACGACCAGAACACGCGACCGACCCCCACACGACCGAGCACACGAGACGACGAACGGAGGGTGACGAGATGACGGCGACCGTGACGGTCCGGCTCCCCGACGGGTCCGCCAAGGAGCTGGCCGGGGGGTCGACGTTCGACGACCTGGCGTCGGCCATCGGCCCCCGGCTGGCCAAGGACGCCGTCGTGGCCGCGGTGGACGGCCACCTGGTCGACCTGTCGGCCGAGCTCCCCGACGGGGCCTCGGTCGCCATCGTCACCGCGGCGTCCGACGCGGGGCGCGAGGTGCTCCGGCACTCCACCGCCCACGTCCTGGCCCAGGCCGTCCTGCGGTTGTGGCCGGGCGCCCACTTCGCCATCGGTCCGGTGATCGAGGACGGCTTCTACTACGACTTCGAACTGCCCGGCGGTGCTCACTTCAGTGACGAGGACCTCGATCGAATCGAGGCCACGATGCGCGAGATCATGGCCGAGGACCAGCCCTTCGAACGCCACGAGCTCACCATCGACGAGGGTTTGGCGCTGTTCGAGGACCAGCCCTTCAAGCGCGAGATCATCGAGGCGGTCGGGCGCGGGGCCGCCGAGGTGGACGCGGCGCCCGACACCTCCGATGGTCCCGGAGGCGCCCCCGTCGTCTCGACCTACTGGAACGCGCCGACGTTCACCGACCTGTGCCGGGGCCCGCACGTCCCGTCGACCTCGCGGCTGGGCCACTTCACGCTGATGCGGGTCGCCGGCGCCTACTGGCGCGGTGACGAGAAGCGGCCGCAGCTCCAGCGGATCTACGGCACCGCCTGGGAGTCCGAGAAGGCGCTGGCCGAGCACCTCCACCGGCTCGAGGAGGCGGAGCGCCGGGACCACCGCAAGCTCGGGGCCGAGCTCGACCTGTTCTCGTTCCCCCCCGAGATCGGCTCCGGCCTGGCCGTCTTCCACCCCAAGGGCGGGATCATCCGCCGGCTCATGGAGGACTACTCGCGAGAGCGCCACGCGGCCGGCGGCTACGAGTTCGTCTACTCGCCCCACATCACCAAGTCCGACCTCTTCGAGACGTCGGGGCACCTGGACTGGTTCGCCGAGGGCATGTACCCGCCCATGGAGCTGGACGGGGGCACCGACTACTACCTCAAGCCGATGAACTGCCCGTTCCACATCCTGATCTACCGGAGCCGGCAGCGCTCCTACCGCGAGCTGCCCCTCCGCCTCTTCGAGTTCGGCACGGTCTACCGCTACGAGCTGTCGGGCGTGGTGCACGGGCTCACCCGGGTCCGGGGGATGACCCAGGACGACGCCCATATCTTCTGCACCCGCGAGCAGATGGCGGGCGAGCTCGACTCACTGCTCACCTTCGTCCTCGATCTGCTGCGGGACTACGGGTTGGAGGACTTCGACCTCGAGCTGTCCACGAAGCCCGAGAACAAAGCCGTGGGGAGCGACGCCGAGTGGGATGAGGCGACCGAGACCCTGCGGGCCGTGGCCGGGGCCCGGGACCTCGACCTGGTGATGGACGAGGGGGGCGGCGCCTTCTACGGCCCCAAGATCTCGGTGCAGGCCCGCGACGCGATCGGCCGCACCTGGCAGATGTCGACCATCCAGCTCGACTTCCAGATGCCACAGCGCTTCGGGCTCGAGTACATCGGTGCCGACAACGAGCGGCACCGGCCCATCATGATCCACCGGGCCCTGTTCGGCTCGGTCGAACGGTTCTTCGCCGTCCTGCTCGAGCACTACGCCGGGGCCCTCCCCACCTGGCTCTCGCCCGAGCAGGCCCGGGTGCTACCGGTGCGCGACGAGAGCGAGCACTACGCCCGGGCCGTGGCGACCCGCCTGGTGGACGCCGGCTTCCGGGCCGAGGCCGACTCGGCCGACGGGCCGCTCAAGGCCCGGATCCGCAAGGCCAAGCTGCAGAAGGTCCCCTACGTGCTGGTCGTCGGGGACGACGACGTCGGCGCCGGGACGGTGGGGGTGAACCGGCGGGGCTCGGACCGGCCCGCCCGTGGGGTGAACGTCGGCGACCTCATCGCCGAGATGGCCGCCGACGTCGCCGCCAAGCGCGCCACCGCGGCGGGCTGAGGGACGCCGTGTCGCTGGAGCAGCTGTGGGCCGGGTGGCGCCGCGACTACGTGGTGGCGGTCACCGAGGCCGATCGGTCCGGCGTGGATGGGGGCTGCGTTTTCTGTCGCATCGTGGCGAGCGGGCCGCCCTCGGCCGACAACGGGGTGGTCTGGCGGGGCGAGCGGACGCTGGCGGTGCTCAACCTGTACCCCTACGCCAGCGGTCACCTGCTGGTGCTCCCGCTCCGTCACCTCTCGGGGCTCGACGAGCTCGAGCCGGCCGAGTCCGCCGAGCTCTGGTCGGCCACCCGGGCCTCGGCCGCGGCCCTCGGCGCCGCCTACCGGCCTGACGGGCTCAACATCGGGGCCAACCTGGGCCGGGCGGCCGGCGCCGGGATCCCCCAGCACCTCCACCTCCACGCCGTGCCGCGGTGGGCCGGTGACACCAACTTCATGACGTCGATCGGCGGGACCAGGGTCCTCCCCGAGTCCCTGCACGCCGCCTGGGCGGCCCTGCACGCCGCCTGGCCGGCCTGAGCGCACCTGGCCGGCCGGACGGAGCGGCGCCGTTCAGCCCCCGGCCCGCGACAGCGACGACACGAGGTGCTCGGGCACCTGGTCGTAGTGGTCGAGCTCGCTGCGGAAGCGGCCCCTTCCGCCGGTGATCGCCCGCAGGTCGACCGCGTAGCGCGAGAGCTCGGCCGCCGGGACGAAGGCCACGACGGTCTGGAAACCGTCGCCGCCGGTGTCGGTGCCCTGGATCCGGGCCCGGCGGGAGTGGAGGTCACCCAGGACGTCGCCCTGCAGCTCGGCCGGGACGGTCACCTCCACCCGGGAGACCGGCTCGAGGAGGACCGGCCCCGCGTTGGCCAGCGCTTCGCGGAAGGCGAGCGCCCCGGCCATCTTGAAGCTCATCTCCGAGGAGTCCACCGAGTGGGCCTTGCCGTCGTCGACGGTCACGGCGACGTCGACCACCGGGTAGCCGAAGGCGCCCCCCGAGGCCATGGCCTCGGCCACACCCTTCTCGACCGCCGGGATGTACTGGCGGGGGATGGCCCCGCCCACCACCTCGTCGTGGAACTCGAACCCGCTGCCGCGCCCGAGCGGCTCGATCCGGAGGTGGCAGACTCCGAACTGGCCGTGACCCCCGGACTGCTTTTTGTGCCTGCCCTCGGCCGCGGCCGGTTTGGAGACGGTCTCGCGGTAGGGGATGAGGACGTCCTCACGCTCCACGCTGACCGAGAACTTGCGGGCGAGGCGTTCGATCGTCACCGCGAAGTGCACCTCGCCGGCGACCCCGAGCACCGTCTGATGGGTCTCGTCGAGCCGGGTCACCGACAGGGCCGGGTCCTCCTCGCCCAGGCGTTGCAAGGCGGACATCAGCTTGTCGTCGTCTGATCTCGAGGCCGGGCGGACCGCCACCGACAGGGCCGGCGGGTCCGCCTCGGGGAGCGCGACGACGACCGGGGTGCCCTTGGGGGCGAGGGTGTCGCCGGTCCTCGTGCTGGCCAGCCGGGGCACGGCCACGAAGTCGCCCGCCAGCGCCTCGCTCACCGGCGCCGCCTCGTGCCCGCGCAGGGTCTCGAGGACGTGGAGGCGCTCGTCGGCCCGGGTGCGCGGGTTGGTGAGCACGACGTCGGGCCGCACCGTCCCCGACATCACCTTGCACAGTGAGATCTTGCCGGCGTGCTGGTCCGACAGCGTCTTGCAGACAGTGAGGAGCGGCGGCCCGGCCGGGTCGCACGCGACCTCGGTCGTGGTGTCGCCGGCGGTGACGACGAGCGGGCCGCGGGCCCCGGGGGAGGGGCCCAGCTCGACGAGCAGTCGGGCCAGCCGGTCGATCCCCACCCCGGTCGTCCCCGAGCAGCACAGCACCGGGAAGACCGAGCCCGAGGCGACCCCGCCGGCCAGGCTGGCCTCCAGCTCGTCGCGCGAGATGGTCTCGCCGTCGAGGTAGCGGGCCATCAGGTCGTCGTCGCCCACCACGATGCCCTCGACCAGCTGTTCGTGGACCTCGTGCTCGGTGTTCACCAGGTCGTCGGGGATCGGCCCCTCGGTGCCGGTGATCGGCGGCCCCGCACCGAGGTCGTAGACGGTGGCGCTGTCGTCGAGCAGGTCGATCACCCCCCGGAAGGCGGACTCGGCGCCGATCGGCAGCTCGACCGGGGCCACCCCGGCGCCGAAGGCGGCGCGCACCTCGGCCAGCACCCGGTCGAAGTCGGCGCGCTCGCGGTCGAGCTTGTCGATGACGATGACCCGGGGGAGCCCGAGGGCCGCCGCGGCGCGCCACGCGTCCTCGGTCTGGGCCTGGACACCGTCGGTGGCGCTCACGACGACCACGGCGAGGTCGCTGAGAGCCAGGGCGGTGTGCATCTCGGCCGCGAAGTCGGCGTAACCGGGCGCGTCGAGCAGGTTCACCTTGACCCCCTCGACGGTGAACGGGGCGATCGCCAAGGAGACCGACAGTTGACGGGCCGCCTCCTCGGGCTCGAAGTCGCACACCGTCGTGCCGCGCTCGACCGAGCCCTGTCGAAGCACCGCCCCGGCGGAGGCGAGCAACGCCTCGGCCAGGGTGGTCTTCCCGGCGCCGTGGTGGCCAACCAGGGCCACGTTACGGATGGATGGCGGTGACGGGGTCACGCTGGCACCTCCTCCGGGCGCCGTACCGGGCGGGCCGCCCGTCGGTCGTGCGCGCAGCCGAGCATACGTGGGCGGGCCCGGACCGTGCCTGGGCCCGGCCCGAAGGCCCGCCCCAACCCGGGGTACGGGGGCCCCGGTGCTACCCTGGAGGTTGGAACACGAGCCTGACGGGGAGCAGAGACGGGGAGCAGAGACCTGCGCCTCCGGTTTTCCCCGGACGCTGCCGGTCCGGCCCGGTCGCCCGATCGCCGAGGCGTCAGGTCGGACCGAGACGAGGAGTCTGCATGTTCGACGGCCGCTGGCGCGAGGGGGTGGATCGGACCACCGGCCCGGTGGGCAAGGCCCTCGTCCGCCACGGTGTCACCGCCGACGTGCTGACCGCATCGGGTCTGGCCTTCGCCGTGGGCACCGCCGTGGCCGTGGCCACCGGGCACCTCCTGCTCGCCGTCCCTCTACTGGCCATCACCGGCTTCCACGACCTGCTCGACGGCCCGGTGGCCAAGGCGGCGGGGACCGCGTCGGTGCGGGGCGCCTTCTTCGATTCGGTGACCGACCGGGTGGCCGACATCGTGGTGATGGGCGGTGTCGCCTGGTACCTGTCGTCGGTCCACGAGGGGCACCTGGTCCTGCTCCCGCTGGCCATCCTCGGGGTCAGCTCGCTCGTGTCCTACGAGCGGGCGAAGGCCGAGGCGCTGGGCCTGGCGGCCAAGGGCGGCCTCATGGAGCGGGCCGAGCGGATGATCCTGCTCGGCGTCGGGTTCCTCGCCTCGTGGCTGCTGGTCCCGGTGCTGTGGGTGCTGCTGGCGCTGACAACCGCCACCGCCGTGGGCCGCTTCGTCCGGGTCTGGAAGGCGGCCGAGGGGCCGGCCCGCACCGCCGCCGACGTGAGGGCCTCGTTCCGGGCCGAGGAGGGTGCGGCGGGGATCGCCGCCGCACGGCGCACGACCCGGGACGGGCAGGCCAGGTGGCGCCCGGGCAGGGTTGAGTCGCGCTGGCGTGCATGGCGCGAGGGGGCGGCGCCGCGCAGCACCGTGGGCCGCGCCGGCGAGCCGGTGGGCCGCTGGCGGGCCCGGCGCCAAGAGGCGCTGGCCAGCCGGACCGGCCGGGCCCGCCGGGCTCGGCCGCCGCGTGACAAGCAGACCGCGCGCGGCACCCGGACCGACGGGCCCGGCCGCCGCCGGGCCTGAGTCCCAGCACCGCCGCGGACCGACCACCGATGGGCCGGTTCTCCAAGTCCAAGGCGACCTACGCCGTCTACCGGACGCTGGGCGCGCTGCTCGACGTGCTGCCCGAACCGGCCGCCGCGGGGGCGGCGGCCATCGTCGGCGAGGTCATGGCCCGGCGCCGCCACGGGCCCCGGGACATCTCGGCCCATCACCTCACCCGGGTCCTGGCAAGCACGAGCCCGGTGGTCGAGCCGGACCCCGAGCTGGTCCGGCGGTTGTCCCGCCGGGCATTCCGTGCCTACGCCCGCTACTGGGTCGAGGGCGCCCGCCTGCCGGGCACTAGCGTGGCCGAGGTCACCCAGCGGATGTGGATCGCGCCCGGCTACGAGCATCTGCGACGGGCCATGGCCGAGGGCAACGGCGTGGTGATGGCGCTTCCCCATGTCGGGAGCTGGGAGTGGGGCGGGGCCTTCCTGGCCGCCGACGGGTTCCCGATGACCGCGGTGGCCGAGGTGATCGAGCCGCCCGAACTCTTTGAGTGGTTCATCGAGCAACGCCAGGCCATGGGCCTGACCATCGTCCCCCTGGGCCGGGACTCGGGCGGTGCCGTCCTGCGGGCCCTGCGCGACGGGCTCCTGGTCGGACTGCTGTGCGACCGGGACCTGCAGGGCCACGGCGTGGAGGTCGAGTTCTTCGGGGAGGGCACGACCTTCCCGGCCGGACCGGCCACCGTGGCCCTGCGCACCGGGGCCGCGCTCGTGACCGCGGCGGTGTTCAGCGGCCCCGGCCGCGACCATTGGGGCGAGATCTCGGCCCCCATCGACACCAGCCGCACCGACTCGTTGCGCAAGGACGTCGGGCGGATCACCCAGGACATAGCGCGCCACTTCGAGGCGTACATCCGCCGGAACCCCGAGCAGTGGCACCTCTTCCAGCCGAACTGGCCCAGTGACCCCGGATGGGTGCCACCCCCCGGGGCGCCGCCGTCCGGGGCGTCGGGAGGCTGATCGCCGTGCGCGTCGCCATGGTGTGCCCGTACAGCCTGTCGCGCCCCGGCGGGGTCCAAGGACAGGTGGAGGGGCTGGCGCGGGCCCTCGGCGGGCTCGGGGTGGACGTCTACGTGATCGCCCCGGCCGACGACCGCCCGCTCGGCCTCAGCGGGACCACCTTCGTGGCCGGACGCTCCACCGGGTTGCGGGCCAACGGCTCGGTGGCCCCGGTCTCGCTCTCGCCGGCCGCCTCGTTGCGGGCGCTGCGCTTCACCCGTGACGCCGACGTCGACCTCGTCCACCTGCACGAGCCGATGGCCCCCGCCCTCGGCTACGCCTGCCTGGTCCGCTCCCGGGTCCCGTTGGTCGGCACCTTCCACCGGTCCGGGGACAGCAGCTGGTACCGGGTGATGGGGCCACTGGCCCGACGGGCCAACGCCCGGCTGACGGCGCGCTGCGCGGTCTCCGAGGCCGCGGCCGAGACGGCAGGCCGGGCCGTGGGCGGTGCGTTCGAGGTGCTCTTCAACGGTGTCGAGGTCGGGCGGTACGCGGCGGCCAAACCGTCTGCCCGCGGGCGCCAGGCGGTGCTCTTCCTCGGACGCCACGAGGAGCGCAAGGGCCTCGGGGTGCTGCTGGAGGCCTTCACCGAGGTGCCGGGGGACGCCGTGCTCTGGGTGGCCGGTGACGGTCCGGCCACCGCCGGACTGCGGCGCCGGTTCTCGGGTTCGACCCGCGTGGAGTGGCTCGGCGTCGTCACCGAGGACGAGAAGCTCGCCCGCCTGGCCGCCGCCGGCGTCCTGTGCGCGCCGTCGCTCGGGGGCGAGTCGTTCGGGATGGTGCTGGTGGAGGCCATGGCGGCCCGCTGTGTTGTGGTGGCCTCTGACATCACGGGGTACCGGGAGGCCTGCGGTGGGCTGGCTGCCCTGGTGGCCCCAGGCGACCCGGTCGCCCTGGCCAAGGCATTGGACCGGGCGCTGGCCGACGCACGGCTGGCCGCCGGGCGCGGTGCTCCGGCGGCGCTCGACGCCGCCGCGGCCCGTGCCCGCGAGTGGTCGATGGACCGCCTCGCCGCCCGCTACGCGGCGATCTACCAGCGCGTCGCGCGCCGGGCCGCCCGCCCGCCCGGGACTACCCTGGAGCGGCTATGAGCGATGCCGTCACCCCGTCATCGGCCCCCGTGCCCCGCGGCGAAGGCGGCGACGGCGGCGGGGCCCGCTCGGGCACCCCCGGCGGATCCGACCGCTCCGGGGGAGGCTCGGGCGGCGGCTCGGGCGGCCGGCACCGAGGAGGCTCGGGCGGCGGCCGGCACCGATCGGGCTCGGGCGGCGGTCGCGGGCAGGGGTCGCGCTCGGGATCGTCGGGGCGAAGCGGCGGGGGGCGCTCGGGTCCAGGAGGGCGGTCGGGTCGGCCGGGGTCCTCGAACCGGTCGTCCGGCCAGGTTCGACGCCCCGAGAACGTCCCTGCTCCTGCGGCGCCGCCGCCAACGGTCGCGAGCGAGGGACGGGCCGGAGCCTTCTCGATCACCGACGACGAGATCCGGGCCAATCGACGGCGCGCGGTCGCGCTGACCGTGGCCGACGGTCTGGTGGCCGGGCTCGTTCTGGGTCTGGTGCTGGGGGTCGCGGTCGGCCCGTTGGTCGGTGCGGTCACCGGCGTGGTGGTGCTGGTGGTGGTCACCGTGGTGCTGCGACGGGCGGCCGACGGTCTGGCCGTCTCCATGCTCGGTGCCGTCCCGCTGGGCGACGGCGAGGATCCCGGGCTCGAGAACCTGGTGGACGGTCTCTGCGCCACCTTCGGGCTCCGGGTGCCCGCCCTCATGGTGGTCGACGACGAGGTGCCCAACGCCTGCGCCCTCGGTCGGGACCCGTCCCACGCCGTCGTGGTGGTCACGACCGGGCTGCTCGACCGGCTCGACCTGATCGAGATGGAGGGGGTGGTCGCCCACGAGCTGGCCCACGTCAAGCGCCACGACAACGCGGTGACCGTGGCGGCACTGGCGGCGCTGCGCCCGGTGGGTTGGCTCGGGGGAGGCGATCGCTGGCTGCACGCCGCCCTCGGACCGGGCCGCGAGTACCGGGCCGACCAGGTTGCCGCGGCTACCGTCCGTTACCCGCCGGGCTTGCGCGACGCGCTCGAGGCCCTGGTCCGGGGGCCGGTGCCGGCGCCGGGCTCGATCTTCGCCCCCCGCCCGCTGGCCCGGACCCGGTGGATCTGGATCGACCCGATGGTCGGCCGCCGCGACGAGGTGCTCCCGGTCGGCGAGAACGACGCCACGCCGGTGCGCATCGCCGCGCTGGGTGAATGGTGAGGGAAGAGCCCGGACGCACGGCGCCCCGTCCGACCGGCCCCGGAGTGATCGGCCGAGGGTGGCCACGCCCGGGGCGACCGGCCGGGAACATCCAGGCGGTCGGTAGGATGGGCGCCATGAGCGGCGACCCAGGGGCAGTCGGCGCGTCGGGCCCGTCGCCCGGCGACGGGGCACGGCGCGAGACGGGGACCTTCACGGTGAAGCGCGGACTGGCCGACATGCTGCGGGGCGGCGTCATCATGGACGTCGTCACCCCCGAGCAGGCCAAGATCGCCGAGGACGCCGGGGCGGTCTCGGTCATGGCGCTCGAGCGGGTGCCGGCCGACATCCGGCGCGACGGCGGGGTGGCCCGCATGAGCGACCCGGCGCTGATCGAGGGGATCCAGCAGGCCGTGACCATCCCGGTGATGGCCAAGGCCCGCATCGGCCACTTCGCCGAGGCGCAGGTGCTCGAGTCCCTGGGCGTCGACTATATCGACGAGAGCGAGGTCCTCACCCCGGCCGACGAGGCGTACCACATCGACAAGTGGGGGTTCTCGGTCCCCTTCGTGTGCGGGGCCACCAACCTGGGCGAGGCCCTGCGCCGCATCTCGGAGGGCGCGGCGATGATCCGTTCGAAGGGCGAGGCCGGCACCGGCAACATCGTCGAGGCCGTCCGCCACCTCCGGTCAATCCTGGGCGACCTCCGGCGGATCACCCAGGCCGACGGGGCCGAGCAGTACGGGTGGGCCAAGCAGCTGGCGGCGCCCATCGGCCTGGTCCAAGAGATCGCCCGGACAGGCTGCCTGCCGGTCCCGCTCTTCTGCGCCGGCGGGATCGCCACCCCGGCCGACGCATCGCTGGTGATGCAGCTCGGGGCCGAGGCGGTCTTCGTGGGCTCGGGCATCTTCAAGAGCGGCGACCCGGCCCGCATGGCCCGGGCCATCGTTGAGGCCACCACCCACTACGAGGACGCCGGGCACGTCGCCAAGGCGAGCTCGGGCCTGGGCGAGGCCATGCGCGGCCAGGAGCTCTCCGACCTGACCGAGCGCCTGGCCGACCGGGGTTGGTAGCCGGCACGCCGTCGGCCGCCCCTGGGACCGTCGGCATCCTCGCCCTGCAGGGCGACGTCCGTGAGCACGCAGCGGCCTTCGCCGAACTCGGGGTGGCCACCCGGAGCGTCCGCCGCCCGGCCGAGCTCGAGGGTCTGGCCGGCATCGTCCTGCCCGGCGGCGAGTCGACCACCCTGTCGATGCTGCTCGTGTCCTCCGGGCTCTTCGAGCCGCTGGCGTCCGCCCTGGCCGGCGGTCTGCCGGTTCTCGGGACCTGCGCCGGGCTCGTCCTCCTGGCCACCGAGGTGCTCGACGGTCGTCCCGACCAGCGGAGCTTCGGGGTCCTCGACTGCGTCGTGCGGCGCAACGGCTACGGACGGCAGGCCGAGTCCTTCGAGAGTGCGCTCGACGCGTCCAAGCTGGCGGCGGAGTTGGGCACCGGTGACGAGCCCATGCCGGCCGTCTTCATCCGGGCACCGGTGGTGACCGAGGTGGGAGCTGACGTCGAGGTGCTGGCCCAGCTCGTGGCGGACGGGGGCCGGGTCGACCCGGTCGTCCTCCGGCAGGGCAACGTCGTGGCCGCGTCCTTCCATCCGGAGCTGACCGGTGACCGCAGGGTCCATGCGCTGTTCGGTGCCCTGCTGGCCCGCGCGGGGGAAAGGGCCCCGGAGCTGGAACCGGGGGTTCGCAGCGGCTCCGATAGCATCGGCCGCGCCGGGCCCCGCGGGCCCGGGACAGGGCAGAGAGGGATTGACGATGTCGGGGCACTCGAAGTGGGCCACCACGAAGTACCGCAAGGGCGCTCAGGACAAGGCGCGGGCCAAGGTCTTCGCCAAGCTGATCCGCCAGGTGGAGGTGGCCGCCCGTGAGGGCGGCAGCGACATGAACGCCAACGCCAGCCTGCGGACGATGTACCAGAAGGCCCGGGACGCCTCGGTCCCGTCGGACACGATCGAGCGGGCCATCAAGCGGGGGAGCGGGGAGCTCGAGGGGGTCCGTTACGAGGCGGTCAACTACGAGGGCTACGCACCCGGAGGGGTCGCCGTCATCGTGGAGACCCTGACCGACAACCGGAACCGCACCGGGGCCGAGATCCGCAACCTGCTCAGCCGCAACGGCGGCTCGATGGCCGAGCCCGGCGCGGTCAGCTGGCAGTTCGAGCGCAAGGGCGTGGTGGACCTCGCCCGGGACCTGTCCGAGGAGCGGATCATGGAAGTGGCGATGGACGCCGGGGCCGAGGACCTGACCGACGACGGGGAGCACTGGGTGCTGACCTGCGCTCCCCACGACCTGGCCGCGGTACGCGGCGCGCTGGAGGAGGCCGGCCTGGGCGTCGACTCGGCGGAGCTGTCCCTGGTGCCGACCTCGACGGTGCGGGTGAGCGACGAGGCCGAGGCGAAGAGGATCCTGCGCCTGCTCGAGAGCATCGACGACCACGACGACGTCCAGGCGGTGCACGCCAACTACGACATCCCCGACGCGGTCCTCGCCGGTTTCGACGGCTGAGTACCTCCGGACCCTTGGACGGCCGGAGCGGGGACGGCGGGCTCTCCCGGGCCGGGGCCGAGCCTCGAGGGCTCGCGGACCCCGCCGAGCCTTTCGGGGACTCGGCGGCCGCACCGCCGTCGGCACCCTGGGCGGCCATCGGGACGCCGGCGCCCGCGACCCGCTCGCCGGCCCACGCCCCGAGGGCCTCCCGCACGGCCCTGGCCCGGACGGCCCGGATCGTGGTGGTCGTCGTCGTGCTCGCCGCCGCCGTCTTCGGGGCCCTGCTGCGGATTTGGCTGCTGGCCCATCTCCCGCTGTTCGGCGACGAGGCGGTGGTGGGACTGATGACCCAGGCGATCGCGTCGGGCCACCTCTCGACCTTCTACTGGGGACAACACTACGGCGGCCTCGAGCCGTACGTGGCCACCGCGATCGTCAAGGCGGTGCACGGCGGCCCGGTCGGCCTCAACGCGACCGCCTCGCTGCTCGCCGCCGTGGCCTCGCTGGTGGTCGCTGGCATCGTGCACGAGGCCACCGGCGACGGCCGGCTGGCCGCTCTGGCCGGCGCCCTGACCTGGGTGTGGCCCTACGCGGCGCTCTGGAACTCGGTGCACGAGTTCGGCTTCCGGGAGGCGGCCCTCGTGTGGGGCCTGGTGATGGTGTGGTGCGCCCTCCAGATCCAGCGGACCAGGCCGAACCCGTGGATTTACGCGCTGTTGGGCCTGGCCGCCGGCCTGGGGTGGTGGGCCTCGCCCGAGATCGTCTACTTCGTGGTGCCGACCGCCGTGCTGCTCGTCGCGTCGTGGCAGCGGCTGTGGCGGGTGGGCGACGGGCCAGTCGCGGCTCCGAGCTACGGGCCGGTGGTGGTGGTGATGCTCGGGGCCCTGGTCGGTGCGCTCCCATGGCTCTACACCAACGTGCGCAGCGGCTTCGAGTCCCTGCGGCCCGGTGCCCTCCCGTCGTCGGGCGTCACCTACGGCGGCCGGCTGTCCGTCGTCGTGCGCGACGTGCTGCCGACCCAGCTCGGCCTGCGGACCGTCCCCGGCGGCGCCTGGGTGGTCGGTCCCACCCTCGGTGCCGTGCTGTCGGTGCTCGGCGTCGCGCTCGTCCTGGCCGCGGCCGCCTGG
>Ga0209040_10000823_pt1 | contig 24084 bp, 19 predicted proteins | sample BogFormECP12_OM3_FD_188240 | JGI IMG/M metagenome (GOLD analysis project Ga0209040, IMG submission 188240) | Bog forest soil microbial communities from Calvert Island, British Columbia, Canada - ECP12_OM3 (SPAdes) (version 2) | ecosystem: Environmental > Aquatic > Freshwater > Wetlands > Bog ... | reverse complement strand
CCCGCCAGCATCCGGGCCAGCTCGGCCACCCGCTCGTCGCCGGTCAGGCGCCGCACCCCGCTGGCACCGTCTCGTCCGGTGCTGTGCACCACCAGATGCACGTCGGCATAGGCCGCGACCTGCGGCAAATGCGTGACCACGATGACCTGATGGGTGCGGGCCAGCCGCGCCAGCCGGCGGCCGATCTGCACCGCCGCCCAGCCGCCGACGCCGGCGTCGACCTCGTCGAACACCATCGTGGTGCCTGCCGCTTGTTTTCGGGTCGTCGCCAGCACGACCTCTAAGGCCAGCATCACCCGGGACAGCTCGCCACCGGAGGCGCTCTTGGCCAGCGGCAGCACCGTCACACCGCGGTGCGCTGCGAAGCCGAACTCGACCTGGTCGATGCCATCCACGCCGGCCCGGGCCATTGTGCCGGAGGGCACTGAGGGCACTGCGAGTGCCGCGGGATCATCTTGACCGGTCATGAGATCGGGGGTGACGGCGATGGTGAATTCGGCATCGGCCATCGCCAGGGCCGACAGCTCCGCCGTCACCTCTTTCGCCAGCCGTTTGGCCGCTTTGTGCCGAACCTTACTGAGATCGATTGCGGCTTGGGCTAATTCGTGTGCGAGCTCGTCGACACGGCGTTGCAGCGCGGCCAATCCTTCTTCCGAGACGTCCAGTTGCGCCAATCGTTCGCGCGACCCGGCCGCCCATCGCAGCACTCCGTCGATGTCCGCGGCATACTTGCGGGTCAACGTGCGCAGCTGGGCTTGACGGGCCAGCTTGGACTCCAGCGCGCTGGCGTCAACCGGGAGCTCTTCCAGGTAGTCGCCCAGCTCGCGCCCCACGTCGACGACCACCGTCAGCGCCTCGCCGATTTGCTCGGCCAGTGCCTGCAGCGTCGCGTCATCGGTCGATTCCAGTGCGGCCCTTGCCCGCCCCAGGCTGTCGATCGCGCTGAGGCCGGGCCCGTCCGCATCGTCGATCATCCCGGACAGCGCCGCGCGCGCCGTGGCGGCGGCCTCCCTCAAGGTGTCCAATTCGGAGAGCCGCACGATATCGGCGACCAGCGCATCGTCTTCCCCGGCTTGCGGTTCGACGGTGTCGATCTCGTTGAGCGCGAATTGCAGCCGATCCGCCTCTTGAGCGAGTTCCCGAGCGCGGTTGCGGCGGTCGACGAGGTCGCGCCGCGCCGACATCCACGCGTCACGCAATTTGCGGTAGAGCTCGCACGCCGGGCCCGCGGCCGCAAACCGGTCCAGCGCGCCGCGTTGCTCCTCGGGCCGCATCAACCGCAGTTGGTCGTTCTGCCCATGCAGGGTCAGCAGCTCGGTGGTGAAACCGCTCAGCGACTTGGCGGGCACACTGCGACCACCCAGATAGGCGCGCGAAGGTCCGTCGCGGCTGACCGAGCGCAGCGCGATAACGCTGCCGTCCTCGTCGCGCTCTGCCCCTGACGCGTCGAGCATCCCCTCCAGCCGCGCGGCCACCGTGTCGTCGAGATCGGTTGTCGTGAACCGACCTTCGACCACCGCACGATCAGCCCCGGACCGGACGCGGGTGGCGTCGGCGCGGGCGCCGCCGAGCAGGTGCAGCCCGGTCACCACCATGGTCTTGCCGGTGCCGGTCTCGCCGGTCAGCACGGTCAGGCCGCGGTCGAACTCGGCGGTCGCAACGCTGATGGCGCCCAGCGACTCGATGCGAATTTCATTCAGCATTCAGTCCGCACCGTGCCAGCGCCGTTACTTCCCGCGCCAACCGGTCACCGGCAACCGGAATTTGCGCACCAGCCGGTCGGTGAACGGCGCGCTGTCCAGGCGTGCCCATTTAACCGGTGTGCCGCAGCGGGTCACCTCGAGCCGTCCGCCGGCCGGCACCAGCATTTCGCGCCGGCCGTCACAGAACACCAGTGCGTCGTTTCCGCTCGCCTCGGTCTCGATCGCGATCATGGCGTCCGGACTGGTGACCATCGGCCGGCCGAACAGCGCGTGAGCGTTGTTGGGTACCACCAGGATCGCTTCGAGGTCGGGCCACAACACCGGGCCGCCCGCGGAGAACGCGTAGGCGGTGGATCCGGTCGGCGTGGCCACCAACACCCCGTCGCAGCCGAACGTCGACACCGGACGGCCGTCGATTTCGACGACCACTCCCAACACGCCCAGCCGCGGACCCTTTTCCAGGCTGGCTTCGTTGAGCGCCCATCCCTGCTCGATGACGCGGCCCCCCTGGCGCACAACGATATCCAGCGTCAGGCGCTCCTCCACCCGGTAGTCGCGCGCGATGACATGCTCCAGCACCAGGTCGATAGCATCCGCCTCGGACTCGGCCAAAAAGCCGATCCGGCCCAGGTTGACACCCAGCACCGGAATGCCGGCGTTGCGGGCCAGTTCAGCCGCCCGCAAGAAGGTGCCATCGCCACCGAGAACCAGCACCAGTTCGCAGCCCTCGGCAGCGTGTGCGTCAGCGTCGACCACCTCGATCTCGACGCCCATTGCGCGCATATCGTCGGGAGCCAGGTGCAGCGACCCCCGGTCGACCGCCTCGGCGGATAGCGCGCGAAGCGCAATTCCGTTGTCGCCCAACACTTTCTCCACGCGCCGCGCCGTCTCGGTCGCTTCGTCCCGCCCGGTGTGGACCACCAGCAGGACGGTGCGTTGCGCGGTCACTGCGGGCCCTCCTTAATGGCACGCTCTACCGCATCCACCAATCCATCACCGGCCAGCGGCCGATCTGTCTGGGCGCGCAGCCACAGAAAGTATTCGACATTGCCCGATGGGCCCGGCAGCGGGCTGGCCGTGGCATCGACGGTGTGCCACCCGAGCTCCTCGGCACGCCGCGCGACGGCCAGCACTGCATCTGCACGCAACACGGGGTCGTGAACCACCCCGCCGGGACCGACCTGGCCCTTCCCCACCTCAAACTGCGGCTTCACCATGGGAACGATATCCGCGTCCGGCGCAGCGCATCCACTCAGCGCGGGAAACACGGTGGCCAGCGAGATGAACGACAGGTCGGCCACCACCAGGTCGACCTGCCCGCCGATCGCCTCGGGTGACAGGTCACGAGCGTTGGTCCGCTCGACGACGACCACCCGCGGATCACAGCGCAATGACCAGGCCAGCTGGCCGTACCCCACATCCGCGGCGACCACCTCGGCCGCCCCGCGATCCAGCAGAACTTCGGTGAATCCCCCTGTCGACGCGCCCGCGTCAAGGCAGCGCCGACCCGCGACGGGAATCCCGAAGGCGTCCAGCGCACCGATGAGTTTGTGCGCTCCCCGCGACACCCAGGTGCGTTCGCCGTCATCGGCCACGGTCACCGCCGCGGTGACGGCGACGGCGGTGCCCGGCTTGACCGCCGGCAGGCCGTCGATTCGCACCTTGCCGGCGCCGATCAACTCCACGGCCTGTTGACGGGATCGGGCCAGGCCGCGCCGCACCAACTCGGCGTCAATGCGGGCACGTCGAGACATGCGCGCACTCAGCCCTTCTCCGCCGATTCCAGGGCCCGTAACAGCACGTCGTGCGCCTCGGAAAGACGGCGTGCTATCTCTTCGAGCTCGGCGAGAGACGGCCCGTTTTCCGCGTGAGCGGGGTCGGGCAGCTGCGCAAGCAGGGCGTCGATATCAGCGCGAATCTGATCAGGATCGATATTCATTGCGTTTCTACGCTAGTCACCCGCTAGTCGCTGTGCACCAGAGACCAGCGCTGCAGGGCGTCGCGGGCCCGGTCGTCGGCGGCCTCGATGGGCAATGGCCGCCCTGCAAAGTCGGGGCAGTGCGCGCCCCATACCGCGCTGGCGACCGCGCGCACGATCGACAGCCCGTCCCCGTCATCGTCGCAGTTACCGCTGACCATCACCGCATTGTCACCGATGTCGACGTGCCAGCCGGCCTGCGGCCCCACCACGAGCAGCTTGCCGTCCTGGTGCAGCGAGCGCAGGTCGTGGCCGATGTAGGTGGGCCGACGGGCGGGTTGAGCGTAGACCGCGTCCCGCGCGGTGTTGACCCCGGTGAGCACCATCAGGCTGGGCAGCCCGGCGGCGTTGGCGCCCTCGATGTCGGTGTCCAGCCTGTCGCCGATCACCAGCGGCGCGCGGAAATCGCCGCGGGCCACCGCATCCGTCATCAGGCTTGGCGACGGCTTGCCCGCTACCTTGGGTTCGGCGCCGGTGGCCGTTCGCAAGGCGGCCACCATGGATCCGTTGCCGGGCACCAGCCCACGCTCGGTGGGCAAGGTGGGGTCGACGTTGGCCGCCACCCAGAGGGCGCCGGCCCGGATGGCCAGCGCGGCCTCGGCGAGATCGGGCCAGCCGATGGTCGTAGAGAGGCCCTGTACGACGGCAACCGGGTCGTCGTCAAACCGGCGCACCGGACGCAGTCCGACCGCGGCGATCTCGTTGGCCAACGCCTCGGTGCCGACGATCAACACCCGTGAATCCGGCGATAACTGAGCGGCCAGCAGGTGCGCCGCGCTCTGGGCACTGGTGACGACATCTGCAGCGGCGGCGGTGAAGCCTAGTTCACGCAGGTGCGCCGCCACCTCGTCGGCGCTGCGGGAGGCGTTGTTGGTGACGAACAGTTTGCGGCTATTTACCTCGTCGAGCGATTCCACCGCGCCCTCGGTGGGCTGACGGCCGCGAAACACCGTCCCGTCCAGGTCTATCAGCAGGCAATCATATTCCTGCGCAAGGCTTTTCACTTTTGCTCTCTTGAGCCCAGCTCGTCTACCCGATCTTCGGCGTCGGTGACGCCGTCGATGTCCGCGGCCGCGGAGCGCAGGAACCATTGCAGCGCCTCGTCGTCGCGGCCGAGGGCCAGCAGCGTGTCGGCGTAGGCGTAGAACAAGCGCGCAGCGGTCGAACCGGTGCGGCTCGGATCGAGCTGGGGCGTGGACAACACGGCCAGCGCCTGCTCCAGCTGCCCGAGATCCGCGCGCGCGCCGGCGGCCACGATGCGCAACTCGTCGGCGTCGTCGCCGCTGAGCTGGGCCGCCTCGGGTCCACGCGCCAGTTCGATCGCCCGCTCGGGACGACCAAGACCCCGTTCGCAATCGGCGAGCAGCGCAAGCAACGCGGACTTGCTGCCCATCCTGCGGGCGGCACGCAATTCGGACAGCGCCTGGCCCCAATCGCCGCAGCGGTAGGCGGCGATTCCGACGGCCTCGCGAATCGCGGCGATCCTGCTGGCCCGGGCCCGGGCCGCGCGGGCGTGACTCAGCGCGGCCTCCGGGTCGTCGTCGAGCAATTGCCCCGCGGCGACCAGGTGCCGAGCCACCGTGTCGGCGGTGGCACGGTCCAAGGTGCTCAGTTCGCGCCGGATTTCGGGCGCCAGTTGCCTGGCGTCGACGTCCGGCGGGATCGGCGGCCCGTCGTGGCGCGCGCGCTCGCCGTCGGGCGCTGAGCCGCGGGGTTGGGCTGGGCGCGCTCGGCCGGAGCCCGACCAGGGGACCTCACGCTCGGTGCGTGGCCCGCGCTTCGGTGGGCCGCCGGATGACGAGCGCGGTCGTCGCTCACCACCGCGACCATGCCTGTCCTCGACCACTCGTGCTGTCCACCTCGTTCGCTGCCCGGTCTCTTGGTAGAGGTTACGGGCACGTCGGATGGCCTCAAAGGCCAGACGCGTGGCTGCGTCGTCACGAGTGGGCCACCGGCAAGCGAATTCGCGTCAGCTGTTGGGCGAGAGCGGTGCCAGTACCGCCGGGCAGTACGTCGCTATCGCGATGAGAGCGAACGCGCCCGCAACATCGTGAGACAGTCCAGTGTTGTCGGTGATTTTGGACGCGATCGAGTCGAACGACCCGCCCGGCTGGAACAGCATCGGGCAGACCGACTGGCCCAGCGCCATGGTGCCTGCCGGTTGGCTATATGAGACGCCCGCGTTCGTCAGGGCCGCCAGGAACGCATTACCCATCATGTCGGCGCGTATGGGTGCCGCCAACGTCGCAGCCGCGGCGGAAATGCCCGCCGTCAACGCAAGAAACCGAAAGGCGACCCGCTGATACTGCACATGTGGCGCATAAATCACTGTGACAACAGTGGTAAAGAAGAGTCACATCTACAACACGGTGGGGTAAAAGTTTGCACACTAAGGCGTGTTGCGGACGGCCCCGTGACTATCCGATGCGTTCCACGCCCGCGATGTTGCGCTTGCCGCGGCGCAGCACCAACCATCGACCATGCAGAAAGTCGGAGTCGCGCGGCACCCACTCTTCGCTGTCGATCCGAACGTTGTTGACCGACACCCCGCCCTCGTCGATGGTGCGTCGTGCCGCGCCCCGGCTGGCCGACAAGCCGCTGGCCACCAACAGGTCGACGATCCCGTCGGGACCGCCGGGCTTCAGTTCGGCGACCGCCGTCTCGCGCAGCGCAGCGGCCAGCGTCGACTCGTCGAGACGGTCAAGTTCGCCGCGACCGAAGAGCGCCTGGCTGGCGTGCTCGACCGCCGCGGTCGCCTCTTCTCCGTGCACCAGATTGGTGAGCTCTTTGGCAAGCCGACGCTGGGCGACACGGACCTGCGGCCGCTCGGCCGTGGCCTGTTCCAGCTCGGCCACCTCGTCGGCCGATAAAAAGGTGAACCACCGCAGGTAGCGGATCACGTCGGCGTCGGCGGTGTTGACGAAGTACTGGTACCAGGCATAGGGGCTGGTCATCTGCGGGTCCAGCCACAAACTGCCGCCGCCGGTGGATTTGCCGAACTTGGTGCCGTCGGCGGCGGTCACCAGCGGGACCGTGAGCGCATGCACTGTCGCGCCGAGCTTCTGGCGCACCAGGCGCACCCCGGCGATGATGTTGCCCCACTGATCCGAACCGCCGATCTGCACCGCGCAGCCGTGGCGCTGGTGCAATTCGACGTAGTCGTTGGCCTGCAGCAGCATGTAGCTGAACTCGGTGTAGGAGATCCCCTCCCCCTCCAGGCGCCGCCGGATGGTGTCGCGATCCAGCATCACGTTGACCGAGAAGTGTTTGCCGACATCGCGGAGGAACTCGATTGTCGACATGCCGCGTGTCCACTCGAGGTTGTTCTCGACGATCGCACCCGTCCCGGACTTCTCGGCGTCATCGAAATCGACGAAGCGCTCCAGCTGTCCGCGGATCCGCTCGGTCCAGTCGGCGACCGTGTCCGCCTCGTTGAGGCTGCGCTCACCGATGTCGCGCGGGTCTCCGATCATGCCGGTGGCACCGCCCGCGAGGACGATGGGGCGGTGGCCCGCACGTTGAAAGCGCCGCAACGTCAGCAGCGGCACCAGGTGCCCGGCATGCAGACTCGGCGCGGTTGGGTCGAAGCCGGCGTACACCGTCATCGGCCCGCGTTGCGCCTCGGCGGCCAGCGCATCGAGGTCGGTGGACTGCGCGATCAGCTCGCGCCAGCCCAGCTCGTCGAGGATCCCAGAAGACTCCGTAGACATCCCGCAGAACTCTAGTCGCTGGCGCCGGGCGCCTGCGCCCGCGGACTTCGCCGGTAGGCCGAGACCTCCGGTCGACCCGCAAGCCACAACCGCCAGGGTCGGTCGGCGGCCTGACTGACCCCAACGCGTGGGCCTGACACGGCGCCGTGCGCCTCGTTGAGGCTCAGCGTCACCGGGCCGTCCGGATCAAACAGGTCAATTCCATTGTCGGCCATGGTGATTCCCAGGGCGGAGCACATATTGCCCGGTCCACGCGCCAGCGCGACGCGGCGCACCGCCTCGCCGCGCCGGGCCTGGGCGACATCGATGCCGTCCTCGAGGGCCGCGGCCCGCAGCAGGACAGCCGCGGCCGTGCCGTCGGGTCCGCACACAACATTGGCGCAGACATGGATCCCGTGACTGCGGTAGGTGTATAGCCGCCCGGGGGGCCCGAACATCACGGCGTTACGTCCGTTGAGACCCCGGTACGAGTGGGCCGCGGCGTCGGGCCAGGGACCGCCGGCAACCCCGCCGTACGCCTCGACCTCGACGACGATCCCGCTCACGCCCCGCCCGGTGAGGGTGGCGCCAAGCAATCGATGCGCGGCCTCGACCGGGTCGACGACTAGCTGGCCTGCAGCCACCCGCCGAACCTACCGGTGCCGCAAACGTGGCAGTATCCCGGTGTCTCGGGACCGTCAAAGGAGCCCAAATAATGAATAACCACCTGGCGGTTCCTGCGGGCTTGACAACGCCGCGCCAGCGGCGCATATTCATCATATGATGACTTCATCACGCGAGAATTAATGCCGGGTGGCTCAGAGCCGGCCGTCAGCATCAGCCACCTGCGGGTGATTCGCGGCAAACGCCCAGCACTGCACGACTTCTCGGTAGAGATAGCAAAGGGCAGCATCACCGGTCTGCTCGGCCCGTCCGGATGCGGAAAGACCACGCTGATACGTTGCATCGTCGGCACCCAGATCACCACGTCGGGCACCGTCACCGTGCTCGGCAAACCGGCCGGGAGTGCTGCACTGCGCCGCCGCGTCGGATACCTGCCACAAGACCCGACCATCTACAACGACCTGCGGATCATCGACAACGTTCGATACTTCGCGGCGCTGTACGGTTTCGACGGCCGGGCCGCAGATGCGGCGATCGAGCGGGTCGGTCTGACGGATCATCGGACGGCCTTGTGCGGCAACCTCTCCGGCGGCCAGCGCACCAGGGCATCACTGGCATGTGCATTGGTCTGCCAACCTGATCTGCTCGTGTTGGACGAGCCCACGGTGGGCCTGGATCCCGTGCTGCGAGTGGATCTTTGGGAGCAGTTCACCGACATCGCCCGCGCCGGGACCACCCTGCTGGTCTCCAGCCACGTGATGGACGAAGCCGACCACTGCGGTGAGCTGTTGCTGATGCGCGAAGGCAGCTTGGTCGCCCACACCACGCCGACCCAACTACGAGAGGACACGGGATGCACGTCACTGGAGGACGCGTTTCTGTCCATGATCAAGCGCAGCACGATGCAAAAAGCGGGACCCAAAGCAGGATAAGTCTGCGACCCTACGCCGCCACGACGACGCGGATCTTGCGCCAGCTGGCCGCTGACCACCGCAGCGTCGCGATGATCCTGGTGGTGCCGGTTCTGGTTATCACGTTGATGTACTTCATGTTCGAAGATGCCCCGCACCGCCCGGGCACGCAGGCGCCGTTCAACAATGCCTGCCTGATCTTGCTGGGCCTGTTCCCGCTCTTCGTGATGTTCATCATCACGGCGATAACGATGCAGCGCGAACGGGCCTCGGGGACGTTGGAGCGCATTTTGACCACTCCCCTGCGCCGGCTCGACCTGCTGATCGCCTACGGGACTGCGTTCTCGATCGCTGCGGCGACGCAGGCCATTGTGGCTTGCGCCGTGTCGTTTTGGCTCCTCGGCTTCGATACCGCAGGCAGCCCCGTGTGGGTGTTCGTGATTGCGATCGTCAACGCGGTGCTGGGTGTCGGCCTGGGCCTGCTCTGTAGCGCGTTCGCGCGCACCGAGTTTCAGGCCGTGCAGTTCATTCCGCTGGTGATGGTGCCGCAGCTGCTGCTGGCCGGCATCATCGTGCCTCGAGCGCTGATGCCGGACTGGCTGCAGTGGATCAGCAATGTGCTGCCCGCCAGCTACGCGCTGGAGGCCTTGCAGCAGGTAAACGCCCACCCGGGACTGACCGGCATCGCCTTGCGTGACATCATCGTCGTCATGTGTTTTGCGTTCGCGGCACTCTGCCTGGCCGCGGCGACGCTACGGCGGCGGACACCCTAGCGTGGCAACCACCAACACCGGGCGCAGGCGGCCCGGGCGACCCGCAGGGGGCTCCGACGCACGGGAGCGCATCCTGGACTGTGCGCGAGAACTGTTTGCGCGCAATGGCATTGGTAACACATCGATACGAGCTGTGGCCACCGCAGCCGGTGTCGACTCGGCCTTAGTGCATCACTACTTCGGCACCAAGGAGAAGCTGTTCGCCGCGGCCGTTCGCATTCCGATCGACCCGATGGACATCATCGGCCCGTTGCGCGAAATTCCTGTCGAGGAAATCGGCTACAAACTGCCGTCAATGTTATTGCCACTGTGGGATTCCGAGCTGGGGACCCGGTTCATCGCTGCCCTGCGGTCGATCATCGCGGGGTCGGAAGTCAACCTGTTCCGGTCCTTCATCCAAGACGTGATCGCCGTGGAAGTCGGTGCACGCGTTGACAATCCCCCGGGAAGCGGGATTGTCCGCATCCAGTTCGTAGCGTCGCAGCTGGTGGGCGTGGTGATGGCGCGCTACATCCTGCAACTCGAGCCGTTCGCGTCGCTGCCGCCCGAACAAATTGCGAAAATCATCGCGCCGAACCTGCAGCGCTACCTCACTGGGGATCTGCCGGACGACCTCGCGCCATGAGCCGGGCGTGCTCGTCATCGTCGACGTCGCGGGCCTCGTCGATCAGCAGCACCGGGATGCCGTCGTCGATGCGGTAGGCGCGGCGCAACCGCGGGTTGTAGAGGAGCTGCCCGTCTGGGCCGTCGACCAGCATCAGGGGCCCCCGGTCCGCCGGGCACACCAGAATGCTCAGCAGTGAATCGTCAAGCATTGGTGTGTCGGTGGCTGCCGGTGAGCTCCGCGCGCGTCGCCGGGGTTAGCCGCCGGAACTCGTTGCTGCCGGAGTCGAAATACCACACGTGGCGTCCCGACTTGGGGATCCCGGCCGTGCGCAGCGCGCTGACGGTTGGGCGGTAGGTCGTCGGGCTGAGTGGCAGCTCCGGTACCACGTGCACGATGTCGGGTCCGCGCCCGACAGGCATGTTGGCGACGGCTTCGGTCAAGTCGGCTGCCGTGATCGTCGCGCCCGGCAGCAGCGTCAGCGCCGAGACCGCAAGCTGCCGGTCACCCACGGGCACGTTGTAGGTCACCGCGAGGTCGACGCCGGTGATGAGGCCCAGCGCGTCGGTAACCGGCTCGGCATAGACCAGCCCGCGCGCGGTGCGGACCTCCGAGCCACGCCTGCCCATCAACCAGTAGTCCCCGTCGACGTCGCGGCGGAACAGGTACTCGGTCGATATCCAGGTGTCGCCGGGGGCGAAGACCCCGCGTTTGACCGAAGCCGTCGGATCGATCGGCCCATTGGACTGAGCGAGCAGAACCCCGACCTGGTTGACGTCCGCGACTTGCACGAAGCCGCGATCGTTCTCCAGGATCAGGTCATGTTCGGCGTCGTAAGCACCGAGCTCGACATGGCCGGCGCCGGGCAGCGGACGACCCTTGCTGCCGATCTTGGCGGCGGACACGTTGGCCAGCACAGCTTGTCCGTCGGTGGTGGCGAAGAATTCGACGACGTGGGCGGGCGCGAACGCGTCGACGACCCGCTCCCACAATCCGGTCGGCATACCGGAGCCGATGAACAGCCGCACCGGATGATTGCCGTGCAGCGCGAACGCCGGATCGTCGACGACTTCGCGGAGCATGGCCCAGGTGTAGGACACCACCGTGACACCATATTGGCGTATCTCCTGGACGAACCGGTCCGGTTCCAGGCCGCGCGACAGCGCGACCCGGGTGCCACCGACCACAGCGCCCCCCAGGTTGACCAACAGCGCGGATTCGTGGTGCAGCGGCGTCAAGCAGTACACGGTGTCTTTGCGGTCGAGGGCGGCGGTCGAAGCGGTTCCGAAGGCCGACACCGCCCAGCGGTAGTTGGTGATCTGCTTGGCCACCAGCTCGCCGCTGGCCGTGCTGAATGCGATGGCCGCCAGGTCCCGCGCCAACCCCGGGTTGGGCCGATACCACGCGGGCAGCTCGACGGCGTCGGGGTCGATCTTTTCCATGTCGATGACGTCGGCGTCCTCCGGCAGGTGCAGATCGCGCGACTCACCGCCACCCAGCACCAGCACACGCCCCGGCAATTGCCGCGCGGCATCGAGGTTGGTGGGGTCGGTCAGGATCTCGGTCACTCCCCCGAGCCGAACCATCGTGGCCAGGTCGGCGTCGGGCCGCATCACGACGGCGACCGCGCCGAGCCGGGACAGAGCGGCGATCGCCACCAGTGCGCTGGGCCGGGTCTCCATCAGCACACCGACCCGGTCACCCTGCCGCACTCCGACCTCGATCAGGCCGCGAACGACGTTGTTGATGCGTCGGTTCACGGCCTCGTAGGTGTGTACGCGCCCGTCGAACAACAGGAATTCGCCCTGGGGGGCATCGTTCGCCTGTTCGTCGATGATGCGGCCCAGCGAGATCCGGGTGTGGTCGTTGATCTGTCCCAGCCGGGCCAGTCGCGGCAGCGTCCGGACCGTTTCCACCGCCAGCGTGCGCATCGATTTGTTCGCCGCGGCGACCGCATCAACCGCACCGCGAGCCAGCGCTACCGTCGCCTCGGAGACCTGCCCCAGGCCGTGCGCGAGCCGAGAGCTGAATGCAACACCGCGGTCGGTGTGCTCGGCCGGCTGATCGGCCATCAGGTCGATGCCCGCCGGCTTGTCGCCGCCCGTGGAGACCCAACGCACCCACTCCGCGACGGTCGGCCAGCTCTCCTTGGCTGCCCTGGATCCCACCACTAGGCCGAAATGGCCTGTGCGGATGAGGTATTCGAACACTTCGGCGTTCGGCGCCGCCCGCCGGATGCCGCGCACGGCCGCGGGCTGTCCGATGTCGTCGACCTCGCCGACGAACGCCAATATCGGGCAGGTGATATCGGTGAGCGTCACCATCTGCCCATTGATGGCGAAACCGCCCGTCATCATTCGGTTGTGCGCGATGAACTGCTTGAGCAGCTCCGAGATCGCCGGGCCCGACCACGCGATCCACCCTTCGGACTCAAGGAATCTGCGCTGCTGTTCCCGCGGCAACAATGCCTCACGATCATGCAGCTGACGCACGAAGTCGACCCGGGCCTTGGCGGTTTTCAGCGGATCCATCATCTGAAATCCGGTGCGCGCCATCCAGCTTGGGATGGCCAGCCGGTTGAAGACGTGATCCGCCATGAAATCGGCGATCGCAGCGCCGTAGTTCGGTGGGATGCCCATCGGCAACGCGGCCAGGGTGTCCACCGGGGAACCGAACGCCACGATGCTGGCGATGTTCTTCGAACGCCGGTATGCCGCGGCCTGGTAGCAGAACATCCCGCCCTGCGAATACCCGACCAGGTGCGCATCGAGGCCGGTGGCGTCCTTGACCGTGTCGACCGCCTGACTGAGCGCGACGATGTGGTCGGCCAGGTTCCGGCGCATTCCGCCTTCCATCTTGTCGGGCGAGCCGAAGTCGATGACCCAGGGATCCAGACCGTTGGCGTGCAGGATCCCCACCGCGCCGTCCTCGCGGGTCACGTCCCACATGTCCGCCGACATCATCATTGGGTGCACCAACAGCACCGGCGGGCCCGCGGGCGGCTGCCCGGGTCGGCTGTCCGGCGGAAAGTACCGTTTCAGCTTGTACATCGGTACGCTCTCGACGATCTGGGACGGCGACGGGACGCTGCCCGTTTCCAGCCCGCCCAGCCGTATGACTTCCAGGCCGTTCTGCGCCGTGGCCACCAGACGCTCGATCGGTCGGGTGACCATCGAAAAATTGAGATCCACCGCTGCTCCCTGGCGTGCACATCTTGACAGCTTGGACATCATGGCACATCGGCGCGCCACACGGTTTTGATCAGGCAGTTTGCCCGCGCGGATCTGGCTTAGACTTCCGCAATGTTCTCGGAGACGCGCTACGCGCGAAACGGGGATTTGCGGGTCGCCTACCGCGCTTCGCGTGAAGGACCGCGCGACATCGTGTTCGTCCCGAACTGGTTCACAAACTGTGAGGTCGTTCCAGAGCTACCGTCCATTCAAAGCTGGGTCGAGGCGATGACATCGCTCGGTCGACTGATCTTCTTCGACCAGCCGGGCATGGGAGCGTCCGATCCCGTCACGCCGGGCGCGCCGCCGACCTTGGAGCAATGGGCCGACAGCATCACCGCGGTGTTGGACGATCTCGGGAGTCGCGAAGCGGTCCTCCTCGCGAGCGCCGGCGGCGCGTTGGCGACGGCGGCGCTGTTCGCAGCGACACATCCGTCCCGCGCAACCGCGCTGGTTGTGCTCGAGGGCCACGCAGATCCGCTTACTGAACGCTTTGGGCGTCCCTCACCCGAGGAAACCGCCGCCATGTGGGGCACGGGGAAGCTCCATCATCTCTTGAATCCGGACATGCCGTGGAACGAGGAGATCCGGGCAACGTGGGCTCGGACGGAACGTCTGGCGGCAAGCCCAGGAACCGCTGCTGTCATGATGCCTCTCGCGGCCGAAATGGACGTGCGGCCGCTGCTTCCGGCAATCCGCGTGCCAACCCTCGTCGTCCAGCACGCCGACGACCTGGTGATCCCGCCCGAGTGTGGCAAGGACGTCGCCGATCACATATCCGGCGCGAAGTACGTTGAGCTGCCAGGCCACAACATGTACCACTTCGTTGAACCGTGGCGCCGGTCCTTCCAGGAGATCGCCGAGTTCCTTACCGGCCACCAGGCCGACGTAGCGGACGATCGGGTTCACGAGCACGTCGTTCGGCCCTGCCAGTGCGCTCACGCGGGCGCCGATGTGCACGGCGATTCCGCCGATGTCTTCGCCGCGGACCTCGCACTCGCCGGTGTGCAACCCGGCACGCACCTCGATGCCGAGCGCCTGCACCGCGTCGCGAAGCGACATCGCGCAGCGGATCGCTCGCTGCGGGCCGTCGAACATCGCGAGGAAACCGTCACCCGACGTGTTCACCTCGCGGCCCCGAAAGCGAACGAGTTGCGCCCGGACGACGGCGTCGTGCGCGTCGAGCAAGGCATGCCAGTCACGGTCGCCGATCTCCCAAGCCCGGCGCGTCGAGTCCACGATGTCGGTGAAAAGCACTGTGGCGACAGCACACTGCGCGACCTCGTGATCGGGTCAGGGCTCGAGTTGTGGACCGCGGCGCTCATGAGCTGAAGGGCGTGCCCGGCGAATGGCGCCTCTTCGCCGTCGCCTAGCTCTTGCGCACCCGCTGGCACCGGCAGAGGCATTCGAGGTTGGACGCATGCTTCGGGCCGAACGGGATAGGGCACCGAAAGCCCAGCAGTACGGCACCGCCCTGCGCAAGCCGCGGTAGCGGGAGGTGTCCCGAGCTTCCGCGGCGGTAGCTTTGGTCCGGTGGCGCACCTGTTGGGAGCCGAAGCCGTACACCTGGAATATCCCACCCAGGTGGTATTCGAGTCGATCTCGCTCGGAGTCAACGACGGCGACCGCATCGGCACCGTGGGCCGCAACGGGGACGGGAAATCCAGCCTGCTGGGCCTGCTGACCGGCGAGCTTCAGCCGAACTCCGGCCGCGTCACTTGGCGTAGCGGATTGCGGGTCGCCGCCCTAAGCCAGGGGGACGCCCTCGACCCGCACCGCACGGTCGGCTGGACCCTGGTCGGCGACCAGGCCGAACACCAGTGGGCCGGTGACGCGCGCATCCGCGATGTGGTGAGTGGGCTGGTGTCCGATATCGACTGGGAGACAACGGTTTCCACGCTGAGCGGCGGCCAGCGACGACGCGTGCAGCTGGCCAGGCTGCTGGTGGGTGAATGGGACGTGATCGCGCTCGACGAGCCCACCAACCACCTGGACATCGAGGGCATCTCCTGGCTGGCCGGCCATCTGAAACAACGCTGGGCGCGCAACACCGGCGGGCTGCTGCTGGTGACACACGACCGCTGGTTTCTCGACGAAGTCGCCACCACGACATGGGAGGTGCACGACGGGATCGTCGAGCCGTTCGATGGCGGGTACGCGGCGTACGTGCTGCAGCGTGTCGAGCGGGACCGGCTGGCCGCCACGGCCGAGGCCAAGCGGCAGAACCTGATGCGCAAGGAGCTGGCCTGGCTGCGCCGGGGCCCGCCGGCGCGCACATCGAAGCCCAAGTTCCGGATCGAGGCGGCCAACCAACTGATCGCCGATGTGCCCCCACTGCGCAACACTGTCGAGCTGGCCAAGCTGGCTACCGCGCGGCTGGGAAAGGACGTCGTCGACCTGCTCGACGTGTCGGTCTCGTTCGACGGCCACCCGGTGCTGCGTGACATCGAATGGCGGATCGGCCCGGGTGAACGCACCGGCATCGTCGGAGCCAACGGCGCCGGCAAGTCGACGCTGCTCGGGTTGATCGCGGGCACTATTCAGCCAGACACCGGGCGCGTCAAGCACGGCAAGACCGTCAGGCTGGCGGTGCTCGACCAGCAAGGCGATCAGCTGGCCCAGTTCGCCGATGACCGGATCGCCGACGTGCTGAGCAGGCTGCGCGGCGGCTATCAGGAGGAGGGCCGGGAGGTCACCCCGGCCCAGCTGCTGGAGCGACTCGGCTTCGGCCGCGGCCAGCTGTCCGCACGGGTGGGCGAACTCTCCGGCGGTCAGCGACGGCGCCTGCAGCTCATGCTCACGTTGTTGTCCGAGCCGAACGTGCTGCTCCTCGACGAGCCCACCAACGACGTGGACACCGAGATGCTGACCGCCACCGAGGACCTGCTCGACGCCTGGGCGGGCACCTTGATCGTCGTTTCGCACGACCGGTATCTGCTCGAACGTGTCACCGACCAGCAGTACGCGATCTTGGACGGGCGGTTGCGGCATCTGCCGGGTGGCATCGACGAATACCTGCGGCTGGCTGCCCGTTCCACGCCTCCGGAGCAACCAACCACCACCGCTGCCAAGCCGCAGGCGATGTCCGGCGCCGACCGGCGTGCCGCTGAAAAGGAGCTGGCCGCGACCGACCGCCAACTCGCCCGCCTCGCCGATCGGATCACGGCCAAGCACAACGAACTCGCCGAGCACGACCAGTCCGATCACGTCGCGTTGACTCGGCTGACCCAAGAGTTGCGCGGCCTCGAAGGTGAGGTCGCGGCGACGGAAGCCCGCTGGTTGGAGCTGTCAGAGATTCTCGAATAATCTTCATCGTGCATTCCGGCCCGATCGAAACGGTGGCGTGCGTCGGCTCGAGCACCACCGCGTCCAAGGGAACCTTCCGCTGGATCGCCGAGCTGGAGAGCCGACCGCAAAACAGCCGGTTTCGGTTCGTCAATCTGGGGGTGGGCGGGGATCTGTCGTTCAACATCGTCAGGCGTCTGCGCCGCGTGATCGGTACCCAGCCCGACCGGGTAATCATCATGATCGGAACGAACGATATTCTGGCCAGCGTCTTTCCCAACTTTCGGAGAATCATTCGAGTGTGGAAAGGGCTTCCGGCAGAGCCCACCGTGCAGCGATTCAAGGACAACCTCGCACTCATCACCCGAAGGTTGCGCCAGGACACCCAAGCGAGGATCGCGCTGAGTTCCCTTGCGCCCGTGGGAGAAGACCCCCATTCCAGCGATCCCGTCCAGTCACGGCTCAACGACCTGTGCGCCGCCCTTAGCGGCGTGATCCGCGATGTCTCGCTACAGGAGGGCACGTACTACATCCCTTTCTACGAGGCGTTCCAGGATCAGCTCGTCCACTCACAGACCGCCAAACCGTTTACCCGGTTCTCCTTCCCGTCGTTCTACCGCGATTATTTGTTCCGGGAGATGATCCTGCGGCGCAGTTTCGACGAGATCTCCCGAATCAACGGGTGGGAGTTCCACATCGACGGCATTCACCTCAACACCCGGGGCGGCCGGATTCTGACGCAAGCCGTTCAGGAGTTCCTGGACTCGCCGGGCGCCACGCCAGGAGGAACTCAATGAGAAGGCAACCGTACCGGCCGGTGTCTTACCTTCCCGGCGAGGCGTTGCTCGCGCTGTATCGGCGGCGGGGTGCGGTGATCAATTCCGGGGTGGGCCGGCACGGCTACACCTACCTGCTGGGAGCCGAGGCCAACAAGTTCGTGTTCGCCAACGCCGATGCGTTCAGCTGGCGGGAGACTTTTGAGAGCCTGGCTATCGTTGACGGGCCTACCGCCCTGATCGTTAGCGACGGCGCGGACCATCAGCGTCGTCGCAGCGTCGTGGCGCCCGGGCTGCGTCACCGAGAGATACAGAACTATGTGCAGACCATGGTGTCCAACATCGACGCCGTGATCGACGGCTGGCGGCCCGGACAGCGGCTGGACATCTACCAGCAGTTCCGCTCGGCGGTCCGGCGCAGCACCGCCGAGTCGCTGTTTGGCCAGCGCATAGCCGCCCACTCCGACTTCCTTGGTGAACAACTGCAGCCCCTGCTGGATCTCACCCACCAACTACCGCAAGTCATGCACGTGCACCGGTGGACCAACTCGCCGGCATGGCGGCAGGCGATGGCCGCGCGAACCCGCATCAACAACCTCATCGACGCCCAGGTCGCGGAGGCTCGCACTTCGCCCAGGCCCGACGACCACATGTTGACCATGTTGATCAATGGTCGCGGCGACGAGGGTTACGCATTGAACGACAACGAGATTCGCGATTCCATCATTTCGCTCATCACCGCCGGCTACGAGACCACCAGCGGCGCGATGGCTTGGGCTGCCTACACGCTGCTGACCCTGCCGGGCGCCTGGGACGCCGCCGTCGACGAAGTCAACCGTATGCTCGGCGATCGACCACCGGCCGCCGACGATCTCGCCGCGCTGACCTACCTCAACGGCGTCGTCCACGAGACACTTCGGCTGTACACGCCCGGAGTGATCTCCGCCCGCAGGGTGATGCGTGACCTCCGGTTTGACGGGCACCGCATCCGGGCGGGGCGGTTGCTGATCTTCAGCCCCTATGTCACCCACCGGATCCCCGAAGTGTGGCCCGAACCAAGGGAATTCCGCCCAGTGCGCTGGGATCCCGGCTCACCGGATTACCGCAGGCCCGCACCACACGAGTTCATCCCGTTCAGCGGAGGGCTGCACCGATGCATCGGAGCGGTCATGGCCACCACGGAGATGACCGTGATGCTGGCCCGGCTGGTCGCCAGGACCACGCTCCGGTTGCCCCCACAGCGGATCCGCGCACACAACCTCGCCGCACTGAGCCCCCGGCCGGGACTGACCGTGGAAATCGTCGAGTCAGTGCCAGCGCAGTAGCACGAGTTCAGAGCAGAATCCGGGACCCATCGCGATCATCAGCCCGTAGCTTTCGCTGGGCGGCGGTTTGGCGATGGTGTCGCGCAATATGTGCAGCACCGAGGCCGACGAGAGGTTGGCGATCTCGCTCAGCGAGCGCCAGGTCAGCTCGAGCGCCTCCGGGGGCAGCTCCAGGCTCTTGGTGATCGCGTCGATGACCTTGGGGCCCCCGGGATGGCCGACCCAAGCGGCGATGTCATCCTTACGCAGCCCGTGGGCGGCCAGGAACCGGTTGACGTCGTCGGCCAGGTGCCGCTCGATGACGGTCGTCAGCTCGGGGGACAGCACAAGCTGTAGGCCAGAGGCGTCGACGTTCCAGCCCATGATGTGCAGCGATTCGGGGTAGAGCCGGCTGCGCGAAGCGATGATGTCCGGCCCGCCGGCCGGGATCTGTTCGGCACGACGCTCGCCGACGGCCACCACCGCAGCCGCTCCGTCTCCGAACATCGCAGACTCGACCAGACCCGACACGGTTGGCTTGATCGCCGGGAACCCGAGCGAGCAAAGCTCGACTGACACCAGCACCGCGACGCCGTCGGGCGCACCGCGCAGATAGTCCTGCAGCCGACCCACGCCCGCCGCCCCGGCCGCGCAACCCAGTCCGAACAGCGGCACCCGGCGGACATCCGGGCGCAGGCCGAGTCGTCCGGCGATCCGGGCATCCAACGACGGGACCGCGACGCCGGTGACGGTCGTGCTGACGATCATGTCGATATCCTGGGGTTGCAAGCCCGCCTCTTCAAGCGCGCCCAGCAGTGCCTCGCAGCCAAGTTCCACTGCTTTTTCGACAAAGATCTCGTTCGCATCGCCGAAGTCGGCCAGCGACGGGTATTCCTCGAGCGGCAACACCAGGTGGCGACCGTTCACCTTCGCGCCGGCGTGCAGACGCCGAATAATCCCCTCGTGCTCCTTCAGACCGGAGAACTCGACAAAGGAGTCGGTGAACTCGCTCTGGCTGTAACGATGCGGCGGCAATGCGCCGAACACACCTGCGATGACGCTCATGCCCCTGCCTCTTTGCTACTGGCGCTGCTCAAAAAGCACCTCCCCGATGATCCAAGTTTAAGTGGTTGCGGTCGGTCTCGCAAAGCCGAACGTATTCAACATGTGTCGTATTAGCGGCCCGCCGGCACTTGCGTAATTAGGCCCGCCAGCGTGGATTTCGTCATTGAACATCATCGTCATCCGCTGGGTTGAGCGCCATCGCGATCAAGGCGTCGGGGCTCAGCGCGTCGATCACATCGTCGCCGACAGTTGGCTCAAGATGGGACTTTTCGGGCATGCCCGCTAGCAGCAATAGCTTGTCGAGCAATCCGGTTCTCCGAAGCTCTTGGACAGGAATGTTTCTCAGAACAGACCAGATCCTCTCGTCGTCGGATTCTTCGCGGTGGCCGCCCAGCAGCTGTTGAGCGAGATGATCGGCCAACGCCGTTGGAGTGGGATAGTCGAAGATCAGCGTGCGCGACAAGGCCAACCCGGTATCGGCTTTGAGACGGTTGCGTAGTTCGACGCCGGTCATCGAGTCGAAACCGAGATCGGAAAAAGCACGTTCGATATCGATGTCGTCGCTGCTCGAGTGGCCCAAGACGGTTGCGGCATGCACGGACACCAACTCCACCAGCTGACGGTACTGCTCGTTTGGGGCCAGCTCCCGCAATTGCTCGGCCAAGCCGACCGACCGGCCCGCCATTGGGCGCGGCGCTTCTGCCCCATCAGATTCACCAGCGCCCAACCAAAATCGCTGCCGGACAAACCCATACGTCGGCAACTCCACCCGCCGTGCGCCCAAACCGCTTAACACACCACCCCACTCCACCCGCACACCCGCGGTGAACAACTGACCCAATGCGGCGATCAACGAATCGACCTCCGGGCGGTCCTTGGCCAACGCCATCACCGAGACCGCCTGCTCGGTGGTCAGAGACTGCTCCGCGGCCGCCGTCAAACCCCCACCGGGCCCTACCTCCACGAACACCGCAGCCCCCAGCGACTCCACCGTCTGCACACCCCGGGCAAACCGCACCGGCCGACGCACATGCTCAACCCAGTACTGGGGCGACCCGTACCCAGGCCCAGCCAGCTCACCAGTCACGTTGGACACCAAACCAATTCGTGGCTCTATTACTGACACCTCGGCGAGCACTTGTGCGAACGGCTGCACCATGGGCTCCATCAACGCCGAATGAAACGCATGCGACACCGCCAACCGGTGCACCCGACGACCCAGCCCCGCCAACCGACCCGCCACCGCGCCCACCGCAGCTTCCTCACCCGAAATCACCACCGAATTCGGGCCATTGACCGCCGCAATATCCACGCCCCCGCCGAGCAAGGGCGCCACCTCGTCCTCGCCGGCGGCCACCGCGGCCATCACCCCACCGCCGGGCAACCCTGCCATCAACCGGGCCCGGGACGCCACCACGTTGGCCGCATCGGCCAACGACAGCGCCCCGGCGATATAGGCCGCGGTGATCTCGCCCACCGAATGACCCATCACAAAATCCGGCACCACACCGCAGGACCGCAACAACGTCGCCAGCGCCACCCCCACGGCAAACAACGCGGGCTGGGCGAACTCGGTGCTTTGCAGCAGCGCCGCATCGGCGCCCCAGATCACTTGCCGCAACGGCAACCTCAAATGCGGATCCAACGCCGCGACCGCCCCGTCAAAAGCCTCGGCGAAGACCGGAAACCGGCCGTAGAGCTGCTGGCCCATGCCCAACCGCTGGGAGCCCTGGCCGGGAAACACGAACACTGTCTTACCCACCGAATGCGCCCGCCCCGCCACAACATCCGCACCCTGCTCGCCGCCGGCTAGTCCGGCCAACTCCGTCATCAGCTGCGCACGGTCAGCGCCCACCACCACCGCCCGCTGCTCAAATACCGAGCGCGTCGAAACCAACGACCACCCCACATCGACCGCAGTCAGACCCGCGTTGCGGCCGACGTGCGCCACCAGCCGGCCTGCCTGATTCCGCAACGCTTCTGCCGAACGAGCCGACAGCACCCAAGGAATGACCGGATTGCCGCCATGGCATTTGGGCCCAACACTTTCCATCACGGCTTCCACTGCGGCAGGTGGTTCTTCGATAATCACATGCGCGTTGGTCCCGCCCATTCCGAACGACGACACCCCGGCGCGGCGCGGACCATCGCCCACCGGCCACGGCGTCAGCATCGTATTGATCCGAAGGCCGAGGCTTTCAAGATCAATCCCGGGACTGGCATAGTTGAGACTTGGCGGTATCAAACCGTTTTCAGCCGCCAGCACGACCTTGAGTAGGCCCGCGATTCCTGCGGCGCCCCCGGTGTGGCCAATGTTGGTCTTCACTGACCCCACACTCACCGGACGCCGTTGACGGTGAGCGAACACCTCACCCAGTGCGGTCGCCTCGATCGGATCGCCGATTTCGGTGCCGGTTCCGTGCGCCTCGACGTAGTCGACCTGCTCGCTATCCAGGCCCGCGCGCAGCAGCGCGCGCCGTATGACGTCGACTTGTCCGGGAACCGAAGTCACGGTCAGCCCGGCGGCGCTGTGTCCGGCATTGCCAACGGCGCTGCCGCGAACGACGGCGCGGATTCGATCTCCGTTGTCCAGTGCGGCACGCAACGGCTTCAGCAGGACAAGAGCACCGCCTTCGCCCCGCACGTAGCCGTCGGCGCGTTCATCGAATGCGTAGGTGTGGCCCGAAGGCGATATCGCGCCGAATTCTGTTTCGAGCATCGCTGTTTCGCTTGCCAGGTTCAGATGGACGCCGCCGGCGATCGCTAGCGGCGACGCACCCGTCCACAGGCTCTCACAGGCGAGGTGCACCGCCACCAGAGACGATGATTGGCCGGAATCGACGGTCATGCTTGGGCCATGCAGCCCGAACGCGAACGAGATCCTGTTGGCTATCATTCCCCGGCTGATGCCGGCGAACGAGTAGTGGTCGACATCGTCGTCTGCAGCGACCGTCAGGAACGCGTAGTCGTCGTTCATCGCGCCGAGGTAAACCGCGACGTGTTCGCCGCGCACCGTTTCCGGCACCGCGAATGCGTCTTCGAACAATTCCCAGGTCAGTTCGAGCGCCAGCCGTTGACGCGGGTCCATCGCGCGTGCCTCGCGTGGCGATAGGTTGAAGAAGTCAGCGTCGAAGTCGGCGACATTGCCCGGCAACTGCGCGACTTCGACCCCATCGCAGATGAGGCGCCAGAACTCGGCGGGGTTGGCAGCGGCGGGGAACCTGCATGCGAGTCCGATGATTGCTATGTCCGTCGACGGCACGACATCCTCAACTCGTTGCGGGCATTAAGAGCCGACATCTTCGTCGAGGATGGCGAAGAGTTGGCTTTCGGTTGCGGTGGTGATGTCGTCGTCGAAGCTGTAAGACTGGTCGAGGCCGGAGGGTGCGGTGGTGAGGTCGGTCAGGATGGTTTGGATCCGGGCCGAGAAGTGTGTTTTGTCGTCGGGGGTCCAGTCGGGTTGGTTGACCAGTGTTTGTAGTTCGCGGGCGATGTCGTTGAAACGAGCCAACCGGTCGGGTTCGCTGTTGGGTGTGCCAGTGGTGATCGTCGCGGAGCTGAGCTGTCCGTCGACGTGTTCGGCCAGCGCCGTGGGGGTGGGGTAGTCGAAGATCAATGCGGGCGAAAGGGTAAGGCCAGTAGCGGTTTTGAGGCGGTTGCGCAGTTCCACCGCGGTCAGGGAGTCAAACCCGAGGTCTTGGAACGCCACGTCAGCGTCGATATCGGCGCTAGAACGGCCCAAAACGGTTGCGGCGTTGGTACACACCAATTCCACCAACAGGCTGTAACGCTGCTCAGGGCTCAGCCCCTGCAGCCGTGCGGCCAACCCCGACATCGACGCCGCGCTATCGGCATCAGCGACTCGACGCCGCCCCGGACGAGCGACCAAGTCACGAAGCAACGGCGGCACAACACCGGCTGCGCGCAGCCCTGCCGCATTGAGGCGGGCGGCCACCAGCACCGGGCGATCGGCCAGCATCGCCTCGTCGAACAGCTGTAATGCCCGGGGTGTGGATAGCGGTGTGAGCCCGACTCGGCTCATCCGGGCCTTGTCGCGGTCGGCCAGGTGTCGGGTCATTCCCGAAGCCTGCTCCCATAACCCCCAGGCCACCGACAACCCGGCCAGGCCATCGGCGCGCCGG
>Ga0209040_10000822_pt1 | contig 24109 bp, 23 predicted proteins | sample BogFormECP12_OM3_FD_188240 | JGI IMG/M metagenome (GOLD analysis project Ga0209040, IMG submission 188240) | Bog forest soil microbial communities from Calvert Island, British Columbia, Canada - ECP12_OM3 (SPAdes) (version 2) | ecosystem: Environmental > Aquatic > Freshwater > Wetlands > Bog ... | reverse complement strand
CCCGCCGCGGTCGCCCGCGGCGTGGTGCCACGTCGGGCTGAATTTCCCGGATTCGCCTTGTCAATCAATAACTTCCAGAAATGCGGTGTCGAACTCAAGCCTCGGGCGCCGCCATCTCCACCGCGGCCAAGGTCAGCTTCACCCTGGCGGGCTCGAACAACGCTGTCGGCCTCGACGGCAGCGGTGACGGTCTCGTGATCGGCAGCGGGGCGGGCAACTTCGTCTATGCCATGGGCGAAGCCATCTCCACCGCGGCCAACGTCAGCTTCGACCTGCAGGGATCGAACAACGCTGTCGGCCTCGACGGCAGCGGCGACGGTCTCGTGATCGGCAGCGGGTCGGGCAACACCGTCTATGCCTCGGGCGAGGCCATCGCCACTGCGGCCAACGTCAGCTTCGACCTGCAGGGCTCGAACAACACTGTCGGCCTCGACGGCAGCGGCGACGACCTGACGATCTCGGGCACCGGCAACACCGTCTACGGTAGCAACATAGGCCTGACCGTCGGGGCGAACAGTTCGGTTGGGGTCGTCGGCACCGGGGACGCGATCACCGCGACCGGGCCCGCCACGGTGACCGTGTGGGACACGCCCACCGGCGGCGCCGCCATCGACCAGTTCTTTCCAACTTCCTATCCGTCGAGCCTATATCCGTCCGGCGCGGAGCTGCTGATCACGCAATTCACCGCCTCTGACGCGCTGGATTACACCGTCGCCTACTACCAGAACGGTGAGGCGGAGCTGACCAACTTCAGGCCCGTACCGTCGAATGAAACGAGCGAAACCCTGGTCGTCAATGACCCGGCGGGCACGTCTGGCGTCAAAGTCTCGATCTACGAGGTTAACTACACCAACGGGACCTCATCCGCGGTCTTTTCCTTCAGCAACGGCATTGTCAGCGCCGGCACTTTCTCCGGACCAAACCTGACCGGCGTCCAGAAAAGCAGCTCCTCCAAGTTGTCGGCACCATCACCAGCCGCCTACTACTCGAGCGAGGGCGTCCCGGATAGCTTCACCGGCTCACCCGAGTCGCTCGGGTATGACACCTACGAGATCCTGGGCGACAGCTCGATCGCGGACGACGCGGTCGCTGCTCCGGCCTTGTCGGCTGCTTCGGCTTCGCCAACCTCGTCGACGACCGCCTCCTCGATCATCGCGCCCGTGACGACCGCGAGCAGCCTCGCCACGCTGATGCAGGACCTGACCGCCAACGCCGATCTGTTGCCGGCACCCGGCGTACCGGCGTCGTCCAGCAGCCCCTCGCTTTCCAGCAGCCCAGCAGCGTCCGCGCTCTACCAGATGCACACGCCGCCGCCGCTGGTGCTGTTCCACTCGTCCACTCCGTGGCTCTGAGCCTCGGCCCACGAACTACGGCACCGGACACGCCGACGAGCAACTTACGAACGACAGCACCAGTTAACGACGGCGGCGGCGCTCGTCAGGCGGCGTTGCCGCTCGGCGGTGCGTGCTCGATGGCCGCGTTCAGCATCCGCAGACGGTGGGTGAGTTCGTGCATCACGTACCACGCGAAGTTCGGCACCTCGTCGACCATGTAGCGGAACTTGCGGCGGTCCATCACCGCGAGCTCGCACCGCTCGCGCGCCCGCGCGGTCGTGGTGCGCGGGACCTGATCCAGAACCGATGCGAAACCGAGCGCCCGGCCTGCCTCGATCGTCTCGATGAACTTGCCGTGGCTCTCGATGTCGACCGAACCGGATAGAACGATGTACATCGAATCCGACGGCTCGCCTTCGTGGAAGATGACGTCGCCCTGCGCGTAGGTCGCGACCGAAGCGGCGCCGCGGGCGAAGACCCGGAAGTCGATGTCCTTCTGCGTCGTCATGCCGGCCATCCGCGACTTCTGTGACGAATTTATGACGGCTGGCTTGGCGGTTGTCCAGAACCGTCTCGGTCGAAGTACGGCCCATTGCGCCATGCACGCCTGTCTTTCGCGCGGCCGGCAAAGGCGTGGATGCTCCACCTTCGCGGAGCATGACGAGACCAAGGTGGGTGCGATCACACTTAGGTTGAAACCGCCCTACGGGCACAGACCCGTGGTGTGCAGGACGGTCATCAGCCGGGCGTCGGGCTGCTCGTCCGGCGGGGCCTGACAGACTGGGCGGACCTGCTCGATCGCTGTTTCGCGGTCGTGCATCTGCAACAGGACCGGACCCAGGACGCCGCGGACCAGATTGACGAACTTCGCCGTCCCCGGCCCGGCCGGCAGGTGTTCGACCATGCGCAGCGCCTCATGCAGTTCGCCATCGGCGTCGAGCATATCATTATTGTGGATGTGGAACAGCGCCATCGCCACGTGCGAGCGCGGATCCTTCGGATAGTCGCTCAGCAGCCCGGGCCCAGCGGCGCGCAACTGCTCGGGGTCGGTCGGCCAGCGCGCCTGCGGGATGAATTGCGCCATCTGGTCATCCAACACCTTCTGGAATGTCGGCACCCGCATGGCGACCGCGCCGACACTGGCGAACGACAGCAGGCCGAGGCAGCAGGCGATGACTAGCGCGAGCTGTCGGCCAGAGTCCTCCTGCGTCGATTCCTCGAACTTCCCGTGCAGCAGCAAGCCAGTGATGGCGCCGACGATGGCGCCCCCGATATGCGCGGAAACATCGACCAGTACGCCGCTGTGCGCGGCCGCGCGGGCCGGCAACAGCGACGGGATGAGGCAGAGCAACGTCAGCCACATCATCAGGCGCCGCAGCCCGCCAGGAGGCATCCGGAGCGCGAGGCAGAAGCCGCAGGCCATTACGGCCATGATCGCGCCCGAGGCGCCGACGCTGACGAGATGCGCCGGCGCGAACCCCAGCGTAGCGAGCGCGCCGCCCAATCCGCCCAGCAAATAGACAGCGAGCAGCCATGCCGGGCCGACCACGCGCTCCAGCACCCAGCCGGCGAGCACCAGCACGAACAGGTTGGTGATCAGATGCAGCCGGTTGATGTGCAGCAGGGTTCCGGTCAGCACGCGCCACCACTCGTTGTTGCGCAGCACGTAATCGCGCTCGATCCCACCCAGCGCCAGCATGCTCGCCGGCGACTGGGTGCCGTCGGCGCCGGCCACCACGGCGAACCTCACCTCCAGCACATACGCCAGGATCAGCACCGCGACGATGGCCAGCGTCGCCCAGGCTGTCTCGTTGCGCCGGTCGGCGAAATCGGACCACCACGCCTGCTCGAAAGACCCGCCGCCGGCCGACCCGTCGCCCTGCATCGCTCCGAACCGGGCCACGCCGACGATATCGGTGCGGTACTGCTCAATGCGGCGGGCGATGGTCTGGACCGGGACGTCGTAGATGTCGGCGATCGTGAACTGCTCGGGGCGGCCGTCCCAGGGCAGGCCCTGGACCGTCAGCGCGCCGGATGGCGACCACGAGAGAGGTGCCAAGTCGGACCAGCCGACGTATCGGCTGCCGAACGTGAGGGTCAGGGTAATTCCCCTGCCGTCGAGGACGACGCGGGGCGTGCCGCGCAACAGCGTGACCGCGCTGCCGAGGGCGGCGAGCCAACAGACGGCGGCGGGAACGGCGCAGACCGCGCGCGGGAGCGGAAGCTGGCCCAGATGCAGGTGGCGGAGCGCGAGCACGCTCAGGATCGCGCCCAGGACGGCAAGGAGCCCGAGCGTCGCGATGCGGCGGCCCGGCCGCGGCCAGTAGATCCGTTCCGGTTGGAACCGCGCCCCGGCGAGAGGGGCCGACTGTGCGCTCGGCATCGATCCGATCCGCTGCAATCACCAAGCAATGCCGCGCCAGTCGCAACGAGGTCAAGCTTTGCCGGCGCTGCGGCGGACCGAGGGGGCGGACCGACTTCGCCGCGGCGAGAGCGGCTGCGGCTCACGGCGTCAGGACGTCGTCGTCATGCGCCGTGCAGCCCCTCTGCACGTCGGGCGGCGCCTCGTTCGCCTGGCGCAGCCTGCATTCCTGCTCGGCGTAGGTGCAGACCCATCCCTGCCGGAGTTCGTAACAGAAGTAGTCGGCGCCCGGATGCGTGCCGCCCTGGAACAGCGCCCGCGTGCGCACGAACGCAAACGCCCCCGCCGTCAGCGCCACGAGCAGGATGACGACCCGGGTGGAGCGGCGCGCCATCCCGGCTCCCGTCGGGGCGGCGGCTAGACCTTCTCGACCTGGCCGTATTCCAGCTCGACCGGCGTCGAGCGGCCGAAGATCGAGACGCTGACCTTCACGCGGCCCTTCTCCTCGTCGACCTCCTCGACCACGCCGTTGAAGCTGGTGAACGGACCGTCGGCGACGCGCACCTGCTCGCCGACCTCGAACAGGATCGACGGGCGCGGACGCTCCACGCCCTCGGCGGTCTGCTTGAGGATGCGCTCGGCCTCGGCGTCGGAAATCGGCGTGGGCCGCGTCTTGCTGCCCAGAAAGCCGGTCACCTTCGGCGTGTTCTTCACCAGGTGCCACGCCTCGTCGGTCAGGTCCATCTTCACCAGCACGTAGCCGGGGAAGAACTTGCGCTCGGCACTCACCTTCTGGCCGCGACGCACCTCGACGACGTCCTCGCTCGGCACGAGGACCTCCTCGAACTGGTCGGCCAGGCCCTTCTGCGCCGCCTGCTCCTTCAGCTGCTGCGCGATCTTCTTCTCGAACCCGGAATAGACGTGCACCACGTACCAGCGCTTGGCCATCACACTCTCCTCAGCTGGCACCGAACAACAGCCGCACGCCCATGCCGAACACCTGGTCGATGGCCAGGAAGAACAGCGCGGCCATCGCGGCCATCGCGAAGACGAGGCCCGTCGTGACCGCGGTCTCCTTGCGCGACGGCCAGGTCACCCGGCCGATCTCGGTTCGGACTTCGCGCAGGAATCGAGCCGGATTGAACGCCAAAATCTATGCTCCCAAGCCGCCTTCGCGGCATATGTGCGGAAGAATCCCTGCGCGTCGCGTTGGCAGGGGTGGAGGGTCTCGAACCCCCAGCCTCCGGTTTTGGAGACCGGCGCTCTAGCCAATTGAGCTACACCCCTGCGCCGCGGCTGAAGTCCGCACACTACGGCATTCGATCGCGCAGGCGGCGTAGAAAGAGTGCGGCCGAAGGCGTGTCAAGGCCGCAACACCCCCCGACCACGTCCGTGGCCCGGAAATCCGCCGCGGCGCGTCAGCCCGGCGCGGCTGGAGCGGGTGACGGGAATCGAACCCGCACAGCCAGCTTGGAAGGCTGGAACTCTACCATTGAGCTACACCCGCGTGCGGAGCATGTAGCCCAACGGCCAGCCGGCGGCGAGAGGGGCGGCGGCGGAACGGCTGCTCGACCGCCCAGTGCAGCACCGACGCCGCCGCGAGCGACAGCCCGATCGCCAGCGGCAGCCAGAACAGCGTGAACAGCCCCGCGTCCGCCCCGGCGAACCACGCCAGCACCACGCCGAGCGTCTTCTGCACCGGCTCGTTGACCAGATAGAGGCTGAACGAGATCGCGCCGAGCCCTGTCGCTTGCGCGCTACTCAGCCAGCGCGCCGGCACCCGCAGCAGGGGCGCGGACGGCCAGCGCTGCACCGCGAGGCACGCGACCCAGACCAGCGGCGGCAGCGCCTTGCCCATGCCCGCCTGCGTGCTGAAGGCGAGGCAGTTCTCCAGCGCCAGCAGCAGCAGCCACCAGCGCCCGGACCGCAGGCCGAAGGCGCCCGCGCCGGCCACGCCGAGGGCGAAATAGGCCGCCTTCTCCGGCAGGAACGCGCGGCTGAACAGCCAGCCCTGCGGCATCGTCCGGTCATAGGCGAAACCCGCCGCCGCCATGCACATCAACAGCAGGGTCAGCCGCAGGATGAACGGATGGCCGCGGCCGAGCCGTGGCCCGACCCAGGCGACCAGCAGGTAGAACTGCCACTCGGTGCTCAGGCTCCATGCGGCACCCAGCCAGCCCACCCAGGCGTCGGGCAACAGGCCGTCCGGCACGACGCCGTGCGCCATCACGACATGCAGGCCCAGCACGAGCCAGCCGTCCGCCGGCCAGCCGCCCGACCAGATCTCCCAGCCCGCCGGCGAAGCCCATCGCAGCGCGTCCGCCGGCAGCGGGATCAGCTGGCCCGGAATGGCGAACAGCAGCACGCACAGATAGGCGGGATAGATGCGCCGCGCCCGCGCGGCCAGGAATCGTTCGGGGTCGGCGCCGTGCGCTTCCCAGGCGCGCGCGATCACGAAGCCCGACAGCGCGAAGAACACGTCGACCGCCGCCCCGCCGTGCAGGAACGGCCCGGCGAGCCACGCGGGAACCGCCGCGAACGGAACCGCATGCGACACGGTCACGTAGGTCGCCAGCACGCCGCGCAGGCCGTCGAAGCAGCGCAGACGCTCGTCGCCGGCCGCGTAGCCCGGCTCGATGGCGCGGCTGGCGTCTGCACCTCTGGACGGCAATCGGGCGATCCTGACTCAACCTATGGTTGAGATACCCAATCCGGCACACGGTTGCAACTCCGATCGCGACGGCCTATTTCACGATTTCAACTTCTCCGGATTTCAAGGAGGGTGGCCTTCGCGGGCCGCCTTTTTTGTTGGAGCGAACGCCGCTTGCTCTCGACTGAACTGGAAGGAAAGATCGCCGCCATCGTCGGCCCCGCGCTGGCTGGGCTGGGCTATGACCTCGTGCGCGTCGCCGTGCTCGGGCGCGAACGGCCGACGGTGCAGATCATGGCCGACCGCAACGACGGCTCGGCGATCACCGTCGAGGACTGCGAAACGATCAGCCACGCGCTGAACCCGCTGCTCGACGTCGAGGACCCGATCCCCGGCGCCTGGACGCTGGAGATCAGCAGCGCGGGGATCGACCGTCCGCTGACGCGGCCGAAGGACTGGAACCGCTTTGCCGGCCACCTCGCGCGCGCCGAAGTCGCCGTGCCGATCGATGGACAGCGGCGCTTCTCCGGCATCGTGCTCGGCGCCGACGACCAGGTCGCCCGCATGCGGCTGGAGGACGGCACCGAAGTGGCGCTGCCGCACGCCGACCTGAAGCGCGCCCGCCTCGTTCTCACCGACGAACTCATCGCCGCCAGCACACCGAGAAAGCCGACCAACTAGATGAGCACCACGATGGAAGCCTCAGTCCTACGCCCCGAACTTCTCCTGGTCGCCGACGCCGTCGCGCGCGAGAAGTCGATCGAGCGCGAGGAAGTGCTGGAAGCGATGGAGCAGGCCATCCAGAAGGCCGGCCGCGCGCGCTATGGGCACGAGAAGGACATCCGCGCGACCATCGACCGCAAGACCGGCGAGGTGAAGCTGTCGCGCTGGACCGAGGTCGTCGAGACCGTCGAGAACGAAGAGACGCAGATCCCCGTCCACATCGCCAAGAAGTTCGCGCCTGAGAAGAACGTGGGCGACTTCATCGTCGATCCGCTGCCGCCGATCGATTTCGGACGCATCGCTGCCCAGACCGCCAAGCAGGTGATCGTGCAGCGGGTGCGCGAATACGAGCGCAAGCGGCAGTACGACGAGTACAAGGACCGCGTCGGCGAGATCGTCAACGGCACCGTCAAGCGCACCGAGTACGGCAACCTGATGGTCGAGCTGGGCCGCGCCGAAGGCCTGCTGCGCCGCGACGAGCTGATCCCGCGCGAGAGCTTCCGCAACGGCGACCGCGTGCGCGCCTACATCTACGACGTGCGCGAGGAGCCGCGCGGCCCGCAGATCTTCCTGTCGCGCACGCATCCCGGCTTCCTCGCCAAGCTGTTCGCGCAGGAAGTGCCGGAAATCTACGACGGCATCATCGAAATCAAGGCCGTCGCGAGAGACCCCGGCAGCCGTGCCAAGATGGCCGTCATTTCGCGCGACAGCTCGATCGATCCGGTCGGCGCCTGCGTCGGCATGCGCGGCTCGCGCGTGCAGGCCGTGGTGCAGGAGCTGCAGGGCGAGAAGATCGACATCATCCCGTGGTCGCCGCAGGCCGCCACCTTCGTCGTCAACGCACTCGCGCCCGCCGAGGTCACCAAGGTCGTGATGGACGAGGAAGCCGGGCGCGTTGAAGTCGTCGTGCCCGATGACCAGCTATCGCTCGCGATCGGCCGGCGCGGCCAGAACGTGCGGCTCGCCTCGCAGCTCACCCGCTGGGACATCGACATCCTGACCGAGGCCGAGGAGAGCGAACGGAGGCAGGAGGAATTCCGCCGCCGCAGCGCGCTGTTCGTCGAGGCGCTGGACGTGGACGACGTGATCGCCGGCCTGCTGGTGACCGAGGGCTTCACCACGATCGAGGAGCTCGCCTTCACGCCGGTCGATGAACTGGCGTCGATCGAAGGCTTCGACGAAGGCGTCGCCGGCGAGCTGATCCGCCGCGCCGAGGCGTTCCTCGTGCGCCGCGACGAAGAACTGAACATCAAACGCGTGGAGCTGGGCGTGTCCGACGAGGTTGCTGCGATCGAGGTTCTCACCCCGGCCATGCTGGTCGCACTCGGCGAGCGTGGGGTGAAGTCGCTCGACGATCTCGCCGACCTCGCGTCCGACGAGCTGATCGAGATCGTGGGTGCGGACAACATGGACGAGGCGACGGCCAACGATGTCATCATGGCCGCGCGCGCGCACTGGTTCGAAGGCGAGGAGAGCGGCGCCGGCAACGGCGCGGCCGCGGCCGCGTCCGAAGAGGCGGAACACGGCTGAGCAATCCGCAGCGGAGGACGACGACGGGCCGGGCCCGATCCGGCGCTGCGTCGTCACGCGCGAACGCCACGAGAAGGACCGCATGATACGATTTGTCGTCGGTCCCGACTCTCGCGTGGTGCCCGATCTCGCGGAACGCCTGCCCGGACGGGGAATGTGGTTGAGCGCGCGTCGCGATGTGCTAGAAGGCGGGCGCGTCCAGGGAAAGCTGGCCGGATGCTTCGCGCGGGCTGCAGGCAGCCCCGTGACAGTGCCCCCCGACCTCTCCTCCGTGCTGCGGGAAGGCCTCGCTCGGCGCATCGGCGAGCATCTCGGCCTTGCTCGCCGCGCGGGCCAGACGGTGGCCGGCTTCGAGAAGGCGCGGGAATGGCTGCGCGCCGGGCGCGCGGGACTGGTGGTGCAGGCGGCCGACGGCAGCCCGGACGAACGACGGCGGCTGCTGGGTGGAGCGGACGTGATCGCGGTGGCGCCGCTGCCGGCGGCGGCCCTCGGTTCGATCTTCGGACGTGACCACGTCGTGCATGTGGCGGTCGCCCCGGGGCGGTTGGCCGAGCGGATACGGATCGACGCCGGCCGGCTGGCCGGGGTGACCGGCGAAGAAGACCTGACGAAGAAGATCGGGCCCGACAACGGGTCCAAGGGTGACGAACGGATCGAGTGATGAGCGAAGGCAACGACCCGGATACCGCGAAAGGCCGGCTGTCCCTGCGCCCCGCAGGACGGCTCGAGCTTGGCCGCACCGTTGACGCCGGATCGGTCAGGCAGAGCTTCAGCCATGGCCGCTCGAAGGTCGTGCAGGTCGAGGTGCGCAAGACCCGCGCCCCCCGCCCCGGCGCCCCCGCGCCGGGTGCCCCAGGCACGCCGGCGGGCGCACCGGCGGCCACGGCGCCCGCTGCCGCCCCGGCCGCGCGCGCGCCGTCGGCAGGGCGCGCCCCTGCGGGCGCCAACCGGCAGCTGACACAGACCGAGCTTGCCGCCCGCCAGCGCGCGCTTGCCCAGGAGCAGCGCGAAGCGGCCAAACGCGAGGCCGAGCGCCGCGAGCAGGAGAAGATCTCGATCCTCTCGGCCGCCGAAGAGGCGCGCCGCCGCGAGGAGGAAGCCCGCAAGGCCGCCGAAGAGGAGGCCCGGCAGGCCGCCGAGGCCGAAGCGCGCCAGCAGGCCGAGGAGGCCGCGAAAGCCGTCGAGGCGGCACCTGCGGCCCCCGCAACGGCTGCGCCGGCCGTCGCCCGTGGCGCCGCAGAGCAGCGCCGCAAGCCGGCCGGACCGGCGACCACGGCGACGCCCGCCACGCCGACGCAGACCCTGCGCCTGCGCCCCACGCGCCCCGGCGAGGACGAGGACGAGGCCCGCCCCGTCCGCCGCCCAGGCGCCGCTCTGCCGCCGCGCAAGCCCACCGTCGTCGCCCCGAAGAAGGGCGCGGACGACCGCCGCCGTGCCGGCCGCATCGACGTGCAGGCCGCCATCGAGGGCGAGGACGAGCGCACCCGCAGCCTCGCCAGCCAGCGCCGCGCCCGCGAGCGCGAGCGGCGGCAGGCCGACCTGGAACTGCTGCGCAGCGATCAGCTCAAGGTCGTGCGCGAAGTCGTGCTGCCCGACACGATCACCGTGCAGGAACTCGCCAACCGCATGGCCGCGCGCGCGCCGGAGGTCATCAAGGCGCTGATGAAGCTCGGCGTGATGGCGACCATCACGCAGACGCTGGACGCCGACACCGCCGAGCTGGTGGTGCAGGACTTCGGCCACCGCGTGCGCCGCGTTTCCGAGGCCGATGTCGAGCAGGGCCTGGAAGGCGCGGTCGACGTGGACGCCGAACTGCAGCCGCGGCCGCCCGTGGTGACCATCATGGGCCATGTCGATCACGGCAAGACCAGCCTGCTCGATGCGCTGCGTTCCACCGACGTCGCCGGCGGCGAGGCGGGCGGCATCACCCAGCACATCGGCGCCTATCAGGTGACGCTGCCCACGGGCGACCGCATCACCTTCATCGACACGCCGGGCCACGAGGCGTTCACCGCCATGCGGGCGCGCGGCGCCAGCGTCACCGACATCGTCGTCCTGGTCGTCGCCGCCGACGACGGCGTGATGCCGCAGACCATCGAGGCGATCCGCCACGCCAAGGCGGCCGGCGCGCCGATCATCGTCGCCATCAACAAGATGGACAAACCCGACGCCAACCCCGGCCGGGTGCGCAACGAGCTGCTCAGCCACGAGATCGTCGTCGAGGAGCTCGGCGGCGAGACGCAGGACGTCGAGGTGTCGGCCACCAAGCGGACCGGCCTCGACAAGCTGCAGGAGGCGATCCTGCTGCAGGCCGAGATCCTCGACCTGCGCGCCAACCCGGAGCGCTCGGCCGAGGGCTCGATCATCGAGAGCCGGCTGGACCGCGGCCGCGGCCCGGTGGCGACGATCCTGGTGCAGAAGGGCACGCTGCATGCGGGCGAGATCATGGTCGCCGGTGCCGAGTGGGGCCGCGTCCGCGCGATGCTCGACGACAAGGGACGCCCGCTGAAGGACGCCGGCCCATCGACGCCGGTCGAAGTCCTCGGCCTGTCCGGCGTGCCCAGCGCCGGCGAGCCGTTCGTGGTCGTCGAGAACGAAGGGCGCGCGAGAGAAGTCGCGGAATTCCGCACCCGCAAGCTGCGCGACAAGACGGCCGCAGGCGTGGCTGCGACGCGCGGCACGCTCGACGAGATGCTCGCCCGCATCGTCGCCGGCGAGCAGAAAGAGGTCGCCGTCGTGATCAAGGCCGACGTGCAGGGCAGCGCGGAGGCGATCCAGGCCACCGTGCTCAAGCTCGCGCACGAGGAGGTCAAGGTCCGCGTGCTGCACGCCGCCGTCGGTCAGATCACGGAATCCGACGTGCAGCTCGCCAAGGCGAGCAGCGCGGTGATCGTCGCCTTCAACGTGCGCGCGACCTCGCAGGCGCGCGAGCTCGCGCAACGCGAAGGCGTCGATATCCGCTACTACTCGATCATCTACGAAGTCGCCGACGACATCGAGAAGCTGGTGCGCGGCAAGGTCGCGCCGAAAGCCCGCGAGAAGTTCCTCGGCTACGCCGAGATCCGCAAGGTCTTCGACATCACCAAGACTGGCAAGGTCGCCGGCTGCATGGTCACCGACGGCGTGGTCAAGCGCGGCGCCGGCGTGCGCCTGCTGCGCGACAACGTGGTGATCCACCAGGGCGAGCTGACGCAGCTGAAGCGCTTCAAGGACGACGTGCGCGAAGTGGCGCGCGGCTACGAATGCGGCCTCAGCTTTGCCAACTTCCACGACCTGCAAGAGGGTGACGTCGTGGAGTGCTACGAGACCGAGATGGTGCCCGGATGAACGCTCAACTGAAGCCGCCCAGCCAGCGGCAGCTCCGGGTGGCGGAGGAAATCCGCCACCTGCTCGCCGACCTGTTCGCGCGCACGGAGTTCCGCGACCCCGACCTGAAGGACGCGCAGATCACCGTCACCGAGGTGCGCGTCGGCCCCGACCTGAAGCGGGCGACGGCGTACGTCGCGCGTCTCGGCCGCAAGGATATCGACGCGCTGCTGCCGGCGCTGCGCCGTGCGACGCCGTTCCTGCGCGCGCATGTCGCGCACCTGCTGCGGCTGAAGTTCGCGCCGGACCTGACGTTCCAGCCGGACCACGCGCTGGACGAGGCGATGAAGATCGACACGCTGCTGCACCGGCCGGAGGTCGCGCGGGATCTGGCGCCGAATGCGGCGCCACCGTCCACGACGGCGCCCGGCCCGGCAGCCGGCGAGGCGAAGACCAAGGCCACCGCCGCTCGTCGTCGCTGACCGCCGCCGCCGTCGCGCTCATGTCACGCCGCAAGCCGCGCGGCCGCCCGCTCGACGGGTGGCTGGTCGTCGACAAGCCGCCGGGACCGACCAGCACGCAGACGCTCAATCGCGTCCGCCGCTGCTTCGGCGCGGCGAAGGCCGGGCACGGCGGCACGCTCGATCCGCTGGCCACGGGTGTTCTGCCGATCGCTTTCGGCGCCGCCACCAAGACCGTTCCGTATGTCATGGACGGAACCAAGGTGTACCGGTTCACGCTGCGCTTCGGCGAGGCACGCGACACCGACGACGCCGACGGGCAGGTGATCGCGACCAATCCGCACCGGCCGACCGACGACGAGATCCGCGCCGCGCTGCCCGCCTTCATCGGCGACATCATGCAGCGCCCGCCCGCCTTCTCGGCGCTGAAGGTGGCCGGCGAGCGCGCCTACGACATGGCCCGCGAGGGCCGCGCGCCCGACCTGCCGCCCCGACCGGCGCGCATCGACCGCTTCGAGCTGGTCGAGCGCCCCAGCTCCGACACGGCGGTCTTCGAGGTCGAAAGCGGCAAGGGCGTGTACATGCGGGCGCTGGCCCGTGATCTGGCCGCCGCCTGCGGCACCTTGGGCCACGTCGCCGCCCTGCGCCGCTTGCGGGTCGGCCCGTTCACCGCCGAGCAGGCGATCACTCTGGACAAACTCGGCAACCCGGACGATACCCCGCCGGCTTCTCCGGACCTTCTGCTTCCCGTCGCGACCGCGCTGGACGACATCCCGGCGCTGGCCCTGACGGAGACGGAGGCCGGCGGCCTTTCGCACGGTCAGGCGATCAGCCTGGTCGAGCTGATGGGCCGCATTCCGTCCGCGACGAGCCCACAGGGGGTCGTCCGCGCGATGGCGGGGAAGCGCGTGATCGGGCTGTGCCGGCTGGAAGACGGCTGGCTCAAGCCCGAGCGCCTGCTGTAACCGCTAACCAGGAGTCACACGATGTCGATGACCGCGGAGCGCCGCACGGCGCTCGTGTCCGAATACGCCCATGCGCCGGGTGACACCGGCAGCCCGGAAGTGCAGGTCGCCCTGCTCACCGAGCGCATCGTCGGCCTCACCGAGCACCTGAAGACCCACGCGAAGGATTTCCACTCGCGGCGCGGGCTGCTGATGATGGTGGGCCGCCGCCGCCGGTTGCTCGACTACCTCAAGGCCAAGGACGCCAAGCGCTACGAGACGCTGATCGGGCGGTTGAACCTGCGGCGCTGACGGTCCGGCTCGCGAGAGGCAACGCGCCTCTCTTGTGACCGCGTGGATTCCCGACAGGTCGGTCGCAAGACCCGTGTTACGATAGGGCGCCGCCGGACGTGCGGGCTTGGCCGCGGCGGCAGCATTGGGTGATCACATGGCGTCAGCAGCACAGGTCATCGAAGTCACGGCCGGAGAAGTCGCGGCGGAGCTGAAACGGCGCGGCATCGGGTCGGATGAGCGCGTCAGGCTGACCATCGAGCCTGCACCTGAATTGGTCCCGGGCCGGCGCGAGTCGCGCGCACGCGTCGTCGCCGCAGGTCTGACGGACGACGACATCGACCGGCTGATCAAGCAGGCCCAACGCGAGGTCGAGCCGCCGCCCTGATGCGGGTGGTGGTCGACACGAACGTCTTCGTCAGCGCGGCGCTGAAGGACCGGTCCCTGCCTGCCCTCGCCGTGCATATCGCCACTCAGCGGGGCACGCTGCTCAAGTCCGCCGCAACCGAGCGTCAGCTCATGGAGGTTCTGGCGCGCCCGTATATCGCGTCGCTGATCGCGCCCGCCGCCCACGAATGGCTGCTCTCGCTGCTCGCCGCTGCGGCGCCGGTGACGATCACCGAGCGGATCGAGGCGTGCCGCGACCCGACCGACGACAAGTTTCTGGAACTCGCCGTGAACGGCGGCGCCGATTTTATCGTGTCCGGCGATTCCGACCTGCTCGTGCTGCACCCGTTCCGATCAATCCCGGTCCTGGCGCCCGCAGGCTTCGTCCGGCTCGCAGCACGCTGAGTGGCAACGCGCGTCGCGGGCTGCTGATGGGCCGGCGCCCCGGTTGCTGGACCACCTGAAGGCCAAGGACGCCAAGCGCTACGAAGCGCTGATCGGGCGGCTCAACCTGCGGCGCTGACGGCGCGTTTGGCGAGAGGCAACGCCTCTCGCATCGCCGTGTCGATCCAACCGGCTCATCAAGCAGGCCCCGGCGAGGTCAAGCCGGCCGACGCGTTCACCCGACTCCCAGGAACGCGGCAAGCGCCTCGCTGACACGGCTCATCGTTGCCTCATCGAGTCGGCCAACCCGACGGCGCGCCTTCGCACGCGGCAACGTCGTCGCTTTGTCAACCATGACTTGCGACGGCAGGCGAAGCCCGGTGGTTGCGCTCGGCTCGACCGTCACCCGCAGCAGCGGCGCGTCGACGAGGTCACTCGTCAACGGCAGGACGGTGACAGACGGATGCTCGGCATACACGTCCGCTTGCACAATCAGCGCAGGCCGCGGCTTGCCGTAGTCGCCTGACACGGCAACCGTCACCAGGTCGCCGCGTCTCACGCCGTCCAGCCGTCAACGCTCGACACGTCCTCGATCCACCGCATCACCTCGGCCTCGTCGCTGTCCGGATCGGCGGCACGCGCGGCGATCAGCCGCGACTGGCGCTTTGCTTCCGCCGCAAAGGCACGATTGCGGTGCCGGGCCACATAGGCCCGCATGAAGTCACGCAGCACCTGCGCTGCCGGCTTGTCGGCCGCCTCCGTGGCGGTCTGAAACTCCGCCTTGAGCCTGGGATCCACTCGGAAGTTGAAGCTGTCTTCCTTGGGATGCTGACTGGTGCGCGGCATGATGGTCTCTGCACGTATTATCGCAAGTATTATGCAACTGCATATTACGTGCGGCGGCCGCGTTTCAACCCGCCCCGGCTGCTGCGTCGGGCCGACGGTGCCCCCAACGGGGCTGCCATCTACTGCTTGCCGCCGCCCGTCCCATATGGCACGGGACGTTGCCGGCCGCGCCATGGGGGTGCGGCCCGCACGCCGCGACCGCGGCGGACGATCAGACCGCCCCTACCCCGCATGACCCAGGGATCGTGACGGCGTTTCCGGCCACATGGCTTCGCGACCCGCCCCAAGGGACCACACCCCCTGCGGATCGCACCCATGCCGCCCGAGACGCCGTTCCCCGGCCAAAGCAGGACAGGGAGAGCTGCCGCCCGCCTCGGACCCGCGGACAGGTCCGAAGGACAACTGATGTTCAACTACTTCCGCAAGGAAATCGACTGGGGCGGGCGTCCGCTCGTGCTGGAGACGGGCAAGATCGCCCGCCAGGCCGACGGCGCCGTGCTGGCCCGCTACGGCGACACCATCGTGCTGTGCACCGCCGTCGGCGTGCGCTCCTCCAAGCCCGGCCAGGACTTCTTCCCGCTCACCGTCAACTACCAGGAAAAGGCTTTTGCCGCGGGTAAGATCCCCGGCGGCTTCTTCAAGCGCGAGGGCCGGCCGTCGGAAAAGGAGACGCTGGTCTCCCGGCTGATCGACCGCCCCATCCGCCCGCTGTTCCCCGACGGGTTCCGCAACGAGATCCAGGTCATCGCGACCGTGCTCTCGCATGACCTGGAGAACGACCCCGACGTGGTCGCCATGATCGGCTGCTCGGCGGCGCTGACGCTGTCCGGCATCCCGTTCTTCGGCCCGATCGCCGGCGCCCGCGTCGGCTACATCGACGGCCAGTACGTGCTGAACCCGACCGCCAAGCAGATCGACGAGAGCAAGCTCGACCTCGTCGTCGCCGGCACCACCGAAGGCGTCCTGATGGTGGAATCCGAGGCGCACGAGCTGTCCGAGAACGTGATGCTCGGCGCCGTCACCTTCGGCCACCTTCACTTCCAGCCCGTCATCCAGGCGATCATCGAACTGGCCGAGCACGCCGCCAAGGAACCCTGGCCGCTGCCCGAGCCGTCCGAGGACGAACTGGCGCTCAAGGCGCGCATCGACGCGCTGGCCCGCGCCGGCCTCGTCGAGGCCTATGCGGAGACGGTCAAGCAGCAGCGCTACAGCCGCATCGACGCGGTGAAGGCCACGACGATGGAGACCCTCGCCGCCGAGGGCCAGTCGGTCGAGAAGGCGAAGGGCTTCTTCAAGGACCTCGAAGCCGACATCGTCCGCAACGCGATCCTGGACACCGGCCACCGCATCGACGGGCGCGACACCAAGACCGTGCGTCCGATCATCGCCGAGGTCGGCGTGCTCCCCCGCGCGCACGGCTCGGCACTGTTCACCCGCGGCGAGACGCAGGCGCTCGTGGTGACCACGCTCGGCACGGGGCAGGACGAGCAGATCATCGACGCGCTCGAGGGCGAGTACCGCGAGCACTTCATGCTGCACTACAATTTTCCCCCGTATTCGGTCGGCGAAGCCGGCCGGATGGGGTCACCGGGGCGGCGTGAAATCGGCCACGGCAAGCTCGCTTGGCGGGCCATCCACCCGCTGCTGCCGTCCAAGGACGTGTTCCCCTACACGCTGCGCGCGGTGTCCGAGATCACGGAGAGCAACGGCTCGTCCTCGATGGCGACCGTCTGCGGCACCTCGCTGTCGCTGATGGACGCGGGCGTCCCGCTCATCCGCCCCGTCGCCGGCATCGCCATGGGCCTGATCAAGGAAGACCGCGGCTTCGCCGTGCTGTCCGACATCCTCGGCGACGAGGACCACCTCGGCGACATGGACTTCAAGGTGGCCGGCACCGAGCAGGGCGTGACCAGCCTGCAGATGGACATCAAGATCACGTCCATCACGCCGGAGATCATGCGCATCGCGCTCGATCAGGCGCGCGACGGCCGGCTGCACATCCTGGGCGAGATGGCGAAGGCGCTGACCGGCTCGCGCGGCGACGTGGCTGCCACCGCCCCGCGCATCACGATCATCACCGTGCCCAAGGAGAAGATCCGCGAAGTGATCGGCACCGGCGGCAAGGTGATCCGCGAGATCGTCGAGCAGACCGGCTGCAAGATCGACATCGAGGACGACGGCACGATCAAGATCGCGGCGACCGAGCAGAGCGCCGCACAGGCCGCGATCGACCGCATCCGCGGCATCGTCGCGGAGCCCGAGATCGGCGTGATCTACAACGGCAAGGTGGTGAAGACCGCCGACTTCGGCGCCTTCGTCAACTTCCTCGGCACCCGCGACGGGCTCGTGCATATCAGCGAGCTGCAGCAGGGCCGCGTCAACAAGACCTCCGACGTGGTCAACGTGGGCGACGCGGTGAAGGTCAAGGTCATCGGCTTCGACGAGCGCGGCAAGGTCAAGCTGTCCATGCGGGTGGTCGACCAGGCGACCGGCGCGGACATCACCGACCAGGTCGGCGCCAAGCCCGGCCGCGGCGACCGCGATCGTGACCGCGGGCCACGGGGCACCGGCGACCAGCCGTCCCCCGAGCAACCGACCGAGCAGCCGACCGAGCAGACCGCAGCGGAGTGACAGGCGCCCCTCCGCTACCTATGTGCACGATTTCCGGCCGGGCTGCAGCCCGGCCGGGCCATCGTGACGGCTGGAGTTGCCGATGAAAGCCCTGAACGCCCTCCGCATGAGCGGCGCCGAAGTCCTGCCGATCGTCGAAGGCGGCAAGGGCGTCGCCGTGACCAACGGCCTGTCGTCGGGCAGCTGGGCTGCCTCGGGCGGCATCGGCACGTTCAGCGCCGTCAACGCCGACAGCTACGACGAGCACGGCCGCCCGGTCGACCAGCTCTATCACGGCCGCACAAGGCGGGAGCGGCACGAGGAGCTGATCGTCCACGCGGTGCGCGGCGCGCTGACGCAGGCCCGCCGCGCCTACGAGGTCGCCGGCGGGCGCGGCCGCATCCACGCCAACATCCTGTGGGAGATGGGTGCGGCGGAACGCATCATCACCGAGGTGCTGGAACAGGCGAAGGGCATCATCAACGGCCTGACCTGCGGCGCCGGGATGCCGTACCGCCTGTCGGACATCGCCGCGCGTTTCGGCGTGCACTACTACCCGATCGTCTCGTCGGCCCGCGCCTTCAGCGCGCTGTGGAAGCGCGCCTACCACAAGGCGGCGGGGCTGCTCGGCGGCGTCGTGTACGAAGACCCCTGGCTCGCCGGCGGCCATAACGGCCTGTCCAACAGCGAGGACCCGGAGAAGCCCGAACCCCCGCTGCCGCGCGTGCTCGCGCTGCGCAACCAGATGCGCGCCTTCGGCCTCGGCGAGACGCCGATCGTCATGGCCGGCGGCGTGTGGTGGCTGGATGACTGGGAAGACTGGATCGACAATCCCGACCTCGGGCCGATCGCCTTCCAGTTCGGCACCCGTCCGCTGCTGACCCAGGAAAGCCCGATCGGCGACGCATGGAAGCAGCGCCTGCTGACGCTGCGCCAGGGCGACGTGTTCCTCAACCACTTCAGCCCGACCGGCTTCTACTCCTCGGCCGTCAACAACGGCTTCATCGAGGAGTTGCGCGGGCGCAACGACCGCCAGATCGCCTACACGACCGAGCCGGTCGGCGAGCACGTCGCCGAATTCGGCGTCGGGCCGCGCAAGCGCATCGTCTTCCTCACCTGGGGCGACCGCGACCGCGCCATCGCCTGGGAGAACCAGGGCTTCACCGAGGCGCTGCGCACGCCTGATTCCACGCTGATCTTCGTGACACCCGAGAAGGCGCAGCAGATCCTCGCCGATCAGGCCGCCTGCATGGGCTGCCTGAGCCAGTGCCGGTTCTCCAACTGGAGCCAGCACGGGCCGGAGTACACCACCGGCAAGAAGGCCGACCCGCGCAGCTTCTGCATCCAGAAGACGCTGCAGCAGATCGCGCACGTGGGCGACGACGCCGACGCGGCCGAGCGCAACCTGATGTTCAGCGGCCACAACGCCTACCGCTTCGCGAAAGACCCGTACTACTCGAACGGGTTCATCCCGACCGTGAAGCAGCTGGTGGAGCGCATCCTGACGGGGCGGTGACGCAGCTTACGCGAACCCGCAGGTGTCTGTCATTGCGAGGCGCGAAGCGCCGTGGCAATCCAGGGCCGCGCGACAGGCGTCTTTCACGTTGCCCTGGATCGCCACGCTTCGCTCGCGATGACGACGCATTCTGAATGGCGTCAGAGGTCGTCCAGTCGCCCTTCCCGCAGCGCTCGGATGATCTCTGTGCTGTCCGGACCACCTTTCGGCCCGTCATCGCGCAGTCGCCGTGCGGCTTCACGCACCGACTCCATACGACCGAGGACTTCTACGAGAATGGCGCGATGCTCCGCCTCCGCGGAACGGCCGTTCCCAGCTGCGCGCCGTTCGAGCCGCCTGATGATCTCGTCGTCGACGTTATCCAGCAGCAACTCCGCCAAGGTCTCCTCCCGACAATCCCCTCACCCGGTGACAGGTATCAGCCGCACCCGCCGCCCCGACACCCCCAGCGACACCAGCCCCGCCTTCAGCGCCTGTGCATCCGCGCCGAACACGTCGCGGCGCCAGCCGTGCAGCGCCGGGACGTCCGGCTCGTCCTCGGCGGCGAGGCGGTCGATGTCCTCGCTGCTCGCCACCAGCCTTGCGGCGACGTGGTGCTGCTCGCACTTCGCCGCCAGCAGCACCTTCAGCAGCGCCACCAGCCCGGGCGACGGCTTCGCCACGTCCCGCCGCCCGGGATCGGGCAGCGACTCCTCCGGCTCCTCCTTCGCCGCCGCGATGGCCGCGAGCAGGCTCTGGCCCGTCTTGCCCTCGGCGAACCCGCGCGTGACACCGCGCGCGCGCATGAGCTGGTCGGCCGTCTCCGGCGCCGTCGCCGCGATCTCCAGCAGCGTCTCGTCGCGCAGCAGCCGCTGGCGCGGGATGTTGACCCGCTGCGCCTCGCGCTCCCGCCACGCCGCCACCGCCCGGACCAGGCCCAGATAGCGCCGGTTGGTGCTGCGCGGGCGCAGCCGCTCCCAGGCGTTCTCCGCGTCGGGGCGGTAGGTGGCGGGATCGCTCAGCAGTGCCATCTCCTCGCCGACCCATTCCAGCCGCCCGTCCTTCTCCAGCCGCTCGCACAGCTTCTCGTAGACACGGCGCAGGTAGGTCACGTCCGCCGCCGCATAGGTGATCTGCGCCGCCGACAGCGGCCGCGCCGCCCAGTCGCTGAAGCGGTGCGCCTTGTCGATGTGCCCGCCGGTCAGCGCCGAGACCAGGCTGTCATAGCCCACCTGGTCGCCGAACCCGGCCACCATCGCCGCCACCTGGGTGTCGAACAGCGGGCGCGGCACGTCGCCGAAGCGCAGCACGAAGATCTCGATGTCCTGCCGCGCCGCGTGGAACACCTTGCACACGCGCTGATCGGCCAGCAGCCGGCCCAGCGGGGCCAGATCGATCCCCGGCGCCTCGGCGTCGACCACGGCGACCTCCGACGTGCCGGCGAGCTGCACCACGCACAGCTCGGGCCAGTAGGTGCGCTCGCGCATGAACTCGGTGTCGACGGTCACGAACGTCTCGCCGGCCAGCCGCTCGCAGAGCGCGGCGAGGTCGTCGGTGGTTTCGATCAGGGCGGGGGCCGGGAAGTCCGGCGTCTGGCGGCGCGGCATCGCGGCCAAGCTACCCGCCCCGGGCATTTGCCGCAAAGCGTGGCCGCGATTAACAACGCGAGATCAGCCTGAGAATGCCCATGCACACCTATCGCACCCACAGCTGTGGCGCGTTGCGCGCCGATGACGCCGGCATCACGGCCCGCCTGTCCGGCTGGGTCCACTCCAAGCGCGACCATGGCGGCCTGCTGTTCATCGACCTGCGCGACCACGCCGGCATCACGCAGTGCGTCTTCGCCGCCGGCTCCCCCGCCTTCGCGCAGGCCGACGCTGCGCGGACCGAAAGCGTCGTCACCGTCACGGGGCAGGTCGTCGCGCGCGAGCCGGGCACGGTGAACCCTCGGCTGCCCACCGGTGCGATCGAGCTGCGCGTCGCCACGCTCGAGGTGCAGTCGGCCGCCGACGTGCTGCCGATGCAGGTCGCGGGCGACGAGAAATATCCCGAGGATTTGCGCCTGCGCTACCGCTTCATCGACCTGCGCCGCGACAAGCTGCACCGGAACGTGATGCTGCGCGCGGGCGTGATCGCCAGCATCCGCCGCCGCATGATCGCGGCGGGTTTCACCGAGTTCCAGACCCCGATCCTGACCGCCTCCAGCCCGGAGGGCGCGCGCGACTTCCTGGTGCCCTCGCGGCTGCATCCGGGAAAATTCTACGCGCTGCCGCAGGCGCCGCAGCAGTTCAAGCAGCTGCTGATGGTCGCGGGCTTCGACCGCTACTTCCAGATCGCCCCCTGCTTCCGCGACGAAGCGAGCCGTGCCGACCGCTCGCCGGGCGAGTTCTACCAGCTCGACTTCGAGATGAGCTTCGTCACCCAGGACGACGTCTTCGCCACCATCGAGCCGGTGATCGCCGGCATGTTCGAGGAGTTCGCCGAAGGCCGCGCCGTGAGCCCGCCGCCGTTCGTGCGCATCCCCTACGAGACGGCGATGCTCGACTACGGCAGCGACAAGCCGGACCTGCGCAATCCGCTGCGCATCACCGACGTGACCGAGCACTTCGCCGGCTCCGGCTTCGGCCTGTTCGCGCGTATCGCGGCCGGCGGCGGCGTGGTGCGCGCCATCCCCGCGCCGAGAGCGGGCGGCAATCCGCGCAGCTTCTTCGACAAGCTGAACGAATGGGCACGCGAGCAGGGCGCCGGCGGCCTCGGCTACATCGTGTTCGACGCCGAGGGCCCGAAAGGCCCGATCGCGCGGAACCTGGAGGCGCCGCGTGCCGAGGCGATCCGCGCGGCGTGCGGCGTGTCGGCAGGCGATGCCGTGTTCTTCGCCGCCGGTGCGCGCGACGAGGCGGCGAGGTTCGCCGGCGTGGTGCGCACGCGGCTCGGGGCCGACCTCGGCCTGACCGAGTCGGGCGCGTTCCGTTTCTGCTGGGTCACCGACTTCCCGATGTACGCGCGCAACGAGGAAACCGGGCTGATCGACTTCAGCCACAACCCGTTCAGCATGCCGCAGGGCGGATTGGAGGCGCTGAACACGCAGGACCCGCTGACGATCAAGGCATTCCAGTACGACATCGTCTGCAACGGCGTGGAGCTGTCGTCGGGCGCGATCCGCAACCACCGCCCCGACATCATGCTGCGCGCCTTCGAGATCGCCGGCTATTCGGCCGAGGAGGTCGAAGCGCGGTTCGGCGGCATGCTGAACGCGTTCCGGTATGGCGCGCCGCCGCATGGCGGCTCGGCGCCGGGGATCGACCGCATCGTGATGCTGCTCGCCGACGAGCCGAACATCCGCGAGGTGATCCTGTTCCCGCTGAACCAGCAGGGCGAGGACCTGATGATGGGCGCCCCGGCGCCAGTGCCGGCGGCGCGGCTGAAGGAGTTGTCGATCAGGTTGGATCTGCCGCCGACGAAGCCTTGATAAGGACCGTTTGAGGGCTCCACCGCACGTGCAGTTGCTCCCGACTGACCCACAGCCGACGACCACAGCATTCGCTAGGCTCTTGGATTTGTGACTGATCCTGCTAAGAATCGAACCGTCGGAGCGGTGACCGTGCCGGCAAGCGACGGAACGGGCCAACGTTGTCGATAACGATTCAGCATACCCAGGAAAGCCTCTGCCTTGCCCACATTTACGGCTAGCGGGCATGGCTGGCGTGAATCATGCGATAAGAAGCGTCTATGATTATGGCGTCGATGGGCAGTTTACGCCCGTCGTGGTTCGCCCAGGCGGACGCAGGGCATCTTCGGGATACCCGCTCGATTTTCAGGCGAAGGCAACGATCAATTGGAAGCTTGTAGATGGTAGAATTCGCTACGATCTCGAAGCAAAAACGTACAATGACATGGTTAGTCGGGATCCGTCCGAAACGACGTTGCTTCTGATCCTGCTTTGCCTGCCGAACTCGCAGGCCGAGTGGCACGAGAGTACTGAAACGGCGACTACGATGCGGCACTGCTGCTACTGGCAAATACTCCGTGGCGAACCCAGCGAGAACGCCTCAACCGCGCGTATCCACATCCCGGCTGTCAACGTACTAACGCCGGTCGCCCTCAAATCTCTGCTCGCCGTCGAGCGCACCAGGCGTCAGAATCAGCCCGTATGAGCGTCGAACCCTCAACGTGCCCTGAAGCTGTTCCGCTCGGCCTGCTACGCCGCTACCTGACAGCGCACGGCTGGCGCCGGCCGGATACCGTCGGGCCTGCGCTGTCGGCGCCGCCCGACGACTCCGGCATCGTAAGGACCTTTCTCGAAACTCGGGCGGGTGGACGGCGGAATTTCGATCTCTACATCCTCTCCGAGCAGGGTGCCGACGATGTAGAGATACTCCTGCCACGCGAACAAGGCAGCTCTGACTTCCTTCGGCGCGTGGACGGTGCGATTCAAACGCTTTGCGACGTTGAAGGGCGGAGCCCAGAAGACGTCATCAGCGACGTTCGGGCAATCGGTTTTGACGTCGTGCGGTCCCGCATTCCCGATTTCATGGTGCAAGACGGAACTATTCGATTAGAGGTTGCCGCGAAGTACATCGCCGGCGTCAAAGGATTGCTAGCTGCAACGGCGACGACTGAAATCAAGCCGACACCCTACTTCGAGCGCGTACGGCCAGCTGCATTAGAGTATGCAGATCACTACTGTCCGGTTTAAAACCTGGGAAATTCAATTGGCTTCCTCGCTGTTGATCATGGGTAGTAACGAGACGCCCTTGCTTGGCAAGCCGGTGTTACCCACCTCATC
>Ga0209040_10000820_pt1 | contig 24124 bp, 21 predicted proteins | sample BogFormECP12_OM3_FD_188240 | JGI IMG/M metagenome (GOLD analysis project Ga0209040, IMG submission 188240) | Bog forest soil microbial communities from Calvert Island, British Columbia, Canada - ECP12_OM3 (SPAdes) (version 2) | ecosystem: Environmental > Aquatic > Freshwater > Wetlands > Bog ... | reverse complement strand
TTGGCCAGTACAAGCCCGGTGGCGCGTCTTTGCGATCAGCTCTAGCGAGTTCACAGCGCACGGTGAGGCCGGTTTTAGTGGTCGTGGCCGAGATCCTTCACTGTATAAACCGCGGTCTCGACTTTGTAGCCGACGTACCAGCGGGCCACGAACGCGCTCGCGAGTGTGGCGTCGAGGAAATAGATCGATAGGGCATCCTGAGCACCCCGCGCATCCCCGAGGCGTCAGCGCCCAGCCATCGGCGCCACAATTGCCGTCGAGCCACGCCCTCATCTGATCCGAGCTGTAGGGCCGCGCCAGGTCAGGCTAAACTCGCGTGCTGTTCGGGCGCGAGGAGCTTGATGTTAGGCTCTGCGCCAAGTCGGGTTCGAAGCGTACTGGGTTTGCCGTCGCCAGTCGGCGGCGAATATCCACCGCCTCGCGGATCGTCGTGAGAGCTCCGGCGCCGTCGCCCGTATCGCTCAACCGATTGGATAGGTTGTTGAGGAGCCGCGCATACTGTGCCTCGTCGAGACCAGGCCGCGCCAGTAAGGTCCGCCCAATCTTCACGGCAAGTGCGGCCAGTCGAAACGGGAGGCCGTCCGCGTCCAAGATCGCTCGCCAGAGATCGGCTCTTGTCGGATCTTGCACGACCGCCTGGATCAGGCGGTTGCCGAGTTCGCTGGTGGTCGGACCATGCAGCGTCGCCATATCATGCGCCAGCCGCCCCAGGCGCTCGACTTCGAGCGAGGCCGGGTCACCGAGCGCCGCCGCGAGCCAATCCGAAGCCCGGTCCGGGCGATCGACAAGTATCTGATGCAGGAGTTCGGCCGCGACGATATCGGGCGATGGCGCCGGTACTCGATCACCCTCCCACCAGCCGAGAGACCGGATCGCATCGATGACGTGTTCCGGCTGCGGCAGGCCGGTCTCGAGTTCGCTGGCTGCCAATCGCCGCACCGCTGCGGCATCCAGACCATCGCGAACTGCCGCGAGCGCATGCAGACGAGAAGCTGCCTCAGCGCCCCAGCCGGCATTGTGACCCGCCTGTTCCAGGCGCATGCGTTCCCGTCGCACCAGGGCACCGATGATGTCCTCACCGGCAAGTTCGAAGGTCGCGGCCCGATCGAGCACGCCGTGCACGGCGGCAGCGGTGGCGAAGAGGGGCAGGCCGTGCAATGAGGGGTTGCGCGCGTGCCAGGCGGCGATGACCCCGTCATCCAGCAGGGGCAGTGTCATGCCAGGAAGCCCGGCGAGGCGGGTCGCGGCCTGGCGCACCAGAGCACATGTGGCCGCCGCGTCGAGGGGGCCGACCGTGCTCTCCTGCGCGTCGCACAGCTCGCTCGCGCGAGCCGCGGCGATGTCGTCGAGCCACCATGCCAGCGGCTGCCGGCTGATCAACAGCAGGCGGATTTTCGCCTGTGGTCTTTCCAATACCCCCGCGCCCCGCAGCAAGGCGCCGACGGCCGCGCGATGCGCCTCGGGATAGTCGATGACAATGAACAGGCCTTGGCTGGCGAGCGGCAGGCGTGAGTACCGCCTCGCCGCCGAGGTGGCCACATTGCTGCGCGACGAGAACTGGAGCACCGGGCTGATCTCGCTCGAAAAAGCGTCTTGCCGGCGCCGCCAGGCCCGGTCAAGAGCCGGATCGCGATCGGACGGGGATCAATGCGCGCCCAGGCGGTCAGACTGTCCCGATCTGCGTCGCGGCCGACCAGCGTCTCGGCCAGACGAGTGCGCCAGGTCAGGAGATTGAAGATGGCGAGCTCGCCCAGCGGCCTGCTCGCCGTGGGCAGGTCTCGCCATGGCAGGCTCGGCGGGTCCGGGGGCGGGCTGGTCCCGATGTTCTGGATGACGATGCCACTGATGTCGCCGACAACGGCGATGCCGGCGACGTCGCGCCCGGAGAAGCGGTTGCCGGCCCAGAGTTTGGCGAACCAGCTCGGCACTACTTTGTGGCCAACACGTCGTGGATGAGCGCGGCCGCGGCAATCAAGACACCGACGATCCCGATCACCCAGGCCACCCGGTCGGGCTTGCTGCTCGCGGGTGCCGAACGGGAGGGTTGCGTGGTTTGGGAGACCGATCCGGACACGTCGCCGCCGACGACGATGCCGGAGATGTCCCGCGCGCGCACGGCATTGCCGCCCCTGAAACGTCCGACCAGGAAGCCCGCTACCACCAAAGCAAGGCCGACCAGATACGGCCAGTATCCCATCGTGGCCTCCCTTCACCACGACATCAGGCTAAGCCCAACCCATCATAATCCTGGATTACCCGGCGGCATGGCGACTTCAGTGGAACGCGGCGGTTGCTTCCGTCCCCGCTTTCAAAGACGGCTCTCTATGGGCTCTCGCAATGATCCTCGCTAGTCGTCCGGGAGATCGCGATGGCTGCACCGCGGCTCTTCACGTTCGTGATCTTGGTCTTACGCGATTCACAGTGCGCGGATGGCGAGCGGCACTGGCTTGGTCAAGATTGCGCGGCATGATCGGCGGCGGCGTCTCCGCGGGCAGCGGATCAAGGCTGCGATGAGCCAGGCGCGATAGCATCGGACGGGTTCGTCGAACGGTTCGGACAGCTCGGCTTTTCAGCCGTCCGACGGCAACCCATTCAAGCTAGGACACTTCGGACGGTTCGGACAGCTCGGACGGCTGTTTGCCCTTACTCTCTCCATTCCGCGCCGAAGCGCTTTGCGGTCAGCAGCCACTAAGCGCATCCAGACCCCCCATCCCCCTCTCCTCCGTCAGCAATCGGGTAAGCAAGGGGTAAGCAGTCAAACGCGTACCATCGAGTAGCGCATGGTAGACCGTGCACTCGCGTTGCGGTACCAAGCCCTTTCGCTGACTACCTTTTTCGTACCACTTGCGGCGCGGTCGTCGCTCGTCGTAGTTCCCTCAACCAGACTGAAAATCCGTGTGTCGGTGGTTCAATTCCGCCCCTGGGCACCACCGAAATCGCAATAGGATCAGTATCTTACGCTATTTTAACTCTTATCGCAACGCCCTCCCATGTTGCGGTCGCACCCTTAGAATTTCGGGAGTTTTCCAACGATTTCGAGACGTTCGCGAAAATTCCCTGCGACAAGAACGCGACAAGGGCAGTCGGGAGGGGAAGGATGGAAGACCCGCTACCAGTCCCCGCGCGCGATCGACCGAGCCTGGGATATCCACAAAATGTCAAGCACTAGCGGCAGCGCTACCTGCAATCCCGCCCTCACCCCCTAGGGGAAATCGCGATGCGACGGATCGCACTCCTGTCGTCCCCGCTTGGGCGCTTATTCTAAATGCACGCTCTTCCCAAAGGTGGTGTATCGAATGAGAGCAGGACGCCTCGCTGGCAAAAATGGAAGCATGTGCGAGGTGTGAGGCTAGTTGAGGCCGTAGCCCTCTCGCTGAACATCGCTCCTGAGAAATTGAGGTTGAACCCGCACGCCTGGATGAATGGAAAACGGTTTGATGAGGGCGAGGAATTTCTCGACCGCCTCTTTTTGGCGGAGCGCAACCTCCAAATCCTCGGACCTCTGAACATTTTAGCGATTCGATATTACGACGAGGACCCGATAGTTGACCTCCGAAGGTTTGTTGGCTGGGCAGCATCCCTGGGCTGGCCTTTGCCGGACGAACTGGTTGAGCTCAGGACCGCTGCACCGGGAGGATCATCACCGCCTAAGCATCAGCCGGTGCTGCCTGAAGCCGACACCGCGCAAGGCATTGTCAAGCCGCCACCCTATGCAATTACGCCCGGCCCCAAGGGTGGCGAAAAGAGCGTTGGTCAAATTGCCTGGCAGCTGGCCGAAGAAATCCTTAACAGCGGACGCGGACCGAAGCGCGGCTATGGTCGGGTGACAGCGCTCGCACACATGGTGAATATTAAGCTCGCGGAGCACGGGCCCAAGCGTCAAGACGATAGCATTCGCAAGAGCATTGGGCCAAGCTTGCGCGATTGGCAAGCAAAAAACCCGTACAAGTAGCAAACCAGGATCCGAACCCGGATTACAATCCGGGAAATATCCGGTTTGATTCGGTACCATTCATTCCGCAAAAGCTCGAGTAGCCGACAACAGACACGAGCTTTTGCGATGAACACCAATTCTGTCTCGCCGAACGGCAACGAGAGCTCGCTTTCCCGTGATTTTCTCCGTGGGGTCAAACCGATTGCCGAATTCATCGACGAGACTGAGCGGCGCACATATTACCTGCTCGAATGCGGCTACATCCCCGCCGGCAAGCTAGTGGACACCTCCTAACGGAAGCGACCCTGCTTAGCCGCCGCTCGCGGCTCAGCGGCTTGGATCGCTAGGGTGCCAAGCGTCAGAAGCCTACCACTACCACTAGGGGCCACCTGGATCGCCTCCAAGCAGGCGCTGCGGCAGCATTATGAGGAGCTGACCCGGGGCGCAACGAAGATGGGCGAGTTTTCAGTGCCCGCCCCGACGCCGCACCGGAGACATCAAGCCCGCATAGAGCCGAGGGCACCATCGCGAAGACCGCGGCGCCCGCAATCAGGCCTGGCGAAAGCCCCGGCGCGTTGAGCCATGCCCGAACGAAGCGATCCCGGGGCGCTCGGCGGTCGCGGCCGAGGCCAAAGGCAACATCACCACCCGCAGATTTAGCCCGAATACCGAAGGAGCGGCGCACGCTGCTGGCTGGCGCGACAAGCCGGCACTGCCGCGACGCATGCTGCTGCGCCGCTACCGGCCACTCCTGAAAGGCGGGTTGCGCGGCTTCGCTGCCATCGAGTTACCGATCAGGCTCGTGATCCATGACATCTCGGTTCTGCTCGGCAAGAACGCTCCTTGGGCAACGCTGCCTGCCACACCACAACTTGGCCATGAAGGCCAACAGAAACGCGACGCCAGCGGCACGGCCCTCTACGTGCCTGTCCTCGAATGGCGATCTCGCGAACTGACCGATCGGTTCAGCGCGGCCGTCGCCGCGCTCGTGCGCTCGGCGCACCCCGACGCCGTTAGCGGTCTGGGAGGTGCGCCGGCATGAGCGCACTGCAAATCACCATCTTCGCGAAGAGCGATGGGCCCCTGACCAAGCAAATCTATCTCGACAAGGATGGATCGCTAAAAAGCGATGGCAGTGCTTGCGTCATGACGGCCGGCACTGCGCGACGGCTCGAGTTCACGAGCATGTGGGAGATCAGCGTGCTCAAATCAAACGAGGCCCTCGCTACCGGCTCGCTGCGAGGGGATTTGCCTGACCAGGTCGGGGTCGTAACCCAAAATCGACTGAGCGGCGCCACCCCCCCAGGAATTATTGCCCGCACTCAGGATTACATCGTTTATCGACCCGGAGAGCCGGCGCCCGCGCTGCTCGACTTCGACATCAAAGCTATGCCGCCCGTCGTTGCGGCAAGGCTCGCCGAGCGCAGCGGCTTCTGGTCCACGCTCGTGTCAATACTCCCCGAGCTGGTGGCCGTTGCGCGGGTAGAACGCGCCTCGACCAGCGCCGGCCTATTCCACGCCAACACCGGCGAGGAGTTTCCAGGATCGGGTGGGGTTCATGTTTACCTCCTCGTAAAAGACGGCACAGACATCGAGCGCTTTTTAAAAACGCTGCACGCGCGATGCTGGCTCGCGGGGCTAGGCTGGATGATGGTTGGGGTTGGTGGCCAGTGTGGGTGATCATCCATTATCGTTAATCTTTGAATTGAGGCTGATAACCACGAGACTGAGAATATGACGACCTCAGCGGAAAAAGTTACTGTCTATCTTTAGCCGCTTCCTGGTAAGGTCAGGCGGACTTGTGATTGAGAAGTTTTCTGAAGCGTACTCATTGATTGGCCCCTGCTGTCAGTGGTTCCCTGAGCCGACGGGGCAGCACCACCTCGTTGCCGACGGCATACAAAAAACAGGGACGCTGCACGATCTTAATAGGATCATCATTGCACGCCTTCAGCGCCTGCTCCTCGGCTGCATGCTGGCTGGCCGCCTTCGTGACTATGAATAGTCGGCTGCCGCCCTGAGCGCCAACGAGATGAAGTGCAGCAGCCTTCGGGCCCGGTGCCGAGCTATAGGAGAGGATGTCGCCGCGTGCGCGCGTTGCCGGTACCACACCGGGAATTTGCTCGGGATCATAGCTACCGGAGTAGGTAGCGCGCGGCATGTCATGCGCGAGCCACTTGCCATCTCCCGGGGTCGGCTCAACCTCGTTGTCCGTTGCCAATAATATACATGGCCCACCGTAGTAGACCTGACAGTTTTCGAGCGCAGAATCTTGGGCATTTGTGATCGTAGGCCGATTTGATGCATGCCAGGTCCCAGAAGGGTTTGATGAGGCCGCCTGAGCCTTGTGGAGAGTCTCATCTTCATACTCGCGCGCCACGACTGCTCTCGATTTCTCGTCTAGGGTGGGCACAGCCGAGGCGCGGCGGGCGGAAAGGATTTCGCGCAGCATTGGCGCGGTCAGTGGCTCTTTCAGGCGAAGCGGCAATACGACACGATCAGCGACGGCATAGAGCAGACAAGTTCCGTACGACTTGTTTAGAGTTGCTTCGTCATTGCACGCTTTGAGCGCCCGCTCCTCGGCCGCGCGCTGAGTCACGGCCTCGGTAATCGTGAACACGCGGCCACCATCAGGTAAATAGACTGCCGCTTTCGGACCTCGGGCCGAACGGTAATCAACGATATCAAGCCGGTTGCGGTTTCCCGGGCCCAACCCCGGTATTTGTCCCGGATCGAAATCACCAGCATATCGCGCCCGAGGCATGTCTCGCGGTTTCCATTTACCGTCCGTCGGGGGTGTCGTCACATCCTTGTCAACGGCCAGCAATATACAGGGCTTGCCAAAGACGACTTGACATTGTTCAAGTGCTGCCTCTTCGGCGTTGTCGGCGTCGGGCCGACCCGCCGACCGCCAAGACCCTGGGGGCTGTAGCGAAACTGCCTGCGCCTTGTGTGCGCGAGCAGATTCGTACATGCGGGCCTGATCCTGTCTCCATTGCTGATCGAGTATTGGCATTGCCGAGGCAAACCGCTCCGAAAGTATGTCGATTAATGACCTATCGGCACCTGAAACTGATGCGGTTTGCCTCGTCACTGGGGCACCTCCAGTGGGTACCCCGATCCAATACCAGGCAGCGGCGCCCGCAACTCCAAGAAAAAGGATGAGTGCCGCAAATGCAAAATAGTGAGGCCCGCCATAGCGTGCGCGGGCCGGTGTCGCGCTATCGGGCCTGGACCGGAACGACGCAGTTCCGCTCTCAGAAGGTGCCTTTTTGGTCGTATCGGAACCGTCTCTTACCTTTTCCAAAGGTTCCGCCGCCGGACCGACGGTGATGTCCCCCACCGCGGCAAGCTGGCGAACTAAACGCTGGATCGCACTTTCCCAATCCGCAAAGAGATCGATCCACTGCCGAGTAGCGAGTTCGTACGCAAATGCCTCATCCGGGGTGACATCTTCGACACGCACGGGGATCACGATGAGTTGACTCCTGCCGGCCAGTACGAGCTCCTTCTTGATCTCCTCCGAATTATTGGAGTTGGCCGAAAATACTAGCACCATCACCTTCGCTGCACGAATCGCGCGCACGATGGATACTTGAAAATTTTCGCCTGGGCCGATGTCTCGGCACGAGATCCAGCAGTTGAAGCCGCGGTTCTCCAGCGCCTCGCAGACTGTCTGGGCGATACTCCGGTCTGCGGAGGAATAACTGATAAAAATCGGCGCGCTCATAATCGGCATTAATTTATTCGGATAGGTGGAAATTCTCAACCCGCATCTGAAGGTAGTCGTCGCCGATGAAGTAATGTTAACGAAGGGGCGACCCGCTGCTCACGGAGACAGGAGTCATCCGATCCTTGTGGCTCCGAAAGGTCGGCGCTTAATCAGGCCCGATTTCGCCTCAGGGACTGCGCTCTTGATATTGGTGCTCAGCGCCCCGGCGCGAGCCTTCGCCTCGGACCGGCTCACAGCTTCGAGCGCGCCGGGCGTACCGTCACGGACGAAACGCTTTGCCGCGAGGCGGCAAACGCGGGACGATAGTGATCAGGAACCTGGGAATCCGGGCAATGTCGGTTGAATAGGAGCCTCCCCATGGCGCAATCCGTCCAGCCAGGTCGGTTCGGCCCACAGCGGCAAGCCCGACGATGCGTGGCTGGCAAAACAAGAGAAGGAGCCGATCCTCGAACCGGAGCTGCCGATCATCGATACGCATCATCATTTGTGGGACCGCGGCGGCTGGACCTATCTGCTGCCGGAACTGCTCGCCGACCTCAACACCGGCCACAACATCGTCGCCACCGTCTTCGAGGAATGTCGCTCGATGTATCGCGCCGCCGGGCCGATCGAGATGCGCCCCGTTTGGCGAGACCGAGTTCGTCGCCGGCGTCGCCGCGATGAGCGCGAGCGGCGGCTACGGCCCGATCAAGGTGGCGCAAGGCATCGTCGGCTACGCCGATCTCGCGCTGGGCGACCGGGTCGAGCCGGTACTTGCGCTGATCCGTGCCGGCGGTAGCCGCCTCAAGGGCGTGCGCTATTCCGCCGGTTACGATGCCGATCCAACCATTGGCAACAGCCGCCCGGATTCGGCGCCCCATATGTACGCCCGGCCTGAAATCCGCACCGGGGTGGCGTCTCGCCGCGCACGGGCCGGCGCTCGACGCCTGGTGCTACCATCCGCAGCTCGCCGATGTGATTGCCTTGGCGCAGGCGGTACCGCAGGCGACGATTGTGATCTGCCATGTCGGCGGCGTGCTCGGCTATGGGGCCTATGCCGGCAAGAAGGATGAGGTCCATGCCGCATGGCGGGCCAGCATGGCGGAATTGGCCACGTGCCCGAACGTCTCCGTTAAGCTCGGCGGCATGCTGAACCGCGGCGCCGCGCTCAATTTCCGCGAACTTCCGGCGCCGCCGAATTCTGAAGCCTGGGCCACGGCCTGGCGGCCCTATGTCGACCCCTGCATCGAGTTGTTCGGCGCGGATCGCTGCAATTTCGAAAGCAATTTTCCGGTCGACAAGGTGGGTACCGGCTACGCGGTATTGTGGAACGCGTTCAAGCGCATCACCGCCGGATGCTCTCAGAGCGAGAAGCTCGCCCTCTACAGCGGCACGGCGAAGCGGCTCTATCACCTCGACTGAGGCGGGCAGAATTCCTGAACAGCATGATTCGCTGATGGTGATGGGTCCGCATGCCGGGCTCAGCAACTTTCCGCGCGCCGCCGAATACAGTGTCGAGTGGGTGACCGGGCTGATCCGCTTTGCGCGCGGCCGCCCTAACGCGGATCGAGGCCACCCCCGCGGCCGTGGCCAAATGGACCGACCACGTCAAGGCGCTGGGCGAGGGGCTGTTGATGAACGAGATAGATTCGTGGATCCAAGGTTACCTCGTCGCGCTTCCGGTTCCGCGACGGCCGCGGGCAGCACGCCGGCGCCAGCGCGCGGTCGCGGCCGCAACAGCAGCGCGATGAGCCCCGTCCAGCCGGTCTGGTGTGAGGCGCCGAGACCAGCGCCGGTGTCGCCATGAAAATATTCGTAAAAGAGCGGGTTCTCACGGAAGTCCGGATCGTTGCGGAAGAGCGGCGACGAGCCGAGGACCGGACGGTGGCCGTTTTCGTCGCGCAGAAACAGGCGGGCTAGGCGGCGCGACAGCTCGGCCGCGACCTGGTTCAAATTCATGTAGACGCCCGACCTGGTCGGGCACTCGACCTTGAAGTCGGGGCCATAATAGCGGTGGAAGCGCCCCAATGATTCGATCAACAGGAAATTGACCGGCATCCAGATCGGACCGCGCCAGTTCGAGTTGCCCCCGAAAACGCCGGACGTCGACTCGCCCGGCAGGTAGCTCACCCCGTATTGCTGTCCTGCGTGTTCGAACCTGAAGGGGTGCTTCTCGTGGTGCTTGGACAGGGCGCGGATGCCGTAATCCGACAGGAACTCGTCTTCGTCGAGCATACGGCGCAGCAGGCATTTCAGGCGATGGCCGCGCAACAGCGACATCAGATGGTCCTCGCCCCCGCTGACCTCGTGCCAGCGCGACACCAGGCCCGCCAGGTCCGGGCGGTTGTCAAGAAACCAGCGCGTATGATCGGCGAATTCTTTCAGCTCCCGGAAGACCGAGCCCTCGAGCACCTCGACGGCAAAGATCGGGATCAGCCCGACCATCGAGCGCACTCGCAGCGGGATCCGCTCGCCGTCGGGCAGCTGTAGGACATCGTAGTAGAACTCGTCCTGCTCGTCCCACAAGCCGATGCCGGCGCCGCCGATATTGGTCATGGCCTCGGCGATGTAGAGGAAATGTTCGAAGAACTTGACGGCGATGTCCTCGTAGACCGGGTCTTCGAGGCCGAGTTCGAGCGAGATGCGCAACAGGTTCAGCGTGTACATCGCCACCCAGGCGGTGCCGTCCGATTGGTTGATGTAGCCGCCAGTCGGCAGCGGCGCGCTGCGGTCGAAGATCCCGATATTGTCGAGCCCGAGGAACCCGCCCTGGAAAATGTTGCGCCCTTCGGCGTCCTTGCGGTTGACCCACCAGGTGAAGTTCAGCATCAGCTTATGGAAGACGCGCTCAAGAAAATGGCGGTCGCCTCTTCCGCCATTCGTCTCGCGGTCCATCGAATAGACGCTCCACGCCGCCCAGGCGTGCACTGGCGGGTTGACGTCGCCCCAGGCCCACTCGTAAGCGGGTAGCTGGCCGTTAGGGTGCATGTACCATTCGCGGGTCAGCAGCACGAGCTGCTCCTTGGCGTAGGCCGGATCGATCAACGCAAACACGACGCAATGAAAGGCGAGGTCCCATGCCGCATACCACGGGTATTCCCATTTGTCCGGCATGGACATGATCTGCTCGTTGTACAGGTGCGGCCAGTCGGCGTTGCGCACGTGCAGCCGCGACCGGGAGGCCGGGGGCTGCAGAGGATCGCCCTTCAGCCAAACCCGCATATCGATGTGGTAGAACTGTTTGGTCCATAGCATGCCGGCGAGCGCCTGACGTTGCACGAGCCGGGGGTCGCCGTCCGCTACGTCTTTGCTGATCGCCTCGTGGAACTCGTCCGCCTCGTGCCGGCGACGTTTCATTACGCTGTCGAAATCTTCAAAGCGGGAATCGTCATCGTCCGGCTGGAGCCGCACCCGCACTGCCACGGAACCCCGCGCCGGCACCTCGAAATGGTAGTGCGCCGCGGCCTTCGTGCCGACCGGGTACGGATTGACCGCGGCACGGCTGCCGCTAACGATGAAATCGTTGATGCCGTCTTTGAAGTACCCGTTCCCGGCAAGACCGAATAGCCGGCGGGAGTTGGTTTCGTTTTCGCAGAACAAGAGTTCGGGCGCGCCGTCGCAAAGCAGTTTCATCGGCGGCAAATGGAGATGCTCGACCCGGATCCGCGCACCGCGGACCCCGACTAGCCGCGGCTTCTTGGAAATGGGGCTCCACGACCAGAGGTTGCGAAACCAGATGTGCGGCAGGATATCGATGGTTGCGGGTGCACTGCCACGGTTGTGCACCGTCACCAACATCAGGATGTTGTCCGGCTCGGCCTTCGCGTATTCGACCTCGACGTCGAAATAGCGGGAATTCTCGAAGACCCCGGTATCGGTGATCTCGAACTCCGGATCGTGGGGTCCGCGGCGCCGATTCTCCTCGACAAGTAGCGAATAGGGATAGGCCTCCTGGGGGTAGCGGTACAACATCCGCTGATAGGAGTGGGTCGGGGTGCAGTCCAAGTAATAGTAGATCTCCTTGACGTCCTCGCCGTGGTTCCCTTCGGAATTGGTCAATCCGAACAGACGCTCCTTGAGGATCGGATCACGCCCATTCCACAGCCCGAGGCCGAGACACAGCCATTGATGGCGGTCGCAAAAGCCGGCGATCCCGTCTTCTCCCCAGCGATAGGCGCGGCTGCGCGCCTGATCATGCGGGAAGTAGTCCCAGGCTGTGCCGTATTCGCTGTAATCCTCGCGAACGGTGCCCCATTGCCGCTCGCTGACATAGGGCCCCCAGCGCCGCCACGACGCACCGTGCCCTGTCTGATCGAGCCGGTACCCTTCGGCCGTCAGCATGATCTTTTGGGCGCCGCCATCCCTGCCGTTTTGCATCGTTGCTCCCTGCCGGGCTCTATCCGTCGCGCCATCGCGCCGGATATTTCGTTCTTTTTCCAACTTCGGAGAGGGTCGATTGTGCGCCAAAGGTTGGCGATCGGTCAAGCGCGCCCTACGCTCCCTGCGGTGCGACGAACGTCATCGGCGGCAGCCGCGATGCACCAGGCGCTCAGACCGCACGGTGGCCTGCCGCTACCCGGAGTGCTGCGACATTGCGCCTTGTCACGTTAAACGACCATTGCGGGAAGTTGTCGCGTGACACAGATCGCAAGCCGCTGCTTCGCGCACCATCGATGCAACTTGTCCTTGCGCCAGATTCCTAAAGGTGACAATGCCTTCAGCTGGCATTGGAACGAACTGATCGTCCCTTCGATGAACTGGCGAAGGTTCGGGATAATTTGTCGCCCTGTTGCCGCAAGCGGGATTACCATCGCACGTATGGCAGCGAGGCTTTCGGAGTTGTATCCAGCGGGAAATGACAGCATTGGCAATTTTCGGAGTTGGGTTGGCCACGTCATGGGCGATGCAAGAGTATCGATCATCGGGCAGATGATCCCGGCCAGGCCGAGATTTGGGATTTGGGGGCCTCAATTTGTTCGAGATTGGCACCCGAGCGAAGTACCGGAGTGGAAAAGAGAACAGCATACAGAAGAGTATGAGGTGGGCAGTGGCGCGAAAATTACCGTCGGGCAACCAGTGCATTCTGTCAACGATGGTGCATCGGGACGGATAGCCGTTTGTGATCTGAGCTTCCGCCATATTGGACTATTAAGGGCCGATGTGGACGGTGAAATTCAACGATGGATACGGATCAATTGATCAATTGCTAGTACCGGAAAACTGTTCATTGATTATTTTGGTTCTCCCTTGTCGATTCCTGAGGAAATTTGGGTCAATATGGTCTTCTTTGATTATGCGGCGCATGCCCATTCTGCCGAGAGGGGCTCGGCGTGCGCCAAGGGCTCCCCACCCTCGGCACCGTTCCCGGCGCCAACGAGAACCCAAATGTGCACGGCGCATCTGTATCGGCGGCGCCGAGCAAGCCCAAGGCCCGAGCAGGCGGCGGGGCGACGTCGCGTGCGCAAGCGACCACGGAGCCGGCTGCAGCGATTACCTTTAATACGATTCAATTTACCTTCGGATCGGCTCAGATCACGCCCGAATCGGCGTAGACCCTGCGCACGCCCTCAACCATGAGCTCGCCAATCAGAGGGCCTTCCTGATCGAGGGACATAGCGACGCGGCGGGGAACCCTCAGGTCAATGCCGCTCTGTCGTGCCGCTGCACGCAGGCCATCAAAGACTATCTGGTCCAAGAGGTCGGAGTGTCGCCATTGAGATTGCAGACCGCCGGCAAAGGGTCGTCCGAGCCGGCTAACCCGGCGCGTCGTCGTCAATCTCGGAAGCTGAATGCACGACAGCGCTAACGGCATTCTTGCCGCCCGGAGGCGGAAGGCGCCGGATCGAGCAGCTGAAAGAACAACGACGCAGCGGCATCGCTACTATTTTTGGGCAGGTTATTGATCGCGTCAGTGAGGCTCGGCAGGTAATCTCGGGCATTTTCCTGCTCGGGTCGCGGGTCACGGAACAGTGCCTTTGTCGCCGCGACAAGCGTCACGAGCTGCTGCTCGCCCGCGTTACCGGCGAGAGTCCAACATCGCGCGCCCGGATTATTCCCGAGTACCAAATGGGCTCCTTGCGGCTTGAAAATAGAACTGTCTTGGTTGTTTGGGAGCAGATGGATAACATGTCCTTCGGCGTCGGCGAAATAATCGACATACATGTACCCGTCGAAGCTCGGAGCTCGAATGTCGATGACCAAAGCGTCACCGATATGCGCTCCCGTGCCCGGAGGCGCCAGCGCAAGGCTGGGCGCAGGGGCCGGCGTACGTTTTACCAACGGCTGCAAGAGGGCCATCGCCTCGCAATAAGGCCAGCTCCGAAGGCCGACGTCGAAGACAACCTTGCCGATCCCGCCGATGCGGTCGATGGTGCTGCGCAGGCGATCGATATCGCCCGGGGTTGCCGCAAATCCGGATAGGCGCACAGAGGAGTCGGGAGCGACCGAGTAATCCAGCGATGCGCAGCTAAATTCGGCTGTCGCGGCGGCGAGCTGAGTGCGCAATTTTTCGGTCGATAGCGGCGGAATCGTCCCCCGGACGACTATTAATGCGGCCACTAATGCCGCCAACCCGGCGGCAGCCAGCGCGGCCCACAAGATCGGACGACGTTTCGACGATAGGGCAGGTTCTTTCGCGGAAGCTCGGGCCGCCGCTCGGCTCGCATCGCCTTCCTCGCTGGATCGGGCGGGCGCCGAAGATGGGCTGATGTCGCGACCTGCGGAAGCCACCCGCGCGGTGCCGACGGTCTGGACCTGGTCGGAGATTGTCGTCGATTTGTCAACTTCCGAAGAGTGGCCGAAGCTGGAGTTCCCGCCGGATCGTTCCCGCCAAGCGCCGGCATCCTTGCTCGCGGGCTCTCCGCTGGCTGGCTGACGCGTTGTGGTCGCGCTCAAACCCAGGACCTGCGCCACCGCATCGAGCGCTTGTTGGCGCGCGACGAAACCATCGATCCAATGAAGATCAGCCAGCCTCACCCGCAGCCCGCGTTTTGGTTGCGCATCCTCGATGCGGAAGGGAATCACCAGCTTTCGACACTCTCCCGCGACCGTCACCTCGCGTCGGATATACTCGCTTTCGTTGCACTGATCCGAAAACACCAGCAGCATCGCGCAGCATCCCTCGATTGCCGCGCTGATCTCGTCGTCATAAGGATGCCCGGGCTGCACGTCGCGGGGCGCGATCCAGCAACGTAGATTCCGCCGTTCGAGTTCCGCGACGATTTCCATCGCCTTCACGCGATCCTCACTGACATGACTGACGAACAGGAATGGATCGCTCACCGTCAATCTATCCACCTACGGTATCCGTATCCGAGTGTTGCGCAGACCCGCGGGCCAGGCAGGAGAAGCCCAGTCCGCCGGCCCGCCCCGGCGGCCCACACTACGGAACGGCCATCGTCCCCGAACCTATGCGACACTATCGCCAACCCAAGCCCAACCTCGACTTTTGCCATGGCGCGCACTAAGAGATTGCGTCGCTTCAAACCGGCCCCGTCGTACGCCGCGACAGCGCGAACATGCGCATCGAGCCATAGTTCTTGGCCGCCGGCACTACGCCCATGTAATTGCATACGAAGCGAGGCTGCCGGGTCGCGGCAAGGGCCGCGGCGAAGGCGTCGGTCACATACACCATCCCTTCCGGCGTCACCGGCTCGATCCGGGCCGTCCGGCTGACATGGCTGCCCATAAAAGCCATCTGCTTCAGGACCGGGTCAAAAAGCGGGAACACCGGGCCGAAATGGCCGCCCAATCGCAGGCCGAGCGTCGACGGCAGTTCGAGAGAGGCCAGTGGCAGTTCGGAGATGGTCCTTTGCAGTTCGAGCGCGCAGTCCGCTGCGGTTTCGGCGTCCTTGATGACCACGTAGAGCCCATCGCCCCAGGTGTTGCGGAAATCGATCGCCGAGCCGTAGCCCTCGAGAGTTCGGGCGATCGCACCCAGAATCTTGTCGGCGAACACGGGGAGTTGCTTTTCGGTGAGCTTGCTGAACCCCTTGATATCGCCGAACAACATTGCCCGCAGCACGCGCCCTCTCGGCGCCTCGATCCATTTCGAGGCCGGGGCAGGAGCGAGCGCCGGATCGATGACCGCGCCGTCCGGCGTCAGGACGTCCGCGGGCAACCCGAGTGAATGCCAAAGGCCGATATCGACCGCGGTGCCGGCGGCGCCGAGTTGGCCGCCCGCACCACCGCCATCCCAGATCGCCAGTCGCCTCGCCTCTGTGTCCAGCGATTGCGCGCGCTGAAGCGCCAATCCGATTCCCAACCAGGTCGTATAAGTAAACAGGTATTCGTCGCCTAGATAGGAATCGTCGGTCGCAAAGGTCCTGGAGCGGGCTCTGGCAAGGCAGCGCTCAAACCGCTCGATCCAGGATTTGCCGGCCGGTCGAACCGAGATTTCGCAGAACTCGTCCAGTCGAAACGGGAACACGAGCTCGAGATCGGCGCCGCGCCTCAGCAGCGCTTCGGCGATGACGATATCGGCTCCGGACGCGAGCGAGCCGAACCCCACCCCCGCCTGGTTTCCAGACAGCACGGCATCAATGCGCGGCTCCAGTGCTGCGGCTTGCGTTTCGCTGAGCCGCCCTCCGATCAGATGGCCCGCGTAATGAAAGACGGTGGCGGGACGCAATGTGTCGAGAAGCGACGGCGGCACTCCGGCTGCAGCACACAGCACTCGCAACTGCTTTCGAGTCGTCGCCAATGCGTCGGGCTTGGCATCGGCGGCCCCCCTCGCCTGCGCGAGGGCCTCGGCCGCAGCAGCCTCGTCATCGGCGATCAGGTTCGCTTCGGCCAATGTCGCCCAGACGTAGTAGCCGCGTTCCAGGCCTTCGCCGATCCGGCGTTTGCAAATTGTCCTGACCGAAGCCGCAAGGGCCCTTGCCTCCGGGGCGTATCCTGCCAGCAGAGCAAGGGTGGCTGCGTTCACGCCCGGATAATAGTCGCCGGTCTCGTCGAAGATCTTGTGGTACCGGGTGGCGGCTTCAGCAAAGAGTTCTCTGCGGTTTTCTGCGGCTGCGGCAAGCGCGAGGTCCTTGGCGATGCGGGCGCCGAGGGATGCGATGTCGGTGTAAAGAGATGCAGAGATGCCGGTTCGAGGCACGTCGCCGAGACCGAACTCCAGATAGCGCTCGCTTGCCTTCGCGGTGGCGCCCGAACGCGCGAGAGCGAGTACTGCCGCGTGCTTGAGCGCGGGATCTTGAGGATGTTCGTCGAGCCCGCGCATAGCCAGGTCATAGGCGAGCAGGTGATCGCCCGCGGCGGCATGAGAGCGCGCCTGCTCCAGCCAACTGTCGTCGTCATCCGGCATGCACACTCCCTGGTCTCCACCCCGAAGCATTCAACGGCTAGCGCCTTTTGTCCTCGATGTCGTGTTGCGGGCAAGATGCCTTAAGCTTCAAACCTCTCAGCCCATGACAACATCAACGACATCGCCATGGATGTCGATCTCCAACTTCTCAAGTGGCCGCGGTCCTCCCAATCGGTGCTGTTCCACATGCTACCTATGTTCGCAGAACTCGGATAGCATTCGCAGCTGAACCTCGCTATTAGCCACCAATTGGTGGGTGAAATATTGCGGGCGCAACACCACCTCGCCGGTGCCTTATCAGAATTCCGCGCAGAATTGGAGGTCAGGACCCAGCTCGCGGCGAGAGATCCGGCCGGCGACAACTGGCAGCAAGCCGTCGCGGTCACCTGCCGCCGTCTTGCCAGAGCGGAATATCCGCCCTTTTAGCAGAGCCGCCGATAATTGTCAATTAAAGAATTGATTATGTGTTATTTTGCCGGAGGCGAACCGACACCACGCCGGGCTTAGAGTCGGAGACACCCTCACCCACCCAGCCCGCGGGCTGGGTCCCCCCCGCTCCCGCAGTGCGGGAGAGCGTGCCGAGTGCAGCGAGGCGAGTGAGGGTGCCGTCGTCGCCGATCAAATTTTCTCGCCGCGTAATGAAACGGCATGTAATCGGCAGCACGATCGGCACCTTTGTCAGCCGATTGAAGGCGCCTGGCGATATGACGAGCACGGGCCGATGGCCCTGCTGATCACCCTGGCCCGGGTCAGCTCCTCGACGTCGCCGTCGAGCAGAGTCTCGGCGACGTCGAGGCGTGACTCCGGCATCCTGGCGGCTCGTCGGCGGGGTTGTCGGATTGGCCCTTCACGAAGTGGCCCTCCGAGGTCCGCTCCACCTGATATTGCACGCGCGATTCAGGCTTGGCTCGGTCTCCTCTAGTTTAAATCCATGGCGCAGGGTTCCGCCCCGTCCGTCCGCTGCCGTCTTGGCGCTAATTGAGATAAATGCAAGCAGATCCCCGTCAGCCTGAGTCGGGCCGCTCTCTCCGCGATCTTTTGCCGTATTTGTGCTAACACCGGCATCGATGCTGCCTCCTTAGGATCCAATATTTGTCACGTACTGATACCACATCAAGACTAAAATTGTCAAGTACGCAATCAAGCCTCGCGAAAAGGCGGTTGCGGGCGGCAGGCGTGGGTGTTCGAAGATTTTCTTGGGAGATCTCCAGCGCGCGGCGCGCTCACCATGATGCGTGAAACCCGCAACACCCATCGTCATCCCGGCGGAAGGCCGGATCTAGCGCCATCTCGGCGAGATCCAGGTTAGGTAACGATGGCGCCGCCGCGAGTGGCTCGGCTTCAGAGCGAGGACGCCGGACTGGCGTCGGCCCGCCCGTTGCTGCTCCCGGTCTCGGTTAATTGCGACCGGCAGCAGGCGGTCAATTCGGCGAGCTTCTTGTTGGGAGAGCCTTGCGATGCCATCGGCTCGGCAGCCCCGGCGCAAGCTTCGCAATCCTCGCGGTTCCCCGCATTGTCGCCCGCTGCCTTCGCCGCGTCGCGCTCTCGCGCGATGTAGCTCGACTAGATCCTGCTGCCAGCCGGCATCGCTCGGATCCTTCGCCACCAGCCGTGACGTGATGGCCCACGAACACTGAAATTCGTTCTGCGCGCCCGTTAGATCACCCAGCACATAGCGCACCCGGCTATGGCTAACTGCAATCTCGCGCTGCCAGCTGGCGTTCGCGGGGTCCTTCTCCGCCAGCCGGGTCGTGATCGCCAGCTCAGCTTCGAACTCCCGGCAGGTCCCCTTGAACCTCCAGGACGCCGCCGATCCGGTTATGGTTGCCGGCGAGCTCCTGCTGCCAGGGCGCCTGCCAAGATCGCCCTGAGTCTGAGGCGCGGCGACCTGGTTATGACCGACTGCTACTTCCCGCGCCCAGCGGGAGTTAGCGGGGTCCTTCGCCGCAAGTCCGACCGCGAGTGCGACCTCCGCCTGGAACTCCTTCAGCGCTCGCGATAGGTTGTCTTGTGGCGAAACACAATTTTCGTTGATTCGCCCCCGGCGGACGCGTCATCAGCTCTGCAAGACCGCGCTCCGGCCGAGATAGGCGCTGATCACCTCCTCGTCGCGGCGCACGACATCGGGCGGACCTTCGGCGATCTTTTCGCCGTGATCGAGCACGACGACCTTGTCGGCTGGCGTCGCGCCGACATCGAGCTTTTGCTCGATCAATAGCATCGTCAACCCTTGCCGGTTCAAGCTCTTGATCCGGCCGGCAAGCTCCAACGTCTCGGCCGGGTTCGCCCCAGGCGTCGGCTCGTCGAGCATCAGAAGCTTTGGTTGCGCAGCGAGCGCGCGGGCGATCTCGGTGCGCCTGCGGTTGGCGTAAGAGAGGCTCGACGCGGGAGGGTCGGCGCGGGGCAGCAGCCGGTTGCCGAAAAACGCGAGGATCTCGAGCGCGCGCTCGCAGCGACGAGCGCACCCCCGCGAGCTGGGCTTGAGTCCCGGGGAGAACCGCTATCTTTCAGCCTCTCCGGTTGATAGAGTTGGCATCAAACGCCGGCGCAGAAGTCCGCGCCCGAACCAGGGCACTCCGAGAGGGGGCAACGGCAGGGCGCAGAAGCTGGGGGCGACCAATGGCTACGGATTACACAATCGCGATCGTTGGATCAGGGCCCGCCGGACTGAGCGCGGCCGCCCGTGCCGCACAGGAAGGGAAGACGCACATTCTCATAGAGCGTGCGCCCCATTTGAACGATACGATCTTCAAATACCAGAAGCGCAAGCATGTGATGGCGGCTCCCGAGATTCTACCGCGACGCAGCGATCTCGATTTCAAGGAAGAATCTCGGGAGGAAGTAATCGAGAGTTGGGAGGCTGGGGTTGCGAGCGCCCACGTTAATTCGCGGCTCAACACCGAGGTGACGTCGGTCAAGGGTCAGCGCGGCAACTTCGAGATCGGGCTCGCCGGTGGCGAAAAGCTGACCGCGGAATATGTCGTTCTCGCCATCGGAGTCCAGGGCAACCTGCGCCGGCTGACCATCCCCGGTGCCGATCTAACCATCCCCGACGCCGATCGTCCTTTCGTCCAATATCAGCTCGACGATCCCGACGAATACCAGGGCGAGGAGATCGTCGTCATCGGCACCGGCGACGCCGGAATCGAGAACGCCCTGGGGCTCTCCGTCAATAATAACGTCTCGGTCATCAACCGTACCGCCGACTTTCCTTACGCCAAGCCGGCGAATGCGGCGCTAATTCAGTCGGCGATCAACCGCGGCGACATCGCGGCATTCTTCAACGCCGAGCCGAAGCGGATCGAACCGAGTTACCTGGTGCTCGACATGCCGGAGGGCGAGACCCGCGTCAAATGCGATCGCATCATCGCGCGTATCGGCGCCCTGCCGCCGCGAAGGTTCGTGGAGTCCTGCGGCATCGTGTTCCCGAGCGACAGCCCCACTGCCTTTCCCAATGTCTCCGAAACCTACGAATCGCAGGTGCCGGGGCTCTATATCATCGGGGCGCTGGCGGGCTATCCGCTGATCAAGCAATGCCTCAACCAAGGTTACGAGGTCGTCGAATATATCCTCGGCCGCAATATCGCACCCGCCGATGAGCCGTTGATCCAAGCAAAGCTCGACAGCCAAGGCGTGTCTATGACGGTGTCGGAGCTGGTGACGGCAGTGCGCGAAAGGCTGCCCCTCTACGCGCCGTTGACCCCGCTGCAGACCCGAGACTTCCTGATCCACTGCGAGATCCGTCAGCTGAACCCGGGCGACATCGTCTTCAGGCGCAACGATTTCACCAATTCACTGTACTCGATTCTCGACGGACAGGTCGGGATCCAAATCCACCCGGATCGCCCGGATCAGTTGCTCGCGCTCGGGCAGGGTCAGTTCTTTGGCGAGATCGGACTGATCGCCGGACGGCGGCGCACCGCGACGGTCGTAGCGATCACGCCTTGCTTGCTCCTCGAGGCCGACCGCAACACGATGATCCGCCTCGTCAGGACCGAACGCGACATCAGGAGGGTCATCGACGAGGCGGCGGTCATTCGCTTCATCAGAACCTATCTCGCTACCGACGCCAATGACGCGATCCTCACCGAGATTGTGCGTACCGCTGAGCACCCGCCAGAGATCGTCGAGTTCAGACCCAACTCGCCTGCCGACAAGGAAGACCGGGAGACGCTGGTCCGCGAGGGGGCGACCGACGACAATGCCGTCTATCTGATCCGCAAGGGCTCGGTGACGGTATCGCGCCGCATCGCCGGAAAGGATACCGTCTTCGCTTATGTCGCAGCCGGCAATCTGGTAGGCGAAATGGCCATGCTGCAAAACGCCCCGCGCTCGGCCACGGTGAAGGCGACGGTTGCCACGGAAGCGATCAAAATCGATCGCGGGATGTTCCAAACCCTGCTCGATCGCTCGCCGGCAATGCGCCAGAGCGTCGATGCGGAGCTCGAGGCCCGCCTGCGGGAGCGGCGCCAGCAGCAGCAGATCGCGTCGCATGCGGGGGACTTGATTGAGTTCTTCGCCCGGCAGGGGCTGGGCGAGGCGACGGACGTGCTGCTGATCGACGAATCGCTATGCGTGCGCTGCGACAATTGCGAGAAGGCCTGCGCCGAGACCCATCACGGGGTCAGCCGCCTCAACCGGGAGGCCGGCATGACCTATGCCGCGATCCATGTGCCGACCTCGTGCCGGCATTGCGAAGATCCCCACTGCATGAAGGATTGTCCGCCCGACGCGATCCACCGTGCGCCGACCGGCGAGGTGTTCATCGCCGACAACTGTATCGGCTGCGGCAATTGCGAGCGCAACTGCCCCTACGGCGTGATTCAGATGGCGGAGGTACCAGCTGAGAAGCCCGGGCTTCTCAGCTGGCTGCTGTTTGGGTGGGGCAGCGGGCCGGGCGAGGATAAGTCGCCCGAGGGCATGGCCAAGCGGAGCGGCGGCAAGCACGCCGTCAAGTGCGATATGTGCAAGGGGATAGAGGGTGGGCCGGCTTGCGTCAGGGCGTGCCCGACGGGTGCTGCGATCCGGGTCGATCCCGAGCAGTTCCTTTCCGTCGTCCGGCAGGGCCGCGTATGACCGTAACGCCTCCCGCGACCGCACCTGCGCGGATAAGGCCGATTCGGCACGAGTCGTTTCTGGTTTATGAGCGCTTCCGCTATCCGAAGATCGCCGGCGGGGCGATGGTCGTTTCGATCCTCCTCTACCTCGTCGATTCGCCTTACGGGTCTCGTTATGGCGGCACCTGGGCCGGTTACACGCTCGGTACGATCGGCGCCCTACTGATCTTGTGGCTAATGTCGTTCGGCTATTGGAAGCGGTCGTACACGACCAACCAAGGAAACCTGGTCGAGTGGCTGTCGGCGCATGTCTATCTGGGCTTGGCCCTCGTCGTCATCGCCACGCTCCATACAGGCTTTCATTTCGGCTGGAATATCCATACGCTGGCTTACGCGTTGATGTGCGTGGTGATCGCGAGCGGCGTGTTCGGCGTCGTCTGCTATTATCGCTATCCGCCGCTGATGACCGAAAACCGCGGCAGCACCACGATGCCGCAGATGCTCGGACGGATCGCGGCATTGAATGACGAGTTGCGCTCCGTCGCTATTGCCCTCGACGACAGGACTGCGACGTTGGTTGAGCGTGCTACCGAGACGACGGAGATCGGCGGCCCGTTCTGGCGGCAGCTTTCCGGCCGCAATCCGAATTGCGCGACCGCCGCGGCGCTGGCCGGCATCGCAGCCACCGCGGCCACGCGTCAGGTTCGGCTTTTGCTCGACGAGAAAGCGCAGCTCCTCAGCCGCGGCAGGCGGGACATCCGCTATAAGGCGGTGATCGACATCTGGCTCTATCTTCACGTGCCGTTATCCTTTGCGCTGCTCGCTGCGCTTCTCGCGCACGTCGTTTCGGTCTTTTTCCTATGGTGAGCTTAGGCTGCCCCTGACCCAGCCCCTCCCCGCTCGCCGGGCTAGGGGCTCACACATTTTGTTGCGGTTGACCCCTACCTATTCCGTCACCGCCGCGAAAGCGGAGGTCCAGGAGTCCAGCGCGATGTGCCGGCCACCCCTAGATCCCCGCGGTTCCCAGGGGATGACGAATTAACAAGACATGTGAATACCGTGGGCTTGCGGGGAGAGGGTGCAACTATCTGTGGTGTATCGTAGATAAGACACCTGCAAGACAGGGCGAGGGGTTGCAAGCGACTGAACCTGTTCATCATGGCTCAAACCGGCGTTGAACCGAACAGCCGTGAGGCTGCCCCCATAGGCGCTGCCAAGGGCAGAGCTGAACCCTCCCCCGAGCACTAGCGAGGGAAGATCGCCGAAATTCGCGCGCGTTTTCGCGTAGTGCGCAAATAACATGCGGATCGGAAATCCGGATATGGTAGGATGCTCCCGGGTCGCGTTAGACGATCTTGTGGTGGTGCTTGCCGGGCAATACCATGATTTCGTGCAACATCTACCGTAAGCAAGCGCATGCGAGTTGAGGTCACGCGTCTGACCCGCCGCGGCGCCGCGGTGATGCGGAAGCCCGAAACCGTGACTGCTGCGAGTATTCGGTTTGGTCGCGGCACCGGAAACGAGGTGTCGCTCACCGATCTTCGCGTCGATCTTTCAGCCGCTTGCCTGTCGCAGCGCGCCGACGGCCTCTTTATCGAGGTGCTGGGCGATGCGCCCCTGCGTGTCAATGGTCAGAGCACCACCGCCGCGCTCGTCCATTCCGGCGACGAGATTCTGATCGGCCCCTACAAGATCGTGCTGGCGGAGCCGCCCGAAGGGTTTGACGCGGCCTTCTCGGTCGAGCTCGTCCAACCGATGGGCGATGCGTTGCAGCGGCTGATGACGCAAAGCCGTATCAGGTTGGAGGAGACCGGTCTGAGCAAGCGTCGCGCCTCCTGGGCGCTGTTTGTGGTGTTCGCGCTTCTCTGTCTCGCTACTCCGATCGTCGCTTATTCGTTGGGACACGTCATGAGCCGCTCGACAGAAGCTCCTGAGGTCGGGCCCCTCGGATTCGTCGCGATGTGGTGGAACCCGGGCGAACTGTCGAACCAGCACCGCTATTTCGCCAGTCATTGCGCCACCTGCCATCAGCACGCCTTCACCGCAGTAAAGGACCCGGCCTGTCTCACCTGCCACGGTGCGATTGGCAACCACATCGAGGCGGCATCACGCGA
>Ga0209040_10000819_pt1 | contig 24157 bp, 18 predicted proteins | sample BogFormECP12_OM3_FD_188240 | JGI IMG/M metagenome (GOLD analysis project Ga0209040, IMG submission 188240) | Bog forest soil microbial communities from Calvert Island, British Columbia, Canada - ECP12_OM3 (SPAdes) (version 2) | ecosystem: Environmental > Aquatic > Freshwater > Wetlands > Bog ... | reverse complement strand
AGGATCGCGAGGTCAGTGCGGGGTGTAGCGCAGCTTGGTAGCGCATCCGCTTTGGGAGCGGAAGGCCGCAGGTTCAAATCCTGTCACCCCGACCAGCACTCGCCGCACCCACGGCCACCCGACAGGAACGACCAACGAGGAGCACACCCGTGAAGAGCAGTGTCGAGCAGTTGAGCCCCACCCGGGTGCGCATCAGCGTTGAAGTGCCTTTCACCGAGCTTGAGCCCGATTTTCAGCGGGCCTACAAAGAGCTGGCCAAGCAGGTGCGGCTGCCCGGCTTCCGGCCCGGGAAAGCGCCCGCGAAGTTGCTCGAGGCTCGCTTCGGCCGGGCGGCGATGCTCGAACAAGTCGTCAACGAAGCACTGCCAGGCCGGTACGGGCAGGCGGTGGCGGAATCGGAGGTCCACCCGCTCGGCCAGCCCGAGATCGAGGTGACCAAACAGGAGTACGGCCAAGACCTGGCGTTCACCGCCGAGGTCGACGTGCGCCCCAAGATCGCCCTTCCGGATTTGAGCGCGCTGACCGTCTCGGTGGATCCAATCGAGGTCAGCGACGACGACGTCGAAGCCGAACTGCAGTCGTTGCGTGTCCGGTTCGGCAGCCTGGCCGAGGTGGACCGGCCGGTGGCTCTCGGTGACTTGGTCACGATCGATTTGTCCGCCACCGTCGACGGCGAGGACGTGCCGAACGCCCGCGCCGAGGGAATGTCTCATGAGGTCGGCTCCGGCCGGCTCATCGCAGGTCTCGACGACGCGCTCGTCGGTTTGTCCATCGATGAGTCCCGGGTCTTCACCGCCCAGTTGGCGACCGGTGAACACGCCGGGCAGGACGCGCAGGTCGCCGCCACCGTCCGGTCAATCAAGGAACGCGAACTGCCCGAGCCCGACGACGAGTTCGCGCAACTGGCCAGCGAGTTCGACACCATCGACGAGCTGCGGGCCAACCTCGGCGACCAGGTTCGCCTGGTCAAGCGTGCCCAGCAAGCGGAGCAGATTCGCGACGCCGCGATGGACGCCTTGCTCGAGCAGGTGGACGTGCCGTTGCCGGAGGCGATCGTGCAGGCCCAGTACGAGGGCGCCGTGCAGAGCGCGCTGAGCGGCCTCAACAACGATGAAGCCAGGTTCGCCGAGGTGCTGACCGCGCGGGGCTCGTCACGCGAGGAGTTCGAGGCGGAGACACGCAGCGCTGCGGAGAAGGACGTCAAGAGGCAGCTGCTGCTGGATGCCGTCGCCGACGAACTGCAGGTCCAGGTCGGCCAGGACGACCTGACTGAACGACTTTTGATGACGTCTCGGCAATACGGCATCGAGCCGCAGCAGCTGTTTAGCTACCTTCAGGAGAACAACCAGCTGCCGGCCATGTTCGCCGATGTGCGACGGGGGCGCGCCATGGCAGCGGTCGTCGAGGCCGCAACCGTCACCGATACCAACGGAAACACGATCGACACCAGTGAATTCTTCGGCAGGCCCGGTCAATCCGATGAGACCTCTGCGACCGACCCAGAAGCCGAAGCCGAGGAAGCCGAAGAATCTGGTGACGCCGACGAGGCCGACGAGGCCGACGAGGCCGACGAGGCCGACGAGGCCGATGAGGCCGATGAGGCCGAAGAGGGCAGTGAGGTCGTGGCGCAGGAGGCTTCCGACCAAGCCGCAAAATGACCGAGACATTGACGCTGTAAGCGAACGGGCCCATTTCAGCGGGTGCGCGACCGCCAAACAGTGGGCTCGGTTGGTTAGTGTCGGTGCATACAGATCTCGAGAAAGCAGGTAACCCGGTCGTGACTGACATGCGTTCGAACTCGCAGGGTCTCAACCTCACCGACTCGGTCTATGAGCGCTTGCTGTCCGAGCGCATCATCTTCCTGGGCTCAGAGGTGAACGACGAAGTCGCCAATCGATTGTGCGCACAGATTTTGCTGCTCGCGGCCGAGGACGCCGAAAAAGACATCAACCTCTACATCAACTCGCCGGGCGGATCGATCAGCGCCGGCATGGCGATCTATGACACCATGGTGCTGGCGCCCTGCGACATCGCCACCTACGCGATGGGCATGGCCGCCTCGATGGGCGAGTTCCTGTTGGCGGCAGGAACCAAGGGCAAGCGATACGCGCTGCCGCACGCCCGCATCCTGATGCACCAGCCGCTGGGCGGGGTGACCGGTAGCGCGGCCGACATCGCCATCCAGGCCGAGCAGTTCGCGGTCATCAAGAAGGAGATGTTCCGGCTCAACGCCGAATTCACCGGCCAGCCGATCGAACGTATCGAGGCGGATTCCGACCGCGACCGCTGGTTCACCGCCCCGCAAGCCCTGGAATACGGCTTCGTCGACCACATCATCACCCGCGCCGCCCACATCACTAACGGAGAAGCCCAATGAACCATCAGATCCAACCCCAGGCGCGCTACATCCTGCCGTCGTTCATCGAGCACTCCAGCTTCGGCGTCAAGGAATCCAACCCCTACAACAAGCTGTTCGAGGAACGCATCATCTTCCTGGGGGTCCAGGTCGACGACGCGTCGGCAAACGACATCATGGCCCAGCTGTTGGTGCTGGAGTCTTTGGACCCCGACCGCGACATCACCATGTACATCAACTCGCCGGGTGGTGGGTTCACCTCGCTGATGGCGATCTACGACACCATGCAGTACGTGCGGGCCGACATCCAGACGGTGTGTCTGGGCCAGGCGGCCTCGGCGGCGGCGGTGCTGCTGGCCGCCGGAACGCCGGGCAAACGGATGGCGCTGCCCAACGCGCGCGTGCTGATCCATCAGCCGTCGCTGTCCGGTGTCATCCAGGGCCAGTTCTCCGATCTGGAGATCCAGGCCGCCGAGATCGAGCGGATGCGCACGCTGATGGAGACCACGCTGGCCCACCACACCGGCAAGGACGCCGCGGTAATCCGCAAGGACACCGACCGCGACAAGATCCTGACCGCCGAAGAGGCCAAGGACTACGGGATCATCGACACCGTTCTGGAGTACCGGAAACTTTCCGCCCAGACCGCCTGAGCCTTTCGCCGAGCGTGAACTGGCTGCGAGTCTTCGGCCATTTTTTCGCCGTGGTTTCACGCTCGGCGCAATGCGGTGGCCATATCGGCAATGTCGGCGGGCATCACCCGGCAGCACCCCCCGACGATGCGTGCCCCGGCCGCAACCCACTGCGCCGCAAGCTGTCCGGAAAAGCGCGACGGACCGATCCAGGTGTGGTGCCGGCCGTCCCAGCCCTGTCCGCTGTTGGGGTAGACGATCACCGGCTTGCCAACGGCGCTAGCGATGTCGATCGCCGGAAGCACGTCGTCGGGTGCGCAGCAATTGACGCCTACCGCGACAATCTCTGGGACCCCGGCGGCAACCGCGAACGCCTCGGCGAGTGGCTGTCCGGCGCGGGTCCGCGTACCGTCGATGGTGTAGCTGAGCCAGGCCGGCGTGCCGAGCGACTGCACCAGATTGACCAGCGCTTCGGCCTCGTCGACATCAGGCACGGTTTCCAGCGCGAGCACATCCGCGCCGGACGCGGCCAGCACCTCCAGCCGGGGGCGATGCCACCGGGCCAAGGCGGCGACGGACAGGCCGTAGCGCCCGCGATATTCGGACCCGTCGGCCAGCGCCGCACCATACGGACCGACCGAGGCAGCGACGGAAAGGTCATCTGCGCCGACCTCGTCACGCGCCGTCTTGGCGAGTTCGACGCTGCGGCGCAGCATCCCGATGGCATCGTCTCGACCGATCCCGTGCGCCGCGAAGCCCTCAAACGATGCCTGGTAACTTGCCGTCGTCGCGATCATGGCGCCGGCGCGAAAGTACGCGGCGTGCACCGCGACGATCTCCTGCGGAGCATCCGCGAGCAGTCTCGCCGACCACAACGGATCGGACAGATCATGACCGCGCGCCTCGAGCTCGGTGGCCAGGCCGCCGTCGCTGATCAGCACGGATTCACGGGGGAGAGCCAATCCCACACCGCCACTGTAAGGTGATGGCGCGGAGAGCCCACACGTGCGAGACGGGCTCACAAGCCTCGTTTACGTAACGGCCGCGACACGCCAAAGACACGGTTTGCGCGTCTCGGCGAGTGACGGGAGGGATCGCGCTATATGTTCTTTCACACGGACAGGCGGTGAATACCACTGACGCGATTCGGCGCTAATGGTCGCGTCGGGCCCGAGCAAGCGGGTAGCGTCGGAGAATACACGCGGCACGGCAAGACGAACGGCGAACAGGAAGTAGGCCCTGAAGCATCATGGCGCGCATCGGAGACGGTGGTGATCTGCTCAAGTGCTCCTTCTGCGGGAAGAGCCAGAAGCAGGTCAAGAAACTTATCGCGGGCCCCGGTGTGTACATCTGCGATGAGTGCATCGACCTGTGCAACGAGATCATCGAAGAGGAACTCGCCGACGCCGACGATGTAAAGCTCGACGAACTGCCCAAGCCCGTTGAGATTCGGGACTTCCTTGAGGGTTACGTCATCGGGCAGGACAACGCCAAGCGGACGCTGGCCGTCGCGGTCTACAACCACTACAAGCGGATCCAGGCCGGCGAGAAGGGCCGCGACTCCAGGTGCGAGCCGGTTGAGCTGACCAAGTCCAACATCCTGATGCTCGGGCCTACCGGCTGCGGCAAGACATACCTGGCCCAGACGCTGGCCAAGATGCTCAACGTGCCATTCGCCATCGCGGACGCGACCGCGCTGACCGAGGCGGGCTACGTCGGTGAGGACGTCGAGAACATCTTGCTCAAACTCATCCAGGCCGCCGACTACGACGTCAAGCGCGCCGAGACCGGCATCATCTACATCGACGAGGTCGACAAGATCGCGCGCAAGAGCGAGAACCCGTCGATTACCCGCGACGTCTCCGGTGAGGGCGTTCAGCAGGCCCTGCTGAAGATTCTGGAGGGCACCCAGGCATCGGTTCCCCCGCAGGGGGGGCGCAAGCACCCGCACCAAGAGTTCATCCAGATCGACACCACCAACGTGCTGTTCATCGTCGCGGGTGCGTTCGCTGGGCTGGAGAAGATCATCTACGAGCGCGTCGGCAAGCGTGGCTTGGGTTTCGGCGCCGAGGTCCGCTCCAAGGCCGAGATCGACACCACCGATCACTTCGCCGAAGTGATGCCCGAGGATCTCATCAAGTTCGGCTTGATCCCCGAATTCATCGGGCGGCTCCCGGTGGTCGCCTCGGTCACCAACCTGGACATGGATTCGTTGGTAAAGATCCTGTCCGAGCCGAAAAACGCTCTGGTCAAGCAGTACACCCGGCTCTTCGAGATGGACGGCGTGGAGCTGGAGTTCACCGACGACGCGCTGGAAGCGATCGCCGATCAAGCGATCCACCGCGGCACCGGCGCCCGGGGTTTGCGGGCCATCATGGAAGAAGTCCTGCTGCCCGTCATGTATGACATCCCGAGCCGCGACGATGTCGCCAAAGTGGTGGTAACCAAAGAGACCGTGCAGGACAACGTGCTGCCGACGATCGTGCCGCGCAAGCCGTCGCGCACGGAGCGCCGCGACAAGAGCGCCTAGCGCGCGCGCCGCCCGGCGAAGCTGTGAATGAGCATGCCGGGCGCAACTGACGCCGTTCCGCGCCGACTGGCGCACGCGTTGGACCTGCTGAACTTCTTGCTGGCCGATGTCCGCGACGGGTTAGGCCACGTACCTGTCGATCTACCTGCTGCTGACTCACCATTGGGACCAAGCGTCGATCGGGTTCGTCATGGCGGTCGGCGGGATTGGCGCCATTGTTGTGCAGGCGCCGGTTGGCGCGCTGGTCGACAGAACGACGGCCAAGCGAGCGTTGGTCATCGGCGGTGCGTTGACGATCACCGCCGCGCCGTTGGCGATGCCGCTGTTCCCGGGCTTCTATTCGATCTCGGTGCTGCAAGCCCTGGCGGGGGTCGCCGGGTCGGTCTTCGCGCCGGCGCTGGCCGCGATCACCCTGGGTCTTGTCGGCCCGCGGCTCTTCGCCCGCCGCATTGGCCGTAATGAGTCGTTCAACCACGCGGGAAATGCGTCCGCCGCCGCCGCTACCGGCGGGTTGGCCTACTTCTTCGGGCCGGTGGTGGTGTTCTGGGTGCTGGCCACCATGGCGGCGAGCAGCGTGCTGGCGACACTGCGGATCCCGCGCGACGCGATCGACCACGATGTCGCCCGCGGGATGGACCACGCACCCGGCGAGCCGCATAACCGGCCATCCAGACTCAGCGTGCTGCTGCACAACCGAAGGCTGATGATCTTCGCCGCGGCCGTCGTTGCCTTTCACTTCGCCAACGCAGCCATGCTGCCGCTGGTTGGGCAGCTGCTCGCGTTGCACAACAAAGACGTCGGGACTGCGCTGATGGCGGTGTGCATTGTCGCCGCGCAGGTGGTGATGGTCCCGGTGGCTTACCTCGCCGGAGCCAGGGCCGATTCCTGCGGGCGAAAGCCGATCTTCATGCTTGGATTCGCCGTCTTGGCCCTGCGAGGATTCCTCTACACGCTGTCGGATAACTCTTACTGGCTGGTCGGCGTGCAACTCCTGGATGGGATTGGAGCCGGCATTTTCGGGGCGCTGTTTCCCCTCGTCGTGCAGGACGTCACGCATGGAACCGGCCGGTTCAATGTCAGTCTGGGAGCGATCACGGCGGCGACCGGCATTGGTGCCTCGGTGTCGAACGTTGTCGCGGGCTCGATTGTGGTCGCCGCGGGCTACAACGCCGCTTTCATGTCGCTGGGTGCTATCGCCGGAGCGGGCTTTGCCCTGTACCTGATCGCGATGCCGGAAACGGCGGACATAGGTGGCGGATCGTTTGCCGGTGCGGATCGAACGGGTCGACTCGGATTACGGCGAAAGTGACCAATACCACAGTTTTGCTGTGTGGTCGACCCCGCCCCCGAACTGAAACTTGTTTCAGCAGCGTAACCGGGCTGCGGCAGGGGCCAAGAGACGGCCATACACCCCTCAAGGGAGTGTCATAATTGGTACCGCCAATGACATGAAGTCTGAAGGCCGGGGGAGTCACGCCGACGGCGCGTAACCTGAATCTGCAGCGCGGAGTGCCTGTCCGGAGACAGATGGAAGGCTATACAGACGTGGATCCGAATGGCAGGGAAGCCGGTTCAGAGTCTCATACCGGTGCCTCTAGTACCGGTTCGAACCGGCAGCGCCTGGAAAATGTCGTCATCCGTTTCGCCGGCGACTCCGGCGACGGTATGCAGCTGACCGGCGACCGGTTCACATCGGAGGCAGCGCTTTTCGGCAACGACCTGGCAACCCAGCCGAACTACCCGGCCGAGATCCGGGCCCCTGCAGGTACCCTGCCGGGAGTCTCGTCCTTCCAGATTCAAATCGCCGATTACGACATCTTGACCGCCGGTGACCGGCCCGACGTACTCGTCGCGATGAACCCCGCAGCGCTGAAGGCCAACATCGGCGACCTGCCGCGCGGCGGAATGGTGATCGCGAATTCCGACGAGTTCACCAAGCGCAACCTGACGAAAGTGGGCTACGTAACCAACCCGCTGGAGACCGACGAGCTCGAGGAATACGTGGTGCACGCCGTGCCGATGACCACGCTGACGCTCGGGGCCGTCGAGGCGATTGGCGCGACGAAGAAAGACGGCCAGCGCGCCAAGAACATGTTCGCGCTGGGCTTGTTGTCGTGGATGTACGGGCGGCCGATCCAGACCAGCGAGACCTTCATCAGGGAGAAGTTCGTCCGCAAGCCCGACGTGGCCGAGGCCAATGTGCTGGCACTCAAAGCGGGTTGGAACTACGGCGAGACCACCGAGGCGTTCGGCACGACCTACGAGGTGTTCAAGGCCGCGTTGCCGGCCGGCGAGTACCGGCAGATCTCGGGCAACACCGCGTTGGCCTACGGCCTCGTCGCGGCCGGCCAGATGGCCGACAAACAGGTCGTGCTCGGCAGCTACCCGATCACACCGGCGTCAGACATCTTGCACGAGCTGTCCAAGCACAAGAACTTCAATGTGATGACCTTCCAGGCTGAGGATGAGATCGGCGGCATCTGCGCTGCCATCGGTGCCTCGTACGGTGGCGCACTCGGTGTCACCAGCACGTCGGGCCCGGGTATTTCGCTGAAGTCAGAGGCGATGGGCCTCGCCGTGATGACCGAACTACCCCTGATCGTCATCGACGTGCAGCGTGGCGGACCGTCGACGGGTCTGCCGACCAAGACCGAGCAGGCTGACCTGCTGCAGGCGCTGTTCGGCCGCAATGGTGAGTCGCCGGTGGCGGTGTTGGCGCCACGGTCTCCCGCTGATTGCTTTGAGACCGCGCTTGAGGCGGTGCGGATCGCGGTGTCGTATCACACACCGGTGATCGTGTTGTCCGACGGTGCGATCGCCAACGGCTCCGAGCCGTGGCGCATCCCGGACGTCGGTTCGTTCACGCCGATCAAGCACATCTTCGCCAAACCGGGCGAACCCTTCCAGCCGTACGCCCGTCACCGGGATACCCTCGCACGCCAATTCGCCGTGCCGGGGACCCCTGGTCTGGAGCACCGGATTGGTGGGCTGGAAGCGGCCAACGGGTCCGGCGACATCTCCTACGAGCCCGTCAACCACGACCTCATGGTCCGCTTGCGCAAGGCCAAGATCGACGGCATCACCGTCCCGGACCTCGAAGTCGACGACCCAACCGGCGACGCCCAGCTTCTGCTGATCGGCTGGGGCAGTTCGTATGGCCCAATCGGTGAGGCCTGTCGTCGGGCACGGCGCAGGGGTACCAAGGTGGCCCATGCGCACCTGCGGTATCTGAGCCCGTTTCCGGCGAATCTGGGCGTTGTATTGCGACGTTACCCGCGGGTGGTATGCCCGGAGATGAACATGGGTCAGCTGGCGATGTTGCTGCGCGCCAAGTACTTGGTTGACGTGAAATCGGTGACCAAGGTCCAGGGTGTCTCCTTCTTGGCCGACGAGATAGGGCGCTTTATCCGGGCCGCGCTGGCCGGGCGGCTGACCGAACTTGAGCGAGACAAGATGATGGTTGCCAAATTGTCGGCGGCCAGGGTTCAGGTGGGAGCTAGCGAATGACAGGCCTAATGGGCGATCTGGCGGGCGCAGACCTCGGTTTGACCCCGAGGTTGACGAAGAACGACGGGGTGCCCACAACGGACCAGCCGCAGAAGGGCAAAGACTTCACCAGTGACCAGGAGGTCCGCTGGTGCCCGGGCTGCGGTGACTACGTCATCCTCAACACCATCCGCAACTTCCTGCCCGAGCTGGGGCTCCGTCGCGAGAACATCGTCTTCGTCAGCGGCATCGGCTGCTCCAGCCGCTTCCCGTACTACCTGGAGACCTATGGATTCCACTCGATCCACGGCCGCGCTCCGGCGATCGCCACCGGTCTGGCACTGGCCCGCGAGGATCTGTCGGTGTGGGTGGTCACCGGCGACGGCGACGCGTTGTCGATCGGTGGAAATCACCTGATCCACGCGCTGCGCCGCAACGTCAACCTCACGATTCTGCTGTTCAACAACCGGATCTACGGGCTGACGAAGGGTCAGTACTCGCCGACGTCAGAGGTCGGGAAGGTCACCAAGTCGACACCGATGGGATCGCTGGACCACCCGTTCAACCCGGTGTCGTTGGCGCTGGGCGCCGAGGCGACCTTCGTCGGTCGCGCACTGGACTCCGACCGCAATGGGCTGACTGAGGTGCTGCGCGCCGCCGCCCAGCATCGCGGCGCGGCGGTAGTCGAAATCCTGCAGGACTGCCCGATCTTCAACGACGGCTCGTTCGACGCGCTGCGCAAGGAAGGCGCCGAAGAGCGGGTGATCAACGTCCGCCACGGCGAGCCGATCGTGTTCGGCGCGGGCGGCGAATACTGCGTGGTGCAGTCCGGCTTCAGCCTCGAGGTGGCCAAGACCGCTGACGTGGCAGTCGAAGAGATCGTCGTGCACGACGCGCACGCCGACGACTCGGCCTATGCGTTCGCGCTGTCCCGGCTGTCCGATCAGAACCTGGATCACACCGTGCTGGGAATCTTCCGCCACATCAGCCGACCCACCTACGACGACGCGGCCCGCTCTCAGGTCCGCGCCGCGCAGTCATCGACCGCGTCCGACAGCGCTGCGCTGCAATCGCTTTTGCGCGGGCGCGACACCTGGACCGTCGACTAACGTGCCCGACCTAGTGTCGCTCGCCGGGGTCGTACTTGCTGGAGGCGAATCTCGGCGCATGGGCCGCGACAAAGCCAGCCTCCCGTATCCAGGGTCCGTTGCCGGGCGCACCGGAGCCGTCGGGGCCCACGGCGCCACCACGATGGTCGAGCACGTCCTCGGCATCGTGACGGAGCGTTGTGAGCCGGTTTTCGTGATTGCGGCGCCGGGGCAACCCTTGCCTGCGCTGCAGGCTCGCATCATCCGCGACGAGGTGCGGGGGCTGGGGCCATTGCCGGCGACCGGGCGCGGACTGCGGGCGGCCGCCGAGGCCGGCGCTCGGCTCGCGTTCGTCTGCGCCGTCGACATGCCGCTTCTCACAGTCGAATTGATCGACGATCTCGCCCGCCTCGCCACCGAGACCAATGCCGAAGTGGTATCGCCGTGGGACGGTCGTAGCCACTATCTCTCCGCGGTGTACCGGACCGATCTGGCCGACCGGGTGGACGCGCTAGTCGCTGCCGGCGAGCGCAAAATGAGCGCCTTGATCGACGCCTCGGACGCTCAACAGATCGTGCTGCCGGATTCGCGGCCGGTGACCAATGTCAATACGGCCGCTGACTTGCAGACACTGGTGCAGCCCGGATCCTGACGGTGGCCTTGCGCAATCTGAATTATCCAATATTTGATATTTAGCCCATCAATATTTGAACAAATCATTTATTGCAAACGGTTGCATTTAATGGTTCTGGGAGTCGGCAAGGAATCGATACGACTTCCAAGGTCAGTGGGACATCGTATTGTGTTGTGGCAGGGATGATTTGAGACATCGAGCGGCCACAAATTGGATCCAGACCCGTGCAGCATTGTTGCCCGGGTAACCGTCTGTGGCAAACTTTCTCGCGTTCGAAATCGCGAACGGCCAGCGCCCAACTGATCTTGCCTTGCCGTGCGGTACGGTCGCCGTGACGTGACTGATGTTCGACGCCTGGAACCTGTCTAAAATCGTTGTAAGAGTGCGTAATTCAGTGATCCTCTGAGTCGAGGCACGATTTCAAGTCGGACATCCGAGATTGCCCGCGGGTTCGCTGCTGCCCCCAGCGGGAGACCAGTGAATAATGTTGTAGGACTGAGTAGTTCGAGGAGATGGCACAATCGGCCGGGTGGGCTCGAAGCGATATGGGGGTCAGGCCGGCGAAGCTCGCTGTGGGCGTACGACTGGCGCCTTCGACGCGGTCTGTGAGGCCGCACCCGAATCGGCCGCATAGCGCGCAAGCAAAATCCGTGGTCCAGGTCACAATATTAGAGTGATTCGGGTCACTATAACGCCGTGGCCTCGAAGCATTGGTGTGCGTCGAGAATGCACTGTTGACCTGCAATAACCATTCTGCGATCGCGCCGTGATCGGGTTGTTATAGGAGCGGGATATCCGCTTGCTAAAGATGACGAATCGATTTCGGTCTCGTAGCGTTCCTGCTTAGCCCGAAAGCTCGGGCACAAAAATTGAATCCACGGACCCGCGTGTGAGCGGGGCTGCGGACGGCTTGAGCTTTAGGAGCCGCCGCGGCCGGCGGTAGCAGCCGCCGGGCAGATCAGACCCCCGCTGTCGTGCCAGAACCGCCTGGCTCGTCCCAAAAGCAGCAATCCCGCATGGACAAAGCACCCAACCCACACCCGTGGGCTGGCTTTGGCGCGCGCGCACCGCGAAAGGAACAATGTTGAAGAACGTCCGCAAGACGCTCATCGTTGCCGCGATCACAGGGACGCTCGTGACTGTGCCGTCCACCGCTACCGCCTATGCGGACGCGGCGGGTTTTGACCCGAACGTGGCCCCCGCCGAGCCAGGTCTGGACGCCGCGGCTCCCGCACCGGTGGGCTTTGACCCGAACGTTCCGCCCCCGCCGCCGGCCCCGGACGCCCCGGCTCCGGTGGGCTTTGACCCGAACGTTCCGCCCCCGCCGCCGGTCGACGCGCCCCCGGCGCCGCAACCGGTTGGTTTTGACCCGAACGTCCCGCCGCCTCCGGCGCCGGACGCCCCGCCGCCCCCCGCTCCGATGGGCTTTGACCCGAACGTTCCTCCGGCGCCCCCCGCTCCGGACGCCGCGCCCGTTCACCAGGCCTACACCGTCAACTGGGACGCAATCGCTCAGTGTGAGTCTGGCGGGAACTGGGGGGTCAGCACCGGTAACGGTTTCTCCGGCGGCCTGCAGTTCACCCCCAGCACCTGGCGGGCCAACGGTGGCTCGGGATCGCCGAATGGCGCGAGCCGTGAGGAGCAGATCCGGGTGGCCGAGAACGTCCTGCACTCACAGGGCATCGGCGCCTGGCCCGTCTGCGGCCGTCGCGGCTGACCAATGATTTGACGGCCCTGGCCGTCGGTCGTATGAAGTGTGCCGGGCCTTGTGCCCGGCACACTTCATATATGGGCTGGGGTAGCGTCGGGCCAGTGACCGCCCCCCCGCGCGAATTCGACATCGTCTTGTACGGGGCGACCGGTTTCGTGGGGAAGCTGACCGCTGAATACTTGGCCCGGGCCGGCGGGGACGCACGCATCGCACTGGCCGGCCGCTCAACAGAACGCTTGCGCGCGGTTCGTGACACCTTGGGTGAATCGGCGCAGTCCTGGCCAGTTCTGGCCGCCGACGCGGCATCGCCGTCGACGCTGAATGAGATGGCCGCGCGGACAAGAGTCGTCGTCACCACCGTCGGGCCCTACACCCGTTACGGGTTGCCGCTGGTGGCCGCGTGCGCAGGCGCCGGCACCGATTACGCGGACCTGACCGGCGAGCCACCGTTCGTGCGCAGCAGCATCGACCTCTACCACAAGCAGGCCGTCGACACCGGCGCCCGCATCGTGCACGCCTGTGGATTCGACTCGGTACCTTCGGACCTGAGCGTCTACGCGCTGTATCAGGCAGTGCGGCAGGATGGCGCCGGCGAGCTCGTCGGCACCGACTTCGTGGTGCGCTCCCTGTCGGGCGGGCTATCGGGGGGCACCATCGCATCGCTGCTGGAAGTGTTGCACGCAGTCTCCAGCGACCCCGACATGCGTCGTCAGTTCGCGGATCCGTACACACTGAGCACCGACCGCGGCGCCGAACCTGAACTCGGCCCGCAGCCCGATCTGAAGTGGCGTCGCGGTCGTCATATCGCACCGGAACTGGCCGGTCTGTGGACGGCCGGATTCATGATGGCGCCGACTAACACCCGGATCGTGCGTCGCAGCAACGCACTATTGGACTGGGCGTACGGCAGGCGGTTCCGGTACAGCGAAAACATGAGCCTGGGGTCGTCGGTCGTGGCGCCGGTGGCATCGGCGATCGTCAGCGGGGTCGGCAACGTGATGTCCGGACTGGGCAGCCGCTATTTCCGGCTACTGCCGCGCCGGCTGGTGGAGCGTGTGGTCCCCAAACCCGGCACCGGCCCGAGTGCGGCGGCTCAAGAGCACGGCTACTACCGGACCGAGACCTACACCACCACGACCCGCGGCGCCCGGTACGTGGCGCGCATGGCGCAGCAGGGCGATCCGGGTTACAAGGCGACCGCGGTGCTGCTGGGAGAGTGTGGTCTTGCGCTGGCATTCGACAGCGACAAGCTCTCCGACCTGCGTGGCGTCCTAACGCCCGCGTCCGCAATGGGTGACGCGCTGCTGGCCCGCTTCCCGGGCGCGCGCGTCTCACTGCGGACCGAGCGGTTGAACTGACTCGGCGAGACGGGCTTTCGGTCGAGGTCGCGCAAGTCTAGTGTCGTAAATGGCTTGGCTCTACATCTCAGCAACACATCCCAGCGACGAAGGTGGACACCGATGGCCGGTCTTGACGATCTCTACGCGCAGATCCCCACGTCTGAAATCGCATCCAGGCTCGGCGCCGACCAAGGCGAGGTCGACAGCGCGCTTCACACTCTGGTGCCGGTGCTGCTCAGCGGAATCCAGCACAACTCGCAGGATCCCGAGCACGCCAGCAAGATCGAGTCCGCCGCCAGTAGTAACGCCGCGCGCGGGCTGCTCGACGCCGGCGGGGGTGTCGACCAGGTTGACGAGAGCGACGGGCATCAGGCGGTCGCGGCGCTCTTCGGCGGCAATGACACCGACCAGGTCGCCGCGGCACTGGCGCAGGGAGGGGCCGGCAACAGCGACTTGCTCAAGAGGTTGCTTCCGGTGGTGCTCCCGATCGTGTTGGCCTACATCGGAAAACAGCTCAGCCCCGGTGGCGGGCAGACCACTACGGCACAGAGCAGGGAGGAAGCCTCCGGTGGCGGCCTGGGTGACATCCTGGGCAGCATCCTTGGCGGCGCCTCCGGCGACAAGTCCCTGGGTGGCATCCTGGGCAGCGTGCTGGGCAGCAAGGGCGGCGGCCTCGGCGATATCCTCGGCGGCCTGCTCAGCGGCAAGAAATAGCGCTGGCGCCGCGCTCCGCGCGGAGTGTTCATGCGCAGTTCCCGCGTGGTTTCTATTGCGTCGAGAAAGGGATGCCCAGGCCGAACCAAGATCACTAGGCGCCCGCCCATCGGGCACCGACAACGAGTCCGGCGTCAGCCGGCTGGACTGGATAAAAACTCCATAACGAGAGGGAATGCCATGTCAGACACGCTCACCGAAGGACAGAAGCTCGTACGAGGCGAATCGCTCGCCTCAAGCAACGGGGCCTATACCCTCACCCTCCAAGACGACGGCAACCTGGTGCTGGCCTCCCGCGGTCAGGCTCTGTGGGCCAGTTCGACCACCGGCCAGGATGTGGTACGCGCCGAAGTGCAGCGCGACGGCAACTTCGTTCTCTATACGGCGGACAAACCGGTTTGGCACACCGACACCAAGGGCAAGAAGAACGTCAGACTCGTGCTTCAAGATGATCGCAACCTGGTGCTCTACGCCGCTGACGGGCCGGCTTGGTCGACGCACACCGAGACCGATGCCCCGCCGCCGCCGGAGCCCGAGGCCGCCGCGGAATCAGCCACTGCTGACGGGCCGGCCATCGAGGAGGCCGTCGCGGAGGAGGTCCCTGAGCCCGCACCGGAACCCGCCGCGCGGACGTACACCGTGGTCTCCGGCGACACCCTGTGGGCCATCGCGGAGCGCTTCTACGGCGACGGCAACAAATACCAGGCGATCGCGGACGCCAGTGGCATCCCCAATCCTGACCTGATCTATCCCGGCCAAGTGCTCACGATTCCCTGATCCCCTGAGATCGCAGCTCCAAGACAACCGATCACCTGCGGCTTTGGGCGATTTCGCGCGCGCTGAGCGGTCTTCCTAGAATTGACCGGTGACCGCCAGCCGCAGCTCTGCCGCCGACCTGCTGCCCAAGTCGTGGGATCCGGGTGCGATGGAGAGCGCGATCTACCAGAAGTGGCTGGATGCGTGCTACTTCGCCGCGGACCCGACCAGCGCCAAACCCGCGTATTCGATCGTGCTGCCGCCACCGAACGTGACCGGCAGCCTGCACATGGGCCACGCGCTGGAGCACACGATGATGGACGCCCTGACCCGCCGCAAGCGGATGCAGGGTTATGAGGTGCTGTGGCAGCCGGGCACGGACCATGCGGGTATCGCGACTCAGAGCGTGGTGGAAAAGCAGCTCGCGATCGACGGCAAGACCAAAGAAGACTTCGGCCGTGAGCTGTTCATCGAGAAGGTGTGGGACTGGAAGCGTGAGTCTGGCGGCGCCATTGGTGGCCAGATGCGTCGGCTCGGCGACGGAGTGGACTGGAGCCGCGACCGCTTCACCATGGACGAGGGTCTGTCGCGAGCGGTGCGGACGATCTTCAAGCGGCTCTACGACGCCGGACTGATTTATCAGGCCGAGCGGCTGGTCAACTGGTCGCCGGTGCTTGAGACGGCGATATCGGACCTAGAGGTCAATTACCAGGACGTCGAAGGCGAGCTGGTGTCGTTCCGGTACGGCTCGCTCGACGATGCGCAGCCCCACATCGTGGTCGCCACCACTCGGGTCGAGACGATGTTGGGCGATACCGCGATCGCGGTCCATCCTGACGACGAGCGCTACCGCCACCTGGTCGGCACCACCCTGCCGCACCCCTTTATCGACCGGCAGCTCGTCATCGTCGCCGACGAGCATGTCGATCCCGAATTCGGCACCGGCGCAGTCAAAGTCACGCCGGCTCACGACCCGAACGACTTCGAGATCGGGCTGCGCCACCAGTTGCCGATGCCCTCGATCCTGGACACCAAGGGCCGGATCGTCGACACCGGAACGCAATTCGACGGCATGGACCGCTTCGAGGCACGGGTCGCGGTGCGGGAGGCACTTGCCGCGCAGGGCCGGATCGTCGAGGACAAGCGACCCTACCTGCATAGCGTCGGACACTCCGAGCGCAGCGGCGAGCCGATCGAGCCACGCCTGTCGTTGCAGTGGTGGGTCAGGGTGGAATCGCTGGCCAAGGCCGCCGGCGATGCGGTGCGCAACGGGGACACCGTGATTCACCCCGCCAGCCTGGAACCACGCTGGTTTTCTTGGGTCGACGACATGCACGACTGGTGTATCTCGCGACAGCTGTGGTGGGGCCACCGCATCCCGATCTGGTACGGGCCCAACGGCGAGCAGGTGTGCATCGGTCCGGACGAAACGCCGCCGGAGGGCTGGGAGCAGGACCCCGACGTGCTGGACACCTGGTTCTCGTCGGCGCTGTGGCCGTTCTCCACGTTGGGCTGGCCGAAAAACACTCCGGAGCTGGAAAAGTTCTATCCGACAAGCGTTCTGGTGACAGGCTACGACATCCTGTTCTTCTGGGTCGCGCGGATGATGATGTTCGGCACCTTCGTCGGTGGCGACGACGTCATCACGCTCAGCGGCCGCCGCGGCCCGCAGGTGCCGTTCACCGACGTGTTTCTGCACGGGCTGATCCGTGACGAGTTCGGCCGAAAGATGAGTAAGTCCAAGGGAAACGTCATCGATCCGCTGGAATGGGTGGAGATGTTCGGGGCCGATGCGCTGCGGTTCACGCTGGCCCGCGGCTCGAGCCCCGGCGGTGACCTGGCCGTCGGCGAGGACGCTGTGCGGGCGTCGCGCAATTTCGGTACCAAGTTGTTCAACGCCACCCGCTACGCGCTGCTCAACGGCGCCACCACTCAGTCAGGGGCCCCACTACCCGCTCAAGACAAGCTGACCGATGCCGATCGGTGGATTCTCGGACGATTGGAAGAGGTTCGGGCCGAAGTCGATTCGGCCTTGGACGGATATGAGTTCAGCCGGGCCTGCGAGGCGCTTTACCACTTCGCGTGGGACGAATTCTGCGACTGGTACGTCGAACTGGCCAAGACGCAGCTTGCCGACGGAATCACGCACACCACCGCCGTGCTGGCCACGGCACTGGACACGCTGCTGCGGCTGCTGCACCCGGTGATCCCGTTCATCACCGAAGCGCTGTGGCAGGCCCTGACGGGGCGAGAGTCGCTGGTGATCGCCGACTGGCCGAAACCGTCCGGCGTCGCCCTTGATCCGATTGCCGCGCAACGAATCACGGATATGCAAAAGCTGGTGACCGAGGTCCGCCGATTCCGCAGCGACCAGGGTCTGGCTGACCGGCAAAAGGTGCCGGCCCGGTTGTCCGGTGTGGAGGCCGCCGACCTGAGCACCCAGGTGGCCGCCGTGGCCTCGTTGGCGTGGCTGACCGCGCCGGGCGCGGAGTTTCAGCCGTCGGCGTCTTTGGAGGTGCGCCTCAGTGGCGGCACGCTCGTCGTCGAACTCGACACCTCGGGCACCATCGATGTGGCCGCCGAGCGCCGCCGCCTGGAAAAGGATTTGGCCGCAGCGCAGAAGGAATTGGCATCGACGGCCGCCAAATTGGCCAACGCGGACTTTCTGGCCAAAGCCCCGGAGGCGGTCGTCGGGAAGATTCGCGACCGCCAGCGGGTGGCCCAGGAAGAATCCGAGCGGATCACCGCCAGGCTGGCCGGGCTGCAGTGAGTTTCGAGCAACCCGAGTGGGCAGCGGCGCCCGGCCCGGAACCCGGGATAGCTCCCACGCCGGACGAGATCGCGTCCTTGCTGCAGGTCGAGCACCTGCTGGACCAGCGCTGGCCGGAGACAAAAATCGAGCCGAGCCTGACCCGGATCAGCGCATTGATGGACTTGCTCGGCTCACCGCAACTGGCCTATCCGTCGATCCACATCGCGGGCACCAACGGTAAGACTTCGGTGGCGCGGATGGTCGATGCGTTGGTGAGCGCGCTGCAGCAGCGGACCGGCCGAACGACCAGCCCGCACTTGCAGTCGGCGGTCGAGCGCATCGCGATCGACGGAAGACCGATCAGTCCGGCGCAGTACGTGGCGACGTATCGGGAGATCGAGCCGTTCGTGCAGATGGTCGATGCGCAGTCGCTGTCCGACGGCGGTCCGGCGATGAGCAAGTTCGAGGTCCTCACCGCGATGGCGTTCGCCTCGTTCGCGGATGCTCCCGTCGACGTCGCGGTGGTCGAGGTGGGCCTGGGCGGCCGTTGGGACGCCACCAATGTGATCAACGCGCCGGTGGCGGTCATCACCCCGGTCAGCGTTGACCATGTCGAATACCTCGGTGACGACATCGCCGGGATCGCCGGCGAGAAAGCCGGCATCATCACCAGGGCGGCCGACGGTTCGCCGGACACCGTCGCGGTCATCGCACGCCAGGTGCCGGCGGCTATGGAGGTGCTGCTGGCCCAATCGGTGCGCGCCGACGCCGCGGTCGCCCGGGAGGATTCGGAATTCGCGGTCTTGGGCCGCCAGGTCGCGATCGGTGGCCAGCTGCTGCAGCTACAGGGTCTTGGCGGGGTGTATTCGGACATCTACCTGCCGCTGCATGGCGAACATCAGGCGCACAACGCGGTGGTGGCACTGGCCGCCGTCGAGGCCTTCTTCGGGGCGGGTGCGGCCCGCCAGCTCGACGTGGAGGCCGTCCGGGCCGGTTTCGCCGCCGTCACCAGCCCCGGTCGGATGGAGCGCATGCGCAGCACACCCACCGTGTTCATCGACGCCGCGCACAATCCGGCCGGGGCGGGCGCGCTGGCGCAGACGCTGGTCGGCGAGTTCGACTTCCAAACCCTGGTCGGGGTGATCAGCGTGATGGCTGACAAGGACGTGGGTGGCATTCTTGCCGCGCTGGAGCCGGCGTTCGATTCCGTGGTGGTGACCCACAACGGGTCACCGCGGGCGCTGGATGTCGAGTCGCTGGCGTTGGCGGCAGGAGAGCGGTTCGGGCCCGACCGGGTGATGACCACCGAGAACCTGCGCGACGCCATCGACGTCGCGACCGCGCTGGTCGACGACGCAGCCGATGGTGACGCACTGTCCGGCACCGGGATCGTCATCACCGGCTCCGTCGTCACCGCCGGGGCCGCACGAACCCTGTTTGGTCGTGATCCGGAATGACGCACCCGGACAGCCCGGATAGCCCTGCGGCGAAGGATCCGACACCACCGGCTGACCCGTGGAAGAGCTTCGGCGCGGTGATGGCCGCGACGTTGATGCTGGAGGCGATCGTGGTGCTGCTGGCAATACCGGTGGTAGGCGCGGTTGGCGGCGGGCTGACTGCGGCATCGCTGAGCTATCTGATCGGGCTGGCGGTGGTGCTCATCCTGCTCACCGGGCTGCAGCGCAGGCCCTGGGCGATCTGGGTGAACTTGGGCGTGCAACTGGTGCTACTCGCCGGTTTCGCGGTGTATCCGGGCGTGGGATTCATCGGCGTGCTGTTCACCTGCGTGTGGGCCCTGATCGCCTACTTCCGTGCCGAGGTGCGGCGGCGCCAGGGATCTTCCGCCCACCAGCAACCGTCGGACTGATCGCCCGGGGCGCGGCTGAAGTACGCTGTGCGCCGTGACCGAACGGACCCTGGTATTGATCAAGCCCGATGGCGTCGAGCGACAGCTGATAGGCGAGATCGTCGGCCGCATCGAGCGAAAGGGCCTCAACATCGCGGCGCTCGAGCTCAGGCAAGTCAGCAAGGAGCTGGCCGGCCAGCATTATGCCGAGCACGAAGGCAAACCATTCTTTGGCTCGTTACTCGAGTTCATCACTTCGGGACCCGTGGTGGCGGCGATCGTCGAGGGACCACGAGCGGTCGCGGCGGTTCGCCAACTCGCCGGGGGCACGGACCCGGTGGAGAGCGCCACGCCCGGCACCATCCGGGGCGATTTCGGGTTGGAAGTGCAGTTCAACCTGGTGCATGGGTCCGACTCGACCGATTCGGCCCAGCGCGAGATTGCGCTCTGGTTTCCCGGCGTTTAGCGCGCGAACGGCGGGGGCGACTGCCGGGACACTGGGCGGGTTTGCGGGGTATTCAGATCAGGGGCGAGTGGGCGCAGCCAGCGATATGGGATACTGACACAGGGTGAACGTCGTCGTACCGGCGTCGGACACCCGAATGAAGACTTTGACAAGCGCGACAATCGCGATCCCGCGATATGGCGCAGCATGTCAAGCCGTCATTCAGCACGGCGCCGAGTGGGTTCTCAATGAGCCGCTCGGGGTGAGACCATCACAAGCCCGGGAGAAGTGACCCGGGCACATAGTGCAGCCCTCGCGTGGCCGCGTCGAATGGACGCGCCCGGGGGCTTGAGGAGAATACGTGGTAGACGGTGCCCCAACTTCAGACCCATCAAAAGAGCCGACACAGCATGAGGAACTGCCGGATCGCCTGAGAGTCCATTCGCTGGCGCGAACGCTGGGAACTACCAGCAAGCGGGTGCTAGATGCGCTGAGCGCACTCGACGGACGCATCCGCAGCGCGCATTCCAGCGTGGACCGCGTTGACGCGGTCCGGGTACGCGACCTATTAGCCGCCCAACCCGGCGTAGGTGCTCAGCCAGGGACCGCCGCCCCGCCCGACGACCCCGCGGTAGCGGACCCGCCCGACGAACCCGAATCCCGGCTGATGCTGGAGACCGCGATCGAACGGCCGCATTACATGCCGCTGTTCGTCGCGCCGCAACCAATAAAGGTGGATGAGGGCAGCGAAGACGATGATGCGGAATCCGTCGACGACGACTCCGATATCGACGACGAAGAGCAGGCCGACCGACCGGCCGGCCGGCGGCGTCGTCGTGGCCGTCGGGGCCGTGGCCGAGGACGAGGCGAACAGGGCGGATCCGACGGCCAGAGCGAGTCGGGTGACCCTATCGTCGGGGCCGACGGCGACGCCGAACAGCGCACCGACTTAACCGAAGCTGAGGACGACGATGGCCAAGACGCCGAAGACTCCGAAGAACCCGGCGACGACGAGAACGGTTCGGCCGACGCGGGCAGTAAACGGCGCCGTCGGCGCCGGCGCCGTAAGTCGGGTTCGGGCGACGACAACGACGACAGTCCGGCGCCCGACGATCCGCCGAACACCGTGGTGCACGAGCGGGCCCCACGCCCGGCCGGCAAGTCCGGCGCCCCTGACGGTGGCGCCAGCGACACGGCCGCCGCCGAGATCAAAGGCATCGACGGCTCTACTCGGCTGGAGGCCAAGCGGCAACGCCGCCGAGACGGCCGCGACGCCGGACGACGCCGCCCACCGGTATTGACCGAGGCCGAATTCCTGGCTCGCCGCGAAGCCGTCGAGCGGGTAATGGTGGTGCGCGACAGGGTTCGCACTGAGCCACCGCACCCGGGCGCACGGTACACCCAGATCGCGGTGCTCGAGGACGGCATCGTCGTCGAGCACTTCGTGACATCCGCCGCGTCTGCCTCGCTAGTGGGCAATATCTACCTGGGGATTGTGCAGAACGTGCTGCCTTCAATGGAGGCGGCTTTCGTCGACATCGGTCGCGGTCGCAACGGCGTGCTCTACGCCGGCGAAGTCAATTGGGAGGCCGCGGGACTCGGCGGGGCCGATCGCAAGATCGAGCAAGCCCTCAAGCCCGGCGACTATGTCGTGGTTCAGGTAAGCAAGGACCCGGTCGGGCACAAGGGCGCGCGGTTGACCACCCAGGTGTCACTGGCCGGTCGCTACTTGGTGTACGTACCGGGTGCATCGTCGACCGGGATCAGCCGCAAGCTGCCTGACACCGAGCGCCAGCGGCTGAAGGAGATCCTGCGCGAGGTGGTCCCGCCCGACGCGGGGGTGATCATCCGCACGGCGTCCGAAGGTGTCAAAGAGGACGATATCCGCGCAGACGTCAGCCGGCTTCAGGAGCGCTGGCAGCAAATCGAGGCCACGGCAACTGAGACCAAGAAGAAAGCCGCCGGCGCCGCGGTACCGCTGTACGAAGAACCGGACGTGTTGGTCAAGGTCATCCGAGACCTGTTCAACGAGGACTTCGCCGGGCTCATCGTCTCCGGGGACGACGCTTGGAACACGATCAATGAGTATGTGAATTCTGTTGCTCCCGACCTAGTTTCGAAGCTGACAAAGTACGAACCCCCCGCGGGGTCCGATGGGCAGGCCGGACCGGATGTGTTTGCGGTGCATCGCATCGATGAGCAACTGGCCAAGGCGATGGACCGGAAGGTATGGCTGCCGTCGGGTGGCACGCTGGTGATCGACCGGACCGAAGCGATGACCGTGATCGACGTCAACACCGGCAAGTTCACCGGCTCGGGAGGCAACCTCGAGCAAACCGTCACCAAGAACAACCTCGAGGCGGCCGAGGAGATCGTGCGCCAGCTGCGGCTGCGTGACGTCGGCGGCATCGTGGTCATCGACTTCATCGACATGGTGCTGGAGTCCAACCGCGATTTGGTGCTGCGTCGACTCACCGAGTCGCTTGCGCGCGACCGCACCCGCCACCAGGTCTCCGAGGTGACTTCGCTGGGCCTGGTGCAATTGACCCGCAAGCGGTTGGGGACCGGGCTGATCGAGGCGTTCTCGACGTCGTGCCCGAACTGTGGCGGTCGCGGGATCGTGCTGCACGCCGACCCGGTCGATTCGACGGCGGCGACCGGGCGTAAGTCTGAGTCCGGTGGCCGGCGCGGCAGGCGATCGAAGAAGAGGTCCGATGAGCCAGCCGTGGCCAAGGTACCCGCTCACGCTCCCGGCGAGCATCCGATGTTCAAGGCGATGGCCGCGGGCTCGTCCGCGCCGGCTGGCCGGGACGAGGACGAGTCCGGCGAGTCCGTTGACGAACTCACCGCGGAGATCGAGGAGCAGACCGAAGAGCAGCGTCCGGCTGACCTGGAGGACACCGACCAGGATGACTTCGAAGACACCGACGAAGACACCGACGAGGACGACGACACCGAAGAGGACACCGACGATGACGAGCTCGACGATGACGAGGACCTCGTTGACGACGAGGATATCGATGATGAGGACGACGAGGACCTTGACCTAGACGACGACCTCGACCTGGAGGGATCCGACTCCGGCTCCGACTCTGAGGAAGACGACGCTGACTCCGAGGTCAACACCGACAACGGGGAGATGCACCGCGGCTCCGCTGTCCCCATCGAAACCGCGTCACCATTTGAACGTCCGCGGCGGCGCGCGGCGGGCCGGCCGGCCGGCCCGCCGATCCACGTCGATTGAATGGACCTGCCGGCGGCAACGGGACAGTCACATTTGTCAGCGGGGTCACTCGGGTCACTTTGGCCTCTGGGACGTAGGGGTGTTGTTTTTGTCCACCTCAGCGCGACAAACGGTTGTCGCGCTGAGGCGGACAAAAGGCCAAGTCCGGACCTGCAGTGATCCGCGTGGCGGATGTGGCGCCTGTGCAAGGTCGGTGGGCGGTTTGACCCTGTAGCCGCTGGTCACGTACCCTTGACCAGTTGTCGCCAGGCGGGCAATTAGACTTTGGCCGGCGACAGCGACCCCAGACCCACTACGCGCACGCAGCTTGCACGCGCCCGGAAGACGTTAAGGCAGGAGCAACGATGGCGACCTACGCAATCGTCAAGACTGGCGGCAAGCAGTACAAGGTCGCCGTCGGAGACGTGGTCAAGGTCGAAAAGCTCGACTCCGAGCCCGGCGCCAAGGTGTCGCTGCCGGTCGCCCTGGTCGTCGACGGCGCCACCGTCACCAGCGATGCCCAGTCGCTGGCCAAGGTCGCGGTGACCGGCGAGGTGCTCGAGCACACCAAGGGCCCCAAGATCCGTATCCACAAGTTCAAGAACAAGACCGGCTACCACAAGCGGCAGGGACACCGTCAGCAG
>Ga0209040_10000818_pt1 | contig 24185 bp, 23 predicted proteins | sample BogFormECP12_OM3_FD_188240 | JGI IMG/M metagenome (GOLD analysis project Ga0209040, IMG submission 188240) | Bog forest soil microbial communities from Calvert Island, British Columbia, Canada - ECP12_OM3 (SPAdes) (version 2) | ecosystem: Environmental > Aquatic > Freshwater > Wetlands > Bog ... | reverse complement strand
ACGATCGCGAAGGGCATCTGCAACTACTCCGCGGATGAGCTGAAACAGGTGATCGGCATGAAAACCGAAGCGGTGCGGGGAATCCTGCCGCACGCGACCGACGAGGCCGTGCATCGGGACTACCTCGTCCTCGACTGAGCGCTCTACCCTTTAGGGCCATGGCCACTGCCGTAGCATCCGTCGCCGAGACCTGTCGCGCCGCCAAGAGGGCCGCGCGCGCGCTCGCGCTCCGCGACACGACCGTCAAGGACGCGGCGCTGCGGCAGATCGCCGCCGCGCTGCAGGATCGCCGGCAGGAGATCCTCGCCGCCAACGAGATCGACGTGCAGCTCGGCAGCGAGGCCTGCATCGGCCAAGCGCTGCTCGACCGGCTGCGGCTCGACGAGAGGCGGATCGATGCGATCGCAGATGCGGTGCTCGAGATCGTCGCGTTGCCTGATCCGGTCGGCGAGTTGATCGAGGGGCGGCGCCTGCCCAATGGTCTCGACGTGCGTAAGGTGCGCGTCCCCCTCGGCGTCGTGGCGGTCGTCTACGAGGCACGCCCGAACGTCACGATCGACGCGGCGGCGCTGTGCCTGAAGTCGGGCAACGCGATCGTCCTGCGCGGCTCGAGCTCGGCGATGAACTCGAACGCGGCGCTGTCGCGGATCGCCGCCGAGGCAGCCGAGGAGTGCGGCCTCCCGGGCGGCTGCGTCAACAACCTCGCCGGTGGCGGCCGCGAGGAGCTGGCCGAGCTCGCCACGCAGCGCGACAGCGTCGATCTGATCATCCCGCGCGGCGGCGAGGGCCTGAAGGAGGCGCTGCAGTCCGTCGCTACCGTGCCCGTGATCTACGCAGCCTCCGGCAACTGCCACGTCTACGTTGACGCCAGCGCCGACCTCGACATGGCCGAGGCGATCGCGATCAACGCCAAGACGCAGCGTCCCGGCGTCTGCAACGCCGCCGAGACGCTGCTCGTCCACGAGCGCGTCGCCGCCGAGTTCATCCCCCGCATGCTGCGCTCGCTGGAGAGCGCGGGCGTGGAGGTGCGAGGCGACGAGCGCGTGCGGCAGTTAGCCGCGGGCGAGGCGGCCGGCCCGATGCCGGCGCCCGCGACTGAGACGGACTGGGCCAACGAGTACCTCGACCTCACGCTCGCGATCGCGGTGGTCGACTCGGAGCAGGAGGCGATCGAGCACATCGGTCGCTACGGCAGCGGCCACTCGGAGGCGATCGTCACACGCGAGGTGTCCGCCGCGCGGGCGTTCCAGCTCGGCGTGGACGCGGCGTGCGTGTATGTCAACGCCTCCACGCGGTTCACCGACGGCGGCGAGTTCGGGATGGGCGCCGAGATCGGCAACTCCACGCAGAAGCTGCACGCGCGGGGCCCGATCGGGTTGCGCGAGCTGTGCACGTTCAAGTATCTCGTCGAGGGCGACGGGCAAGTGCGCTGCTGAGCTGCCGGTGGCGGGCGGCACGCGTGCAGGAGTCGGGATCCTCGGCGGGACGTTCAACCCGCCGCATCTCGGGCACCTCGCTGCCGCACAGCACGCGCGCGAGCGACTCGGCCTCGAGCGGGTCGTGCTGATGCCGGCCAACACCTCCCCGGGCAAGCAGGGCGAGCTCGATCCCGGCCCCGAGCACAGGCTGCAGATGTGTCGGCTCGCGGTCACCGGCCAGGACGGCGTGGGCGTCTGCGCGCTCGAGATCGAGCGGGGCGGCACGTCCTATACGGTCGATACCCTGAGAGCTATACACGCCAGCCACCCGAACGCTGAGCTGACGTTGATCGTCGGCGCGGACACGGCGAGCACGCTGCCCACCTGGCGCGAGCCGCAGACGCTGCTGGAGCTTGCCGACATCGCCGTGGTGGCCCGCAGCGGCTCGGCCGAGCGCGAGGTGCGCGAGCGCCTGCGGGCGCTGCTCGAGCGATCGCAGCGCCGCAGCGAGCAGCGCGCCGGCGGCGAGTCGGGCACCGACACGGCTGCGCAGCGGGGACGGATCCGCTTCCTGCAGATGCTCACGGTGGATGTCTCCTCCTCGCTCGCGCGCGAAACGGCCGCGGGAGACGGCCCGCTGGCGGAGCTCGTCGGGCCGGCCGTCGCCGGCTACATTCGCGAGCACGGCCTCTACGGCGCGCCGCGCGGGAGCGCGTGATGGACTCGCAGCAGCTCGTGGAGCAGATCGCGCGCTACGCCGCCGACAAGAAGGCGATCGACGTGGTCGAGCTCAACCTGCGCGGCGTCCTTGGCTACACCGACTACTTCATCGTCTGCTCGGGCAACACGGGTAGGCAGGCAAAAGCCATCCACGACGGCATTCTCGAGGGGCTCAAGCACGAGCACGGCACCGCGCCGCGGCGGGTCGAGGGCTCGGCCGCGGCGGGCTGGATCCTGATGGACTACCTCGACGTAGTCGTGCACATATTCACGCCCGAGACGCGCGCCTTCTATCGCCTCGAGCAGCTCTGGGGCGAGGCCCCGGCGCGCGTCGCCGGCGAGGCGTGAGCCGCTGTTGACCTGGCGCCGCGCGACCGGTTAGGGTCGCCTGAAAGCGCCGCAGAGGGGCGGCGCGCGGAGAGGATCCTCCTGGAAGTCGGCCGGAGCGGTCGACAAGACCGTGCGGATCAACATGATCCGCACGGTCACCGCGATCGCTGATCGCTCGAGCTGATCGCCAACCACGCGGCACCGGCCAGGCCTCGCCGGCCGGTGCCCGCGGGCGCCCGGGGGCGTGCGGCCCTGAGATGATGGGTTGGTGAGCACCGCCACTCCCACCCGCCTTCCACGCCTGTCAGCAGTGCTGCGCGAGGGTGAGCGCGTCACCTCGCTGGAGCTGTTCTTCGACCTCGTGTTCGTGCTCGCGCTGACGCAGTGCACAGCGTTGATCGCGGGCCACCCGACCTGGGAAGGCATCGTCAAGGGCCTGCTCGTGCTGGGCGTGCTGTGGTGGGCGTGGGTCGGCTATGCCTGGTTGACGAGCGTCGTCAACCCCGAGGAGGGCTCGGTGCGCATCGTGATGTTCGGAGCGATGGCGGCGCTGCTCGTAGCGGCGCTGTGCGTGCCGGGCGCCTTCGGTAGCGACGCGCTGCTGTTCGCCTGCGCCTACGCGGCTGTGCGGACGGCTCACATCGCCCTGTTCGTGCTCGCGAGCCGCGACGATCCGGACCTGCGCCGCTCCGTGCAGGGACTCGCCGTGAGCACGGCGATCGCCTCCGGGCTGCTGTTCTTGGCGGCGGCGCTGCCAAACGGCGCCCGCGTCGCGGTTTGGGCGGCAGCGCTGGTGCTCGACATGGCCGGGCCGATGTTGTTCGGAGCCGCCGGCTGGAAGCTCTCGCCGGCGCACTTCGCCGATCGCCACGGCGCGATCATCATCATCGCCCTCGGCGAGTCGATGGTCGCGCTCGGCGCCGGTGACAAGCACGCGTTGAACGCGGGCGTGGTCGGCGCAGCCGTGCTCGGTGTCGCGGTCGCCGCCGCCTTGTGGTGGCTGTACTTCGACGTCGTCGCGCTCGTGGCCGAACGGCGGCTGCTCAAAGCGGCGCCGGGCCGCGAGCGCAACGAGATCGCGCGCGACTCCTACTCGGTGCTGCACTTCCCCATGGTCGCGGGCATTGCGCTGATCGCCGTGGGCTTGAAAAAGACGCTTGCCGACGTAAGCGCCCCGCTCGGGATCGAGACGGCCGCCGCGATGCTCGGAGGTGCAGCGCTGTACCTGCTCGCGCACGTCGCCTTTCGCTGGCGCAACATCCACCGCCTCAGCCGCCAGCGCCTGGTGTGCGCCGTGCTGCTGCTCGCGATGGTCGGAGTGGAGGCCGCCTTCTCGCCACCGTCGCTGGCCACGCTCGGCGCACTGACGGTCGTGCTGTGCGCGCTGATCGTCTACGAAGTGCTGCACTTCGCCGAGCTGCGCGATCGCATCCGCCACCAGCTCGTCCGCGAGGGGATCGCGAGCTGAACGCGCGCGGCCTCGCGAGCCGAGCGTGCGGGCCCGCGAGCCGAGCGACGCGCGCTCAGCCGCCCTGCGAGAGGACGCTCGGCGCCGGTGCGTGCTGTTCGACCGCGAGCGGGGCCGCCGGGGCAGGCATCGCGAGTCGCCTCATCAGCGCCAGGATCGCCCCCTGCGTGAGGAGTGCAAGCGCGGTCGCAAGCGCGAACGCCGCGCCGATGCCGAGCGGTCGCAGCGAGACCGCGAGCGCGAAGCAGAACAGCGCGAAGGCGCCGTAGCCGCTGAGCAGCCAGCGCAGCAGACGCCGCGTTTCGTGCGAGCCGCGCTGCGCGTGGGTGAACGTCGCGAGCACGGTCGCGATCACCGGGAAGGGCGCGAGCAGCCCGCTGAGCTGTGGTCCGAGCCAGCCAGCGATCGCCGTCAGCGTGAGGACGAGCGCGAGCGCACACGCCGCGCGCATCGGCAGATCCCACGCCGGCGCTGTCCGAGGGGGCACGGCCACCGCGCCGCCGCGTGGCGTAAGCAGGATTCCGAGCACGAGGCCCGCGCCCGCGATCGCGAGCGCAGCGCCCGCGGGCGGCGAGAGCGCGCTGAACGCGGCCGTGGCCAGCGCGAACGCGAGCCAACCCCCGAGCATGCTCGCGGCCCAGAACGCGCGACCGGACAGGCGCGCGTAGACGACCACGAACGCGATCAGCGAGACGAGCCCGAGCAGCGTCCCCACGGCAGCGCCGGCTGCAAACGCCGTCCCGTGCGCGAGCGCGTAGGCGAGCAGGACCGGCCCGGCGACAACCGGTAGCCCGGCGATCAGCCCTCCCACGCGCGGCCCGAAGCGCCGAGTCGCGAGCGAGGCTCCGACGACGAAGCACGGTGCCAGCAGTAGCTTGGTCGCGATCAGTGCCACCGGCCAATTCTTGCGTACCGCAGCGCGCCGCCGTCGCTGGGGCCGCCTCGCCGGGGCCCGGCCGCCGGGGACGCCCGCGCTCAGGCGGGCGCTGCCAGTGGCTCCGCTGCAGACGCGCGCTGCGGTGTGTCGGCGCGCTCGCGCAGCAGCACGCGTGCGCCGCGCGCAGGGCTGAACGTGATGCCGCGCCGGCGCGTGTGCTCGCGCTCGCCCGCGGGCGCCCGCAACTCGTAGCGGGCCAGCAGCGTGCGGATCACGATCCTCATCTCCACGAGCGCGAAGCTCGCGCCGAGGCAGCGCCGACGCCCGCCGCCGAACGGGATCCACGTGTATGTCCCCGGATTCGTCCCGAGGAAGCGCTCGGGCAGGAACGAGTACGGGTCGGGGTATATCTCAGGGTCGTGGTGGACCAGGTAGGCGCTCGCGAAGAGCGCCACGCCGGGTGGGTAGTGCACGCCGCCGATCTCGACCGGCTGCTTGACCAGGCGCGGCTCGGCGTTGGGCAGCACCGGATGCAGCCGCAAGATCTCGTTGACCGTGGCGGTCAGGTACTCCTCGCTCTCGCCAGCGTCGATCTCACGCGTGAGGCGCCCGCACACGCGCGCGTCGCGCGCGAGCCGCACGAAGGTCCAGGCCAGCTGGGAGGCGGTCGTCTCGTGTCCGGCCGCCAGCGCTGTCATCAGCTCGTCGCGGATCTCCTGGGGGCTCATCGGCGATCCGTCCTCGTGGCGGGCGCCGAGCAGGAGCGCGAGCACGTCCGCGCGCTCGCCGGCCTCACGCCGACGCTCTTCGATCAACGCATAGATCAGCTCGTCGACGCGCTCGTTCAGTTTCTGCAGGCGCGCCGGCACGCCGAATCGGGCGATCGCGCCGGGCAGCGGGCCCACCAGCGACAGCGGGCTTTCGCTGAAAGCGAGCATCTGCGTCAGCAGCTCACGCAGATCGGCGAGCTGGCCGCCACGCTCCAAGCCGAAGACCGCGCGGAGGATGATCTCGAGCGTGAGCCGCTGCAGGCGCCGGTGCAGCACGATCGGCTGCTCGCGCGGCCAGGACTCGATCTCGCGCTCGGCCAGCTCGGCCATCAGCCCCGAGAGATCCTGCATGCGCTCGCCGTGAAAGGCCGGCAGCATCAGCCGGCGCTGCTCGAGATGTGCGGCCTCGTCGAGCAGGATCACGGAGTTGCGCCCGACCACCGGTTCGAGGATTCGCGCCCCCTCGCCGGGGTGCAGCACGTCCGTCGGTGCCGTGAACAGCTCCTTGATCTCGTCGGGGTCGGAGATCAACACCGCCGGCGGCAGTCCGAGCAGCCGGATCGTGAAGCGACGCCCGTAGCGCCGCCGGGAGCGCTCCAGGAACGACGTCGGACGACTCCAGTTGCCGATCGTCTGCATCAGCCTCGGCATTCGCGGTCCGGGGGGCAGGCCGTCGTTCATCGCACCCTCTTTTCTAGCGTCGACGGACGCACGCCCAAACGGACGCACCGTGTCCCAGTGGAGCTAGTCGGGCTCGAACCGACGACCTCTTGAATGCCATTCAAGCGCTCTCCCAGCTGAGCTATAGCCCCTGGTGGTGCGACGAGTTTAGCTCGCGGACGCCTTGAATTTCTCGGGGAACAGGAGGCGCATAGGTGTGGCCTCCGTGGTCGCATAGCCGACGTGTGGTAGGCCAAAACGTCGAACTGGTTTGGAAAAGTTTGGACTCGCAGAGAGACGGGAAGGGGAATCGTGGCCGGCTTGCGCGGGTTTGTCGGTCGATGGGTCTCTTGTACATATCGTCTACCGCGAGGGAGATCTGATGAAACCAGACGTCTGGCCGCTTGACCCCGTGTCTGCCGCTGCGCTTGTCGTGCGCGTAATCGACGACATCGACACGAGCAGCGAGGAAGACCAGGTGACGTTGCTGAGCGAGTTGCTCTGCGCCGCCTGGGGCCCGGCTTGGGCTCAGGATCAGTGACGCTCCGGGCGCCCTCGGGGCGCCCGCGCGAGCGCCCCGTCTGAGGTCGGAGGTCTCGGGCGACTCAGCCGCGAGGGACGAACTCGGGTACTTCGAGTTCCTCGGCCGGCACTTCTGCGGCGCTCCCGCTGCGCCCGGTGCGGTCGCCGCTCGGCCTGCTGCCCGGCGCGACCTGGTCCAGGCGGGCGGTCATGCCGCCGTGCGCCAGGCGCACGTCGCTCAGCAGCCTTTCCGCGTTGTTGCGCAACGAGACGGAGAGGTCGCGCAGGTTGCGCGAGAGATCGGTGCCGTCGCTGAGCACCTCGCGCGCGACCACGTGCGCCTCACTCGTGATCTCACGCGCCTCCGCGCGCGCCGCGCTCTTGATCTCGCGCGCCTGCGATTCGGCCGCGACGAGCATCGCGGCGAGCTCGGACTGCTGCTGGGCGAGCAGCTGCTCCGCCGCGTGCCGCGCCTCCTCGAGGACGCGCTGCGCCTCCACCTGCGCCGCCTCCAGCACGTTGGCCGACTCCGTTTCGGCGCTCGTGCGCAGGTGCGTGGCATCCCGGAGAGCGCTGCCACGAAGCTGTGTCGCCTCAGCCTCGCACTGCGTGCGTGTGTGTTCGGCGAGGGCGACCGCTTCGGCTCGCACCCGCTCGGTCTCCTCGCGTCCCTGTTGCCGCGCCTGTTCGCCCTCCGCACGAGCTCGGGAGAGCAGCTCATGGCATTCCTCTCGCGCGGACTCCAGCAGCGCCGCCGCCTGATCGCGCGCGAGCTCGGCGTCGTTGTGGAGCTTCGTCACCGCGGTCAACGCCTCGTTACGCGTCGCTTCGGACTGCGCACGCGCGGAGGCGAGCAGATCCTCGGCCTCCTCGTCGGCCGCCGCGACGCGGTTCTCAGCCGCCCGGTCCGCCTCCGAGATGCGCTCCCGCGCGCGTGCCTCGGCCTGTTCGCGCAGCTTGGTCGCGGCGCGTTCGGCCGCGCTGACAATGCTCGCAACGCGGCCCGCGGTGGCTGTCAACGCCTCGCGGTCGCCCTCGTCGAGGTAGGCCTGCTGCTGCTCCTCGTAGTAGGGCTCCTCCACCCGGCCATCGTAAACCGCCACGCGGATCCGCGTGCGCACGCGCCCGGCCGTCTGAACTGCGTGGCAGAAAAGGTGGGAAGGACGTCCTTGCGGCCACCGCTGTGTTGAGCGATGATGAGCTCGTGAGCGACGCAGAGAACAAGCCCCGCCGCCTCGCCAAGCGCCACCAGGTCGCGATCCTGCTCTACCCGGGCGTGCAGAGCCTCGACGTCGCGGGTCCGCTGGAGGTCTTCAGCGGCGCGCAGAGGGTGCTCGAGGAGAGGGCTCGAGCCGAGCGTGGCTACGCGGTCACGCTGCTCGCGCGCGAGCGGGGCCCGCTGCGCACCTCCAGCGGCCTCACCCTGGTGCCCGACGCGACGTTCGCCGCGGCGCCCGATCCGATCGACACGCTGATCGTGCCCGGCGGAGTCGGCCAGTCGGAGGTCGCGCGGGATCGAGCCACGATCGAGTGGATCGCTCGCGCCTCGGGGCGCGCCCGTCGCACGGCCTCCGTATGCACGGGCGCGTTCCTGCTCGCGAGCGCGGGCCTGCTCGACGGACGCCGGGCGAGCACGCATTGGGCCTTCGCTGCGAGGCTGCAGCAGGAACATCCCCAGGTGCAGGTAGAACCCGAGCCGATCTTCGTACGCGACGGTCGCATATGGAGCTCGGCCGGAGTCACCGCCGGCATCGATCTCGCGCTCGCGCTCGTCGAGGAGGACATCGACCGCGAGTGCGCGCTGACGATCGCGCGCCACCTCGTCATGTTCCTTCGGCGCCCAGGCAACCAGGCCCAGTTCAGCGCTACGCTCGCTGCGCAAGAGCCCGAGCGCGAGCCGTTGCGCGAGGTGCAGCGGCTGGTGCTCGAGGACGTCGCAGGCGATCATGGCGTCGAGGCGATGGCCGCCCGCGCGCACATGAGCGCGCGGCACTTCGCCCGCGCGTTCCGGTCCGAGACCGGCCTGACCCCGGGCCGCTACGTCGAACGCGTGCGCCTCGAGGTCGCCCGCCGACGACTGGAGGACGGCCAGGAGCCGATCGCGACGGTGGCGGCTGTGTGCGGCTTCGGAACGCCGGAGACGATGCGCCGGGCGTTCCTGAGAGCGCTCTCGGTCGGTCCGGCCGAGTATCGACGCCGCTTCCACGCGGGCGCCGACAAGAAGCGCGCCGCAGCCTGACCCCCGACAGCAACTAGCCATCATGGACATCGCGATCCTTCTCTACGACCGCTTCACCGCCCTCGACGCGGTCGGACCCTACGAGGTCCTCAGCCGGCTGCCGGGAGCGAGAGCGACGTTCGTCGCGGAGCGGCCCGGCCTGGTGCGCACGGACAACGGCATGCTGTCCCTTCTTGCCGAGCGCTCGCTGGCCGAGCTGCCCCGACCGGAGATCGTGGTCGTGCCCGGCGGCCCCGGCGAGGTGGCCGCTCGCGCCGGCGCCAGCGTCCTCGAGTGGATGCGCGTCGCTCACGAGCACAGCACGTGGACAACGTCGGTCTGCACCGGGTCCCTGGTTCTGGCAGCCGCCGGTCTCCTCACAGGCAGGCGCGCAACGAGCCACTGGCTGGCGCTCGAGGAACTCCGTCGACTGGGGGCCGAACCGGTCGCGGAGCGGGTGGTCTTCGACCGATCGATCGTCACTGCAGCCGGAGTGTCGGCGGGAATCGACATGGCGCTAACGCTCGCCGCAAGAGTGGCCGGAGAGGACGTCGCGCAGGCGATCCAGCTCGGCATCGAGTACGACCCGCAGCCGCCGTTCGATGCCGGTTCCCCGGCAAAGGCGCCGGCGCAGATCGTGGAGCTGCTGAGCGGCTCGAGCCGTTTCGAGCGACGCGCGCAGCCGCTCTCGCAGTTGCGCTGAGCGCAGCGCGCGCGGGCGAGGTGCTCGCTGCGAGGCGCCCGCTAATGTGCGGTTTCCGATGGCAGAGCACCGCTACGAACCGCAGGAGATAGAGCAGCGATGGCAGGCGGTGTGGTCAGTCGAGCGCACATGGGAGGTCGCCAACGAGGGCGACGGAGCCGCTCGTCCGGACCTCCATCCGGCCGCCGGCAAGGTCGGCGCGGGCGCATCGAACTCCTACGTGCTCGAGATGCTGCCCTACCCGTCGGGCGAGCCGCACATCGGCCACCTGAAGACCTACTCGGTCGGAGATGCGATCGCGCACTTCCACCGCCGGCTCGGACGGCGCGTACTGCATCCGATGGGGTTCGACTCGTTCGGGCTGCCGGCCGAGAACCACGCGATCAAGACGGGCGTCCATCCACGCGTCTCGACCGCCGAGTCGATCGCGTCCTTCGAGCGCCAGTTCCGCTCGTGGGGCATCTCGATCGACTGGTCGCGCGAGCTCGCCACGCACGAGCCGAGCTACTACCGCTGGACGCAGTGGACCTTCCTGGAGCTCTACAGGGCCGGGCTCGCCTACCGCAAGGAGGCGGCGGTGAAGTGGTGTCCCAAAGACCAGACCGTGCTCGCCAACGAGCAGGTGGACGCCGACGGGCGCTGCGAGCGCTGCGGGGCGCTCGTGGAGGTGCGTCAGCTCGAGCAGTGGTTCCTGCGCATCACCGACTACGCCGAGCGGCTGCTGAGCGACCTCGACGGGATCGACTGGCCCGAGCACGTCAAGACCATGCAGCGCAACTGGATCGGCCGCAGCGAGGGGGCCGAGGTGATCTTCAGATGCGATCAGCTCGGCATCGACTATCCGGTCTTCACGACGCGTCCCGACACCCTCTTCGGGGCGACGTTCTTCGTGATGGCGCCAGAGCACCCGGACGTGCTGCGACTCGCGGCCGGCACGCCCAACGAGCTCGCCGTGCGCGAGTACGTCAACCACGCGCTCAACGAGACCAACGAGGAGCGCGGCAACACGGAGCGGCCGAAGACGGGCGTGCCCCTGGACCGTACCGTCACCAACCCCGTCAACGGCGAGCGGATCCCGATGTTCGTCGCCGACTACGTGCTGATGGAGTACGGCACCGGCGCGATCATGGCCGTGCCGGCGCACGACGAGCGCGACTACGAATTCGCGCGCGCATTCGACCTGCCGATCCGACGCGTGATCGCCCACCACGAGGCGAGCGGCGCGGAGGAGCTGCCCTACACCGGCCACGGTCTGCTCGTCAACTCGCACGCCGACTTCGACGGCATGGACAACCGCCAGGCGCTGTCCGCGATCGTGGCGTGGCTCGACCGCGAGGGCAAGGGACATGCCTCGGTCAACTACCGCCTGCGCGACTGGCTGATCTCGCGCCAGCGCTACTGGGGGTGCCCGATCCCGATCGTCTACTGCGAGGGCTGCGGCATCGTGCCTGTGCCCGAGGAGCAGCTCCCGGTACGCCTGCCCGACATCGACGACTTCACCCCCAAGGGGCGCTCGCCGCTCGCGGCGGCGGAGAGCTGGGTTAGCACACGCTGCCCCGACTGCGCCGGCCCGGCGCGTCGCGAGACGGACACGATGGACACGTTCGTGGACTCCTCCTGGTACTTCCTGCGCTACTGCGACGCACGCAACGAAGAGGCGGCCTGGGACCCAGCCGTCCTGCGCGAGTGGATGCCCGTCGACCAGTACATCGGCGGGGTCGAGCACGCGATCCTGCACCTCATGTACGCGCGCTTCTTCACCAAGGCGCTCGCCGATCTCGGCCATCTCGACTTCCAGGAGCCCTTCCACGCGCTTTTCACGCAGGGCATGGTCACGAAGGACGGCTCGAAGATGAGCAAGTCGCGTGGGAACGTGGTCTCGCCGGCGGCGATCGTCGACCGCGTCGGGGCAGATACGGCGCGCGCCTACATCCTGTTCGTCGGGCCCCCCGATCAGGACGCGGACTGGTCGGACGAGGGCGTCGACGGCGTATACCGGTTCCTCTCGCGGCTGTGGAGATTGGCCGCGGAGACGGGCGAGCGCGCCGGCGCTCGCACGCCGCTGCTGAACAACTCGCGCGGGGCAGACGGGGACGACCTCGCGCTGTTGCGAAAGGCGCACTGGGCGATCGAGAAGGTCAGCGGCGATCTGCGGCGGTTCGCGTTCAACACCGCGATCGCCGCGGTGATGGAGCTGCTCAACGACTGCTCGCGCCTGCGCGAGACGGTCGAGCTCGACACGCTCCGCTTCGCGCTGGGCACGGCGGGCTCGTTGCTGTTTCCCTTCGCACCTCACGTAGCCGCGGACATCTATGACCGGCTCACCGGCGAGCGCGTGTGGGAGCAGCCTTGGCCGGAGGCGGACGAGACGCTGCTCGAAAGCGAGGTCTACGAGCTCGTCTGCCAGGTCAACGGCCGGGTGCGCGACCGGGTGCAGGCGAGCGCCGACGCCAGCCCTGAGGCCCTCGGTGAGCTCTGCCGCGCCGCGCCGAACGTGCGCGCGCACGTCGACGGGCGCGAGATCGTCAAGCAGATCGTGGTGCCGGGCAAGCTCGTCAACCTGGTCGTGCGCTGAGCGTCGTGACGGCGCTGAAGGCCGCATACCTGGTCCACGGCGACGATCACGGCGCGGTGGCTGAGCGTCGCGCGGGCCTGCGAGCGCTGGCCGAGGGGATGCAGGACGGCGCGGCCGGCGTGGAGGTGCTCGAGGGCGACGGCGCGAGCCCGGCGGGCGTGGCGGCTGCGCTGAGCGCGATGACGCTCATTCTCGGACGTCGCGTGATCATCGTCGATGGCGTCGAGCGCTGGCGCGAGGCGGACGTCGCGGGCGAGCTCGCCAGCGCGATGGATCCGATGCCGCCCGAGACGACGCTCGCGATGTTCGCGCGCGAGGAAGCGCGGGCGGTGGCTCCCTCGGCTCTGCACGAGGCGGTGCGCCGCGCCGGAGGCCAGGTTGTTGCGCAGATGACCGTCAAGCCGTGGGAGCTCCCGCGCTGGGCTCGCGATCAGGCCGCGCGCCTCGGGCTCGTGCTCGATGCCGCCGCCGCCGAGGCGCTCGTCGCGCAGGTCGGCGAGCGTCAGCAGCGCCTGCTGCGCGAGCTCGAGAAGCTCGCGCTCGAAGGCGAGCTCGGACCGAGCGGTGCGGGCGCGCCACCTGCGTCGAACGACACCGCAAACGTGCCGCGTCGGGTTGGAGTCGAAGAGGTCGAGTCTCGCGCCGCGCGCTCGGCCGAGCGACGAGCCTACGGCCTCGCCGACGCGTTGGTCGGCGGCGATGCGCGCGAAGCGCTCGCTGCCTATCTGCACCTGCGCGCACAGGGCGAGCGGGCGGCGGGCCTCATCTACGTGATCGCACAGCGGCTGCGCGATGCACTGGCGCTCGCGCTGCGGCTGCGAGCGGGGGAGTCGCGCGCGGAGCTCAAGCGCGGCATGCGGATGCCCTCGCGCGCTGCCGACCGCCTTCTCGCGGACGCTGCGCGCAGCGATCCCGAGCGCCTGCGCGAGGCGCTGTCACTGCTCGCGGACCTGGAGCTCGACTCGCGCGGCGGCGCGCAGGTTGTTTCCAGTCGCACCGCGTTGGCGGGCATGAGCGAGGAGACGCTCGCCGTGCGGACGATCGAAGCGATCGGGCATCAGGGCTAGGACGACCCCGCCACCCACTCGCGCGCGGTTGCTGGCGCGCGATCGCTGGCGCTTTTCCCCCCACCGGGCACGCAGGCGCCCCGGTCCGATCCGCAGCCGCCCTGCCGCGTCTGGGCGGCAGGCCGCAGTCGCCCGGTCGATCTCGCGGTGGGTGCCTGCAGACCCGGCACCGGGCGATCGGCGCTACAGAGCCGCATCGCGCTCGCCCGGCAGCGAGCGCGATGTGGCTCACGAGCGCAGCCGAGCGACTACGTCGCGTTCTGTCACCGCGGTTCCCTAGCGTGAGCACCTCACACCGCCTCTTCCTCTGGCCCATCTCCCATCAGCCGTAAGACGGCTCAGCAGCGCAAGGCCCTCGGCGTCTGAACGGCGAGCAGAGACCCGCGCAAGCGTCGCGCACTCGCGCTCCAGCGCGATCGCCACGGTCGCGAACGCGCCCGCGCTCCGGAGCGCTCGACGCGCGTCGCGAACGCGCCCGCGCTCCGGAGCGCTCGACGCGCGTCGCGAACGCGCCCGCGCTCTAGCGCATTCGCGCCAGCTTCTCCAACGCGCGCCGGCGTGCGCGCGGAGCCGAGAACCCCATAGGGGTTCTCAGGGCGAGTCGTCGTAGGCCCGCCGTGCGTGGGCGCTTGACGGTCTCCCAGGCGCCTACTACAAGCCGCGCCGAGCAAACACCCCGCATCGCACAGATGCCCACACCTCCAACAGGAGACAGCCATGACGTCCGCTCTCGCCCCGCCGCTGCCCTCGGCTCAACGGCCCCTGAGCCGCTTCCTCGACCACGCGAGCGCGCAACGTGAGCTGATCGCCCATCCAGGAGCCGGCGGCAGCGTGCTGGTCATCGATCGCGACGCGCTCACGCACGGAGACCGTCGACTGGTCGCGCACCTCTCCGCGGACGAGCCCACGGGCAATGCCGCGCTTATGGCGCGCCGGTACATCGAAGATGCCTCGCGCAGGCCGTGCGCAGGACGGCGCCTGCGCCCCGAGGATGCGCTCATCTCGCCCCTCGAGGACGAGCCCGCCGAGCCAGCGCCCTGCGCAGCCGGCGCTGGTGCGTCGCTCGGCCCCTATCGGCTGGGACTCGAGCGGGGCACCCTCTCGATCCCCGAGCTGCGCTGGCGGCGGGTCTCGCCGGATATCTCGCCGGAGCGCCGCTCGAGCGCGATCGTGAGCCTGCGCCGGGTCGTCGGTGCACTGCAGTGCTACGAGCCGGCCCTTGCGCTGACTCGCGAGGCGCTGCGCGCACATCGGGACGAGGGCACGATCTCGTGCACGGCGCTGCGCCAGGAGCATGCGCGCCTCGCTCGCAGTCCGATCGTGCTCAACAGGCTCCTGCGCGAGGTGCTGCTGCGCACGCTCTCCCAGGGCGAGGTGAGCATGAGCGAGATCGCCATGCGCTGCGGTCGGATCAAGCGGGATAACCGCGGCAACGAGAGCGGCGAGACGAGCTGGCTGGCGCGGCGTGTGGGCCTCCTTCCCGAGGGAGGGGCTGCGGAGCCGACACCCTGGATACACACCGACGTGCTCGCCTTGATCGCGCGCGAGGGTCTTGGCGTGAGCCCCCGCGAGGTCGAGCTGTGAGCCCCGCAAGGCTGACGATCCTGCTCGTGGAGACCCAGCAGGAGCGGGCGCAGGCGCTCGTCGAGCAGCTCAGCGCCGACGGGTACGCGGTCTCCCTCGCGCGCAGCGCCGGGCATGCTCGCGCGCTCGCCCGCGACGCACCGCCCTCGCTGACGCTGCTCGGCGCTCTGGCCGCTCCGCGCGGGGCTCTGGCGCTGCTTGAGGAGATCCGCTCCGCGCGTGGCGGCGAGACGTGGGATCGACAGCTGCCGGCGATCGTGCTCGGTCGCGGCGGGCTGGAGCTCGACGTGCTGCGTGCCTTCGAGGCCGGGGCAGACGACTTCGTCGGTCCGTCGGTCGGCTATCTCGAGCTGCGCGCTCGGGTGCGAGCGCTTGTGCGTCGATTCGACGCTGCCAGAGAGCAGGCGCCGCTCGTCGAGGTCGGTGACCTCTCGATCGACGCTCGCGCCCACTCCGTCAGCCTCGGTGGACGCCCGATCGCGCTGCGGCGACTGGAGTTCGACCTGCTGCTGCACCTCGCGCGTGAGCCGCGAAGGGTGTTCGCCAAGCAAGAGCTGCTCGCGGCCGTCTGGGGCTATCGCGCGTGCGGCAGCACCCGCACGCTCGACAGCCACGCCAGTCGTCTGCGCTGCAAGCTCGGCGGAGGCGCCGCCGGGCGGTGGGTGATCAACGTCTGGGGAGTGGGCTACCGACTGATCTGACCGGGACGCCCGAGCTCCTTGCGTCCCGCGGGAGCACCCGCCGCGAGACCTGCATCGCCCATCCACCGCGACGGCGGCCTCTCGGCTGCCGTCGCTATTTGACAATCGGCCGGCGCGGCCGGCCCTACCCGACCTCGCCGTCGGCGGGGCCGGTGAAAGGAGGCACCATGTCCTCGACAGTTTCGGTGACCGGGTTCGGCGCGGATCCCTCCGCTCCGATCGGCACGCTCGCGCATTGGCTGCTGACCGAGGCGCTCCGCTGTCTGCTGGCCGTCTTGGCAGGCATGCTCCTGGCGCGCGCGATGCGCGCCCGAGGTCTGCACTGGAGCTGGGCCGGCGTCGGCGGTGCGCTCGCGCTGGCGCTGCGCTCCGCCCTCGACGGCGCCGCCGCTCCGCTCGCGCTCGCGCTGATGCTCGCCGCGCGCAGCGGACGACGTTGGCATCGCGAAGACCTTGAGTCGGGGGCCGACCTTCGCGAGCTCGCCCTCTCGCGTCGCTCGCCGCTGGACTCGCTCGTTGCCTTGACCCGGAGCCTCGGGTCCCGTCTGCGTGAGCACGGGCCGCGACCGACGGACTGCGAGGCCGATCTCGCGCTCGGCCGCGACGAACGCGGGCGCACCGTGTCGGTGAACGTCGGCGGGGGCCGGCACACGCTGGTCCTGGGCGCCACCGGGTCCGGCAAGACGGTGACCCAGACGTCGCTGGCTGCACACGAGATCGCCAGCGGATCGGCGGTAGTGATCGTCGACCCGAAGGGGGATGCGGACATGTTCGCCACCGTGAGCGAGGCCGCCGCGGACGCCGGGAGGCGCTTCGTGCACTGGTCGCCGGCTGGCGGGGCCGTCTACAACCCCTACGCCCGCGGCAGCGAGACGGAGATCGCCGACAAGGCGCTCGCGGGCGAGACGTTCACCGAGCCTCACTACCTGCGCCAGGCGCAGCGATACCTCGGTCACGTCGTTCGCGCGCTCCACGCCGCTGACATCGAAGTCAGCCTCGGCACGATCGTCGAGCATCTCGATCCCGGAGCGCTCGAGGTGCTCGCCCGCGCTCTGCCCGAGGCCAGCGCAGGGGCCACGCATGCCTATCTCGACGCCCTCACTGCGAGGCAGCGCGGCGACCTCGCCGGCGTGCGCGACCGTTTGGCGATCCTCGCCGAGTCGGACGTCGGCCGATGGCTCGATCCGCGAACTCGCGGCGTGCCGCGCTTCGAGCTGCTGCAGGCCGTACGAGCGGGTGCGACCGTCTACTTCAGCCTCGAATCCGATCGCCGGCCGCTGCTCACGCAGATGCTCGGCGCGGCGATCGTCCAGGATCTGCTGACGACGGTCGCCGCGCTGCAGGGCCGCCCGCTGCCCGCGCTGATCGTGATCGACGAGTTCTCCGCCGTAGCGGCCAGGCAGGTGGTGAGGCTGTTCGGTCGCGCGAGATCGGCCGGCTTCAGCCTCCTGCTCGGCACGCAAGAGCTCGCCGATCTGCGGCCCGCGGGTGGGGAGCAGCTCCTGGAGCAGGTCGTCGGGAACCTCTCGCTGCTCATCGCCCACCGGCAGGTGGTTCCCGCCTCCGCGGAGCTGATCGCGAGCATCGCCGGAACGCACGGTGCCTGGCGCGTCACGCGAAACAGCGACGGACGCACGACGAGAACGCGCACACGCGAGAAGGCGCTGAGCCCCGATCGCATCATGGCTCTGCCACCGGGGTGGGCGGCGGTCATCGGGTTCGGCGGGACCGATCGGGCGCGCGTGGCCCGCATCCGGCGAACTGCGAGTTCCGCGCCGCACGGGGCGCCGCGATGAGGGCCCATACGGAGCCGCGAACCGCCCCTCGCCTCGAGCTCTTGGCGTGGATCGCTTCCGTGGGTGCCGTCACGGCGCCGGCGCTGTCGATACGCGAGGGATCCAGCCTCGCCGCCGCCCGTGCGCGCCTGGGAGCCGCCGCGCGCAGCGGCTTGCTGAAGCGGAGCTGTCCGCTCAGCGGGCAGGCCACGATCTACACGATCACCCCTGCCGGGCTTCGCGCGTCCGCCGAGGTCGACCTCGTGCCGGCGCGCGTGACCGCGGCGAACGCGGCTCACGCGGCGACGTGCGCCCTCGTGGCAGCAGAGCTCGAGCGCCGCTATCCGGGTCGGGCCGTCCTCGGCGAGCCGGCCCTGAGACGGCTCGAGCGATCGGCGGGTGCGTGCCTGTCGTGCGTCCTGGCGGATCAGACGGGCACCGGCCTACGACATCGCCCGGATCTCGTGATCACTGCCGATGCCTCGGCGCCGGTCGCCGTCGAGGTCGAGCTAACGGTCAAGGCCCCCGCGCGCCTGCGGCGCATCTGCCTGGCGTGGGCTCGCTGCCGGTGCGTGGAAGGCGTCCTCTACATCGCCAGCCCGCCCGCCGAGCGCGCGCTGCTGCGAGCCGTCGAGCGGACGACTGCCGGCGGGCGTGTCGTCGTCGTACCGCTCGCGGCGATCGTCCCGGATGCGCCTTCGACGGCCGCGCGCGGTCGTTCGGGTTCGTGAGCCGCTCGCGGCCGCTGGCGGAGAGAACCATCCCCGGCGAGCCCTAACTTGCTCGCCGGGGGACGGAAACCGCCAACACTGGAGGCCGTCAGATGTCCAACTTCACGATCAACCGAGTCGTCCTCGTGGGTCGCCTCACACGCGACCCGGAGCTGCGGGCGCTTCCGTCGGGCGCGAGCGTGTGCGCCCTGCGGATCGCATGCAACTCGAGCCGCAAGGATGCCGACGGAGGCTACGTGGAGCGTCCGAACTACTTCGACGTCAGCGTCTATGGGACCCCGGCGGAGAGCGTGAGCCACTACACGAGGAAGGGAAGCCGCGTGGCGATCGACGGGCGGCTCGAGTGGCGCGAGTGGGAGACCGCTGATCAGCAGAGGCGCCAGGCTGTGAGCGTCGTAGCCGACACCGTCCAGTTCCTCGACGCGCCGTCGGTCCGTCGCGACGGCGAGGGGCAGGAGGGAGGATCCGAGTCGGGGGAGCTCGTCGGCGTGGGGGTCGAGGCGGACGACCTCTCCTTCTAGAGGCATCGCAGGCGTGCCCGAGCATGCGCGAGCCGAGCTCGTCGGTCTCGCGCATGCCCGCGGGCGCTCGTGCTCGTTAAGGGCCGCCGTCAACGCGCCACCCGCTTCGCGACGCGTAAACTGGCGCGCCGCAAGGCTGGCCCGAGCCCCAAGGAGCGCCACGATGCCCGTGAACACGAAAGCGATCGGCAAGACCTACGAGCCCGTGCTGTACGCCGTCGCGCGAGAGAAGATCCGCGAGTACGCGCGAGCGGTCGGTGAGACGAACGCGGTCCACATTGACCTGTCCGCGGCGCGCGGCGCTGGCTACGCGGATTTGGTCGCGCCGCCTATGTTCGCGGTCGTCTACTCCGCGCCGGCGGTCGGGCCGCCGATCTTCGACCCCGAGATCGAGCTGAACTTCGCGATGATGGTCCACGGCGGGCAGGAGTTCGTGTGGGGCGCGCCGGTCGTCGCTGGCGATGAGATCACGACCACCGCGAGCGTCAAGGACATATCTGAAAGCGACGGGCGCGGCTACTACGTGTTCGAATCGGTCTCGACCAACCAACGCGGCGAGGAGGTCTGCCGCGGGATATGGACGAACATCGTCAGAGGAGTGTGAGCGCGATGCCCGAGCTTCGGCCAGGAAGCAAGATCCCCGAGGTCAGAGTTACGCCCGACAGGTACCTGACCGTGCGCTATGCGGGCGCGTCGGGAGACTTCAATCCGATCCACATCGACGAGGAGTTCGCGCGCTCGGTAGGCCTGCCGGGGCGTATCCTGCACGGGCTGTGGACGATGGCGCAGGTTGCGCGGGCCCAGACAGAGGCGGCGGGTGGACCCGAGCATCTCAAGCGACTATCGGTCCAATTCCGCGGAATGGGCCTGCCCGAGCACGAGATCGTCATCACGGGAACCGTGCGCGCACGAGACGGCGACCGCGCGACGGTCGACACCGTCGCCGAGCAGGCCGGCAACCAGATCATCCGCAACGCAGAGGCCGAGCTGGACCTTTAGCGCTCCGGAGCGCTTCGGTCGGCGCCAGCCCGGCGCCTACAATCAGCGCATGCTCACCACCCGCCAGGAGCAGATCCTGAGCAAGGTCGTCGACGGATATCTGCGCTCCGGTCAGCCGGTCGCCTCGCGCACGATCGCGGCCGACCCGGACCTCGACTGCGGGCCCTCGACGATCCGCAACGAACTCGCGCTGCTCGAGGAGATGGGTCTGCTCGCGCACCCGCACATCTCGGCCGGTCGCGTGCCCACGGATGCAGGGCACCGCTACGTGGTCGACCGCATGCTCAGCACCGAGGGCAGCCTGCCCGTACCGCGCCGCAGGCTCGAGCTCTCGTTGATCAGGCGCGAGGTGGACCAAGCGATGCGTGCGACCAGCGAGACGCTCTCGCAGATGACCAATCTGCTCGCGGTCGTCTCCGCGCCGTCGATCAACGCGGCGACGATTCGACACGTGGAGGTGCTCGCGCTCCAGCCGCAGGTGGTGATGGTCGTGATCATCACGTCGGCCGGCGGCGTCTCGAAGATGCTCGCGACGTTCGATCGCGCTGTGGACCCCGGCCTGCTGGCATGGGCGGGCGAGTATCTCAACGACCGTCTCGTCGGTCGCGAGCTCGGGGCCCGGATGTTGCAACAGCGGCTTCTCGATCCCGGTCTCTCGGCCGTCGAGATCTCCTTCCTGCAGCGCTTCGCACCAGCCTTCGGTGGCCTCGCGAGCGATGGCGAGGAAGAGCTCTACGTCGAGGGCACCGCGCGTCTGTTCGAGACCGTGCAGATCGAGGATGTCACCCAGGTCAACGACCTGATCGACCTCCTCGAGCGGCGTGTGGCCCTGCTGGAGGTGCTGCGCAGGGCGCTTAGCGAGCCGGGTGTCTACGTGCGTATCGGGCACGAGAACGAGCTGCCGGCGATGCGTTCGCTGGCGGTCGTGGCCACGGGCTACGGGATGGCTCAGCGCAAGCTCGGGACCGTCTCCGTGATCGGTCCGGTGCGGATGGACTACGCCGGCGCGATCGCGACCGTGCGGGAGGCCGCGCGCGAGCTCTCCCGCTACGTCGAAGACGCGTACGCCGAGAACTAGGACCCGATGCGGCGCGATCCCTACGACGTGCTCGGCGTCGGCCACAGCGCCTCGGAGCAGGAGATCAAGAAGGCTTTTCGTCAGCTGGCGCGCGAGTTGCACCCCGACGTCAACGCCCACGACCCCGAGGCCGAGGAGAAGTTCAAGGAGGCAGCAGAGGCCTACGAGATCCTGTCCGACTCCGAGCGTCGCGCGACCTACGACCGCTACGGACACGACGGCCTGCGCTCCGGCGGCTACGCTCCCAACTTCGACGCGTTCGGGTCCATCGGCGATCTCTTCAACGCGTTCTTCGGCGGCGCGGCCAGCCGTGGCCCCGCGCAGGGCGGGGACGTCGCCGTGCGCGTGGAGATCGACCTGCTCGACGCGGCTCACGGCACGAGTGCGACCGTGGCGTTCGAGGCGATCGACCGATGCGAGCGCTGCAAAGGAAACGGCGCCGAGCCGGGTACGCCGATCGAGACCTGCGCACGCTGCGGCGGCAGCGGCCAGCTTCAGGCGGTGACCTCGACGCCGTTCGGCCAGATGGTGCGCACGATGCCGTGCGACGTCTGCCATGGCGACGGTCGAATCGCAAGCAAGCCCTGCAGCGAATGCGGCGGACGCGGGCGGCTGGCACGGGCGCGTGAGCTCCAGGTCGACGTGCCCGCAGGGATCGCCGATGGGCAGCGCATCCGGCTCGCCGGCAAGGGCCACGCGGGCGAGGCGGGGGCGCCGCCGGGCGACCTGTACGTGCTCGTGCGGGTGCGCGAGGATCCTCGCTTCGTGCGGGAGGGCGACGATCTGATCACCGTGCTCGACGTGGCCGCACCATTGGCTGCGCTCGGCGCCACCCTGGAGGTTCCGACGCTCGAGGGCTCCGCGAGCATCGAGCTGCCGGCCGGAACCCAGCCGGGCGAGGTGCTCACACTGCGGCGCGAGGGCATGCCCTCGCTCCGCCGGGGCCGTCGCGGCGATCTGCGCGCCGTCGTCAACGTCGTCATCCCGCGGCGTCTGAACGCCGAGCAGCGCGAGCTCGCCGAACGGCTCAACGAGAGCCTCAGCGAGGAGAACCTGCGCTCCCACGAGTCGGTCTTCGCAAAGCTCAAACGCGCGCTCGGCAGCCAGGCCGCGTGATCAGGCTCGCCGTCCGCGTCCGCCGCGAGCAGGCGGAGGTGGTGCTGGCGGAGCTGCTCGACCTCAGTCCGGCCGGGGTCGAAGAGAGACAGGCCGGCCCGGACACGATCGAGTACGCGGTCTACGGCGCCCCGGGCGAGCTGCCGAGCCTGCCCGATCTCGACGCGGTCGTGGGCGAGGCGATCGTCGAGGTCTCCGCCAGCGAGATCGCCGACGACTGGCAGGAACGCTGGAAGCAGTTCCACCGGCCCGTGCTGGTGGCGCCAAGCGGGCAGGGGAGGGAGTTCCCGGCGGCGCCGGCGCTGCACGTGCGACCGCCGTGGGAGGCACCGCACGGGGGCGCCGACGTGCTCGAGCTGGTGATCGATCCCGGTCAGGCGTTCGGCACCGGCGCCCATGCGACGACGCGACTATGCCTGGAGCTGATGCTCGAGCTCGCCTCCGGGCAGCGGCCGGCGGCGCTGCTCGACGTCGGCACCGGCTCGGGCGTGCTCGCTATCGCCGGCGCGCTGCTCGGCTTCGCGCCCGTGCTCGGTCTCGACAACGAGGCCGAGAGCGTGCACGCCGCCGCCGCCAACGCGCGCGTCAACGAGGTCGCTGTCGAGGCTCGTCGCTTCGACCTGCGCACCGAGCAGCTGCCGTGGATATTCGAGCAGGACGACCGCGCCCGGTCGCTGACCGTGACCGCGAACCTCCTGCGACCGCTGCTGCTCGAGCTCGCGCGCGCCTTGGCGCCCGCGCGAGCTCGGCCCGCGAACCTGATCGCGGGCGGGCTGCTCGCGGCTGAGGCCGATGAGATCGCGTGCGCGTTCGCAGAGCACGCAGGACTCACGGAGCGCGCACGTCGCCTCGACGGCGAATGGGCAGCGCTTTGGCTCGCCGGCGCCTGATCAACCCGCGTCGGTGAGCTCTGTCGCCGCGCACACGATCGCGCGGTAGACGAGGTCGATCGCCGGGCGAACGCCCGCCGGGTCCTCGAGCAACGCGTTCGCGGCGCTCAGCGCCGCGCCGATCTCGGCAAGCGCATCGGCGACCGCGTCGGGTTCCGGATCGCGCGTACACGCGACCGCCATTTCCAGCATCGCCCGCGCCTGCTCGACCGCGCCCGAGAACAGCGCCGGACCCACGAGGCTCGCGTAGCCATACACACGCGCGAGCCTTCCTGCGAGCGCGATCCGAGATCCCCTGCGCGGCGGCGTCCTAGCCGGCAGGCCGCCACCGTCGATCAGGTCGGCCATCGTACCCCCGAGCACGGCGCGCAGCGTGGGCTCGTCGAGGCCCGCCTGGCGCGCCACGCGCAGGGCCATGTAGAGCGTCGTCGCCGGCATCCCGTAGGGCGGGTCAGACGCGAACACGATGCGCTCCGCGGGCGCCCGCGCGAACAGCTCGATCACGTCGATCGGAAAGAAGCAGGAGATGTCATAGAGCACCCCCGGGTGATCCGCCAGGCGCGAGGTGAGGATGCCCTGATCGCAGATCGCGCCGTGGGCGAGGATCAGCACGACGCCGGGGTGGCGAAGCGCGAGATCGACGAGCCCGTCGGCGAGCGGCGGCAGGCCTCGCCCCGCGTGGATCAGCACCGGCGCCCCGGCGTCTTCGGCGAGCGCGAACACATCGTCCATGCCGCCGTGGTCGAAGACGAAGTCCTGGGCTCTCGGATGGAGCTTGACGCCGCGCGCGCCGAGCGCGAGCGAGCGCTCGCACTCGGCCAGCGCTCCTTCGGCGGGGTCCAGTCGGCAGAACGGCACGAGCCGACCGTCGCTCTCGCCCGCCCACGCGAGCACGCGGTCGTTGGGCAGGCTGTAGCCGGGCCGGCGCTCGGGGTCGTGCAGGGGGAACACGCACGCGCGCCGCGCACCGGCGGCGTCGAGCTGGCCCAGCAGCTGCTCCAGCGTCAGCGAGCGCCCGTCCTCGTCGAGGCCGAGATGCGTGTGCGCGTCGATCACTTCCGCGTCCGGTGGACGCAGGCTCTCGACCTCGGCGAGGAAGGGGGAAAGGGCATCCTCGTAGAGCTGACGATCCACGGGCTGCACCATATTGTGTCCACGTGGCCTGGCAGGTTCTGATCGCTGGCGGCGGCTTTGGCGGCTTCTACGCAGCCCGCGCGCTCGAGCGGCTGCTGCCCGCGCACAGCGCGCGCGTGACGCTCGTCAACGACGTTAACTTCCTGCTCTACACGCCGCTGCTGCCGGGAGCGGCAGGCGCGACGCTCGACCCGCGCCACGTCGTCGTGCCGCTGCGCTCGATGCTGCGCCGCACCGAGCTCATCATCGGCGCGATCGCCGCGGGCGACCCCGGCCGCGGGGTTCTGAGCGTGCGGCGAATCGACGGTCGGCAGGTAGAGCTCTCCTA
>Ga0209040_10000817_pt1 | contig 24186 bp, 15 predicted proteins | sample BogFormECP12_OM3_FD_188240 | JGI IMG/M metagenome (GOLD analysis project Ga0209040, IMG submission 188240) | Bog forest soil microbial communities from Calvert Island, British Columbia, Canada - ECP12_OM3 (SPAdes) (version 2) | ecosystem: Environmental > Aquatic > Freshwater > Wetlands > Bog ... | reverse complement strand
TGCCAGGCCGTTGCTATCGCTCTGGATGCTGCTCTGGCTCGCGCTCAAGATGACTGGCATCTCCGCCTGAGCCGTGCCAAGGTCGCCCAGCATCGGCATCAGGTTGTTCCCCGCCGGCCGCAGCACGGTCGATTGAAAAAGCACACTTGCCCCGAGGACCGGATTTGGCGGCGTGGAAGAATCCGTTACGCGGACTTCGAGCGGCAGAAACACCTGGCCGGTCGAAACCTGGCCGGCTCCGGCAACGGCCTGTAAATTCAGCAATCCTGCCGCCACTGCATTTCCCGCGATAGTTTGGCAAGCACTGCTCGGAACCGTTACGCAGGCGCTTACCAGCACGCTGCCGGTGAAGTTCGCCAGGGTGAGGGTGACTGTGGCGTAGCCGCTGCTGTTGGTCATCGCATCCGAGGAACTGAGAGCACCCGGTCCGTGATCGATGACAAAGCTTACGGTGGTGTTGCTTAGCGGCAAGCCGTTACTTAGTACTCGCGCCGTAAGCGGAATGGCAACGGTCGCTCCCTGCGCAATCCAGAGATAGGGCGTGTTGACTGCGACTGCCAAGGGAGTCGTCGCGAACAAAGTCGCAACCACCGATTGCGCCGGCGTGTAGACGCCGGGAGCCAGCGTTGCCGTGAGGTAGGCGGTCCCCGCGGCTGCTGGCGTGACCGGCGTGGAGGTGATTCCGCTTTCATCGGTAACGGTTGAGCAGCTGGAATGGCCGCCGCAAGCGGAGAATGCGGCGTTGTTGGTGGCGTTCCACCCTACGGTTGCGCCGCTCACCGGGGTAATGCCATCGGATGCGACAACCCGGACGCTTACCGGGTTCGTGGCCTGTGCTCCCACCGGTGTTGGGGGATTTCCTCCCTGCAATAAGAAGATATTGTCGGTCGCGGCCGCGCCGAAGGTGACCACATCGGTCATGATGGAGAATGCTCCGCTTTCCGGGTCGGTGATCGTGATGGTTTGTGGTCCGTCGCTTTGCGCAGGAGCCGCCACCAGCATTTGACCGGCATTGCTCGCGATCAGAGGCACGCTGGTACTCCCCACGCTGACCGTGAGACCCGGCGCAAACCCGGTTCCCTGCAAGGTGATCGCGCCGCCATTCACCGCCACGCGCGGCGGGAACACCGAATCTCCGTACAGCACGTGGGCATGATAGTGGTAGTCGGGCCGGCCGTCGCCGCGCAGGTCGGCGATGCCGATGATAAAGCTGTTCGAGGCCAGAACCTGCGCGTCGAGACGGCTCATGCCAAACGTGCCCGAGTTGAATGGAGCGGGCGTAAAGGTCGGCGGAGCGGCGCCTTGGGCTTCACCGAGGCTCCAGATGCCGACCACGGGTTCGGTTTTTGACTCAGTGGGAGATCCAGTTTCATCCAGCGCGGTCACGGCTACTGACAGAGTCCGGTTGGCCTGAGCGGCGATCAGAAAATAGGCGACATCTCCGTAGCCGCTCAGAGAGCCCACCCAATCGCCGGGAGAGGGAATTACTGCAGGAGAAGTCCAGGTCTCCGTCGCAGCCCATGGTGGGACGGGCTGCGCGCTTCCTGTCATAAGGATGTTTTGCTCAACATCGCCGCCGGCGCTCACGGTAACGTTTACGCCCGGGGGATTCCCGGTCATCGTTCCTGAAGGTGGTATCTGGGAAGAGGCGTAGGGGCGCACGCCGGCGGACCACGTCGGATCGAGCCCCTCAACCGTGAGCAGATATTGTGCAGTGCTCGCGCCGTTCGGTATGGGGAGTCCTCCCAGATCGAAGAACCCTTCTACCGTGTGATCGGACGATCCGAACTTGCTGTAAGGATTTCCCAGGGCATCAGTCCAGCCGGTGATGGGATTGCCGGAATTGCCAGTGAAGAGGAATCCGGAAACTGAGGAAGCCGCGTACCGGTGTGAAGGCAGATTAGTCGAGGGATTAATCCATTGCGCAACCACGTTGACACCCTGCATAGGCTGAGCAGCGGCGCCCAGGTGATCGACGAAGTAGACCGAGCCGTGAATACGCGCGGTAGTATTCGGATTGCCCGTCGATGACGGATAGAGGCGGGATAGCGCGGCCATGTCGTCGGGCGCAAGTTGATAAGGAGTCGGATAACACACCGTGATCGGCACGCAACTGACCGGATCCATGAAGTGCATGACGGGAAAGCCGTTGAAGTCGTCGGACGTGGGAGTCGGACTGCCACTGATCACGTTCAGGTTCAATTGCGACCAGCCCAAACCCAAAACGTTTCCCAGCACGCGCACCAGCCGGTATTGCACGTCCGTGAGTTGTGAAGACCGTTGCGCGCACTGTCCGTTAATGACAACCAACGCATGCAGAAGATTTGCTTCAGTACCGAAGTTATCCACGCCTCCGTAGGCGGCGTTCCAGAAACAATCTGAGGGATCGCCCGCGCCTGCGCCAAGCAGCGCATCGGTAACCGTACCGTCGTAGTCGTAGACGATACCGACCGGCTTTTGGGTGGCGGAGGAGGTTATGTCGGCCGGTGCGGTGACGGTTCCATTCAGGTCGGCGGCGATATTGCTGCCGCTTACGTCCTCGGCGAGCTGGCCTCCGTTCAAGACTGTGATGGCGGCGCTGGGAACCGATGTCCATTGATTGAATGCGGTGCCAACGAAGGCGTTGGCTGTCTCGTTGGGCAAGATGGGGCTGAGATCACCCTGGTCGGTGTAATAGATCACCTCGCCCAGGGACCACACAATGGGTTGACCCATGGTCGAAGAGTCGAAGTAGCTGGAGCCTGCAACATATTCCGGGCCGCCGGCGCGAGCGAACTCGGGAAAGCAGAGCAGAAGAGCCAGGGTTGCAGCCCACCTGACGAAACGCGCGATGATTGGCGTAGTTCTCTTAAGAGTCACCTCTGGCTCATTCTTCCGCATGGGCGCGCCGCACGGCCTGGGCGAAATCGGGGAGTGAGATTGCGGCCTTGCTGCCTAGGATGGGGTCGTCTGCGAAGGCCCTGGCATGCTGCGTGGTTATGAGAATCCTGCCCCGCGGATCTAAAGCGAATTTTCCCATCGCCCCGGCGACCGGGCTGGTGAGGCCAAGCTTGCTCGGAGGGTACAAAAACAAAAACACGCGCTCGCCGACGCGATAGCGGTCGCCGCCGCGTGCCCAAAGGCCGGCCCACTCGTGGATAGTCAGACTGTGACCGGTTGAAGTCCCCAGCATGGCATGTTCTACCTGGAAGGTCACGGTCGTGGCGGCGGGACCTCCTCGCTTGGAAGCCGGGTCGGCTCGCCCCACGAAGGTGACGCGTCCCGAGAAGATGATGCCGGCGGAGTAAACCATCTGCTTCAGACCGGTGCGAGGAAAAATCGGAATAGGATCGCGACGTGGCAGACGAGGAGGTGGCAAAGGCGGAAGAAGGTCAATCGGCAGAACATACCGCGATCTTGCCAAATCCAGGGAAAGGGCGGCGTCGCGATCGGTGGCCGCGTCCTGCCCGCGCAGAAATGCAGGCGCCGCCAAGACCAACACTAACCACAGGATCAAGAAAAGCGCGAGCAGACGCCAGCGGGTCATAAACTACCACCTGGAATGCATCTCTGCTCGGAGGATTTTGGGAAACCGAGGTGATCCTAGCGCGCGGCAGCAGACAAAGATGTGATGGATGTCACCGGCCCAGCCTGTGAATTACCGGATCCCAAGTATCCCATCCGCCCGGCGTTGACTTTGCTTCCACCCCGCCCCTAAGATGACTCACCAGACTTGGTCGAAGCGTGCGGACGATGTCTCCAAAATCATGATCGGTCAAACCATCTCCCACTATAAGGTGATCGACAAACTCGGCGGTGGCGGGATGGGAGTGGTGTACAAAGCCGAAGACACGCGACTGCATCGCTTCGTCGCTCTCAAGTTCCTGCCCGAGGACGTTATACGTGACCCGGCGGCGCTCAGCCGTTTTCGCCGCGAGGCTCAGGCCGCTTCCGCGTTGAATCATCCCAACATCTGCACCATCTACGATATCGGCGAAGAAGGCGGCCTGGCTTACATCGTCATGGAGTATCTGGAGGGCGAGACGCTGAAGCACCTGATCGGCAGCCGTCCTCTGGAACTGGAAAGGCTGCTCGGCATCTCCATCGATGTTGCCGATGCGCTCGACGCCGCGCATTCCAAGGGCATCGTGCACCGCGACATCAAGCCCGCGAACATCTTTGTTACAGCGCGGGGGACGGCCAAGATCCTCGATTTCGGCCTGGCCAAGGTAACGCTCGACAGCAGCCACGTGCTTGACCCCTCAGAGGTCACCAAGACCGAGGGCATGAGCGCTCAGCATTTGACCAGCCCGGGGTCGGCGCTGGGCACCGTCGCCTACATGTCACCCGAGCAGGTGCGCGGCAAGCCACTCGATGCCCGTACCGATCTTTTCTCCTTTGGCATCGTGCTCTATGAGATGGCGACTGGGGCGTTGCCTTTTCACGGAGAAACTTCCGGAGTCATCTTTGATGCGATCATGAACCGTATGCCGGTGGCGCCCGTGCGTCTTAACCCCGACCTGCCCGCAAAGCTCGAAGACGTGATCAATCGCGCGCTGGAAAAAGATCGCGACCTGCGCTACCAGCATGCCGTGGACATCAAGTCCGAATTGCTGCGGCTCAAGCGCGATACGGAATCAGGGCGCTCGGGAGCTGGGTCTTCGTCTGCGATGCCCCTCCGGCAGAGTTCAGAACAGAACGCAGCTCCGCCGGTGGAATCTCAAGCTCCAGCCGCGGCAAAGATCAGCGGAGGCTCCGCGGCAGTCTCGCCAGGCCCTGCGTCTTCAAGTTCGGGGAGTGTGGCGACTGCGCCGCCGACGGCTACGCGGGCGTGGGTCAAGTTTGTAATTCCGGCGGCGCTGGTTCTGATTTTGGCGGCGATTGCAGCCGGACTCTACTGGCGCAAGCATCAGGCGGCACGGATTACTGACCGGGACTTCCTCATCCTCGCCGACTTCACCAACCAGACCGGCGACCCGGTTTTCGATTCCACCCTGAAGGAGGCTCTGGCCATACAGCTCGAACAGTCGCCCATGTTGCGGTTGGTCAGCGATGCCGAGCTGCACAACAATTTGCAGTATTTGGGACAAGCCCGCGACCAGAAGATCACGCCGGACCTGGCACAGCAACTGGGCCAGCGGCTGGGGGTCAAGGCGTATCTGGCTGGAAGCATCGCCACTCTGGGGTCGTCGTATGTGATCCAGATTAATGCGGTGAACTGCGGAACCGGAGAGGTGCTGGCGCGCGAGCAAGTTACAGCGGCCGATAAGACAGGTGTGTTGCAAGCGGTTTCGAATGCGGCCACGGCGATGCGTGCTCGCCTCGGCGAGTCGATGGCGTCCATCCAGAAACTCACCACACCTTACACCAACGTCACCACGGCCTCCCTGCAGGCTTTCCACGCATTCTCGCTGGGTGAAGACGAACACCGGATGGGCCGCGACTTTCCCCAGGCATCTTCTTTTTACGAGGAGGCGATTCGCCTTGACCCGGGCTTCGCCATGGCCTATGCCCGCCTCGGCGTGGCCTATGGAAACGAGGGCGCGCTGGCGAAAGCCGACGAATACCTAAAGAAAGCCTACGATTTGCGGGAGCGGGTTACAGAACGCGAGCGCATGTACATAGAATCGCAGTACGCCCTGCAGCAGTTCGATATGCCGAAAGCGCTGGACTCCTACAAGCTTTTCGTGGCGACCTATCAATGGGATGCCGCCGCATGGAACAACCTAGCCACGGCTTACACGATTGTGGGCGATTACGAACAGGCCGTCACGGGATACGAGAAGACCTGGGAGATCGCCCGCTGGGACAATACCGCCGCGACAAATGCAGCTGGCACGCTGATCGACCTCGGTCGGATGCAGGAAGCGGCGCGTTACCTGAAAGAGGCGCGAGATGAAGGCGGAGACAGCATGGCTTATCACTCCACTCTCATGGTCAACGATTTGTTTTCTGGCAGTCCAGACTGGGAAAAGCAAATACAGTGGGCCGCCAGCCGCCCTGACGGCTTTCTTCTGCAGTCAACGGCGGCCGAAATGTATTTTTATCTGGGCAAGTTGCATGAAGCGGACCGGCAGTGGGATCAGGCAGGGCAAAAAGCGGAACAACAGCACCTTCCAGATGTAGCGGGCGGTATTTACTCGACCAGGGCTTTGCATGATGCCTTGGCATCGAATTGTTCGGTGGCGCGTGATGTTGCCCACCGTTCGCTGACCCTGGATCATTCAGTGGCCACTGTCCCTGATGCGGCCCTGGCCCTGGCATTGTGCGGCGAGGAAGGTGCGGCCCTGAAAGAAACCGAACATCTCGCGGCGCAGGCGCCAATGAACACTCTGGTGAACGACATTTACTTGCCCGAGGTAAAGGCCGCGGCCGCGCTCGCTGCGCACCATCCGGATCAGGTTGCGGGGCTTCTCACCTCCGCTATGCCTTACGTGATGGCGTCGAAGGCTCCGCATTTGCTCGGCCGGGCATCGCTGGAGTTGAACCATACGCAGCAGGCCGTAACCGACTTCGAGCCAGGTGTCCGCTACCGCAATTTGGCCGTGGAACAGGAGGGGATAAGCGGCTCCGGCCAGTCCCCCGACTACGCAATCTGTCTGCTGGGCACGGCCCGCGCGCAGGCTCAGTTCGACCGGCCAGCAGCCACCCGAAGCTACCAGCAGTTGCTTGAGATCTGGAAGAATGCCGATGCCGACTTCATCCCCGCCCAGGAAGCCCGGCGCGAACTGGCGGCGCTATCCTCATCGAAGAACTAGAAAGAAACAAGTAATAGGGCAAAACCCGCAATCCCTGCATTTCCCCCGCCGACGCTGAATGACTTTCCGCACTGCGGGCAGAAAACCTCACTTGTGTGCCGTTTTGGACCGGGTACGGCCTAATGCCGCGTACACAAACTGACGATGGTAAGAACACGGGCAGCCAAAACGTGAAGATTCTCTTAGTCGACGATAGCAAGCCCATCCTGTACGAGAACCAGCGCGTGCTCCAAAAAGCAGGTTACGAGGTGATTTGTGCCGAGGATGGCCAGCTCGCTCTGAAGTTGGCTCGGGAGCAGGCGCCTGATCTGATCCTACTAGACATGATCTTGCCCAAGCTGAGCGGACCGGAAGTGCTGGGCGCCTTGAAGCAGGATGCGGCGACCTCCGGCATCCCGGTCGTGGTTTTGAGTAGCCTCACGGAGAAGAACCGTCAAAAGCTCATTGAGGCTGGAGCTGAGGAGTACCTGGAAAAGAATTCGCTGAGGCCGGTGTCCGGAGTAAACCTGTTGCCCAAGATACTGGAGGATGTGATCTGCCGGATCAATCGCAGACGGGGAATCGCCTTCAGCAGTATTCCGGTGGATAAGTAAAGGTGGCGCGGGGTAGGTCGAACGAATTCCGCTAAACCACAATCGAATGCGGCACCATCCGCTGGTGCTGCTCGGCGCTCAGATTGGCCCCGGCCAGTAACAGCATTCCCGTAAGAAAAGCCCAGAACATCATGCTCACCGAGAGCGCGAATGGGCCATAGACCTCGGCGAAATTGAGCCAGGGCAACGCCAGAAAGTAACCGTATTTCAGCGCCTCCGAGAGCAGCCCCATGATGATGGCCGTGGGCAACACCGCGCGTGCCGGAACCTTTCCGTTGGGCAGCAGCCAGTAAATGAGAAAAAAGATGGCGATGCTGGCGGCGATAGCAAATGCTTTCATCACCATGAATCCCACCAGGCGAACAAAGCCACTGCCATGTCCCCGCAGGAGGAATTCCATGAGCGTTACGTTCCCGGCGCTCATCGCGATGGAGAGCAGCGCCAGAACGCCGCAGGCGAACGCCAGTCCGAGCGAAATGAGCTGATTGCCGAGATACGAGCGATTATTGGGCAAGCGCCAGATACGGTTGAGCGCGATCTCCAGCGGCATAAATACGCCCGAGGAGGTTACCAGCAGGATAACCAGCGAGACTACCTGGACACGATGGCGCGTGTTCACCATGGCGTTCAGGTTGCGGATGACGAAGTCTTGTCCGGCGGGCAGGTAATCGCGGAGCAACTCGACCACAACGTCATTCATCACCCGCGAATGGAACACCCTCCGGATCAATGTCATTAATAAGACCACGAATGGAAAAAACGAGAGAATCGAGTTGGCGGCAAACGAAAAAGCGAACGTGTGCACATCCGTCCGCAGCAGGTATTTTACGGTGGAGACCACTACTCCCGGCGGCGCCCGGTGCGGGCGCTGCGCCTGGGCGGTCTTGTTTTCCGCAGGTCGGACCGGGGCGTAAGTAGTTTGATCAGGCACGGAATTTCACTCGATTCTTCAATCCTAGTCCACTCCCCTGTTCTTCGAAAGGAACGAAGGTTACGAAACGGGACGGCTCGTTTCGTATCCCAATCGAGCTGCGGCTCGTCCCTGCTCTTTAAAGCCGGCGTTAAAGGCGTGAGTGTGACCGCGGGTTACATTCGCCGTCCGGCCTGTAATTTTTCTTGCGAAACGATTCACTACTGCTTATTATCGGGTGCTCATAACCCGAGTACAACGGGATGTGAGTTCGTAGGTAGGTTGCCGTTTTGAGTAGGTCGGTAGAAATCACGGCCGCTGGTCGAGGCTCCGCAAGTTCGCGCCGCACTTTCAATGTGCGGCCCTGAACCTGAGGAGTCTTTTGCTTTGGGGCAAGTTTCTTCGACGCAAAGAGACGCAACCGGTTCCACCGGTTTTCTTGAGGGGGTGCCCCGGTTCATTCGGGGTACGATACGGGAGGCCCGGGGAACTCATTCTTCGCGACCAGGTGAAAGGAGTTTTCTGTGAGAGAGAAGGGAACAGTGAAGTGGTTCAACGGAGCGAAAGGATATGGCTTTATCCAGCGCTCCACGGGGGAAGACGTTTTCGTACATTTCTCCGCCATTCAGGAGAACGGCTACCGGTCGCTCAACGAGGGTGAGACCGTTGAGTTTGATCTGCTCAAAGGCCCCAAGGGCTTTCAGGCTGGCAACGTCGTTCGCGCCTAACCCGGGATCGATGTGAGTGCCAACCCTCCCGTTTCAGCGGGAGGGTTTTTTGTTCGGGAGACCAAGGTCCCAGCCTACGGGATCCCGGATGCCGCAGATGCAGCCTCACCGCAGTTCCAAAGACACCAAATCTCCCCCCGAGATTCCGTCGGGTTTGTAGTTCACCGAGACCGGCCGGTCATTCCAGGCACAAGAGAAGGTATCGGCTCCAAGCAGCAGGAGCGACTTGTAGTCCGCCGTGCGGAGCTTCAAAACCGCCGCGCCCGCACTAACCGTAATCACGGCGCGCGGAGGTTGCGAGCAGTCCACCCGAACCAGCCGGCCCTGCAGAAACTTGGCAGACCGCTTGTCCCCTGGGGCGGCGTTTTGTGCGTTTTGCGCCTCGGCAGCGCGCTTGGCAGCGTCCAGTTCCAACACATCAAATGGAGAACTCTGCGGCGCAAGTTTCTGTGCCGCGGCAGCCGCGGCGGCTGAAATGCCGTATTTCTGTTCGGTAGAAAGCCGCTCCAGCTCAGAACGGGCGGCTGCGGCGACCTGCGGGTTGCCGCTGGTCTTCAATCGCTCGAACAGGGCTTTCGCAGCTTCCCACTTCTTAGCCGCGACGTAGATTTCCCCGAGGTGGAACACATACTCCTGGCTCCGTGGACTGAGCTGCATGGCAGCGCGCTCGGCCTGCATGGCCGTAAGCGAACTACCGCCCTCCATGCGCGCCATTGCCATCAGATCATAAGCCGCGGCAAATTCAGGACGCCAGTCGAGCACTGCGCGCAGATCCTGCATCATGTTGGGCAAGCCTGAAATATAGCTATGCTTGGCCTGCGCGATGCGGTACTTGAGCACGCAAAGGTAATAGCGAATCCACAAATCGCGCTGACCATTCTGCTGATCGAGTGCCGCGGCGTCGCTCAGTTCTTCGGCGGCGGCATCAAATTCTCCATGCTGCATATGGTCCCAGGCCAGAGCGCGGTGGGCAATCTCGTTGCCCGTGGCCGTGATCAGCGTACCGGCGTCCTTATCATCTTTATCGTCTTTTTTCTTCTTATTGCTATCCTCTTCCTTCTGAGACGCTGTGTCAGCAGCCGCGGCCAGCGCGTGTAATTCCTGCAAGCCGGCCGCACGACGGTCGGGAATTCTGCTCTCCACCTCACCTACTAAAGCGCGTGCATCGGTTTCTCGCAGCGGCTTCGCTGTGATCGTGCTGTCGTTCGGTCCCACAGGAACGGGAAACTGATAAACCTGCGGCGCGATGCTCTGTGAGCCCGGTTGCTTGGAGTCGTCCAGCGCCGTGAACAGCGGGGCGAGCGAGTGAAAGTAATTCTTCACCACCTGCTCGAATTGACCGGGGGTCATGCCGTACGCCTTCTGGATCGCCTCTTCCACCGGCACATGCTGGTTCTCTACCAGGTCAAAATACGTTCCAGTCTCCGGGAGCTTCTTTTCATGGAGCAGGTAATGCATGACCATCCACGATTGCGCGTAGAACAATGTATGGTGCGTGCCCTCGTTGTAGCTCGCCGTATCGTGCTTCATGGTGAACAGGTCGGGTAAGGAGATCCAGACCTGCGCGCCGAGCAGTTCAGTAAGCGATTTCGGCAGATCCTGAGTCTCCCGCTGATTCTGCAACAGATCGGTGGTGAATGCGGCCTTAAGTTCCGGATCGCTGCCAATCTCCACCTGCTTGTTGTCGACTCGGATCGAGCCGAAATATTCCGCCATGCCCTCGTCGAACCAGCCTTCGACCGGAGGATAGTTGTAATTCAGCATCAGGTGAGCGAAGTCGTGAGCCACGGCGCGCCACGGCTCCTCTTCGAATAGATTCAGCACGACAAAACACTGATCATCGCCCGGAACGAAGAAGCCGGGCACGCCGATGGGCTGCCCCTGGCGCAGCGGAGCAGCCTGGTAATAGTTCTTGTCGTTCTTGAAGGCGAGGATGGTCAGCGGCACGGGATCGTTAAGCCGCTCCTTCATCAAGAGCGTTGCAAACACAGCTCGCATCTGCTCAAAGCGCAACGCAACTTCCTTACCCCTTTTCTCACCGGCATCGGTGATCACGGTGAAGTGGGTCGAGTGAATCTCAAGCCACGGAGACTGCTCGGCAGCGGAAGCGACCGCGGTCAGCAGGACACCCAGAAGCATGGAGCAAAGAAAACCAATCGGAATGGAACGAGTGCCGGCCATGCGCGCGATATCTGCCGCCCGGGGAAAGCGGAAACTACTGAAATGCTAACACGAGGGTCGCAGGCCGAGCGGGGATCCCCTTGCCCTGCGATTGACGGCGGAGACGACGCGAAGCATGGTAGGAAGATTCAAGCGGGCGATCAAAGCGGACGGTCCGTGACTGTCGCGGAACCAATCGAGCTTCAATCCAAGTAGGTTTCAGCTACATTCAATCACCCACCCGCAGGATCATTACTTCCGTAGCTTTGATCAGGGCGACGGCAGTCTGACCGGCCTTGAGGTGCATCTCCCGCGCCGAGGTCGCCGTAATAATGGAAGTGATCTGCTGTTCGCCGATGGAAATCTTGACTTCCGCCATCAGGCCGCTGACGCGCACCTGATCGATGCGCCCCACCAGTTGATTCCGCCCGCTCACCCGGCGCACCGCATCAGTTCTTTCCGCCACGGTTTTCCCGCGCGTGCGAAAGAGCAGACGGTCGATTTCGCTCTGCGGAATCAGATGATGGCCGCCCGGCGTTTTCACGCTGCGCAGTTTTCGTTTGTAGATCCACTGCTTGATGGTAGGGAAGCTGATGCCAAGCTGCAGTGATGCGTCGCGGGGACGCAGCAGAACTTGTCCGCTCCGCTTGGCTCGGTCTTCCATGCTCCGAATGCTAGTACGAATAGTTGTCGAGGTCAAAGATGGCAGCCCAACCCTGCATTAGAACCAAAGGAATATTCATATTGAATGACATCGAAATAGACAAGTTATCCGTATTTCTTATACACTTCCATATCTTTTTACCTACTCCATTTGAGGTCCCCATGCGCAAGGCGTTTTTAAGCTTGGCTGTTCTATTCCTGGCTCTATTCGCATGTGCGTCCATGACTCAGGCACAAACGGCCGCTCCAGCCACCCCCGACGCCTGCGCGAGCGGCCACGAGTTCGCCACCACCGATTGCACGCTGACCTGGCACGGCATCACCGTGTACGGTGCGTATGACGTCGGCGCCGGCTGGGTCAGTCACGGCTTACCGGAAAACGGCTACAACTATGAAGGCGAAGCTCTAGTAAACCGAAACGGCTACCAACATCGATTCATCGTCGCACCGAACAACCTGCAGCAAACGGGCGCAGGCATCCGGGGCAAGGAAGAGTTTCGGCATGGCTGGTACTTGGTGTTCAACGCTTCCACTGGCATCAATCCGCAGTCCGGCCTGCTCGCCAACGCTTCAGCCACCCAGACCGCCAACATCGGCCTTCCCAGGAGCAGCTATTCGTTCGCCATCGACGGGGCGCGCGCGGGCCAACCCTTCAATGACGAATATTATGGCGGCGTATCGTCCACTCAGTTCGGCACGCTCACCTTCGGCCGCCAGCGCTCTCTCGGTACCGATGCGATGCTGGTTTACGATCCGGCCAGCGGCAGCTATGCCTTTTCGTACATCGGGTATAACGGCACGATGGCCGGCGGCGGCGACACCGAGAACTCTCGTTGGGACAGCGCCGCGAAGTATCGTCTCACTTATGGCCCGGTCCATTTCGGCGCGATGTATAAATTCGCCGATGGTAATGGCGGCTGCTACTCGGCCTCCTCAACCTGGACTGCCGCTAACTGTACGCCGGAATCGGCGCATAACAACGCCTTTGGATTCGACCTTGGCGGAGAGTACAACAAGAAGCTCTCCGCCGACATCGTCTACCAACATTACAACCAGGCGATCAGCGTATTGAACCCCTTGCTGGGCCCTCAGAGTCTGTCGGCGCCATATCAGTCGACCACCAACAGCATCAATACAAACCCCATCACCGGGGACAATCTGATCGGAACGAACAACACCGTATATGGCATTGTGACCGACAACAGCGCCATTATGGTCGCTGCAAAGTATACGTGGAAGCCGTTCAAGTTCTATGGCGGCTACGAACACATCCTGCAGGATAACCCGGTGAACCCGCTGGGCGTGGGCGCCTCGGACCAGGGCGGTTACATCATGAGCGGCGTGGAAGACAACAATCTGGATTCCCCCAAGCACGTGGATATCTGGTGGACGGGCGTGAAATACGCTTACGACAGTAAAACCGACATCACTTTGTCCTGGTATCATCAGCGGCAGAACGACTTCCGTGTTCCGCCCACCTGCACGCCCAGCAGTTTCCGCGCTTCCTGCGCGGGCACTCTGAACGAGCTATCGCTATATACGGATCATCACTTCACCAAGCGTTTCGACGGCTTTATCGGACTTGCGTATTCCTACGTGACCGGCGGCCTGGCCATCGCCATTCCTCATGGCCCCGGTGTCCCGTATTTCCATAACAGCAACTTTGCGCCAGTAATCGGTGGCCGGTTCAGCTTCTGATGGTTTCCGCGCCGGGCTTTGTCATTCGTCAGTGGGTTTGGGAAGGGCACGACGTTTAGTCGTGCCGTTTCGCGCCACCAAACAAAGATGAGGGCTTCAGCCCCTGAGGAACGCTGCTTCCGGGGGAATTATAATGATCGCCTAGAAGGAATATTATGCAGTCGTTCAAGCCGAAACATACCGCTGAAGAATATCTGTCCTCGCTGGAGAAGAAAGTCGACGAGCTTAAGCGTCGCTCCGAACTACCACGCTATAGTAATCCAGCCAGCGAACAGGACAAGGTCGTCGCCCATTTTATAGGCCGCTCGATTCAACTGGCAGTCGCCTGCTCTCGCGTTGGCGATTTGCCCACCCCTCTAGGCGCGTTGAGCAGAGTTCTGTGCGATGATTTGATCCGTCTTGCCTGGGTCACGAGGTCGGCGAACAACGCGGCCGATTACGCGAAAACCGTTCTTTCTGAACACGCCAAGCTGATCCGCGTCAATTTGGCGAAGAAGCACGGAAAAATAATTGACCGGAACACCGGAAAGGACGCCACTGCGGCCTTTATCCCCCAGTTGGCCGCGTTCATCAACAAGGGGAAAAACATCGAGCAGATCGCGGCGGAGTGCGGCTTGGGCAAGCTGTACGATATTCCTTTTCGTTTTGCCTCATTGGAGACGCATGGAAACACGTTCCTGGGTGATGCCTCCCCGTATGATTCTGAATCTGCGACATTGGCGGCCTTGCCTGCTGTGATTTCGTTCGTCCGGGTCGCTACGCTAATCGCGGATAATTACCCAAACACGGTCACTTCGGCGGAGGACATTTTGCGCGTCCTGCGGCTGGATAAGATCGCCGCCTGATGTGGAGCGCCCGGAGGGCGAGCCTCGACTGGGACGAATGCGCAGGAGGGTGGGTTCGCCGTACCCCAGCCGTCAAAAAAACGACGGGTGCGGCACCTCCTCCGCGGTACCGTCACGGGCCGGTCGGCCCCATGTGCTCATGCCGCATCTTGTTCATCTTTCCTCCACGTGGCAAGAAACGTCTTATCCGCCTGCCCGACGACGTCTTCGATGCCCGCCTTGGCGATCTCGTTATAGTCGCGGAGAACACTGATTACCGCGCCGTGCGCAATTATCAACGCTCCGCTCAACCATTCGTCTGAGGGATCGATTTCAACGTCGAGAACGTCGTCATCGTCCAGTTTTGCTGTCTGCGCAAAAGCTCCTCCAATATCTCCGTGATGCATGGAAGAAGCAAATCGGTAGAAGGTGAGATACAGCTTTTCCTTGCCGACCGCCTTCGCCATCTCTCTGATTGATGCCTTGGACCAAGACGTTCTGAGCTTTCCCTTGCGATTCCGAAACCGAACAGCCACTCTTGCGAAACCGGCTTCTATCTGCTGCAAAAGCTCATCGGGAATGCGCTTCAGTCGATCGGGTTCGTGCTCCTTCATAAAGTCGCACCGCTGTTTCTGAATTACAAAGTGGTAATCGAGACAATCTTCCACCAACTCCGGATGAAGGCTCAGGTATCCGAGGGCGACCGAAGTCTCAAACATCCCCCGAGCAATCTTCATCGCATCTACACCGCACCCATTCAGGGCAAGTACTGACACGGAGCCAATGGAATTCCAAACCATTCTTGCCAGGTGGCGTGCGACCTTGTGGAGCGGTTCGCTGAGGGTCCCCCTGAATGCCGTGTTGCCAATCTCCGTCAGCTCGACACTGGCAATCCCAAAAAAATTGGGAAACTGATCGTGGACGTGCTGCCAAAAATCCGGGAATCCAACCCCGACCACTCGCTGCGTGCATTCTTTTGAGTCAGACATTTTCTTCTCCTGTCCGCGACTGCGACATGCCCGCTAATTCCGCCATCGCCACTTCTCCATAATACGTCCTTTCGCCTCCTGTTCGCTAATCCGTTCTGAGGCGAACATGCCCTCGGTCTATAATGGCTCGCACCGATGGCTCTAACCTCTGGCACCAAACTCGGACCTTACGAGATTCTTTCTCAACTGGGCGCAGGCGGAATGGGCGAAGTCTACCGCGCCCGCGACACCCGCCTCGACCGCGAGGTCGCGGTCAAGGTCCTCTCCGGGCATTTTGTGTCCAATCCCAGTTTGAAAGACCGTTTCGAGCGCGAGGCCCGCACCGTCTCGCAGCTTTCTCATCCCAACATCTGCCGGCTCTACGACGTCGGATCGCAGGATGGCGCCGACTACCTCGTCATGGAGTGCCTCGAAGGCGAGACCCTGGCGGATCGTCTGGCGCGCGGCCCGCTCAGTCTCGAGGAAGTGCTGCGCTACGGCGCCCAGGTGGCCGACGCCATGGACAAAGCCCATCAGCTGGGAGTGATCCATCGCGACCTCAAGCCGGGCAACATCATGCTCACCAAGTCGGGCGCAAAGGTGCTTGATTTTGGACTGGCGAAACAGGCGCAAGTGGGAACCGCCAGCGCCAGCGTCCTCACCGCCATGACCGCGGGCAAGCCGCTCACCGTGGAAGGCACCATCGTCGGCACCTATCAGTACATGGCTCCCGAGCAGATTGAGGGAGCCGAGGCCGACACTCGCTCCGACATTTTTGCCCTCGGCTGCGTGCTGTATGAGATGGCCACCGGCAAACGCGCGTTCGCGGGCAAGACGCAAGCCAGCGTAATCGCATCGATTCTGGCTTCCGAGCCAGCTCCGCTCTCGCGCATGGCGCCCATGACTCCGCCAGCGCTCGAACGCCTGGTCAGCTCCTGCATGGCCAAGGAGCGCGAAGACCGCATCCAGAGCGCGCACGATGTCAAGTTGCAGCTCGAGTGGATCGCCGAAGCTGGCTCCCAGGCTGGCGTCCCGGCGCCCGTACTGGCCAGGCGGCGGAGCTCGCAAAGACTCGCCTGGATCATCGCAGCCGTGGCCGCCGCAGCTGCCGTCGTATTCGCCATTGGCTTTGTGTTGCGTGCGCCCGTAACCCCACATACCCTGCGCGTGAGCATTCTGCCTCCGGATCAGCACTCCTTCGATCCCCTGAGCATCGCGCTTTCACCCGACGGCACCAAGTTGGCCTTCGTCGCATCAGCCGCCGAAGGCGCTCCCCAACTATGGGTGCGCCCCCTGGATTCAACGGCGGCCCAGCCCCTGGCGGGGACCGAAGATGCCAGCTTCCCTTTCTGGTCGCCTGACAGCCACAGTCTGGGATTCTTTGGCCAGGGAAAACTTAGAATCATCGAGGCCAGCGGCGGAGCCGTGCAAACCCTGGCTGACGCTCCCCAGCCTCGCGGCGGTTCTTGGGGATCACAGGGCACGATCATCTATACTCCCGACGCCATATCTGCTCTGCTCCGCATCCCGGCCGCCGGTGGAACCCCCTCCCGCGCCATAGGCCAGGAGAAAGCAGACTCTTCAGTTGGTTCCCCCCGCTGGCCGGTTTTTCTGCCCGATGGAAAGCACTTCATATTTTTTCAATTCGCGCCCGACAACCAGGGAGGGGCAAAGGTCTATCTGGGGGCGCTCGATTCGGATCAGAGTACAGTCCTGGTGAACTCCGAATACCGTGCTCAATATACAAGCGGTCATCTGCTGTTCGTCCGCAACGGGAACCTGATGTCCCAGGCGTTCGATGAGAAGAAACTCAAGCTAACCGGGACACCCTTGCCTATCGCCGAGCAGATCCGCGGCGAAGCCCGGGGAGCGGCCGCATTTTCGGTCTCGAGTGACGGCAAGCTCATCTTCGCCGGTGGACAACGGTCTAGTCTTGATCTGGCCTGGTACGACCGCAGCGGCAAGAAAGGCGACATCATCGACAGCGGAACCTTCCAGGACGCTCACATCTCGCCCGACGGCAAGAAGGTTTCAGCCGCCCGCACCGATGCCGGCGGCCACCTGGAGATTTTCATCTACGACCTGGCCCGCGGCACCAAATCGCAATTCAGCTTCTCGCAGTCCCGGGACGACGATCCCGTTTGGTCTTCAGACAGCAACACCATCGTTTTCGACTCGGCGCGCAATGGCAAGATCGATCTCTACACCAGGCCGGCCAACGGTTCCCGCCAGGAGGAATTGCTCTATCACGACGATTTAGACAAGTATCCTAGCAGTTGGTCCCTCGACGGGAAATACATGCTCTACGAAACCATCGGCAACTCACACTTCGATATCTGGGCAATGCCCATGGTCGGCGACCACAAACCCTTTCCCTTTATTCAGGAGAAATACAACACCCGCTACCCTGCGTTTTCGCCCGATGCAAAATGGGTGGCCTTTATGTCGGTCGAGGCGGGACATCCCCAGGTCTACGTCGTAGCCTTCCCCAAGCCCGGAGGCAAATTCCTGGTAGGGGACGGCACCACCCCCGTGTGGAGCCGCAACGGCAAAGGGATTCTCTACCATGACGACCACTCCCGCGTTGCATCAGTGGAAGTAACCGCGCATGGCGACAGCCTGGAGCTGGGCAAGCCCCAGGTTCTGTTTCCCGCACAACCGGGCAATTTTGAGGTCAGCCCCGACGGCCAGCGCCTGCTCATGATGCAAGCTCCGCAGCAGGACTCACCCAGCCTGACCCTGGTAGTGAACTGGCCGCAAGAACCGAAAAAGTAGGAATTTAATACTTGGCGCGAAGGTGAGGTTGTTCGGGGTGTGGAAAGAGCGGCCCTTCAGAGCCTGCCCTCAGCCTGTCGCAGGGGCCGCGTAAGTTCTCTAAAATCTGACGGGCTTCAGCCCCTTCGCCACTTCTTCATGAGATGGAAGCTGTAACTAGAAGCTCAAGAAACCTCCAGCGGCGCACTAATCTCCGCTGGCATGGTTCTGCGTAGGCACGAGAACCAGCCGTGGACGTCCTTGCGCCGGACGAGGCTGCGCCGCGCGACCACAGGCGTGGATGATACCGATCACCGCGAGATAAGCCGCGAGAACCCCAATCCCCACAGATACCACCACGGTGAGGCAGAGAATCAAAGGCATGAACAACGAAATCACGGAAACCACCTTAATTTAGAGTGCTGTAATCAGATGCCGCCCACCCAACTTCCGTCTATGCGGCTTCTTCAATCTACCTGCGTTGACGCCCGCCGCTGTTGACGATTAAGATACGGAGTAGAGTTGTGCATTTCTACTGTCGGACAACCCAGTGGACCTGTCGACATTACGGAAGGCCCATCCAGCCGGATTTCAGACCAATAACTAAATGGCTATTACCAAGATCTCAGTGCGCGGGGCGCGCCAGCATAACCTAAAAAACATCGACGTTGAGATTCCCCGCAACTCCCTCACCGTGGTCACCGGCCTGAGCGGATCGGGCAAGTCTTCGCTGGCCTTCGACACCATTTACGCCGAGGGCCAGCGCCGCTACGTGGAGACCCTCTCCACCTACGCCCGGCAATTTCTGGACCAGATGGAGCGCCCCGATGTCGATGCCATTGATGGCCTCAGCCCATCCATCTCCATCGAGCAGAAGACCACCAGCCGCAGCCCACGGTCGACTGTAGGAACCATCACCGAGATTTACGATTATCTTCGCCTCTTGTTCGCCTCAATTGGCGTTCCGCATTGCCCCAAATGCGGCCGCCCCATCAGCCGCCAGTCGGCCGAGCAGATCGTACAGCGCGTCATGGCGCTCACTCCCGAAGACCGCGTCATGGTGCTCGCCCCGATCGTCCGCGGCCGCAAAGGCGAATTCAAGAAAGAAATGGAGACGCTGCTCAAGCACGGCTACACCCGCGCCCGCGTCGACGGCGAACTGGTGAACCTGGAGGACGACCTAAACCTCGACAAGCGTAAGAATCACACCATCGAAGTGCTGATCGACCGCTTGCTGGTAAAGCCCGGCATCGAGCATCGTTTGGAGATGTCGGTCGGTCTGGCGATGAAGTTAGCCGGAGGCCTGGTGCAGGTTTCCGTGGTCGGCGGTGACGAGCAGCTGTATTCCGAAAAGCTAGCGTGCCCCGATTGCGGCATCAGCGTGCCCCAACTCGAACCGCGCTCGTTCTCCTTCAACAGCATGTATGGTGCCTGCCCCGAGTGTCACGGTCTCGGCAGCCGCTACGATTTCGATCCCGCAAAAGTGATCAGCGACTGGTCGAAGCCGCTGCTCGATGGCGGACTCGGGCCCGGCTCGGCGTCGCAAGGACTGATTCATGCTTTGCAGATTGTAGCCGCCGCGCACGGCATCGATCTGAACACTCCGTTCGAAAAATTTCCCGAGAAGATTCAGGACCTGTTGTTGAACGGCGAATCCGGCCGCGGCAAGACCGGCTTTCGCGGAATCTTCGGATACCTGAAACAGAATCTCGAGGAGTCCACTTCGGAAGGCTATCGCGACTGGCTGATGGATCACATGTCGGCCACGGAATGCCCCGCGTGCCACGGCAAGCGCCTGCGGCCAGAGAGCCTCGCAGTAAGAGTGAACGGCATGTCGATTGGCGACTTCACCGCGCTGCCGATTTCGCGCGCGCTCGAAGTCGCGCAAAGCATCAAGCTCGCCGGCCGTGAGGAAAAAATCGCCGGGCGCGTTATGCACGAAGTGAAAGAGCGCCTGCAATTCCTGAATGCCGTGGGACTGAACTATATTTCGCTCGACCGCTCTGCGTCCACGCTCTCCGGCGGCGAAGGCCAGCGCATACGTCTCGCCACGCAGATCGGCTCCAGGCTGCGCGGAGTGCTCTACGTTCTGGATGAGCCTTCGATCGGCCTGCATCATCGCGACAACGGACGCCTGCTGACCGCGCTCGAAAACCTGCGCGACCTCGGCAACACCGTGCTGGTAGTCGAGCACGACGAAGAAACTATCCGCCGCGCCGATTATGTGATCGACCTCGGCCCCGGCGCCGGGCGCCACGGCGGCGGACTGGTCGCCCACGGAACTCCCGCTGAAATCATGCGCGAGCCTAACTCGCTCACCGGCGCCTACATCTCCGGCAAAGTTCAAATCAATATGCGCGCGGAGCGCCGGCAGAAAAACGGCGCCGCCCTGACCATCCTCGGCGCGAAAGAAAACAATCTCAAGAATCTCGACGTGACGTTTCCTCTCGGGGTGATGACAGTCGTGACCGGAGTTTCCGGATCCGGCAAATCCACGCTGGTCAATGACATTCTCTATCGCGCCCTGGCGCGCCAGCTTTACCGCTCGCGTGAAAAGTCCGGCGAGCACAAAGCGATTATGGGCGCCGAGAACATCGACAAAGTAATCCGCATCGACCAGTCGCCGATCGGCCGCACTCCGCGGTCAAACCCCGCGACCTACACCGGAGTCTTCACTTCGATCCGCGATCTCTACGCCATGCTGCCTGAGGCGCGCGAGCGCGGCTACAAGCCCGGACGGTTTTCCTTCAACGTCTCTGGCGGCCGCTGCGAGGCATGCCAGGGCGAAGGCCAGCGCCGCATTGAGATGAATTTTCTGCCCGACGTCTACGTGCTCTGCGAGGTCTGCGGTGGACGCCGCTACAATCACGAAACCCTGGCCGTGAAATACAACGGCAACTCCATCGCCGACCTGCTGGAGATGCCGGTCTCGGACGCGCTGCCAATTTTAGAAAACATTCCCCAAGTCAAACAAAAGCTGCAAACCCTGGTCGACGTCGGCCTGGGATACATTCACCTCGGTCAATCTGCCGTAACGCTCTCCGGCGGCGAAGCCCAGCGCATCAAGCTGGCTCGCGAACTGAGCAAACGCCAGACCGGCAAGACTCTTTATCTTCTCGATGAGCCCACCACCGGCCTGCACTTCGACGACGTAAAGAAGCTGCTCGATGTGCTCCACCGTTTGACCGATCTGGGGAATTCGATCATCATCATCGAACACAATCTGGACGTGATCCGCAACGCCGACTGGATCATCGACCTCGGCCCCGAAGGCGGCGAAGAAGGCGGGCGCATCGTAGCCCAGGGTACGCCGGAGCAGGTAGCGCGGGTGAAGAAGTCGTATACGGGCCAGGCGCTGGCAGGATACTTTGCAGGGAACGGGAAGCGCAGCGCGTAAAGTTATTTGCGTCAATGTTTTTGAAGGGGCACGGCTTAAGCCGTGCCAGTAGTTGTCAAGGTAGAGGCGGGCTTTAGCCTCTGAGGGAATTCTTGTCATCACCCGATAACCCCCACTTGCATCAATCGACGCTAACTGGCGAGCCGCAACCGCCCATCCAGTTGGTCGCCGACCCATTCCCTGCGCCAGCGCTCGCGCCGACACTACCCACCCCTAAAGCCGGCGAAAACCCCGTCTGGAGCGGTTGGGACGTCTTGCAAATCGCTGGCCTCACCCTGGCCACGCTTTTTCTGGTGCAGCTTCTAATCGTGCTCGCAGCCCGCCGTTTCGTCTTCCCGCACGCAAACTGGGCCGACGTGGCGCAGAAACCCGTTCTGGCGCTGCTATCCGAGATGCTGACTTACGTTGCGGTAGCGCTCTACATGATCCTGCTGGTCCAGGGGAAATATCGCACGCGCTTCTGGCCCGCCATTCGCTGGAACTGGCCCGGCTCGGCCGCATTCAGCCTCATTGGCCTGGGAGTTCTAATGCTGGGCCTCGATCTCCTCGGACGATATCTGCCCATGCCCAAAGAGACGCCTTTCGATCAATTCTTCGCCCGCCCCTCCGACGCTTACCTCACCGCCGTCTTCGCCATCACTCTCGGCCCGCTGATGGAAGAACTCTTCTTCCGCGGATTTCTCTATCCTGTGATAGCGCGCCGGCTCGGCATTGCTTGGGGAGTTTTTCTCACCGCCCTGCCCTTCGGCCTGATCCACGCCGTCCAGTACGGCTACGCCTGGGGCGCGGTGCTCATCATCTTCCTGGTAGGAATAGTTCTCACCACGGTGCGGGCAAGAACAAAATCCGTGGCCTCCAGCTTTCTGGTGCACGTCGGCTACAATGCCACGCTCATGGTGCTGGCCGCTCTGCAGACCGATGGCTTCCGCCACATGGACAAATCCGGATTCGTATTATTTTGACGTGTGACGGCTGTCACACATGCCTGTGATCAAGATGTTTGCGACGTCCTTGCTTTCTGGCATACTCTGTCCGCTATGAAAGGTAACCCAAAAGTCCTCTCTGAATTGAACAAGGCGCTCAAGGAAGAACTCACCGCCATCAACCAGTATTTTCTGCACGCCGAGATGTGCGAAAACTGGGGATACCACCGGCTCTCCGATTTCATCAAGAAACAATCCATCGGCGAAATGAAGCACGCCGAATCGCTGATGGAGCGAATTCTATTTCTCGACGGAACCCCGTCGATGCAGCCCCTGGATGTCAAGATTGGCGTTACCGTGAAGGCGATGATCGAGAACGATCTTGCCCTCGAACTCAACGCGGTAAAGATGTATAACGACGCCGTCGCTCTTGCAGTCAAAGAAGGCGACAACGGCTCACGCGAGCTGCTGGAGAAGCTGGTTAAGGACGAAGAAGAGCACGTCGACTTTCTCGAAGCCCAGATGCACCAGATCAAAGAGCTAGGATACGAGCGCTACCTTGCGCAGCAAATGGGCGAGATCGAAGAGTAAGAGTAGAAGAGTAAAGGACGAGCGTTCTTATCTTTTGTCATCCTGAGCGCAGCGAAGGACCCATGCATCTTGCCGGCAGCGAGAGAATGCATAGGTTCTTCGCTGCGCTCAGAATGCTCAGAATGTTAAATAGCTCAGGGCGGAACTACTTCACCGTGACCGTCAGCAACTGTGCCCCACTCACCACGTAATCCAGCGGAGCTGTAGCCGTTTCATCCACGCTCGACTCGCCTGAGACCACCATCTCCTGGTTGCCCCGCATGCCATCCATCACATTCATGATCGAGATGGGCAGCGTCGGCATGACCTTGTCGGCGACGCGCGCTTCAGGGTCGGCCTCAAGCAGCGAAACGTAAACCCGATTATTGGAGTGCTCTTTATTAAGCACGGCAATAGTTGAGGCGAGATCAAGCTTGCGCCCGAACGCCGGACTTCCGTGTCCGATACGGTCAAGCGTATCGCCATCGCTCACTAAGATGCGCAGCGTGCCCTTGCTCGCTGACGTCGGGATCTTCACCGGAATCTGCTGCACGATGCGCTCCCCGCGATAGGGCGCGAGCACGGTCTCCAGCATAATCTCATCGCCCGGGCGAGCTTCCGTAACGTCGGTGCGAGCGCTCTCCAGCCGCGCCCAGCGCCGCTCGCGGACCAGATCGAAATCAAGCTTCACGCCCGCAATCGCAGGAGCATTATAAGGATTGTCATAAATCCTTCCGAAGCGCTCGCCCAGCGACATCGCGGCCTGCATCGCAGCCGGCTGTGCGTTCTCCCCCGGAGCGAACATGTTCTTCATCGTAACCTCGGGAAAGCCCTTCACTCCGATGCTTCCCGCCAGCCGGTAGGTGATCTCTTCGCCAAATTCATTCACCCCGTGCAGGGCGTTGAATACCGTGACCATCAGCGCCACCGGCGTCAGCCGCGGATTATTCAGCACTTCGTAGTGGAACTGCTTCACTCCCGTGCTGCTGTGGATGCTCAACGTCACCGGAATCATTTCCGGCTGCCGGTCGAAAACGCCCATGATACCGGTATGGCGATCCTGCACAAAAGTTCCGGCCGGCTCCGTCGTGTTGACGATCTTGAATGCGTTCAGCGGCGAGGGTAGGGTAGCCAAGACCTCTGCCTTGTTCATGGGCAGGTCGACCGAGCCGAATTGCAGTAGCGGATGTCCGCAGGCCAGCAGGCGCTGCGCGTCCACATAGGTCGCGGTGCAAGTCGCCTCAATATCCATGTCGCCCCG